>OCZU010002134.1_pt1 | contig 12722 bp, 12 predicted proteins | sample 1539001 | NCBI WGS metagenome assembly OCZU01 (sample SAMEA3539306, study PRJEB22396) | soil metagenome | biome: tundra; feature: field; material: soil | place: USA | collected 2010-05 | depth 0.15 m
TCAAGGAGATCTTCCTCGTCCCGCAGTTGGCCTTCGGCCACGCCCAGTAGTTCCACATTTCCTGCCCGATTCCGACAGGATTTGAGAATAAAGGTACTAACGCTTAGCGCAGGAGCGATGATAAGCGTGGCCTCCCCCAGAACCACACGAATAGATACCGGAGGCCAAGCCCCGTGGCCCCATTGAGGCATAATGAAGATGGAAGCGAGACGAGGATGACGACTGATGAACGGTTTGAGAGAATCGAGCACGTTACCCTCGGACTCGCGGAGGAACGCCGCAAGGACCGGGAGGAATCCTGCCAGTTGTGGCGCGCACGCAACGCCAACTCGACCAGTTGGCAGACCGCGTAAACGGCATAGCTATCCAGGTGGACCGTTTCATCCTGGAGGCCGCTGCACGCGATCGCGAAACCGAACAGCGTTTGCGCGACACGGACGCGCGCATCCAGGCACTGGTTTCGGCTATGGGCGAGTTCATGCGGGACCGGAAGAGCTGATGCCTGGCGCAATCTCAGATCTGCGCAGCCGGGCGGCCTGGGAGGCCGCCGCAGGCCAAGGGCCTGCCCCACGACTACTTGCCCGCGGGTCTATCCAAGAGACGCTGAAGCGTTTCCGAGATCGCCTCGGGGGGACGCGTGCCGTCCAGAGTCCAGACGTCTGCGTCGGGATAGTAAGACTCGATCAGGTACACGTCCCAGGGCGAGTTTTGCAGATGCCGGTCGGCAATCTCCCGCAGCCTGTTACCTCTGCCTCAAGAATTCGGCTTGTGCGGTTTTCTCGATTCCGTCCGGCCCGGCCAGCATGATCGCGAGGCTCTCCCCTGCTGGTAGGTGATGGGGTGTGCAACCGGCTCGGATCGCGAGAGGTACGAAAGCCCTCCCGCATCAGCAGGAGGCCCATCGCCAGCATCAATACGGATACGGCTTGTTCAAACTTCTCCACTACTGCTTTTGTTCTTCCAGGAAAATCCGCGGGTCCAGGAAGGTGACAAATACCTCGTCTTGCGGCGCCACGATCCGCTCCCGGAAGCGGCTATGTGGCATCTCCACCTGCATCGTCTGGCCGCTTTCGGAATTCAATTCAATGCGCACCTGCGCCCCCGCGGATTGTACGCGGGTCACGCGGGCCTTCATGCTGGGCCTGCCGTTCTGTTCATGGCTAATGTCCAACTCAAACGGCCGTGCTAACAGCCGGGCGCTGTGGCCATCGGGCAGCGCGCCGCCGGAGTGGTCCATCACCAGCGGGCCGAACACCGCCTTGCCGGCCTCGATGCGGCCATGAAACAGGTTCACGTTGCCCATAAAATCCATCACGAACTCCGAAGCAGGATGGTGGTAAACATCTTCGGGCGTGCCCTCTTGTTCGATGCGGCCATCGCGCATCACCACCACGCGATCCGCCACCTCCAGGGCTTCTTCCTGGTCGTGCGTGACCAACAGGCTGGTCACGTGGATTTCGTCATGCAAGCGGCGCAGCCAGCGGCGCAGGCTGTGGCGCACCTTGGCATCCAGCGCGCCGAACGGCTCGTCGAGCAACAGCACTTTCGGTTCGATGGCTAGCGCGCGGGCCAGCGCCACGCGCTGCCGCTGGCCTCCCGAGAGTTGGCTCGGGGAGCGCTCCGCCAGACCGTCCAGGTGGATCAGCTTGAGCAGCTCTTGCACCTTAGCACGGATGGCGCTCTCCGACGGACGCAAGCGCCGCGGCCGCACGCGCAGCCCGAAGGCGATGTTCTCGAAGACCGTCATGTTGCGGAACAGCGCGTAGTGTTGGAACACAAAGCCCACGCGGCGCTGGCCCGCGCGGCTGCCGGTCACATCCTGGCCGTGAAACAGGATGGCGCTGGAGGGGTCCGGGTCCGGCTCCTCCAGGCCCGAGATGATGCGCAGCAAGGTGGTCTTTCCAGAGCCCGAAGGTCCCAGCAACGCCACCAATTCGCCGTCGTTTACTTTCAGATTCACGCTCCGGAGCGCCTGAAAACCGCCAAAGCTCTTCGAGATGTTGCGCGCTTCAATACTCATCCGAGTGTCTCCAGTTCCGCAGCCTCGTCCGCGCGCACGCCGGTCCGGATGCGCGACTCTAACACCGTTTTGGCGACCAGCGTGACCAGGGCCAGCAAGGCCAGCAGGCTGGCCACGGCGAAGGCCGCCACAAAGTTGTACTCGTTATAGAGAATCTCGACGTGCAGCGGCATGGTGTTGGTCTTGCCGCGGATGTGGCCCGATACCACCGACACCGCGCCGAACTCGCCCATGGCGCGAGCGTTGCAAAGCACCACGCCATAGAGCAGCGCCCACTTTACATTGGGCAGCGTCACGCGCCGGAACGTCTGCCACCCCGAGGCGCCCAGCGAGATGGCCGCGTATTCTTCGTCGGTATCCTGCTCCTGCATGAGCGGGATGATCTCGCGCGCCACAAACGGAAAGGTAATGAAGATGGTGGCCAGCACGATGCCGGGCACCGCGAAAATGATGTGCAGGTGGTGGGCGGTGAGCCACGGTCCAAACCACCCCTGCGCCCCGAACATCAGCACGAAGATGAGTCCCGAGATGACCGGCGACACGGCGAAGGGCAGGTCGATCAGCGTGATCAGAAGGTTCTTGCCCCGGAACTTGAATTTGGCGATGGCCCAGGACGCCACCAGACCGAACAGCAGGTTGCAGGGCACCGAAATTCCGGCGGTGATCAGTGTCAGCACGATTGCCGAGCGGGCGGCCGGGTCGGTGAAGCTGACGAAGTAGGCCTGTACGCCTTTGCGGAAGGCCTCCAGAAAAACCGTGAGCAGCGGCAGAAAGAGGAACAGGCCGAGGAACAGCAGCGTAATTGCAATCAGCACCGCGCGCAGCCAGGGCGGGTCGCGGCGTGCCAGGGATGCGCCTGCAACGGCATGGGCAGCGGCGGCCATACTACGCGGTCCCCCTTCCCAGGCGGCGGCTGAACCACCATTGCAACAGGTTGATCGCGAACAGCAGCACGAAAGAAGACACCAGCATGACGACCGCGATGGAGGTCGCGCCCGCATAGTCGTACTGCTCCAGCTTGGCGATGATGAGCAACGAAGAAATCTCCGTGCGCATCGGCATGTTGCCGGATATGAAGACCACCGAGCCGTATTCGCCCAACGCGCGCGCAAAGGCCAAGGCGAATCCCGTAAGCGCCGCCGGGAACAGGAACGGGAAGATCACCTGGCGGAAGGTCTGAAAGCGGCCGGCGCCCAGGGTCATGGCGGCTTCCTCCATGCCGCCATCCAGCTCCTCGATGGCCGGCTGGAGGGTCCGGACCACGAACGGCAATCCGATGAAGGTGAGTGCGATGGCCACGCCCAACGGCGAGAATGCGGCCTTGATTCCATAAGGCGCAAGCAGCCGTCCGATCCAGCCGTTCTGGGCGTACAGCGCCGTCAGCGCGATGCCGGAGACCGCGGTGGGCAGCGCGAACGGCAAATCCACCACGGCGTCCAGCAGGCGCCGGCCGCGGAACCGGTAGCGCACCAGCGTCCAGGCCACGATGAAGCCGAAGACCGCGTTCACCAGCGCGCCCGCGAAGGCTGCGCCGAACGTCAGCTTATACGATGCGACGGCCCGCGGATCGGAAACGGTTAGCCAGAAGCGATGCCAGGAGATGGTGGCCGTCTTCAGGAAAAGGCCGGAAAGCGGAATCAGCACGATCAGGCTGAGGTACAGCACGGTCAGCCCAAGGGTGAGCCCGAACCCCGGAAGAACGCTACGCCGTTTGGATCGCCACAATGGCATGCTTATTTGCCCGGTTGATAAATCTGGTCGAAGACGCCGCCATCGGCGAAGTGCGTCTTTTGCGTCTTCTGCCAGCCGCCGAACAGCTCATCCACCGTGAACAAGCCGATCTTCGGGAACTGCGTTTCGTACTTCTTCGCCACCGCTTCCAGGCGCGGACGGTAGAAATGCTTCGCGGCGATTTCCTGCCCCTCCGGCGAGTACAAATAATGCAGGTATTCCTCGGCGGCGCGGCGCGTGCCGTGCCGGTCCGCGACCACATCCACCAGCGCCACTGGGGGCTCCGCGAGTATGCTCACCGGCGGCGTAACCTTCTCAAACTTGTCCTTGCCAAATTCCTGGAGCGCCAGAAAGGCTTCGTTCTCCCAAGCCAGCAGCACGTCGCCCATCCCGCGCTGCACGAACGTGGTGGTCGACCCGCGCGCGCCAGAGTCGAGCACCGGCACATGACGGAATAGCGCCGTGACGAACTCGCGCGCCTTCTGCTCGTTGCCGCCCGGTTGCTTCAGGACGTAGCCCCACGCCGCCAGATAGTTCCAGCGGGCACCGCCGGAGGTTTTGGGATGGGGCGTAATCACGACTACGCCCGGCTTGATGAGGTCGGGCCAGTCGTGGATGCCCTTGGGGTTGCCCTTGCGCACCAGGAAAACAATGGTGGATGTGTAGGGCGTGCTGTTGTCCGGAAGCCGGGTCTGCCAGTTCGCGGGCAGCAGCTTGGCGTGCTCGGCGATGGCATCGATGTCGTATGCCAGGCCCAGCGTGACCACGTCGGCTTCCAGGCCGTCGATGACCGAGCGGGCTTGCTTTCCCGAGCCGCCGTGAGACATCTCCACTGTGAACGGGCCGCCGCCCAGTTCTTTCCAATGTCTGGCAAACGCTGCGTTATAGTCCTGATACAGTTCTCGCGTCGGGTCGTAGGAAACGTTGCGCAGGGTCACTGGGGCCGAGAGCCCTGCGGTAGTGCTGGAGGCGCCACATCCGCACAGCAGGGAGATGGCCGCCGCCAGGGCCGGAACGGTCAGGCGGGGAAACGGCGAGAATGTCGTCGTAGCCATTGATCGGTAAATAGATAGAATTACTTAACTGATCCACTTTGTCAATGGAGTTTAGCACTTTCTCTATAGAAATTGTTCTAGTACTCGGACACGGTTGCTGGTTTGCGGCCGGAGGCGTCCCGTGTGCCTTGGCGTACAAGGCGGTGAACACGCTCGATTCGATGATCGGCCATCCGGAGCCGCCCTACCACTATTTCGGGCGCGTCGCCGCGCGGCTCGACGATGCCGTCAATTTGATCCCGGCGCGTCTGACGGCCCTTGGCATTGTGGCCGGCGCGATGATCCATGGTTTGAATCCGAAAAATTCTGGATCACCCTTCAGAGATTCAAAGGTGAACATGTGCGGTGACGGAAGCGGTGGGCTGCGACGGGGCTACGCGAGTCGCTTCCGACGTATCGCGCCCACCAGGCCCAGTAAGCCTGTGCCGAGCAAGGCAAACGAAGAAGGTTCCGGCGTTTGTTCCGGAGCTGACGCGTACGCCTCCCCGAGGTCCGTCTTGTCAACGTTCTCCAGGACGATTGCGAACTCCTTGCCTGGCTGGCCCTGGTATCCGGGGTTGACCAGATTATTCACGCTCGTAAATCCCGAGGCCTCTGTCAGTGTAAATGTGAGGTCAGAGAGTGGCGCAGGTGGGGTCATGGAAACATCCTGGTTATCGATATCGCTATCAAAGCAGTCTTCTCCTAAGCTTCCGCTGATGTAATCCGTTAGGCATTCTCCGTCAGGAAAGAAGAACCAGTTGGTTGGCAGCGTCGAGACCGTCAGACCCGGAGCACCGATGCCCCCCGGCGGATTGAAAAGAAAGTCGCCTAGCTTGAATCCAGGAGCGGCCTGCACATCCACGGTGATCGAGGCGTCCGGATTCAGCGTCAGGCTGAGAGTAGCCCACGGGCCGCTACCCGCCGGCGGCACGAAGCCGTTCGGCATATTGAAGGTGGTAACCAAACTATCCGCCTGGCAAACACCCGGCACCATCAGTAACGTCATGATCGGCAAACACAGAGCCAATAGCCTTCCGGTACGCATTGGGACACCTCCTGAGCTGACGCCCTACCAACCCTCAACCAGGATTTCCATTTTGGAAACCTGGAGAAGATAGTATCTGGGATTTCCATTTTGGCCTCACAGCATCGAATAGTATACGGCAAGTCGCTTCGATTGCGACCAAGTTTTGGCAGCGCGTCGCCGGGAACGGTACCAGTACCCATGAGAAGTGGGCGGTCTCCCCTCCCGGCAGGAGTCAACGGGAAACTTGGGCGGGTTTCAGCGCAATTCTCGGACCCTCCACCGTCCCTCCTTCTTTTCTTCGCTCCCCTTTCGCCCCGGCAAGCCGCCAGCTCTTACCCCGCCGGTAACGGCAGCGCCCAGATCCGCCGCAGAATCGCGCTGAACACCCGCCGCGTCAGATGCCCCTCGGCCAACTGGAGCCAGTAGTACCGGGCGTGCTTGATCAGCCTGCCGCCGGTCTTCACCAACCGTTGCTGCAAGCTGGTCAGCGACCAGGTTTGTTCCCGTGCATGCCGCGGCGCAACGGCTGATTGAGGAATATCTGGGCCGCGCGGGCCACGGCGCCGACGTGGCCGGTCCCCTCTTCCGGCCTGTCAGAAACAACCGCACCAAGGAAAAACTGGTCAGGCCGGAGAGCAGCTTCGGATAAAAGTCAGTGGACTTTTGGGGCATCACGCCGCCGGCGAATGAGATGCGCGCCACTTCATCCACCGAAACCGGTTTGAGCAGGAACGCCACTTGCGCTGCGCCGCTGTGGGCCGCTTCCAGCGCGGCATCCAGACCGCGCACATAACGCAGGTTTTTCTCTTCGCGCACGGCTTCTTCGCCGATGCCCAGCAGAAAAATCAGACAATCTTTCTGCTGCCGATTACTCTGTGCTTGCTCCTGACTCCAGCAGCCGCGCAAACCACGACATCGAACGACCACGCCGGAGAACAGGCAATTGACGCCCCACGGCCCAGCACGGCAGTCGGGCCGAAAGAGGGTGCAGAAACTGTCTTCACGAAGCAGGCTGCTAAGGTAGTCTTTCTGATTACCCGGAAGTCAGGAGAACCTCACTCCCTCGCCAGTGGCGTCATCCTTGCCGCCGATGGATACATTGCTACCAACTATCACGCTCTCGAAGGTGCCGATGCGGTCGAGATCAGATTTTTTTCCGAACCGGAGAACTCCGAGGACTACACGGCATTCAAAGCGGTGAAGCTGCTCTACGCTGATTCCGACCACGACATCGCGATACTGGTTGCAGGGATTGCCGCACCGCCGCGCCGTGTGTTGTACTGTTGCCATGAAGCCAGTCCTGTGGGCCATCCTGCTGACCGTGCCCCTGGCCGCCCAGGTGCGCATCGTGCAACACGGCATCGAGTACATCTCGGTTGAGATCAAGGGCAAGCCGTTCACCCAGTTCTTCATCGGGCCGGAGACCAACAAGCCCTATCTGCACCCGCTGCGTGCGGCCAGCGGCAAAATCGTGACGCGCGGCTACCCGATGGAAGACGTGCCGGGCGAATCGCACGACCATCCCCATCATCGCGGCCTGTGGTTCGCACATGGCGACGTGAACGGGTTCGACTTCTGGGGTAACGAGACCCGCGGCGGCAAGTTCGGACGCATTGTGCTGGCCAAGATCGACAGCCTGTCGGGCGGCAAGGACTCAGGGGTGATCGACGCCACCTTCGACTGGCGCGACCCTGCCGGCAAAGTACTGCTGACCGAAGCGCGGCAAATGACTTTCTACGGCCAGCCGAAGACCCGCACCATCGACTTCGACATCACCCTGACGGCTCGCGAAAAGGCCACCTTTGGCGACACCAAGGAGGGCACATTCGCCCTGCGCGTGGCATCCGCCTTGGAAGAACCGCACGGTGGCACGCCCGCAGAACCGGCGCGCACCGGACACATCGTGGACTCCCAGGGGCGCGAGGGCGAAAAGCAGGTTTGGGGCAAGCGCGCCGAGTGGGTGGATTTCTATGGCGTGGTGGACGGCGAGCCGTTGGGAATCGCCATGTTCGACCATCCGTCGAATCCCGGGCACCCAACTTATTGGCACGTCCGCAGTTACGGACTGTTCGCGGCGAACATCTTCGGCTTGCGCGATTTCGAAAACGATAAGAGCAAAGACGGGAGCCTCACTCTGGCGCCCGGCGAAACCCTGCGCTTCCGCTATCGCGTGGTGATCCATCCGGGAGACGTTCACAGCGCGCACATCGCCCGGCTCTACCAGGACTATTCCGGCGGGCGATAGATCTCGCTCAGCTTGCTCAAGATCGGCACGATCACGTCGGGGACCAGATGCTGCCAAGCGGCCCCGTCGCGAATGCGCCGCCGCACATCGCTGGATGAGACGGCATTCAGATCGGCGGGTAGTGTCAGCGCGCGGATGTGCTGGCGCAGATGCGGGGGCGGTTCGTAAGTTCCCTCCCGGCAAGCAACCAATAGTTGAAATGTTTCCAGCATCCGATTGATGGCATTGGGGTTGCCGTAGCCCCAGCCAACCATGCGCTCAGCCGCATCCCGGCCGCATATAAATGCCAATTGGACGTTGGGACCATAAGCGGCGCGGCACTCTTGCGCAATCTCGATGAAGAGGCCGCCAACGCTGACGGCAGCGGCCAGTCGCGGATGGTGGCCCAGCACGGCGCGCAGCATGTCCGCGCGCTGGGTAAAACTGGCGCCATCGTAGGTTTTGTGGGGAAAAACGCGCGGCAGGACCAGCACCACCTCATCCAACTCCGCCAATGCGGCTTCGGCGAGTGCCAAGTGCGCTAGAGTTGGCGGGTTGAAGCTGCCGGGAAGAATCCCCAAGCGGTCAGGTTTCGCCCGGCGCCGACTCAAGAACTCCATTGAGGAAACTGACCCAGTTACTGTTGAATCTTACACAAAGGGCGCGGGATTGCTCCCGCGCCCTGCTCCAAAGCGTCCGTGGCGGACGCGCACGGTCAAAAACCCACTGCAACCTGTTGAAAGCGCAGCCGGGCGGCCTGGGAGGCCGCCGCAGGCCGAGGGCCTGCCCCACTAGGCGGCGGCCAGCAGGTCGTCGATCGACTCGGCGGCCTCAAACTCATTCCGATCCCGGGCTTCCTGGCAATGGATGCAGAAGGCAGCCCACGGCACCGCGTCCATGCGCTTGGGCTTGATCTCCTCCTCGCAGTGCAGGCAAACCCCATAACTGCCGTCGTTAATACGGAATAGGGCGGACCGCACGTTGCGCAGCAAGCTGGCCTCGCGGTCCAGATTGCGAATCGCAAGCTCCCTCTCTCCAGCAAGTTGCACCTCGTCCAGGGCATCCGGGGACTTCTCGATCAGGATCTCGTCGCGATTGCGCAATCCGCCAGACAGTTCGGCTTGCTTAGCTAACAGGATCGCCTTGTATTTTTCGAGCTCGGTTCTGTTCATGATCTTTCTCCTATCTTTTTTCGTTCTATCTCGCCGGGTTCGTTTGCCCGACAGGAAATAGACGAAATTTCACTCCAAAAGTTTCAAAAAATCTCAGCCTGTTCGGCTCAAGTACGGGCGTCGCTTTCCAGAACACCCCCGCACGGGAAAACACTGTAGCAATTCCCATGCCAAATTGCAATACTAATTTATATAGGCTCAAGTACTATAACGAAAGTTATATTTGAGCCAACTAGCCCGGCCGCCGACCGGCTTCCCGTCCAAGCGGCTGGTACATTAGTGCTGAATCGGGGCATTTGTATCACCAGACGCCCGCGCGGCCGATACGTTTCACCTGGCAGGGGGAAACGGTTCTATGACCAAGTGTTTAATATTTGAACACTACCTGCACACAACGCCGAAGCTTGCACTTGGCCGGCTGAGCCTACCGGGCACCCACGAGCGGCAGCACTACTCGATCCAACTCCTCGTCGGTAAAGTTACGGAGGTGGACATTGTTGTGCAGCGTCCAATGCTCGACGTGCTGGAGCGAGGCGCCGGGCCTTAGATGCTGTAGCGGACCGAGGGTCTCCAGTTCCAGGAAATCGGCGTTGGTGAAGGTTTCGAACGAGCAGCCGAAATCGGGGTAGTTCTTCGGTGAATCCTGCGCGTCGTAGCGCTTGATGAACAGGCCGGAATTCAGCGCATAGGCGGCCCAGGTGTTCTTGTTGAAGCTGCCGAGCTTTTGCGGATCGGAGTTCTTGGGGTCCTGGTGCAGCATCAGGTATTTGCGGGTGTAGCGCCAGCGGTGATCGGAGAGATTGCTGAAGGCCCACATCACCAGCGGATTGGTGGGATAGAGCACCTCGGGATGCTTGCCGCGCGGCGGAAAGCCGTGGATGCCCACGCCGCCCTGCGCCATCATCGTGAGCGCCCAAGGCGCCAGCTCCAGCGGATGGCTGCCCGCGTTCTTGATGCGGTGCAGCACTTCCACGCCCGTACCCTGCGGCGACAATTTCACCACAATCTGTTTTTCGAGGCCGGTGAGCGGCTCGACCGGCTCGGTGGCTTCCAGCACGTCACCCTTAATTTCAATGTGTACCGGCCCGTTGTCCGGCGCGTAGGTGCGGACCGCGTCCTCGGGAGCGGCCCAGACGCGATGTCCACCGCGGGCGACCCAGGCCGGTTCGCCGGATTTGCCGAGGTCCTCGGCGAATTCCTTGAAGAAGTTCGGGCCGCCCACAAATGCGTAGCGCATGATGCGGGGGCCGATATCGCTGGTGACGATCAGCTCGACTTCTCCGTTAGTGATGCGGTAGCAGTTCGGCCAGCCCTTGTAGTTGGTCTTCTCGATTTTCACGGCGGCGGTGGCGCTCATGGTCAGCAGGAGCAGGTATGGGGCAAATCTCAGCATAGCCCGTATTATCGCGCGCTTCACGGCGAAAGAGGGGGCGGGCTCTTCCGGCCTAGAATAACAAGATGATAGAAACGTCCCGCTTCATCTGGGAACCCTCGCGCGAGTTCATCGAGAGCACCAATGTGTACCGCTTCATGCGGCGGCTGGGGATCGCCACATATCAAGACTTCATCCGCTATTCCCAGGAGCACTTGGAAGAGTTTTGGGACGAGATGGTGCGGGAGGTCGCCATCGAGTGGTTCGAGCCATTCGAGCAGGCGTTGGATGCGTCGCGCGGCGTGGAGTGGGCGCGCTGGTTTACCGGCGGCAAGCTGAATATCGCGTGGAACTGCCTGGACCGGCACGCCAACGGGGCCGCGTGCGACCGTCTGGCGGTAATTTGGGAAGGCGAAGACGGCAGCATCCGCACCCTTACCTTCAGCGAACTGCGGCGCGAAACGGACCGGCTGGCGAACGCCCTGCGCGCCCTCGATCTCGCGCCGGGAGACCGCGTGGCGCTCTATATGCCGATGGTTCCGGAAGTGGTCATGATTCTTTACGCGTGCTTCAAACTGGGGCTTGTCGCGGTGCCGATATTCTCCGGCTTCGGTTACGGTGCAACGGCCGTGCGGCTGCAGGATTCGGGCGCCCGAGTGCTGTTCACCTCCGATTTCCTGGAGCGGCGCGGGCGGCGATCCCGTTGAAGCAGAAAGCCGATGAGGCGCTGGCCCAGGGCTGTGCCATCGAGCGGGTCGTCCTCTGGCGCTACAAGGGCGGCGACGTCCCGTGGAATCGACGTCTGGTGGCACGATTTCGTCGCCGGCCAACCCGAGCAATGCGCGGCGCTGCCGCTCGATTCGGAAGCGCCCGGGCTGTTGCTCTACACGTCGGGAACCACCGGCCGTCCCAAGGGAGCCGTGCATACGCAATGCCGGCGCGCTGGCGCAGACGGCCAAGGAGATTTACCTGACGTTCGATCGCCAGCCCGACGACCGCTTCTGGTGGGTCTCCGACATCGGCTGGATGATGGGGCCGTGGGAGATTATCGGGAACTCGGCGGAGCGATCATGCTGTACGAAGGCCCGCCCGACGACCCCACGGCGGAGCGCTTCTAGCAAATGATCGAGCACAGGGTCGCTACGTTGGGATTTCACCGACGGCCATCCGGCTGCTGATGCGCAAGGCCGGCTCCGGTCCCGACGGGTTCGATCTCGGCTCGCTGCGGCTGTTGGGATCGACCGGCGAGCCATGGGATGAAAGCTCTTACCGCTGGTTTTTCGAGTGCGTGGGCCGTGGACGGCGCCCCATCCTGAACATCTCCGGCGGTACGGAGATTATCGGCTGTTTCCTGGCACGCTGGGCGGACCATCGCCGGGCATGGCCACGGACGTTTTCGACGCGCAGGACCGGCCCGTGCGAGGCCAGTTGGGCTACCTGGTGTGCACCAAACCGGCGCCTTCGATGACGCGCGGAGTTTGGAACCATCCCCAGCGTGGATGCGGACGGCTGCTGGTTTCCGCAAGGGCGGCCCGACGAGTCGTTCAACGTGGCTGGGCGCAAAGTGGGTCCGGCAGAGGTGGAGGCGTGCTTGATCGGGCATGCCGGCGAAAGAGTGGTGGCGTTCGTGGTGCTGAAACCGGGGGCCGCGCTAACCGCCGCGTCAACCGATGTCAGCGGCGAGTTGGCGGCGCACGGGGCGCGGTCGATGGGGCCCACCTTCCGGCCGCGCGCCATCCACGTGGTCCCGGAGTTGCCCAAGACCCAAAGCGGGAAGGTGGTGCGGCGGTTGATCCGCCTGGCTCATCTGCGAAAGCCTGGGGGATATCTCGACAGTGGAGAATCCCGCGGCGCTGGAGCGCTTCAAAACTTGAGAAGGTTGCCTTCGTTACAGTACTTGGATTGCGAACGCTTTCGAATTAACGTTGCGCTTTTGGAAATATGCGCCATAATACGAACATCGGCGCCGGGTGAGCGCCTTTGGGGATAAACTGGAATGGGCGTCAGGGTTCCGGCCATGTCATCGCGCTCGTTAAAGGCTCTTCCGATTCCGTGTTTGCGCACAGCGCTCTGTCTGCTGCTGTTGGCCGGCGCCGGGCGCGGGCAGACTATTCTGCCCGGCTCCGGGCCTGGTGGCGA
>OCZU010002135.1_pt1 | contig 12719 bp, 10 predicted proteins | sample 1539001 | NCBI WGS metagenome assembly OCZU01 (sample SAMEA3539306, study PRJEB22396) | soil metagenome | biome: tundra; feature: field; material: soil | place: USA | collected 2010-05 | depth 0.15 m
CCTTAACTCAAGTCACAACCCCCTCCGCGCTATCCTGAAGCCGTGGGAACCGACTTCAACCGCAACCCGGGCATGCTTGCCCGCAGCGCGGCCCACGCCCTTGCGACGCATCGTTCCACGAAGCCCTCCACGATGCGTCGCAGCTCTCTGCAACTAAAAGAAACCAAGGAACTTGTATTTCAAACGGGAAATTGCGCTTGCGCCGCAAGATGCGTCGCAACCATCGGGGAGCGTCCTCGAACCGGGGAGCCTCCTCCAAGCGTCCGAAAATGGGATTTGGGTTTGTTCCGTCAAATTCAGGGCGCGCCGCTTCGCACGCGCCGGCTCCCGGCGGGGGAACACGGGAACAGACGTTTCCGCATCCGTGCGGCCGGTATCCAAAGAGGGTCCCTTCGACCCAGGATGCTAGAATACGGGAGCTTATACCGATCCATGTCCCATCGCGTCCTCATCATCACCTACCTTTTTCCTCCCAGTGGCGGAATCGGTCCGCCCCGCTATGTCGGGTATACCCGCCACCTCCCCGCCCACGGCTGCGAAGTCTCGGTCATAGCCCCCAAGAACCCGCATACCCCCCTCTACGACCCGGCTTTGCTGCAACAGGTCCCGCCCGAAACCCGAGTGCACCGCGTGTTCAGCCCCACCGTGCCCTACTTTCTGCGCGATCGGGTCTGGAAGAACATCTCTGGGAGCGCAGGACGTCCGCCCGGCGCGCCCGGTGCGGATTCCGGCCTGATTCACACCGGCAAGAAGCTCGTCAAAGAGGCCGTGCAGCGTTTCTTCAATCCCGATGTGCAGAAATTCTGGGTGCCGTTCGTGCTGCGCCGCGCCCGCCGCGTCATCCGCGAGGAAGGAATCCAGACCGTCATCCTCAACATACCGCCCTTTTCGCTTTTCGCCCTCGTCCCCCCGCTCAAGCGCGAGTTCCCCCGCTTGAAGTGGATTACCGAAATCCGCGATGACTGGCTGGGCTACTATCTCCAGTTTTTCGATTCCGCGAAAACCGATGCCAAGCGGCGCCTCGCGATTCGACTGGAAGGCGACGCCATGCGTGCCAGCGATTTCGTGGTCGCCGTGACCCCCGCCCAGCGGGATGCCATGCGGGACCGGTATCCGGACCAGCCCTCGGGAAAGTTTTTGTGTGTGCCGAATGGGTACGATGGGGAGCTATACGAGAATTTCCGGCCGTCCCGGGAGGGGAGGGACAACATGGTGATTACGTACTACGGAAGTCTATATGCGACCCCGCCTTACGATATCACGGGGTATCTGGACGCACTGGACCGGCTGCCGGACCAGATACGAGACCAGATCGAGACGCGATTCATCGGCCGGATTGCCCGCGAGGCCGAGCCGCTCCTGGCGGGGCGAAAATCGAAGTTGACCCGGATGGGTTTTCTTCCACGCGGCGAGGGAGTCGCCAAGCTGCAAGAGACGGATTATCTGCTCCTGGCAGCCAACGACCCCACGCAACATGCCGGAAAACTGTTCGACTACCTGCCCACCGGCTTGCCGGTCCTGGCTCTCTCGCCGGCGGACGGCGAAGTGGCGCGCCTGTTGCGGGAGTCGGGCGGCGGTGTCGCGGTGAACGGGATGGATCCGGAGGCAATCCAGCAAGTGCTCACCAGCGCGTTGGCGCGCCTGCGGGGCGAGCCGAACCAGTTCCCCGTTCCCATACCCGGAGCGATCGCGGCGTTTGAGCGGAAGAACCTGGTGGCGCGGCTGGTAGAATTGACCGGGATCGGACGGGAATAAACATGGCGGAAGCTTTCACTTACGACGGCTACCGCGAACTCATTCGCGACTACACCGGGGCGGGGTACCGGTTCGGGGCATTCCGGGATGCTCTGCCGGCTTCGGCGCTGGAGGGTCAACCGCTGGTGCTCATGCGCCATGATATCGATTTCGACTTGGGAAAAGCGCGCGCCATGGCTGAGGTGGAGCGCGAAGAAGGCATCCTGGCGACTTACTTTTTTCTGCTCAGGACGGACCACTACAACCTCTTCTCCAAGCCCGGCTCGGCGGAGGTAGAGCGCATCCTGCAGATGGGCCATCACCTGGGGCTGCATTTCGATTGCGCCGCGTACAGCCCGGACGCCACCGAAAGCGAGCTGGCGGCCGCCTGCCGGAAAGAAGCGGATGCGCTGGGCTCGTGGTTCGGAGCCGAGGTGGAGATCGTCAGCTATCACCGCCCGAATGCGCAGGTGCTGACCGGCAATCCGCGATTGTCGGCGCCCCGGCCGCATGCGTACATGGCGCGCTTCATGAAAGACATGAAGTACTGCTCCGATTCGAGAGGCGAATGGCGATACGGCGATCCCCGGTCGCAACCGGAGTTCCACGCCAGGAAAGCCATGCAGATCCTGATCCACCCGCTATGGTGGGGCGCCGGCCGGCGCGGTGCGGAGGAGACCCTGGCCCGTTGGCTGGATGGACAGACCGAAGCCCTCGAGGATTCGATGGAAGCGAACTGCGCGGTGTACCGCAAGCGGGCCATACCGAGCCGGGCCCAGAGGGCACCCCGTCAGGGAGCGGAGGCCAAATGAAGCATCACGGCCGTGAGACCAACAAACGGGTGGCTGTGGTTGGGTGCAAGCACACCACCTTGGAGCTGATTGTCGGCCTGGAGCAGCGGGGCTTCACCGTGGACCACTGCATCACACTCAGCCCCGAGCAAGGCGCGCATCACAAGGTGGCGGGATACATGGACCTCCGGCCTTTTTTGGAAGGCAGGGCGCTGCCGTACTCGGTGGTGAAGCAATACAGCCTGAACAGCCCGGAGGACCGTAACGCCATGCCGGCGCTGGAGCTGGACGCGTTGCTGGTGATGGGCTGGCAACGCTTGATACCCGCCTGGTTTTTGGAGCGGCTGAGCATCGGGGCGTTCGGCATGCATGGGTCCTCGAAACCCTTGCCGCACGGCCGGGGGCGAAGCCCCATGAACTGGTCTCTGATCCAGAATAAGGAGTGCTTCTATACTCACCTGTTCCGGTACCGCCCGGGAGTGGACGACGGAGAAATTGCGGCCGTGCAGGTGTTTGACATCACGCCTTTCGATACCTGCCTGACCCTGCACTACAAGAACACCCTCTCGATGATCGGGCTGCTGGAGAGAGCGCTGCCGGCGCTGCTCGAGGGCACCGCGAAGCTGACACCGCAGCCCACCGAAGGCGCCACGTACTATCCCAAGCGGGCCGAAGAGGACGGCTTGATCTACTGGACCGATACTACGATCGAGATCTACAACCTGGTCCGTGCCGTGACGAGACCTTTTCCGGGGGCCTTCAGCTTTCTGGACAATCAGGCCGAAAAAAAGGTGCGGATCTGGCGGGCCATTCCATTCGATACCAGGCTGGACTGGCCGAATGCGGTTCCGGGGCAGGTGGTGGCGGTTTTTGGAGAGGGCGCCTTCGTGGTGCGGACGGGCGACTCGAGCCTGCTGGTTCAGGAGTCCGAAGGGGCTCCGCTCACGCATAGCGACGTGGGGCGGCGATTCGGAGACCTGGGAACGCCGCGCAAAATCTGGCCGGATCTGCCGGAGTAGAGCGGCGCCGGCCACGAGCCGTTCCCATACGTCAGGACGATATCAGCTCAGCAACAACTTTTTCGAGGTTGGCGACGAACTCGCCCTTAATCCCGAAGGCATGGCGAAATTCCGTCACCTCATACCCGCCCTCCGGCAACATCGCCTGCGTTGGCAGATAACCAAATACGCTGTCGATAAACCCCACCGGCCAAATTGTTTTGGCCGAGAAGGTGCGCTGAAGCAAATGCGCGTATTCCCAGCAGGCCTCAGCCGAAATGCCGACCACCCTCAGTTGTTCAGAGAGATCGAACCAATGAAATGTGAGGCTGGATGTCTCCCCGGACAACCCTAATGCGGATAAAGCCACGCTGGTCCGGTGGAGCATCAACTTGGTGGTAAGGGAAGGCGAATTTCGAGCCTCGTCGACGCCTCTCTGGGCACACGTGGCGATACCCTCCACCCAAGCGCGATACTCTTCCGGCGTAAACCCCGTAAAATACGGCCCATTCACCAGGCTGCTGACAAGCACGAGGAACCGCCGTTTCCAGGAACCCGTCCTTACCCACCGGCCGGTCGCTGGTGGCCGCAAATCACCGCAAAAGCCCTGAAGGAACAACACCGGTAATTCGTGGCCAAGGTGCGCACGCAACGCCTGCCGGACACCGCCGGGGAAATCGGAACTTAGTTCGCGGATTTGCGGCCATTCTGTGGGATGGCAGGAAACCCCCCAGATCACACTCAATAAGCTTCCGGCTTCATCCTCCACACGCAATAGCCGAAGTTCGCGATCGCGCGGGCCCGCAGGATTCGGGTGCATGGAAACAACGCGTCGCAGCCGCAGCCCTTTCGGCCGCCAGATCTGGCGGCGACGGTTGATGGCGCAATCGCAGGCGGTGGTGGTGAAACGCAGACGGGCAGGACGCCACTGGCCCAGACGCAAGATTTCATCGATGCGGTTGGCGATGCTATTTTCGACCGAGGTCACGTAATCCGCGTCGACGGCGCTGAACCCGACTTTCGTCGGATCGGTGGCGGGCGACGTGTGGGTGTGACTGGCCGCCACAAACAGACTTGCGTCGTCCAGACGTCCGGCACAACGATCCAAAATGCAGGCGCGCAAGCCCGGACTGGCATAGAACCAGTCCAAGGAAACCATCACCAGGGTCTGGCCATTTTCCCGCAAGGCCACAATATTTGCCTCAAACGGGAGCGCCACAGTTTGACTGGGCGTGCTAAACGGTCCGTGGCACGCCGTGGGCAGAAGCCGCGATGGTGTAATGTCAAGGGAGGCGGTTATAGCTTCCATCTAGCGTCTTCCGCAAATCATTTTTGGTGTCCGTCCGACTTGGCTTCCAAGAGATCCAGAATGGGGCGTATGGCGACGGACTGACTCGCTTCTTTGGCATTCAGGCGGACGTTAAACTCTCTCTCCAGCGCCATCACCAGTGTTACATGGAGCATCGAATCCCATTCGGGTATATCGGCCAGTTGAGTGTCTTCCGTGATCGCCAACGAATCGTTCAGAAACATATCCTTCAGTATGCACCCGACTCGCTCCATCAAGTCCTGTCGAAAGTTCGTCATGCCTCTTCCTCTTTTGCTCCGTTCTCACGCTGGGAGGACCCATTTCGCCACCGGATCAATGGTGAAAACTTCAGGACAGGAGCGGAAAGATCCAGACGCCAGCGGCTCCCCCCGTTTTCCATTCCATCGGCCGTGAACCCCAGACGCTCGAACAAACCGGCTACCGGGCGATTTTTGGGCGTTGGACAATAGTGGCCGATCAGATATCTTACGCCCAAGTTATGGGCAGTCTGGACCATCTCCAAAAACACCAACTCCTCCAAGCCTCGCGAAAACACCCGGCAACTCATCGCCCATGTATCAATTCTCAGCGCATCCCCTTCGTGGAGCAATACGACGGCACTCACTAACCCATGGTTTCCAAAACGGTCTCGCAACGAAAACCAGCGGACCCAGGCGCGTGGATCGGCCCCCATTGCCGCCAGTTCCGGTTCGGTGTGGCGCGTGGTGGTTGGGTGAAACTGGTTCGTGCGAGCGAGTAGCTGGGCCATGCGGGGCAGCCTGAAAGAATCGGCGGGCCCGCTATCGGCTTCCATGTCCAGATCCCGGAGGAAACTGGTGACGTCGGTGGCCGCAGTCCGGGTTGCTTCGCGTTGGGCGTTCTCGAAGTAGAGACGTGTCCGTGCGGTATCTTCCTCCGAAAAAGATGAGGCTTCAAAGTAACGGCCCGCCGCCAGGGCCGCTACATATTCCGCCGGATCAGCCGGCATTTCCGGCACCGCCACCTCCGGAAGGAGGGACCGGACCAGTTCCCGTTCCGCGGGATTGTCGTCCACAAACACCAATGCATCCAACCCGATGTTGAGGCCACTGGCGATCTCTCTCAGGTTGTCCACTTTACTCTTCCAGTTCGCCCGGAAAATGACGATGTCCTCTAGCCGCAGGCGCATGTCGGGATGCTTTAGAAACGGCTCGCGCGCCGCCGCTTCCTCGTTCTTACTGCACACCGCCAGCAAGACGCCCCGAACTGCGAGACTCTTCAAATAGTCCTGGAATGCCAGGAAGGCCTCGCCGTCGGGGTCGCTCCCCAAGCGGATGCCGGCCAGGCCGTCATCGCCGACGACGCCGCCCCACAAGGTATTATCCAGGTCGAGCACCACGCATTTCTTCGCGGTGCCTTTCATGGAGCCCAAAAACCTGGCAGCCTGAAAGGCCACAAGACCAAACGCGTCGGGAGCGAACGGCTGTTTGGATTGATACCAGTGGCGGTCTTCATGCCACCGGCACAAACCGAACAAGGAAGCCGCATGGTCCAGGTCGAACACCGAGACATTGTCCTGGTGGGCAGCTTCCGTCAAAGCCAGGTTGAGGCGGCGGATCAAATTGGCCGGACTCCAGGGCACAGCGCCATCATAATGGCCGAATACACGGACGCTGGGGGCTTCAAAGTTGCTCTGGATGATCGAAACCGGCTCATTCGCCCGCAGGTGCCGCCATAGAGTCCGCCATTCCGATACCACCGCATTGACTGCTGCCTCGCAGGTATCGGGCGGTGCGCCATAGTCGACCTTGGAAACCACGTCGCGTCCCGTGGCGAACAGCCAGATTACGTCGGGCTGGAAGTTGTAAAGCTCGCTATGCGGATCGAGGATCTCCTGCCGGAAGGCGCCGTAAGGAGCCAGGTGTACCTCGGCACGAAACCCCTCCAGAGCCAGCCAGAAGCGAAGGGTTTCGGCAAAGTGGCCGAGCGTGCCATTGCCCAGGACGGCAATTCGCAGCGGACGAAGGCCGGGGATTTCCGGGAGAAGTTTCTGCAGACGTCTGGCCCAGGCCGCTTGCTGAGGGAATGGAGCCGAGGGGTCGGCGGCGAGGCGCAATGCGGCCCAAGTCCCCGTCCCAGTTGCGGAAGTAAGGACCCTTGCCGTGGCGGAAGATGTCGATGCTTCTCGATGATCGGTCATGGCGTGCGACACTCTCTCGCAAAAGTCTGCAGCAATCTGGCCATTACTGGTGTGGGCTCGTCTGCATATATGGGTGACAAGGTAACGGTCTGATCGGTGGCCAAGCGAGGCAACCGGGGCGTAGCGAAATGAATATGCGCGTGTTTCCGGGCCCAATCCGCGGCGAGATATTCCATCGCCTGCTTGGCCATTATATAACCAGTCATATCCTCCGGACGAGTTTCCACGGCCACCGAAGAAGGCAGCCAGACGCGGCACAAGGCGCCATTATTGGACGGACCGGCCAGCATCTCAAAGAGCCGAGCGGCTGCTCCGACATAGATATCCGCAAATTTTATGAATGACCCGTAATCAAACTGCCTGGTCTCGGTAAAAATCAGCGGCGTGGCGAAATAATACAAATCGGTTATACGAAGACCCTTGCCTAAGAGCGCCAACAGATCCGCAGGTTTCTCATCCCCGGCATCCAGGCACAGGGCTTGGGCAGGAGCGCCAGCGGCTCGTAATTCCGCCACCACCCGCTCCGCATCCTCGGCCCCCTGTCGATAAGTCAGGGTTACCCCGGCTCCCCCAGCGGCCAGCAACTTGGCGCAAACCTCCCCTAAGCCGCGGCTCCCGCCAACCACCAAAGCGTGTTGACCGGCGAAGATATTCGGCTCTACGAGGGCTCGCACCTCTGAAAAAGCCGGCTGCACTACCGGGTTGGGACGGACAAACGCCTCCAGCCGACCTGACATGCCGGGAGACGAAACCGCAATGCGGCAAAAACGCCGCTCGCGTGAAAAGGAATCCGTTTTGTAGAAAAAGTCGGTACTATTCTCCGGTTGTGGTTCTACAAAACGAAGATCCACGCTCGAGAAAATGGAGTTATGGCCGGGTAGCCGCATCCCCACCACATAGGTTGTCCCCAGTAACGCAGCGAGTTGCAAAGGGGGAAGCGTGGCCGACAATTTGGGGAACAGGTTCGCCGCGGCCACCTGGTTTAGAAATACCGGAAATGTTCCGCTCCGGGTGGCGATGTCGTCATCTGAAAGGTTCTCACACTCAGACTCAGGAATCGCTACAGGCAAAGTGGAATGACTACTCATACTCCTTCTCCACTGGGCCTGGAGTTTTACCACGATGCGATCGTGCATGTCCGCAATGCTGATCGTTGTGTTACGGAACGGCGGTCCGGATAATTCGTCCCGGCCCGTCTGAATCTCCATTGTCACCGGTTCTTCCGGATGCGTCGCGGAGAAAAAGCGGACTCCTAACCGGACCAACTCCCCCACTTCCACCTGGTCTTGCGCATAGGTTTCCAAAGCTCGCAGCAGCAAGTGGACACCGTGCGTAACGGCGCCGCCAAACAAGAGCCTGCGGGCGTACCGCGCGTCCATGTGCAGGGGATTGTGGTCGCCGGACAGCAAGGCGAAAGCCTGGTGTTCGGTTTGGGTCACGACGTGAGAGCGCTTCGGCAGGCCTACGATCATACAAAGCAGACAATCCCGCGATCCCGCAGCGCCAACAACTCGGACGCCAGAGCCGGCCAGGTGTAGAAACAAAGCCAAACGCCATGAAATTGAAGCGGGCGCATGGCATCCGGGCCCAGATTTTTGCCGATCAAAACATCCTGGTTGCGCTGACGCCGGGGACGGCGATAAAACGGCCGCTGGATTTCTTTGCCATTCGCGTCTCGCAGCAGGCAATCAAACGGGCCCTCGTGCATGGGTATGGGATATTTCTCGGGTTCAATGTCTTCCACCCAATGAACGAACGAGTGGAAACCGGGCCGCAAACCCAGGCAGACCGACTGCGCACCATCCAACTTGCGGATTCGGTCAAACGGAGAGTCAGGTCCGTCTGCGTAAACGCATTCCTCGTGGCCGGCCAGGAGTTCCCCCGCATGCGGCCCCAAACCGCAAATGGAATGGCGCGGGTGCAGGCTGCGAACGACGCCATCCTCCCTTCGAAACAGTTCCGGAAGTATCCCCGTATATGTGGGTTCGCGCAGGACGTCGAACGGACGGCACGGCGTGTCCCACATGTTGGTTGTGTATGCGGGCATCAACAACGTTCCCTGCGGCCCCACCAGTTCCCGCAAACCGCTGAGCAAGTCGTAAGGTGTTCCCTTGTACGTTAGTAAGTCATCATACGAACATTGCACAAATAAGATACAGCCCTCTTGCACGCCGGCCATGCGGCACGCCGTCACCAACTCCTTTGCCGTGAAGTTGCCGTGTTTTTTGATCATGCGCGAGCGTAAATTCGCGAACCGGCGCTTGCGCCGTAGATTGCGTTTGCGTTTTACCCAGGCGACAGTGTTGGAAGGCAGCCATTTCCGAACCTGTTGAACCAATTGAGCTGTGAACTTTGAAAACACGAGTATTGAATCAAAACCGATTTCGAACCCAGGCTGTCTGCTCAGCCGTTCCGGCCGACCCCCGTTCGATTCGGCGAAGGCCGCCGGCATCAATGCCAGCACCGTCTTCATGGTGCTACACCCGTGGAAGTATTGTCAAATTTCGAGACTGTTCCAACGCCGCGTGGCCGGGCACGGACGCTAACATGCCGACCTTACTCCGGCCGCCAAGCGGCCTGGAATGCTATACTAGCCGCGACTTGAAGATCGTTGTGGTCACGCCCTATTTCCCCGTCCCCGCGGACACCCACCGCGGCCATTCGGCTTACCAGACCCTGCTCTTCCTGAAGGAAAAAGCGGATGTCGAAGTCATCTGTCCCCTCGCCAGTTACCCGCGCACGAAATGGCTGTCGCCGTGGAGCCACCGCTACCACCACCCCGATCTCACTTACCGTCCTGAGGGGGTGAAGACCACCTATTTCGAATACCCCGCCCTGCCACTGGTTTCCAGACCCTTCAATGGCCTGGTCTGCGCACGACGCCTGGAGCCGTATCTATCCGCCATGCGGCCCGACGTCATTCTGAATTACTGGATCTACCCGGAAGGGTTCAGCGCCGCGCGCATCGCCCGCAAATTGGGCATTCCCGTGATCGTGGGAGCCATCGGGTCCGATCTTCGCGTCCCGGGAGATCCCATCACTTTCCGTCTCACACTCAGGACGCTCCAAGCCGCCGATGCCATCCTCACCGTCAGCGAAGAATTACGCCGCCGCGCCATCGAGCTGGGCGTGCCCGCCGCGAAGGTCACGACGATTCTGAACGGCTGCGACTTCTCGATCTTCCGGCCCGGCGACCGCGCCGCCGCACGCCGCAAGCTGGGCGTGGATCCCGCCGCCGAACTGCTGCTCTATGTGGGATGGATTTCGCCCACCAAAGGGATCGCAGAACTGACCGACGCCATGATATCCCTCGCCGCCACCCACCCGCGGCTGCGTGTGACCTTGATCGGCGAAGGAGGAGCCTATCGGAGCGTCGTGGAAGCCAGAGCGGCCGCCGGCGGGATCGCGGAGCGGTTCCTCTTCCTGGACCTCCAGCCTTCCGGCCAGGTTGCGGACTGGCTTCGGGCGGCTGACCTCTTCTGCCTCCCCAGCCACTCGGAAGGCTGCCCGAACGTCATCGTGGAGGCGATCGCCTGCGGCCGTCCGGTGGTGGCCACCAATGTCGGCGGCATTCCCGAGCTGGTGGACGAGAGCTGCGGCATCCTGGTTCCGCCCCACGACAGCCGCGCACTGGCTGAGGCCTTGGAGCGGGCGCTCGCCACCTCCTGGGATCCCTCGCGGATTGCGGCCCATCTCGGACGCGGCTGGGAGACGGTAGCCGATGAGACTTACGAGCTTTGCTGCCGCGTGTTGCGCGACCGCCAGGCGACGATGCCCCCAGCCGCGTAGCCCGTCAATGGTACACCGGTATCTTGACAGACTGCCCGGCAACCAGCCACACTTTTGATTTACCGCCACCGCCCAGCGCCAACCAGCTTAACAGCACCTCATTCTGGTGGAGCTTGTCCCGACAACACCATGGAAACCAAGAATACCGGGCCTTCCGGCTCCCCGACCAATACCCAGACCATCGCCCGCAACTCGTTCTGGTACGGCATTGAACTGGTCTTCAGCCTGGTGGTCACTTTTTGCACATCGGTGGCTGTGGCGCGCATCGTGGGCAAGGATTTTGTAGGCCAGGCAAGGCTGGGATATTTCCAATACGTCGTGTGGCTGACGAATGTCACGATTGCGGTGGGCTCCATAGGCCTGCCGGCCACCACGCGCAAGTACATGGCCGAGTATCTGAACTGCGGCCAGCCCGGCGTGGCGCGTTCCACCTATCTGGTCACCCTCAAGATCCAGGTTTTTATCGCCCTCGGAATTTCCGCGGTGGCGCTGGCAGGGGTGCTCTTGCTGGGAGACCCACAGTATCAGGTGGCCTCAGTGTTGCTCGTGACAGCCATGACGCCTCGCATTATCGCCACCATTCCATCCAACGCCAACAACGCCGCGGAAGTGATGCGGCGGAACACCGGACCGTCGCTGGCCGGCGGAATTACCACCACCTCCCTCACGATCTTAGGCCTGCTGGTGGGTTGGGATCTGGTGGGCGTGGCGGCAGCGCTCCTGGTAGGCAATGCTCTGGAATGCGGTTTGAAGCTGCAGTCGGTAGAGAGCTGGCACGGCCACGTGGCCCGGGGAATGGTGTCCCCGGAGCTGAAGAAGCGGATGTTCGCTTACTCCGGCCAAAGTCTCGCGCTCTTGCTGCTGAACATTGTGGTCTGGGATCGTTCCGACATTGTGATCCTGAAGGCCGTGAATTCAGACTGGAAGCACCAGGTCCTGTATTTTTCGTACGCCTTCAATCTGTCGGAACGGATCCTCATGATTCCCAATTCGTTCGGCATTTCGCTGGCTGCCACGATGATGGCTCAGTTCGGCCGCGGCCAGGCGCGTTTGAAGGAAATGACGGTAGATGGCGCCCGCTATGCCTTGCTGGTGGCTCTGCCGTTGCTGGTGGGCGTAGCATGCATCGGCCAGCCGTTGGTGCTTCTGTTATATCGCGAACCGTATCGGCCGATGATCGCCACCTTGACCATCGTCGTCCTGCTGGCCATTCCCAAAGCCTTGGTGGCAGCGCCCACCATGTTGCTGCAGGCCATCGAGAGACAAGGGTTTCTCATCGCGTGGGGTTGCCTCTGCGGAGTCGTCGACATTGGGCTCGATTTTCTTCTGACCCCGCACTATGGGGCCAATGGTGCGGCCATCGCCAACGGCGCCGCCCAGGCGACGGCGGCCCTGGGGATTTGGATCTACGCGTGGAGAACCACCGGCCTCCAGCTCAGGCTCGGGGACTTTGGACGGATTATGCTCTCCGGGGCGATCATGGCGGCAGGCGTGCTCGCGTTCCTCCACGCGGTACCGGGGGCCATGGGGATGTTCGGCGCGATCGCTCTTGGGGCCACCCTATGGATGATTGCTCTCCGTATTACGGGGGCGTTGAAACCGGAAGATGCCAGCCGGTTCCTTTCGGTTGGCGGCCAGTTCCCCGCGGCCATGCGGCCGCATTGGAACCGTCTGATTGGCTGGCTGGCTCCGGCGGGTGCGGCGGCTTGAGGGCACTCTGGGTTCAGCGGTTCAGGCCGCGCTCGGAAAGGTGCTACGATGTCAGGCGGCTTTTCCAAATACCTGCCGTGAATCGTCACAAACTATGATCATCACACGCAGCCCGCTACGCATCTCCCTGGGAGGCGGCGGCACCGACTTGCCATCCTATTACCGCGAGCACGGCGGCTTCCTGATTGCCGGCGCCATCGACAAGTACG
>OCZU010002136.1_pt1 | contig 12716 bp, 10 predicted proteins | sample 1539001 | NCBI WGS metagenome assembly OCZU01 (sample SAMEA3539306, study PRJEB22396) | soil metagenome | biome: tundra; feature: field; material: soil | place: USA | collected 2010-05 | depth 0.15 m
TACGCGCTGCTGCTGACGAGCTTCAACCAGGAGGCTTTCGGCATCGTGGTCGGCGGGCTGCTGCTCGCCAGCGTTTTCATCCCGAATGCCGCCGCCATCGTGGCCAGGTTCACCGCCGCGCTCAGGAGAGGCCCAGCCGGGCAGGCCGTCGGCGAGCGGGGCGCGACCTGATGCGCCCCACACGACAGACCAAGCCGCCACGGGCGGGGGCGGCCCGAGCCCGGCACGAACGCCGCTCTCACACCACGCCTCGTGCCCGAAGCCACGGGCAGGGCAAATCGCCGGGTCAGACCGGCCAGCTCACCCCCTTTTTTATAGATTCAATTGAAAGGATTCAAGCATGACAGTCTTCATGAAGAGGTCGCTGTGGCTGACCGCAGCCGTCGTGGCCCTGTCATCCGTGCTCGGCGCCTGCACCTCGTCGAGCAGCTCCACGCCGGCCGGATCGTCCAGCTCGGGCACCTCGGCCGGAGGCCTGAAAACGGGCCTGAAGGTCTTCGTCATCCCCAAGAACCTCGGCAACCCGTACTTCACCACCTCCGACAGCGCGAAGTCGGGCGGGGCGATTGCCGCGCTCACGGCCCTCGGCGAGACCGGGACCGAGACCAGCGGGACCGCGGCCACGCCTGCCTCGCAGATCCCGGCCATCCAGGCCGCGATCAGCAAAGGCGCCAACGCGCTCCTGGTGTCGGCGAGTGACCCCAACGCGCTGTGCCCGACGCTGAAGCAGGCCATGGCCAAGGGCATCACCGTCGTCACCTACGACTCCGATGCGCCGACCTGCCGCAACCTGTTCGTCAACCAGGCATCCACGGCCCAGATCGGGACCAGCGAGGTAGACCTGCTGGCCTCGGAGATTCATGACACCGGGGACATCGCGATCGTGTCGGCCGCCGCATCGGCGACCAACCAGAACGCCTGGATCGCCTACATGAAGCAGGAGCTGAAGAAATTCCCGAAGATGAAGCTCGTCTCGGTCGTGTACGGCAATGACGACCCGACGACGGCCACCCAGGTCACCCAGGGCCTGCTGGAGCAGTACCCGACCCTGAAGGGCATTATCTCGCCCACCACGGTCGGCATCCTGGCCGCCGCTGGCGTGCTCGACACCCCCAAGTACCGCGGCAAGATCGCGCTGACCGGCCTCGGAACCCCGGACTCCCTGAAGAAGTACGTGGCAGACGGCACCGTCCAGGCGTTCGAGCTGTGGAACCCGGCGAATCTCGGTTTCCTCGCCGCGTACGCGGCCGTGGAGTACGCCTCGAAGAAGATCACCAGCGCGGCCGGGCAGACCTTCACGGCCGGCAAACTCGGACAGTTCACGGTCGGCGCTGACCAGACGATCCTGCTCGGCCCGCCGTACGTGTTCAACAAGGCCAACATCAACAACTTCAACTTCTGACCAGGCGCGGAGTGCCGGGCGGCCCGCCTCCCCCCGGCACTCCCCCGTCACCTGGTCCTGCCGCCGGTCCGGCGACTTGCTTCGTGCCAACGAAGCAGGAGGAGGAGGAGGAGGAGGAGGAGGAGAAGAAGAAGAAGAAGAAGAGCCGGCCGGATCCCGACCCCGAACCGGCCCTGACCTCGATCCCCATCCACGTACAGAGAGGTGACCGATGGAGCGCGTGTGCTTTTTCGCCCGGATCCGGCCGGACCGGCTGGATGAGTACCGGGCCAGGCACGCCGAGGTCTGGCCGGAGATGACCGCTGCCCTCCGGGACGCGGGCTGGGCGAACTACACGCTCTTCCTGGCCGACGACGGCCTGCTCATCGGCTACCTGGAGACCGACGACTACCAGGCCGCGCGCGAGCGAATCGCGCAGACCAGCGTGAACACACGCTGGCAGGCGGGCATGCGGCCGTTTTTCGCCGACCTCGGCGGCCAGCGACCTGACCAGGCATTTCATGCCCTTCCTGAAATTTTCCACCTCGGCTGAGCGACGACTGACGACCACTGACTGCGGCTAGCGACCACTGACTGCGGCTGGCGATCACTAGCGACCGCTAGCGACCACCGGCGAAGACCAAGATCTGATGGCTGGAGATGACCGAATGCCTGACCTGACTGCCGTGAAGAACGCGCTGCGGGCGCACCGGATCGAGACCCCGTCCTGGGCGTTCGGCAACTCCGGGACCAGGTTCAAGGTCTTCCCGCAGCCCGGCGTCCCCCGGACGCCGCAGGAGAAGATCGACGATGCCGCACAGGTCCACCTTTTCACCGGGGTCGCGCCCAGCGTTGCCGTGCATATCCCGTGGGATCGGGTCGACGACTACGCGGCCCTGGCCGGCTACGCGACCGCCGCCGGGGTCCGGATCGGCACGGTGAACGCGAATGTCTTCCAAGATGAGGACTACCGGCTGGGCAGCGTCGCCAACCCGGACCCGGCAGTCCGCCGCAAGGCCATCGATCACCTGCTGGCATGCGTCGACATCATGGACGCCACCGGATCGCGAGACCTGAAGCTGTGGTTCGCCGACGGCACCAACTATCCCGGCCAGGACGATATCCGGGCCCGCCAGGACCGGCTGGCCGAAGCCCTCGCCGTGGTTTATGGCCGGCTGGGGGCAGACCAGCGGATGCTGCTTGAGTACAAGCTGTTCGAGCCGTCTTTCTACACCATGGACGTGCCCGACTGGGGCACCTCCCTGCTGCATTGCGTGGCGCTCGGACCGCAGGCCGCGGTCGTGGTCGACACCGGGCACCACGCGCCAGGCACCAATATCGAGTTCATCGTGGCCATCTTGCTGCGAGCCGGGCGGCTGGGCGGCTTCGACTTCAACAGCAGGTTCTACGCCGACGACGATCTGATGGTGGGTGCGGCAGATCCGTTCCAGCTGTTCCGGATCCTGCACGAGGTCGTGACGGCTGACGCGCTGCGCCCAGACGCCGGAGTCGCGTTCATGCTGGATCAGTGCCACAACATCGAGCCGAAGATCCCGGCCCAGATCCGGTCGGTGCTGAACGTCCAGGAGGCGACCGCCAAGGCCCTGCTGATCGACTCGGCGGCGCTCACCGCCGCGCAGCTAGCCGGCGATGTGCTCGGCGCGCACGCGGCGCTGATGGATGCTTACAACACAGACGTCCGTCCGCTGCTCGCCGAGCTGCGAGCGGAGATGGGCCTGGACCCTGATCCGATCGCCGCCTACCACCGATCTGGCTATGCGGCCGCGATCGTCGAAGGTCGGGTCGGCGGCACGCCGGCGGGCTGGGGCAGCTGAGGAAACGACTCGGACAAGGAGCTCACGATGTCCTCGCAGGCGGCGCTAGCCGGCCAGTCCGCGCTGGTCCATCCGGAGGTAGCGGCGTTGCTCGCCCGCAGCAACCGGCTGGGCGCTGACCCGCGCAACACCAACTACGCGGGCGGGAACACCTCAGCAAAGGGCACTGCCACCGACCCGGTCACCGGGCAGCCGACGGAGCTGATCTGGGTGAAGGGCTCCGGCGGGGATCTGGGCACGCTCACGGCCGCCGGGCTCGCCGTGCTGCGCCTGGACCGGCTGCGCGCGCTAACCGGCGTCTACCCGGGAGCGGACCGCGAAGACGAGATGGTGGCCGCGTTCGACTACTGCCTGCACGGCCTGGGCGGGGCGGCCGGATCAGGATCGGCGCAGCGCGGCGCCGCCCCCTCCATTGACACGGCCATGCACGGCCTGGTCGACGCGGCACATGTCGATCATCTGCATCCCGACTCGGGGATCGCGCTGGCGACAGCGGCCGACGGCGAGCGGCTGACCAGGGAGTGCTTCGGCGGCCGGGTGCTCTGGGTCCCCTGGCGGCGGCCCGGCTTCCAGCTGGGGCTGGACATCGCCGAGATCCGCAGCGGCCACCAGGACGCCATCGGAGTGATCCTCGGCGGGCACGGGATCACGGCCTGGGGCAGCACGAGCGACGAGTGCGAGGCACGGTCCCTGGAGATCATCGCTGGCGCCCAGCGCTATCTGGCCGAGAATAAGCGGGGCGAGCCGTTCGGCCTCATGGTCTCTGAACTCCAGCCGCTGCCTGCCGCCGGTCGACGTGCTCGTGCAGCTGAGCTGGCGCCCTTCATCCGGGGGCTGGTCTGCGCCGACCGGCCCCAGGTCGGTCATTTCACCGACAGCCCGGTCGTGCTCGACTTCCTGGCCCGGAGCAGGCATCCCGAGCTTGCCGCGCTCGGCACCTCCTGCCCGGACCACTTCCTGCGCACCAAGGTGCGGCCGATGGTGCTTGACCTGCCGGCAGCGGCGCCGCTGCCGGAGGCGCTCTCCCGCCTGGCCGAGCTGCATGCCGCCTACCGGGAGGACTACCGCGGCTACTACCAGCGGCACGCCACCGCGTCCTCCCCGCCCATGCGCGGCGCTGACCCCGCGATCGTGCTGGCGCCTGGCGTCGGGATGTTCAGTTTCGGCCCGGATAAGCAGACGGCTCGGGTGGCCGGCGAGTTCTACGTCAACGCGATCAACGTGATGTACGGCGCCGAGTCGGTCTCCAGCTACGCCCCGATCAGCGAAGCAGAAAAATTCCGGATCGAGTACTGGACGCTTGAGGATGCGAAGCTGGCGCGCCTGCCCGCCGCCAGGCCGCTGGCGACCAGGGTCGCGCTGGTGACCGGCGCGGGGTCGGGGATCGGCCGGGCCACCGCGCGGCGGCTGGCAGCCGAGGGGGCCTGCGTCATCGTCGCCGACCGGGACGAGCCTGCCGCCGCCAGCGTGGCGCAGGAAATCGGCTCTCGCGATGCCGCGGTGCATGTCACCATGGACGTCACGGACGAGGCAAGCATCGCTGAAGCGCTGCGGGAGACCGTGCTGGCCTTCGGCGGCGTGGACCTGGTGGTGAACAATGCCGGGCTGTCGATCTCCCGGCCGCTGCTCGACACCACGGCCGCCGACTGGGACCTGCTGCACGACGTGATGGCCAAAGGCTCGTTCCTGGTGTCCCGCGAGGCGGCGCGGGTCATGAAGCGACAGGGCATGGGCGGTGACATCATCTACATCTGCAGCAAGAACGCGGTCTTCGCCGGGCCGGACAACGTCGCCTACGGGGCAGCCAAGGCCGACCAGGCGCACCAGGTCAGGCTGCTCGCGGCCGAGCTTGGCAGCCTGGGCATCCGGGTCAACGGGATCAATCCCGACGGCGTGGTTCGCGGCTCGGGGATATTCGCCGGCGGCTGGGGAGCGCAGCGGGCGGCCGTGTACGGAGTTCCCGAGGATCAGCTCGGCGCCTTCTACGCGCAGCGGACGCTGCTCAAGCGGGAGGTGCTGCCCGAGCACATCGCGGCAGCCGTCGTGGCGCTGACCGCCGGCGACCTGCCCCTGACCACCGGCTTGCACATCCCGGTGGACGGCGGACTGGCCGCCGCCTTCCTCCGCTGACCCGGCATCCCGGTGGTCAGCCAGGCGACAGTAGCGGCGGTCGACCTGGGCGGATCCGGCGGGCGCGTGATGCTGGGACGAGTCGGCGCCCGCACCCTTGAGCTGCGGGAAGCGCACAGATTCAGCAACGTGCCGGTGCGCCGGTCCGGCGTTTTGCAGTGGGACATCCGACGGCTGTACGGCGAGGTGCTGGACGGGATCCGGGCCGCATCGCGACTGGCCGAGCTAGCCAGCGTAGGCGTCGACGCCTGGGGGGTCGACTACGGCCTGCTGGACTCCAGCGGCGCGCTGCTCGGCAACCCGGTGCACTATCGCGACTCACGGACCGATGGCGTGCTCCCCCGCGTGCTCGCCCGGATCTCGGCCGAGGAGCTCTACGCGGTGACCGGCATCCAGCAGCTGCCGATCAACACGCTGTGCCAGCTGCTCGCCGCGGCGGGCACGCCGGCGCTGGACGCGGCGCAGACGCTGCTGCTCATTCCCGACCTGCTCGTGTACTGGCTGACCGGGAGCGTCGGGGCCGAGATCACGAATGCGTCCACGACTCAGCTCTACGACATCTCGGCCAGGTCGTGGGCGACGCCAGTCATGGATCGACTTGGCTTGCGGACGGCAATGTTCCCGCCGCTTCGTCAGCCAGGCGCCGTCATCGGCGAGCTGCTGCCGGGGGTCAGCGACCAGGTCGGCCTGGGCGCGCCGCTGGCGGTAATCTCGGTTGGCTCGCACGATACGGCTTCGGCCGTGGTCGGCGTTCCGGCCCAGTCCCGCGACTTCGCGTACATCTCTTGCGGCACCTGGTCCCTGGTGGGCATGGAACTCGACCAGCCGGTGCTGACTCAGGCCAGCCGGCTGGCGAACTTCACCAACGAGACTGGCCTGGACCACACCATCCGGTACCTGCGCAACGTGATGGGCCTGTGGCTGCTGCAGGAGTGCTCACGCGCCTGGGCGGCCGCGGATCTGCCCGCGGACCCGGGCCAGCTGGCGGCCGCCGCGGCCCGGATGCCGCCGCTGCAATTCCTGATTGATCCCGATGACCCGGCGTTCCTCGCGCCCGGCGATATGCCGTCCAGGATCGCCGCGGCCTGCGCCGCCACCGGGCAGACGCCGCCAACCGGACCGGTGGAGGTGACCCGGTGCATCCTGGACAGCCTCGCGCTGGCCTACCGGCGCGCGATCATCAAGCTTCAGCAGCTGTCCGGCCGGAATGTGGACACCATTCACCTGGTCGGCGGCGGCGCGCGGAATCCCCTGCTCTGTCAGCTCACGGCCGATGCCTGCGGGCTGCCCGTCGCCGCCGGGCCCGCCGAGGCGACCGCCATCGGCAATATCCTGGTCCAGGCCCGCGCGCTCGGGGCGGCCCCCGCGGACCTGGCCGGGATGCGGGCTTTGGTCCGGAGCGCTCAGCAGCCCGCGCTGTTTCGGCCGACCGGCGGCGACAGGCCGTGGCAGGCAGCCGCCAGCCGGCTGGTCACGCCGCCATGACGGGCGCGCTATTTGACACGTTCCAAGCCGGACGAGAAGACTGGCTGCAGGGCCAGAGAGGACATCGTGAACCCGCCGATCAGCATCAGGGAAGTGGCTGCGCACGCCGGGGTATCTGTGGGCACGGTTTCCAATGTGCTGAACCGGCCCGACATCGTCGCCGCATCCACCCGTGACCGGGTGCACGCCGCGATCAAGACGCTCGGATTCGTCCGGAACGAGTCAGCCCGCCAGCTGCGCGCCGGGCGCAGCCGCATGATCGGCCTGATCGTGCTTGACGTCGCGAACCCGTTCTTCACCGACGTGGCTCGCGGCGTCGAGGACGAGGCGAGCAAGTCCGGTTTGGCCGTCATCTTGTGCAACAGCGACGACCAGCTGGCCAAGGAGAATGGCTACCTGAACCTGCTCGAAGAGCACCGGGTGCAGGGCATCCTGATCACCCCGGTCGCCGACGACGAGCGCCGCCTCGCCCAGCTGCAGGCGCGTGGCACCCCGGTGATCCTGGTCGACAGCCGCTCCCCGTCCGGCAGCCAGTGCTCGGTGGCCGTCGATGACGTGCTCGGCGGCGACGTGGCGGCTTCGCACTTGCTCGCCCTGGGGCACGAGCGCATTGCCTTCGCTGGCGGGCCGTTCAACCTGCGGCAGGTCGCCGACCGCCGGGACGGGGCAGTTCGCGCCCTTGGCCGGGCCGGTGCGGGTCCTGGCGACCTGATGATCATCGAGACCCCGGCGCTCAATGTGTCCGCCGGCCAGGCCGCTGGCGCCGCGATTGCCGACATGGACTCGGCCGCCCGGCCTACCGCCGTCTTCTGTGCCAACGACCTGATTGCCCTTGGCCTCCTGCAGGAAATGACCCACCGCAAGATCAGGGTTCCCGGCGACATCGCCATCGTCGGCTACGACGACATCGACTTCGCCGCAGCCGCTGCCGTGCCTCTGTCGTCCGTCCGCCAGCCGCGCCAGCAGATCGGGCGCACCGCCGCCCAGCTGCTGGTGGAGGAGGAGGCGCTCACCCAGAACACGCACAAGCACCGGCAGGTCATCTTCCAGCCCGAGCTCGAGGTCCGGCGATCTAGCCAGGCCCGGCCGCGGGCTCACCGCGCCAAGCGCCCGGTCGATCCGGTTGGCCAGGCAGGCCCGGTCAGCACAGTCAGGCCCGGCGGCGCTGGCGAACCCGACGCGCCGGCCACAGCCGCGGCAGCCGCCGCCCTCGACGCCGCCGGCGTGGGGTGAGCAGGATGCGGATCGCGCTGTTCATCACCTGCCTGGCTGACACTCTCTATCCCAGCGTCGGGCGGGCGACCGTCAGCCTGCTGGAGCGGCTCGGCCATCAGGTCACGTTCCCGCAGGCGCAGACCTGCTGTGGCCAGATGCACATCAATACCGGCTACCTGCGGGACGCGCTGCCGCTTGTCCGGCACTACGCGGAGACGTTCGAAGACTGCGACGTGATCGTCGCGCCGTCCGGTTCCTGTGTCGGCTCGGTCCGCCACCAGCATGCGATGGTGGCGCGCCGCTACGGCGACGAGAAACTCGCCCGGCGAGCGCAGGCGGTGGCCAGCCGCACCTATGAGCTGTCCGAGCTGCTGGTGGACGTGCTCGGCGTCGATGATGTCGGCGCCTACTATCCGCACCGGGTCACCTACCACCCGACCTGCCACTCGCTGCGGCTGCTGCGGGTCGGCGACCGCCCGGTCCGGCTGCTGCGCCAGGTGCAGAGCCTGGAGCTGGTCGAGCTGCCGGATGCCGAGTCCTGCTGCGGCTTCGGCGGCACGTTCGCGCTGAAGAACGCCGACACCTCGGCCGCGATGCTGGCCGACAAGATGCGGCAGGTGCTGAGCACCGGCGCGCACACCTGCACGGCCGGAGACAGCTCATGCCTGATGCACATCGGTGGCGGACTGTCCCGGCTGGGCGCGGACGTCGTGCCTGTGCACCTGGCCGAGATCCTCGCGGCTACCAGGGACGGCTGCTCGTGACCACATTTCTCGGCCTGCCGACAGCGCCGCGCGGCGTCGGCCAGCTCCGCGGCAGCGAGCCGTTCCCGGTCGCGGCCCGCCGGGCGCTCGCCGATGACCAGCTACGGCGCAACCTGGGCAACGCCACCAGGACCATCCGGGCCAAGCGGGCCGCAGTAGTAGCTGAGCTGCCGGACTGGGAGGCGCTCCGCGCCGCCGGGCAGGCGATCAAGGCCAGCGCGATGCGGCAGCTGGACACCTACCTGGAACAGCTTGAGGCTCAGGTCACGGCGCACGGCGGCGTGGTGCACTGGGCCAGGGACGCGATCGAGGCCAACCAGATCGTGACCGACCTGGTCGCCGCGACCGGCGTTCGCGATGTCGTCAAGGTCAAGTCGCTCGTCACCGATGAGATCGGCCTCAACGACGCGCTCGCCGCAGCCGGCATCACGGCGCACGAGACCGACCTGGCCGAGCTCATCGTCCAGCTCGGCCATGACTGGCCCTCGCACATCCTGGTGCCGGCCATCCACCGCAACCGGGCGGAGATCAGGGAGATCTTCCTGCGCGAGATGGATGGCGTCGACCCGGAGCTGACCGATGAGCCGGCCGCGCTCGCCGAGGCCGCCCGGCTCTACCTGCGGCGCAGATTCCTGTCCGCACGGGTCGGCATCAGCGGCGTCAACTTCGCCATCGCGGAGACCGGGACGCTGTGCGTGCTGGAGTCCGAGGGCAACGGCCGGATGTGCCTGACCCTGCCGGACACGCTGATCACCGTGATGGGTATCGAGAAGGTGCTGCCCAGCTGGCATGACCTGGGGGTGTTCCTGCAGCTGCTGCCGCGCTCGTCGACCGGGGAGCGGATGAACCCGTATACCTCGATGTGGACCGGGGTGACTCCGGGTGACGGCCCGCAGCAGTTCCACCTCGTGCTGCTCGACAACGGGCGGACGGCGACACTGGCGGACAAGACTGGCCGGCAAGCGCTGCACTGCATCCGCTGCTCGGCCTGCCTGAACGTCTGTCCGGTGTACGAGCGCACCGGCGGCCATGCCTATGGCTCGGTCTACCCGGGACCGATCGGCGCGGTGCTGTCGCCGCAGCTCACCGGCGTGCAGGATAACGCTTCGCTGCCGTACGCGTCGTCTCTGTGCGGGGCCTGCTACGACGCGTGCCCGGTGAAGATCGACATTCCGTCTGTCCTTGTCGAGCTGCGGGCCAGGCACGTGGACGAGACGCGCCGGGACCGCAGGCTGCCGACAGCCGAGGCGATCACCATGGCCGCGATGTCCTGGGTGATGGCCGGGCCAGGCAGGTTCGCCGCGGCGCAGCGGGCGGGCGGCGTCGGGCGGGTGCTTGGCGGCCGGTCCGGCCGGATCCGGCGGCTGCCGCCACCGCTGTCCGGCTGGACCCGGACCCGCGATGCGCCGGCGCCTGCGGCGACAACGTTCCGGCAGTGGTGGCGCGATGAGCACGGGCACGAGTCGTGACGGCACGCGATGAGGTGCTGCGGCGGATTCGGATGGCGCTGGGCGAAGATGCCAGCGCCGCTGCTGACGCTGACGCCGGGAGCGGCGTCGGCTACCGGACCCAAGGCACGCTGACTGGCGCCCCGCTGCTTGACTTGCTCGCCGAGCGGATCGCCGACTACCGCGCCAACGTCCGGCGTGCTGCTGCCGACCAGCTCGGGACCGCCCTGGCCGCGGCGCTGGCCGACCATCAGGTGCGGCGGGTGGTCGTGCCGCCGGGCCTGGACCTGCCCGCGCTGCCCGCCGATGTCGAGATCGTCACTGACAACTGCCTGTCACCACATGATCTCGATGGCTTCGACGCAGTGATCACCGGGGCCGCGGTCGCAGTCGCCGAGACCGGCACGATCGTTCTGGATGGCTCACCTGATCAGGGCCGCCGCGCGATCACGCTGGTGCCGGACCGCCATCTGTGCATCGTGCACGCCGCTCAGGTCGTCGAGCTGGTGCCTGAGGGCATCGCGTGGCTGGCGGCGCACGCGGACCGGCCGCTTACCTGGATCAGCGGCCCGTCAGCTACCAGCGACATCGAGCTGAACCGGGTAGAAGGCGTGCACGGCCCGCGCACGCTCGAAGTCATCCTGGTCGGCCCGGCCGGGCCGCGTTGAACTGCATGCCCGCGTATCCGCGCTCTTTGGATCGGCCAGACCTGCGGCCAGTCAGCCTCGGTGATCTCCCGGATGTCCATCGTGCGTCAATGCCGGGCGCTTGGCGCCTGATCGCCCGAGCGAAGCCGCTCCGTCTGCGCGGACCGGCGCAGCGCCCGGTACAGCAGCCGTGGATCTCCCAGCCGCCGCCGAAGCTCGCGTTCGAGGCCGGCGATCGGGTAGAGGTTCTGCGGGGCGCGAGCATCCTTGTACGAAGCCGAGGCGAACCGGCCGAGGCACAGCTGGCTCAGGCCCGCTAGCCCGATCACCTCGGAAACCGGCAGATCGGCTGAACACTCGATCCGCACCACTCCGGCCCAGGGCGCCCCGGATGCTCCGGGCAGCCGCAAGTACCAGGTATGCCGGTCCCAGTTCGTGCCCACCAGGAACACCGGAGTGCGCTGCCCGGGCCTGAGCGTGCCGACGAGCGCATTCAGCTCCGGCGGCAGGTAGGTGCTGAGGTGGGACTTGATGTACCCCAGCGTGCGGGGCAGATGCTGCCGCCCGCGCAGCGGCCCGTCGATCACCAGCAGATCGTCCTCCGGCGGCACGCCGTGCTCGGACGTGGCAGTCCGGGCCGCCCTGGCCGCGATCGCGGTTCGCACCTCGACCTCGCCCAGGCGGCGCTGCAGAGCCTGGGAGAGCGTCACCGCCAGCGGCGTTCCCGCGTTCGTCGTGGTGCGGCAGGCCGTGTACTGCCCGGCCCAGGTCATGACATCGCTGGCGTGCGGAGCAACCGTGAAGAGTCCGCGCTGCGCCTCGACCAGGACCAGGTGGGCCTGCTGGCCGCAGCAGCACACCACTCCGGCCGCGTACGACGCGCACAGCGCCATGGTTGCCTGCGTCGCCGGGCCGCTGCCCGTGCCGTCCTCGTCGATCCAGATGCGCGCCTCGATCCGGCGCACGCCGTCGACGAACAGCAGCGCCGCCGGAAGGGTCCGGCCGGGATCTGGATCGATGGCCCGCCACTGGCCGGCCGACAGCTCCACGCTCACGTCCACGCTGGCGGTGGACTCGCCGAGGTAGTCCTCCACCTCCAGGCTGGTGCCGTAGGTCGGATCCCATCCGTCGACGCTGAACCGCATCCCCGCGCCGGTCCCGCCGCCGGTGGCCGCGCCGACCGGGCTGACCTGAACGTCGCCGATCATGCCGCGCCCGCGGCGGGCGCGGCGGGCGCGTAGCCCTCCCGGACGACGCTGGAGGTCCGCGCGTCCCGGCACACCACGAACCGGACCGGGACTCGCTCGGCCAGCGCGGCCACGTGGGTGACCACTCCGACCATTCGCTGACCCAGCGCCAGGGTCTCCAGCGTGCTGGCGACCACTTCCAGGGTCTCCGGGTCCAGGGTGCCGAACCCCTCGTCCAGGAAGATCGAGTCCAGCCGGGCGGCGCCCGCGGCGGTGAGGCTGGACAGCTGCGCGGACAGCGCCAGGGCTAGCGCCAGCGACGCCTGGAAGGTTTCGCCGCCGGACAGCGTGCGCACCGACCGGGGCGAGTCAGCGTCGGTGTGGTCGATGACGTAAAAGTCCCCGTCTTCGTGCGTGAGGTCGAACTGGCCGCCGGATAGGCCGGCCAGGTTGGCCGAGGCGTCGGCGACGAGGGCGTCGAGCACTGAGGTCACCAGCCAGCGCGGGAACCGGTCCGAGCGCAGCAGGTCGCCAAGCAGCCTGGCCACCTGCTGTTCGTCCCGCGCAGATGCCCGCAAGGCGAGCAGCTCGGCGACCTGAGCGCGACGTTCCACGATGCGCTCG
>OCZU010002137.1_pt1 | contig 12714 bp, 6 predicted proteins | sample 1539001 | NCBI WGS metagenome assembly OCZU01 (sample SAMEA3539306, study PRJEB22396) | soil metagenome | biome: tundra; feature: field; material: soil | place: USA | collected 2010-05 | depth 0.15 m
GGGGCAGCTGCCGCGGCGGGCGCGCCGGGGCTAGCGCCAGCCAGTGAGGAAGCCGGTGCCGAGGTGGCCGGGGAAGCGGCCGAGCTGAGCAGCGCGTTGAGCTGGGCGGCCTGCCCGGTAGCGGCGGCCGGTACCGCCCGGCTGGCCGGGGTCGTGGAGTTGCCCGCCAGGGCCACGCCGCCGATCACGCCGACCGCTAGCAGGGTGGCAGCGCCGCCGGCATACCAGCGGACGCGACGGCGCCTGCCCTGCTCCGGATTCTTATCGTTGCCTGGGGACTGGTAGAAGTTGTCCATAACGGCAACCATGCCGCCGCGGGCTGGGACGCCAGCCAGGCGATCCTGGGAGCTGGCTGGGAACAGCCGCAGAATATCCGGCAGCCGGGCTGTTCCCGCTGCGCGGGCTACATGCGCTCAGGCACCGGGATACCGAGCAGGCCGAGCCCGGTAACAAGCACCCGCAAGGTCAGCGCCGACAGCGCGAGCCTGCTCCGCCGGATAGCTGGCTCCGGTGCCTGCAGCACCGGGCATTGCTCATAGAACGTGGTGAACGCGCTGGCAGTCTCGAAAAGGAAGCCAGCCAGCTTGTGCGGCTCGGCTGACGCCGCGACGCTGCGTACCGCCCCGCCGAACCCGAGCAGCTTGAGTGCAAGCGCGCGCTCGGCGCCCTCGGTGAGCAGGATCGGCCCTGCGGCCTGGCCAGGATCTTGGCCGGCGCGGTGGAAGATCGAGCGGATCCGGGCCGTGGCGTATTGCAGGTACGGGCCGGTATTCCCGTTCAGCGCGAGCAGCCGGTCCAGGTCGAGCGCATAGCTGGAGTCCCTGGCGACGGACAGGTCGCCGTACTTGAGCGCGCCGATACCGACCGCGTCGGCGATTTGGCGCCGTTGATCCGGGTCGTCGTAGCGGTCCTTGATGACTTCTTCAGCGCGCTCGACTGCCTCGTCGATCAGGGTAATCAGCTTGAACTGCGCACCGCTGCGGGTACGCAGCCGCTGCCCGCCCGGGCCGGTCACCAGCCCGATCACCGCATGCTCGGCGCTGGCCTTGGCGGTCAGCCAGGCCGCCTCGCGCGCGGCCGCGAACACCATCTGCAAGTGCAAAGCCTGCTCGGATCCGATCACGTAGATGAGCCTGGACGCGCCGAGCTCGACCAGCCTGTACCTGATCGCGGCCATGTCAGTGCTGTCATAGCCGTACCCGCCGTCGCTCTTGCGCAGCATCAGCGGCAGCGGCTTGCCGTCCCGGCCGGTGAAGCCAGGCGGGAACACGCAGAGCGCGCCGTCGCTGATGACGGCGATGCCGGCCTGCTCAAGCTCGGCGCAGACGCTGGCCAGCATCGGGTTGTAGAAGCTTTCCGGCGCCATGTCTGCATCGGTCAGCGTGATCTGAAGCCTGGCGTAGATATTCCTGAGGTACTCCATCGAGTCGCCGACCAGCAGCCGCCACAGGGTCAGCGCCTGCTCGTCACCAGCCTGCAGCTCGACGACCCGCCGCCTGGCACGGTCCGCGAAGGCCTGATCGGCGACAAACTTTGCCCGTGCTGCCTGATAGAAGGCGGTAAATTCGCCGGCTGCCAGCTGCTCGTAGGTGGCCTGCTCGCCGATGTCCAGGGCACGCTCGATGAGCATGCCGAACTGGGTTCCCCAGTCGCCGAGGTGCGCGGCCCGGACGACGTCGTGGCCAAGGTACTCGAGTGTCCGGACGATCGCGTCGCCGACCACGGTGGCCCGCAGGTGACCCGCGTGCAGCTCTTTGGCCACGTTAGGTCCCGAGTAGTCGACAACGGCCTTCGGAGCCGGGTCCGCGAGCGATACGCCCAGCCGGTCATCGCCCAGCTGGCCGGACGCCTGCTCGGCGATCCACTCATCGCTCAGAGTGAGGTTGATGAAGCCGGGCCCGCTTACCTCGACGTTCCGGAGTATCCCGGCGCCAGCCAGCTGGCCGGCCAGCTCGGCGGCCACCTCGCGGGGTACGCGGTGCAGCCGCTTGCCCAGCGACAGCGCGACGTTCGCCTGGAAGTCGGCGAACTGCGATGGCCGGATGAGCGGGTCAGCCCCGGCATGCTCTGCGCCGAACGCCGCACCGAGCGCATCGCCGACTAGCTTGGCGAGTACCTCCGCTGGATCGGCCATGCGTCAAGCCTACGGCTTGGCCGTCCGGCAAGCGCCCGAGTCAGGGCGGCCGGAGTAGGGGCCGCCGGAGTCAGGGCCGCCGCAGGAAATGACCGCCGCGGCCCGGCCCGAGCCGTTCCCTGATCTTCTCGGTAATCTCGCCGCTCGCCAGGCCGGCGGCCAGTACGCACGCTGCGGTAATGGACCGGGCCTTCGCCGCTCCGTGCGCTATCACTACGTTGCCTTCCAGTCCGAGCAGCGCAGCGCCGCCATAGCTCTCGGTGTCGAGACGCCCGGCGAGCTCGCGCAGGCCACGGCGCTGGAGGAGGCTGCCCAGGCGATCCGCCCGCGATCCGCCCAGCACGGCCCGCAGCTGCCCCGCGGCGAATTCCGCCGCCCCCTCCAGTGTCTTCAGCGCGACGTTACCGGTGAAGCCGTCAGTAACGATCACGTCTACCTGCCCGGTCAGCAGGTCCCCGCCTTCCACATTGCCGACGAAGTTGATGGGCAGACCGCCGTGCGGCGGGTCGTCGTCGAGCAGTTCCTGCGCCCGCCGGGCAAGCTTGTTGCCCTTCCCTGGCTCGGCGCCGATTGTCAGCAGGCCCACCCGTGGCTGCTCGATGCCGTAGGCGGTCTGTGCGTACGCAACGCCCAGCTGCGCGAACTGGACCAGCATCTCCGGTTTCGGGTCGGCGATCGCGCCCGCGTCGACCAGGAACGTGGGTCCTGGCCTGGTGGGGAGCACTACCGCGAGCGCTGGCCGCAAGACGCCGGGCAGCGGCCGCAAGCGCAGCCGGGCGGTGGCTACGATCCCGCCGGTCGGCCCGGCCGAGACGACGGCGGCGGCCTGGCCGCGCCGCACCAGCTGGCAGGCGACCGCGATGCTGGACCTGGGCCGACGCCAGCTCGCCATGGCGCCTTCCGCCATCGAGAGGGACTCCTCGGCCGTGACGACCGGAATTTCCGCGAGCGCGTCGAGCCCGGCGAGGAGCGGGCGCAGCTGGCCAGGACGGCCGGTGAGCAGCACTGGGATGCCGCTGTCGCGGAAGGCGCCGACAGCTCCGGCGACGATCGCCGCCGGAGCGTGATCGCCGCCCATCGCATCCACCGCGATCACCGCCCGCGGCAGGCCGGTCCCCGGCCTCCTGCTCCCGGCGAGGGGAGGTTCCGCCGGGCGCGTCAGGGTGCCACCAAGGGCGCCCGCGCGGTAGCTGCCGCGCGGGGCAGGCGCGGCAGCCGCATGATGATGTCTCGCATGCGACAAGCCTCTCACTGCCCGTTCCGCCGCCGGCAGGTATCCGCCGGCGGCCCGCTGGCCGGGCAGGTGGGTTACCCGCCTGTGCTGGGTACATCTGAATTGCTGGCGGTGCATCGCCGAGCGGGCCACCGGGCCGGGAACAGTCGCTCAGGGGACTACGGGCCGCCGCTGAGCGTGCTCTAATCGTGATCTTTTTGTATTGCTGCGGGCTGCCCGGCAGCCGGGTTGCTGCGTCTCAGAAATGACTGGCCCTAAGCGGCGGCAAGCTGCCGCCGCGCTGGAGGCTCGCGGCCTGGCACCGAGGCCGGGCGCCGCGATCGACCCGGAGGGAGCTGCGTGACCGGAGTTCAGCAGACAGTGCCTGACAGCCCGCTGGCAGGCCGCCGTTTCCGCGCGTACACGGCGAAACACCTGGACGCGCTAACCGCACGGGCCGGCCTCGACGCCGGCCAGCGGCTGGCCGTCAAGGCCGTGGCCACCGTCCTGCCGTTCCGGACGAACGCCTACGTCATCGAGCAGCTGATCGACTGGGAGGCGGCGCCGGACGACCCGATCTACCGGCTGGTCTTCCCGCAGGCCGACATGCTGCCCAAGGCGGATGTCCGGATGATCGCCGGCTTGCTCGGCGGCGGCGCTCCGGACGGAGAGATCAGCGCCGCCGCGCACCAGGTGCGGATGCGGCTGAACCCGCACCCTGCTGGGCAGCTAGCGCTCAACATTCCCTATCTTGACGACGGTCCGGTACCAGGGATCCAGCACAAGTACCCGGAGACCGTGCTGGTGTTTCCCAAGCAGGGCCAGACCTGCCACGCGTACTGCAGCTACTGCTTCCGCTGGGCGCAGTTCGTCGACGAGCCTGAGCTCAAGATGGCGACCGCCGATGTGGACAGGGTGGTCACGTATCTGCGGGCGCATCCCGAGGTCAGCAGCGTCCTGATTACCGGCGGCGATCCGATGATCATGGGCGCGGGCGTGCTGCGCCGCTACATCGAGCCGCTGCTCGACCCGGCGCTAGGCCACATCGAGTCGATCCGGATCGGGACAAAGTCGCTGGCCTACTGGCCGCAGCGGTTCGTCAGCGACCCTGACGCGGGCGACACGCTGCGGCTCTTCGAGCAGGTGTCGGAAAGCGGGCGCACGCTGGCCTTCATGTCCCACTTCTCGCACCCGCGCGAGATGGAGCCGCCCCTGGTGGCAGACGCGGTGCGCAGGATAAGGGCAACCGGGGCCGTTATCCGTACCCAGGCGCCGCTGATCCGGTCCATCAACGACCATCCAGCCATCTGGGCGAGCATGTGGCGCTGTCAGGCCAGGATGGGGATGGTCCCGTATTACATGTTCGTGGAGCGGGACACCGGACCGCAGGATTACTTTGCCGTCCCGCTGGCCCGCGCCTGCGAGATCTTCGGTGCGGCCTACCGGAGCGTCTCCGGACTATGCCGGACAGTGCGCGGCCCGTCCATGTCGGCAACGCCAGGAAAGGTGTGCGTGGACGGCGTCGTGGAGGTGGCAGGCGAGAAGGTGTTCGTGCTGCACCTCATACAGGCCCGTGATCCCGAGCTGGTGCGCAAGCCTTTCTTCGCCAGGTTCGATCCGGGCGCGGTATGGCTGTCCGACCTGGTGCCCGCATTCGCTGCCAGGTTTCCCTTCGAACCCGATCCGGATGAGCTGCCCGGCCTGTGGGGCCCGCCGCCTCTGCGTACCGTTCTGCGTGCCTGAGCGTGCGGACTGAGCGTGCGGACGTCAGGCCGTAGCGCGCTCTGACTCAGCCGCCGCGGCTGCCGCGCCGGGGCCAGGCTCGGCCGAGCTCCGGCGCTGGCTGATTGCAAAGCAGCTGGCAGCGCCTATCAGCAGCAAGACCACCGGCATCACCATGGTCGTGCGCATGGCGTCCACATAGCCGAAGGTGAACACGTCGTGGCCGATTCTGCCGACCTCCGCGACCAGGCTGGCCGGCAGGCCGGCCTGCTTACCGATACCGCCGTTCTGGCCTGCCCCGACCTGTATGCCGTTCCTTGCCGAGCTGCCGATCTCGGTGACGAACCTGCCCCGGACCTGGGCGGGCAGCGCGGCTGAACGGGTCGCGGCCTGGCTGGTCATCGACGACACGAGCCTGTTCTGCAGCAGCGCGCCGACTGCGGCGGTGCCGATCACCAGGCCGACCTGCCTGACCGTGTTCAGCACGCCGGAAGCGGCTCCGGCCATCCGCGGGTCGATGTTCCGCATGGCCACGGTAATCAGCGGCGCGAAGGTGCAGCCCATGCCGATCCCGGCCACGATCAGCGGAAGCAGGAAGCTCGGCCAGGTGGAGTCCGGGTGCGCGATCAGCGCCATCCAGCCCATCCCGACGGCGAACAGGGTCAGGCCGGACATCAGGATGAACTTGCCGCCGATCTTGTCGGTCATCCGGCCGGCCACAGGGGCGACGAACATCGAGATAAGCGAGGCGGGCGCCATCGTCAGGCCGGCCTTCAGCGCGGAGAAGCCGAGTACTGATTGCAGGTAGATGGTGAACGGCAGGAAGATTCCCATCATGCCGATGGCCAGCACGCCCGACACCCAGTTCACCACCGCGTAGTTTCGGTCGCGGAACAGCGCGAACGGCACCAGCGGCTCACGGTCCTGGGTCAGCCGCTGGACTATCAGGAAGGCCGCGAGCAGCACGACACCGGCGCCAAGGATGAGCGGGATGCTGAGGAACGAGTTGATCTTCCCCCAGTCGTAGCGCTGCCCCTCGACCAGGCCGTAGCAGATGGCAAGCAGCGCGGCGCTGGCGAGCAGGACGCCCGGGATATCGATCCGGTGCCTGCGGCCGAGCCGGAGGTCCGGGATGATGGCGGGGGTGATAAACAGCACTATCACGCCGATCGGCAGGTTTACGAAGAAGATCCACCGCCAGTCGAACGCGGTCACGAGCAGCCCGCCGAGGGTCGGCCCGGCGATGGTGGCCACGCCGGCCACCGCGCCCCAGATGCCGAATGCCGCGCCGCGCCGCTCCGGCGGAAAGGTATTGGTGATGATCGTCAGGGTTTGCGGCATGAGCATGGCCGCGCCTAGTCCCTGGACGGCGCGGAACGCGATCAGAGCGCCCGGGCTCGGGGCAAGGCCGCAGGCGGCCGAGGCGGCGGTGAATACCGCGATGCCGCCCATGAACATGATCCGGGGCCCGATCAGGTCGCCGAGCCGGCCCGCGGTAATGACCAGCACGGCAAGCACCAGGGCATAAGCGTTGATCACCCAGAGGACGTCGTCTAGCGAGGCATGCAGCCTGGTGATCATGTTGGGGATCGCGATGTTCACGATCGTCAGGTCCAGCAGTGTCATGAAGAACCCGAGCGAGACGACCAGCAGGATCATCCATGGGTTCCCTCGGTACTTCCGCACGCTGTCCTCCTACGCTGGCTGCTCCAGCCGTCCGGCCCGTGAAGCCTTGGTCAGGCCCGTGAAGCCTTCGTCAGGACTGACCGTAGCCACGGCATCCCCGACCAGGCCAATGCTAGGCAGTGGTACCGACAAGATGGTGCTCACGCTGGTCACACGCCCAGTGACAGGGCCGAACCCCGTTCGGTTTGTTCCGGCGCCGTCCAAGTATGCTCTGCGGCCATGAAGCTGAATGCAGCAGCCGCGATCGTCTCCGGCGGAGCCAGCGGCCTTGGCGCGGCCGCCGCCCGCGAGCTCGCCGCGGCGGGATGTGTGGTGGTTGTCGCCGACCTCAACGAAGCGCGGGGCACGGCGGTCGCCGCGGCGGCTGGCGGGCATTTCGTCCGGACCGATGTCTGCGATGAGGGTTCGGTGCAAGCGGCGGTGGACGCGGCAATCGCGCTCGGCCCGCCATTGCGGGTCGCGGTGAGCTGCGCCGGAATCGGCTGGGCGGCGCGCACCGTCGGCCGCGACGGCGCCCCGCACGACCTCGGCGCCTACCGCAAGGTCATCGACGTCAACTTGATCGGCACCTTCAACCTGATGCGAATCGCGGCGGCCGCGATCGCGAAGGCGGACGCCGCCGATGCCGACGGACTGCGCGGAGTGATCATCAACACCGCCTCCATCGCTGGCATCGAAGGACAGACCGGCCAGGTCGCCTACTCGGCGTCCAAGGGCGGGATCATCGGAATGACCGTGCCAGCCGCCAGGGACCTGGCCGCCATCGGCGTCCGGGTGAACACCATCTGTCCTGGCATCATCGATACGCCGATCTACGGGGCGGGTCCGGCTAGCGACGAGTTCAAGGCCAGGCTGGCCGCGCCGGTCGTCTTCCCCAGGCGGATGGGAACCGCAGCCGAGTTCGGCCATCTGGTGCGGGCCCTGATCGAGAACGACTACATGAACGCCGAGGTGATCCGCTTCGACGGCGGCATCAGGTTCCAGCCCAAGTGAGGTAGCGATGGCGCAAGCGGTTCTGGCCGGAACGGCAAGCAAGAAGCTGACACTGCGGTAGCGGCGAACGGTCCCGCATCCGCCATCGGCCGGGCCTGTGTAGGGTGATCCGGACTGCGCCGGATCTCCTAGCATTTTGGCAGGGCATACCCGGCTGGCTTACTACCTCAGGGAAGGCAGGGAACACCTAACATGACAGTTCCGCAGATCAGCGTTGTTGTACCGTTTTACAACAACGAAGACCTGCTTGGGGACTGCCTGCAGTCCATCGCCGCGCAGACTTTTGCCGACCTGGAAGTCATCATGATCGACGACGGTTCCAGCGACGGCAGTGCTCAGATCGCCCAGCAGAGAGAGGCGGCCGACCCAAGGTTCCGGCTGTTCAGGGTGGAGAACGGGGGCCCCGGATATGCCCGCAACCGGGGGATCGAGCACGCCCGCGGCGAATTCCTCGCATTCGTGGACGCCGATGACATGCTGCCGAGTCACGCGTATGAGAAGCTGCACGATACGTTGCTTAGTTCTGGTTCGGACTTCGCCTCCGGAAATGTGCTGCGGATCGGCCCGACGGGCGTCAACCAGTCTGCATTGCATGCACGGGCGATCAAGGGCCGGCGCATCGGCACGCACATCAGTAAGACGCCGCAGCTGTTCTATGACGTATCAGTATGGAATAAGCTCTTCAGAAAGGCATTCTGGGACCGGGCTGGTCTCACCTTTCCCGAGGGCATGCTCTGGGAAGATCTCCAGGTCATGACAAGGGCGCACGTACTGGCCAGGGCTGTTGACGTCATTCCCGATCCCATTTACTACTGGCGTGAGCGCGGCAAGGGCGCGCTGTCCATCACACAGTCACGTACGAGCATCAGTAATTTCAGGGACCGGATCACCGCGCTGCTCGCCATCGACAGGTTCCTGGCCGGGCACGCCTCGCCGAAGCTGCTCCGCCAGCATCAGCACAAGGCGCTCGTCAACGATCTGTGGCTCTATGTCTGCGACCTGCACCGGACCAGCGACGCGTATCGCGCCGAGTTCGTCGAGCTGGCGGGCCAGTACCTGGATCAGGTCGACAAGCGCGTGCTCGCCAGGCTCCCTTCCACCCGCAAGCTCGCCTACTACCTGGTCGGGCAGCGGGCGCTTGACCAGCTCATCGAGTTCAACAGGTGGCAGATCGAGCAGCCGGTACGGACCACTCCGGTACTGCGGAAATTCGGCAGGCTCCGTGCCGACCTCCCGTTCCTCGGGGATCCCGCGGTGAAGGTCCCGGCAAAGGTCTACCGGCCCTACTGGCGGGAGCTCGACCCGTTCGTCCGGGTCGATGACCTCAGCTGGCGCGGGAACCGGCTGGTCATCACCGGCTGCGCCTACGTGCCGTCGATCGACATCACCCGGCGCAGGCACACGTCGAAGATCATCGTCCTGATCCCGGCAGGCCGCCGCAGGCCGCCGATCTTGCTTCCCGCCCGGTCGTTCCGGCATCCTGAGGCCACCACGTGGTCCCGGCAGGAGCGATACTCCTACGACTGGGCGGGCTTCGAGTGCGAGATCAGCCCGCGGTGGTTCCGGGTCGGCGGCCGGTGGCTTACCGGGGACTGGGACTGCTTCGTCCTCGTCCGGGCCAGGGGGGTGTGGCGGCCAGCCCGGGTACACACTCCGGTACCCGGCCGGGCGGAGCGTCCGGAACTGCAGGAGGTGGCACCTGGCATGCGATTCGGCGCTCACTGGGTAGGCCGCCAGTTGCACGTCGGCATGATCAGGACGCCAGCGATGCTGCGCGGCTGCGCGCGGACTGACGACGGGCTGCTCGCCCTCGACGTGTACGTGGATCTGCCCGATCTAGCCGCGACGGCCGAGCTCGTGCTGGCCTGGTCCAAGGGCGTGGCGACGCAGCGGTTCCCCGCTGCCATCGACCGGCGCCAGGATGGCCCGGCCCGGCTGCATGCCGCCATGCCCGTCGGCGGCCTGGAAGCTGCTGCCACGGATGCCAGCGACATGACGATGGGCACCACCACCGCTGAGGAGATGCAGTGGGACCTGTATGTCCAGCCGGCCGGCCAGGACCGGGTGCGGGTCGCGTTCCCGTCCGGGCTGGCCGAGTTCAGGTACCCGCTCGGCGAGCAGGAGGTGGCCGTCGAGCGGACCCGTACCGGCGAGGTCGCGGTCGTGCATCGCGGCCTGCGGCCGCTGATCGACGAGAACGAGTGGAGCGCTGACGGGCGGCTGACGCTGCGGGGCAGCTATCCGGCGGCGGCCGGCGCCGAATTCGAGGCCGTGCTCCGCCGCCGCGGTTCCACCGACCGGCACGTCGCCGGGTTCGCGCGCGACGGCGCGAGATTCACCGTCGAGATCGACGTCAGCAGGATGCCGTCGTTCGGCCGGCCGATGCCGCTCCGGGACGGCAGCTGGGACGTGCTCGTCCGCCGTGCGGGCGTGGCCTCCGGTGATATGGTCAGGCCCGGGTATGACCACGGCAGGCTGGCCGAGATCTCCGGCGATAAGGTCAGCATCGGGCCCAAGAGCTACCGGTTCACCACGTCCGGCTACGATGCGCCGCTGATCGTCGTGAAGCCGACGCTCAAGCTCTCCGAGCAGGGCCGCTTTCAGCGGAAGGTGCTGCGTAGCGCCTACTACCCGCTGCAGCAGAAGCTTCCGCTGCGGGACTCGGTCGTCTTCGTCAGCTGGAAGGGCAAGCAGTGCGGCGACAACCCGCTCGGCATCGCCGACGAATTGCGCCGCCGTGGCGACGATCGCGAGCACATCTGGGTGGTCAACGACTGGTCGGTGCCCGCACCGGAGAACTCCCGCGCGGTGCTGTACGGCACCGAGGATTACTTCGAGGCGCTCGCCCGCTCTCGCTACATCGTCTCCAACGACGACATGCAGGCGATTTACCACAAGCGTGAAGGCCAGGTCTACGTGCAGACCTGGCATGGCACGCCATTGAAGAAGATCGGCTTCGATATCGAGCGGCCGCAGTTCATCAGCGGCACCAGTTATTTGGATCAGCTGGCAAGCGATGTCGCCAAATGGGACCTGCTCTTGTCACCCAATCCGTTCAGTACCCAGATCATGCGGCGCGCGTTCCGGTACGACGGTGAGATCTGCGAATCCGGTTACCCGCGTAATGACCTGTTGTGCAGTGGCGACGCCGAGCGAGTGGCGGCCAGGGTACGGCGCCGGCTCGGCTTGCCGGACGGCAAGCGGGTCGTGCTCTACGCGCCGACCTGGCGGGACAATCAGTACTACGCCTCGGGTCGTTACCGCTTCGACTTCCGGCTTGATCTTGAGCGCGCCTGGCAGCAACTTGGCGACGAGCACGTACTCCTGTTCCGAGGGCATCACCACATGGCCGACGATGTGCCGGAGGGCACCAGGCCGGGCTTCGCACGCAACGTCACGATGTATCCGGACATCTCTGAGTTGTTCCTGGTCAGCGACGTCCTGGTCACCGACTACTCGTCGGTGATGTTCGATTTCGCCGCGACCGGGCGGCCGATGATCTTCTTCACCTACGACCTTGAGCAGTACCGCGACAGCCTGCGCGGGTTCTATTTCGACTTTGCCGCGGATGCACCTGGCCCGCTCCTGGCCACATCGGACGAGGTCCTGGCGGCGATCGGGAACATTGACTCGGTAGCCGCCGGGCACCGGGCCGCGTACCGGAAGTTCACCGGGAAATTCTGCCCGCTGGACGACGGGAAGGCCGGGTCCAGGGCCTGCGACCGGATCTTCGGCAGCTAGCCGGCTGCGGCGGCCCCGGTGGCCAGCGCCGGGTTCCTGGCTGGCCGGCAAAGCCGGTCAGCGTGTAATGATTGCTTCATCATCCCATCAATAGGCTAGTTAGCATGCCGGAGAAACTCCTTTCCGCGCGCGCGGCTGCCCTGGACCAGGAGAATGCCCTGGCATCCCGCAGGCCGCCATGGCACCGGCGGATGGACTGGCTGGTCATTGTCGGGCCGGTGCTTACGGCGCTCGCCGTAGGCGGCTACCAGCTCGGCGGCCCGTCGCTGTGGCGGGACGAGGCATACACGGTCAGCGCCGCGCAGCGCCCGGTCGGCCAGATCTTCGCCATGGTCGGGCATGTTGATGCGGTGCACGGCCCGTACTACCTGTGCATGCATTTCGTGATCGGCCTGCTCGGCACGTCCGAGGTGGCGCTCCGGCTGCCCTCGCTGCTCGGCATGGGTATCGCGGCCGGATTCACCGCGGCCATCGGCAGGCGGCTGGCGCGCTTGTCGGAACTGCCGGCGCCTTCCGTCACCGGCCTGGCGGCCGGCCTGATCTTCGCGGCGGCGCCCCAGACGACCTACTACGCCCAGGACGCGCGCCCGTACGGGCCCGTCATCATGTTCGCCACCATTGCCACATACTTGCTGATCCGCGCCGTGGCTGACGATCGATGGCGCTGGTGGGCTAGTTACGGCGCAGCGATCGCGCTGACCGGGCTGTTCAACGTGTTCGCCCTGCTGCTGGTGGCAGCGCACGGCCTGACGCTGCTGCTCGCCCGCAGGCAGGCCCGGCGTGGCCGGCCGGCCGCGGGACAGTCCCAGGAGGAGACGCAGGTCCATGGGCCTTCGCTATCGCGGTGGCTGATCATGGTGGCGGCTGCCGTTGTGGTGCTCGCTCCGATGATCTACCTCGGCTATCAGCAGGGTCACACGCTCAGCTGGGCAACCAGGCCAGGACCACGGGCCATCGCCCGCCTCGTGGCGTCATTCGCGGGCGCTGAGCGGCTGATCCCGCCGATGGCCCTGCTCGCGCTGGGCGGCGCGGCGGCCGGCTGGCGATCCCGGCGTCCCGGCCAGCTCACCCTGACCGGTGTCACACTGCCCTGGCTGGTGGTGCCGCCGGTCATCCTGATCTCGGTCTCCCAGGTCCACCCGGCCTACGTGGAGAGATACGTCGTGTTCTGCCTGCCCGCGCTGGCCGTGCTGTGCGCCGCCGGGCTGGCTGGCCTTGCCAGGCT
>OCZU010002138.1_pt1 | contig 12712 bp, 5 predicted proteins | sample 1539001 | NCBI WGS metagenome assembly OCZU01 (sample SAMEA3539306, study PRJEB22396) | soil metagenome | biome: tundra; feature: field; material: soil | place: USA | collected 2010-05 | depth 0.15 m
AGGGAGCTAGCCGTGTTCGGGCTGGAATACTGGTTTGAAGACATTGACGTCGTGCTCCCATTGGTTGTGTAGTAGATCGCGGACCCGGCTTTGGACGATGTGATGGCGACCTTCTGCACCATCGAATAGATTCCCGCAGCCGGGTTGAAGACATGTTGCGTGGCGAGATGCCGACCAGCATGCAGCCGATCTGGATGGTCACGGTTACATCAAGCATCCTTTTGGGCCAGTCGCGGTATCGTATCCCCAATGGAGACGTAGGAAGATTGGCCTGGATCGGCCATCAGCAGTCATCCCTTGCAGCGTAGGTTCCGTAGAGAAATGCCCCGTCCGAACCCGTTCTACGACTGCGGCAGTGTCGCGCCTGCAACGCCATCTTCTACGTCTGCAGCTCTTGCGACCGTGGCCAACGCTACTGTCGTCAAAAATGCAGAGCCAGTGCCCGTAGGCAGCAGTTACATGCGGCCAACCGCCGCTACCAGTGCAGCGCCCGGCTGGCCGACAGGCTCACAAGCAACGCCAACGACAGTATCGGCTTCGCTGTGCCGGAATCCGCTTCTCCAAACCGTAGTAGTCTCGCAAGGCTGCTACGCAACTCGCATGAACCCCCGATCAGGCTGCCGGTAACTTAGAGCGGCCGCTCGCGGCTTGTCCTTGTCCCGGCAAAAATTCATCGTTTTGCCCTCCTCAGGCTAAGCCAAAACATTCAACGTGTAGACATTGATCGGAGCCCGTGGAGGGTCGGTCAATCCTTTCGGTCCGCCTGGCGCGGACGCATAGTATTCAATCGCGCCGTCTGTCGCCAGAAATGGACCCAGTTTTGCCATGTATACATTGCGACCGGCATGAGTCGCATCCGTCATGCGCCATTCTTGCGTTCCCAGGCGGCGCGTGTGCAGCTTGACTGGAACCACATCTTTGTGACCGGGTGCGTTGATAAAAATGCGCAGCGATTCTCCCAGCCTCAGAATAGAAGGCCTGGTGGGGATAAAGACACGCGGCGGATTTGCGCCCACAGGTGAGATAGCTGCTGCATAGGCCTGGTTCATTTCTTCCGGTAACTCGGTAAGAAACTCCTTGATGGAAAGTCGAAGCCTCTCGAGCGCGATACGCACCAGCTTGTTTTGCATCGAAGCTAATTGGCCCAGGTCATTGCGAGTGGCGATGACAGACTGGAATTCCACCATGGTCTGCCGGACCAGCGGAGCGATCGTGAGCCAGAGCGGAACTCCCTCTTGAAGGACTTTCGCCCGCGCCTCGTCCTGTTTTCCCGCAGATCTCAACTCAACCGCCCGCTTCAACACCTCATCAAGCTTATGGGCGGATTCATAGGCGTCGCAATAAGGAACCATGAAACTGGCAAAACTTGCAAAATAACCAATGCGGTCACGCTCGAGAGGCGATTCTGCGCTGGCTGCGAGTTTACGGAACCGTTCGATAGTTTTGCGCTGGGTGGGCAAAGCCGTAAGGTCGGGTTCGTTTGTTGCATAATTAAAGGCTTCACTGTAGTCGCCTGTCATCTCCACTCGATTGGCAAATCCGGATTTGTCGTAGGTACCAAGAAAAGTGGATGAGATGGCGTGATTGCGGTCGCAGTCATCGAAGAGTGTGGCAAGTTCGTCAACACGGCCGCCGGCGGCTTGGGTGGCGCAGAATTTGCGGTGATGGTCCGACGCACTAAGCTGACGATTCCATCCCGCACGGGCGAAATAGGTCGCAGTGGGATCGATAACGCGGTGGCGCCAATGAATTCCGAGCATACCCTGACACCCGAGATCCTGCGCACGACGCATATCCCGCTCGAAGCGACTTGCGCGGAACTGAGGAAACCACATAGAGGGGTCATCTTCGATCCAGGGAATTGGCCAACGTTCGCGAGTACCGAGCTTTCCAAAGGCTTCGTGGATCGGGTCCCATCCGAGCGTGTCGCTCAACGCGGAAAAGATGATGTCTTCAGGCAGGCGTTGGTGCAGCGACTCGAAATGACGCGCCACTCCACCCCAGCCGGCGAGCACCAGCCGCTTGTTAGGTGCGTGCCGCTTGAGGAAATCATGGGCCTGGGCGAAAGGCGTTACTGAGAGCGGAATGTTCTTTTCGCGGCTTTCCCAGTTGGCATTCTCGTCCTGCCACAGCCATACATAATCCACGGTTGGATAACGCTCGAGTAGATCGGCAAGACGCCGTTCGAGAAGGTCGTGCGCGGTGTTGGATTCGATGAAGCCACCCGGGTGAGAGAGTGCTTCCGGCGGCAGCGCCCGAACAATCTCCATCGGATTCCGATAAGGTTCAAAGCCGATGCCTGTGCGGATGCCGAGTTCATTGGCAAACTTGAAAGCGGCACGCATCATGGTGGTGGTGCGGTATGCGATGTCCCAGTTATCGGAGGCCAGACGCGTGGCGTCCGCACCAAAGGTTTCTGAATCGTAGAACTGCGCGGCGCCCATTTTATAGGTTGAGGTACGCTGAGGCAGATAACCCCAACTGGTCACCGTTGTGTCTTCGAGTGCCGCGCGATGGCCGCTGCCGGCAAAGTCAAAGGAAAGGTAGGACTCGGCCAATGGATTCGGCTCGTTCTCGGTGTAGACATGCATGCCGAACATGTTGAAGCGCATGCGCAGCATGGCCGCGAAATAGGCCTTGAAATCCTCATCGTTATACATGCTGATGCAATTGAGAAAATCCGGCCAGGGCAATAGGCCTCGAACGGCAAAGCATGGCAAACCCGTCCATGGCTGACCCGGCTGCGGCAATCGTAATCCTGTAGGGCGATCGATCGGTGCCGTCGTGCCATCGATACCGAAGACGAGACCTTGCTGCTCAAGAAAATCGAATACCGCAAAGAGCAAAGCCTGTTCACCGGCGGCGCGAAAAATGACGCCTTTGTCCGAGGTTGCAATTTCGTACTCTTCGGTCCCCTTGAAATGCGATGGGTCGATCATGAGCGTCAGAACCGTTGCCGCTGCGATGCCGTCGCCGCCTGTGAGCTTCACATCCAGCGCCGGATTCAGCATATGCAACCCGCTCGATAACTCACGAGCCGCATGCCGTGTCTTCAGGCTGTCAGGGACTTGTGAACGAATTGCGATGATTTTTGCTTTGACAACTTGCGCTGAAACCTGGTTGAGCGCAAGCATTCCTGCTGCCGAAGCCAAGGCCGATGTCTTCATGAAATCCCGACGATCCATCATACGTACACTCCTACTTAGCGCTCCACCATGCAGAAATTTCTTCAAGGGAGCGATTCTTGGTTTCAGGAAGGTTTCGCCACACAAACCACGCCTCAAGGGCGCAGAAGCAGGCGTAGAGAAAGAAGGGAGAACCATGACCGAAATGCCGAATGAGTGTGCGGCTCTGGTCTAACATCGGAAAGGTCTGCGAGACCGCGAAGTTGGCAAGCCAGAGTGCTGCGCTAGCAATCGCCATTCCACGCGCTCGGAAGTGCGCGGGAAATATTTCAGACAAAACTACCCATGTAACCGGACCTACTGAAAGGGCGAAACAGGCTATATAGCCCAAGACAAATGCCAGCAGCCACGCACCGGTGTCTGAACGCATGGCCGCCGCCCCCATGGCCACGAGGCAGACTCCCATACCGAGCGATCCGCCAATGAGGAGAGGTTTTCGCCCCGCCTTGTCGACCACGGCCATTGCGACGATTGTAAACAGCAAGTTGACTGCGCCGACGAACACAGTTTCAAGTAAGTCGGTATTTCCGGAGTGACTTATATGGTTGAATATTTCGGGCGCGTAATAAAGAAAGACATTGATTCCAGTGACCTGCTGCAGCACTGCAAGCGTGATGCCAAGCCAAAGAACCTTTGCCAAATGCTCGCGCGATGCCGGCGCCATAACATGCGTTGCAAGGTCGTCATCAAGCCTCGCGCCACCGATGCGGAGCGCCACAGCTTCCGCCTCGGCAGTTCGCCCATGCATGATTAGAAAACGAGCCGTTTCTGGAACGAGGAAAAGCAAACCAAACAACAGAATTGCCGGGAAGACGCCCGAGGCGAACATCCAACGCCACCCAATGTCTTCGTTCCATGAAGTGCTTCCACTGAGGCGAATGGAGTAGTTTACGACGTAGATGACCAGCATGCCGAATACAATCGCAAGTTGATTAAGGGATACGAGTCGGCCTCGCCATTTTTTTGGAGCTATTTCTGCGATGTAAAGTGGACTGGCGATTGACGCAGCTCCTATGCCAACTCCCCCGACGACGCGATACGCGATGAACCACGCAATTGACGGCGCAAGAGCGCTACCAACTGCTGAAGCCAGAAAGCAAAACGCAGAGATATGCAGTATCTTGTGACGACCCAGCCAATCGCCACCTAGACCAGCTACCGCTGATCCCAGAACGCATCCTGCCAGAGCCGAACTAGCTGCCCATCCCGCCCCCGCTGCGCCAAGCGAAAAGTGGCTTTGGAGGAGGCCAATGGCGCCTGAGATGACCGCAGTATCGTAGCCAAAGAGCAGCCCGCCCAAAGCTGCCACGCTCGATATCACCAGCAGATACAACGTCCCTGAAAGACGTTTTTGATGGAGAGTCGCGCCTGGATCACTTTCGTTCTGATTGGCTATGGTCATGTTTTGTTGATGCTTAAGAATCGTATTTCATCCCTTGGCGGATTGTCACTCAACCAATCGTTGAATGCCCGCAAATGACGGGTGCCCCCGCACTGCAGATCGGCGCAAAGTCAGCGGCTGATTTTGGGCTCGCCCGAGGTTGGCGATTGTCCCACCCAATCGTGTCGGGAATAGCCGGAAGGAAGGTCTGGTGTATTGCCATTTCTAAATACCGAAATTCCCTGCATCTCACGAAATAGTCCGAGATTCGTTCGCATGGCAATCACAGGGTTGATGTAGTAGCTCTTGGGAAAGGGACTGCCATTCAGGAAGTTGTCCATCACCAGGCGCACCGCCAACTGGCCCTGGCGGTAAGGGTCCTGATAAATGGAAGCGCAAAGTGTCCTGCGACGAAAGTAGGGTTCCTGGTCTGAGAAGAGGTCAGTTGCAATGATGGTTATGTGGCCACTTCGGTTCTGCTCCTCAACAGCCCTGCAGACCGGAATGCAATTCACCGTGCTTATATAGATACCCCTTAGATTGGGGTACTCATGTAACAATCTAAGTGTTTTTCGGTAGACCTCTTCCGCAACCTCGTGCCCCTCGATCAAACTTACTGTCTTGCCTCCCTGGCATTCAATTGGAAAATCCTTCTGAAACTGTTCAACCTTCGTGCGGTGCTCCTCGGTAATCAGCATGCCTGTAACTATTGCCACTTCGGAGCCGAGTGGAACTAGTTTCGCCATCATTTCGGCTGCAAGTGCACCGTTCAGGATTGGGTCGACTGAAATAGCCGTCGATCGACAAGTAGGCGAATCATCGCTTGCAACGCACACCACGCGCACATTGCGATCGTTTTCAGCTCTTTCGATAAGTGGTGCTACCTCTTGGGCTCTGCCGGGCGTCACAACTAGCGCCTGAATATTTTCGTCGAGCAACTGATTCACCGCCCGCGAAACAGGAGAACTCAGATCCTTGACCCTGCGATAGACCACCTCCAGACCCACATGTTCGTAACGTTTCGCTTCGTCTACAACGCCGGCGTAAAGCTGGTCATAGAAATACCGGATCTCGCGCGGGATGCACACGCCAATTCGAAAGGTGGATTTGGCAAAGGAAAGCGCTCGTGCGGTGGGATTGGGCGCATAGCTATTCGACTCTGCGATCGCCAGAATTCGTTCGCGCGTTTCTTTGTTGATGCCTGTTCGCCTATTAAGAGCACGGTCAACAGTTCCAACGGAGACATTTGCAAGTCTCGCCACATCTCGAACGCCAAATCGTTTCATTGTATCGCCACCCAGAAAGGTTACGTAAATGCCGATATTCAGTAACCTTCCGCTTGCCTGTTAAGAGGCGTTCCGACTGCCACTACCGGTGTACGCCCACATATCCGATCAATTGTTAACAAGATGAACTTCTGGGTGCCGGACGTGAATCGCGCACCACTTATGGTTCGTTCTGTCTTGCTATATCGGCGGGTTCCCCCAAGACGTCCCCCCGCGCCTTGGAAAGTTTGCTACATCTCGTGAATTCGGCGGTAGCTTCCTCTTTCTTGCCAACTTGTTGGAGGGCCCGCGCAAACAGAAAACTTGCGGGCTGCGATTGGGGATTAAGGCGCGTTGCATTTTCCAACAAGGGTAGAGCCTCACGCGGTCTCCCTAAGTAAAGTTCGTCCTTTCCCAATGCTAGTTGCACATTCGGATTCTGAGGTTTAAGCACATGCGCCTGTTCCAGCAGAGGCTTGGCATCCTGGTACGACCCTTGGTCCACAAGCAATGCGCCTGCACAAAACAATGCCGGGAAGAATCCCGGATCCAGCTTCCCCGCCTGCTCCCACTCTTTCAGAGCCGCGCGAAAATCTCTCTGCTTAAAATACGTCGAGCCAAGATAGAAGTGCGCTTCGACCATCTTGGGCGCGATGGCCAAGCATTTGTGCAGGCTCTCGGCGGCTTTGGGATAGTCTTCCCGCACGTAAGCGGTCAACCCGAACAGGTAATAAACTTGTGGTGAGTCCCCCTGGCTCTCAAGCAACGAAGCCAGGACGCGCTCCGAGTCGGCTTCTCGCCCAGTCTCCTTGTAACATGCCGCCAGGCCAACTAGAATGGAAGCGTCGTTTGAAGGCATGAGTTTCTCATACTCGGATGCAGCCCGAGAACAATCGCCAATTTGCGAAAGCGACACAGCTAAGAGTTGACGCGACCGAAGGTCCTGAGGATTCTTGACGAGGACTTTCTCAAAACTGCCGGCCGCATGTTTCCAGTCGCCCAGTCGGTAGTACGACAAACCAAGGTTGATGAGTGCCCGCATCGACTCGGGATCGATCGTAAGTGCAAAATGGTATTCGATAATTGCTGCATTGAATTTACCTTCTCGCGCCAGCACGACACCGAGATTTGTGAGTGCTGGAACAGAGTTTGGATGGTTAGTCAAAAACTTGCGGTATGAGCGCTCTGCGGATGCGAAATCCCCTTTCACCTGGCTGCGCCGCGCCTCCTCAAATGTATCTTGCTGGGCAAGGCCTTTCACGGAAAAGAGCAGAGCAACGGTGATGACCAGTAGTAACGGCGTAGGCATGCGCATGGCTTAGTATGCTGGACCCTGGTTGTCGCGGTCCAGCATTTCATTTGATACTGTTAAGTACAGTCTGCTGTTAAAACTCGACCTTCATATTCAATTGAAGGATACGTGGGTCATGCGCCGAATTCACCCGTCCAATACCATTGTTGATTGCAGCGCCACTGGGGTCCGACCCGGCAAAGCTCGTATTAAGTCCGCTCCAACTTGGGTGGTTGAGAACGTTGAACGCGTCGCAACGAATCAAATACGTGAAGCGCTCGCCAAGTTTGAGAGACTTGAACAACGCAGTATCCCAGTCAGCAATTCCCGGCCCTCTTAGGCTATACGGCTTGAGAGTGCCAAAGTATCCTGGCGCCGGCACCGAATAAACATTGGGGTCGAACCATTCGGTCACTTTTTTTACGAGCTTTTGTTGCGCTCCGGATTGCAAATTCGGACGCGATGCAAGCCCGGGAGTAGCGCTGCCAAGGGCAACTGTAAACGGAGTGCCGCTCTGGAATTGCACGATACCAGTCCACTGCCAGCCGTCCATAACCGCCCTCGCCAGATATCCTTTGTGTTTTGCAAAAGACGGGAGTTGATACAGATAATTGGCTATCAGCATATGGGGCCGATCGTACGAAGACAGGCTCCGTTCTGCCACGGGGTTATAAGCGTTCTGTGGACTTGATCCGAAACCAGGAGCATCGGACATCGTTTTCGAGAAAGTATAGGAGACCTCCGCCATCACACCGCGTGTCATCTGGCGCTGCAGGTGCACCTGTAGGCCGCTATAGTCTGTGGTTCCCCCGGGGATATGTTGGTTGATATTCGTAAAGCCCTTGTAGGGGACAATTGTGCTTTCGATCACACTCCCACTATTCAGTCCTGGGTTAAAGTCATATCCCCCTTCGGGAAGAGGTTGATTGATGTTGCGCGTGCTGTCACTGTGCGTCCCAAGTGTGCCTACATAGCCCAGGGACACTACGGTATTCGTGGCAAGCTCGTGCTGGATATCCAAACTCCAACTTTGCACCATCGGCGAAGGGTACACCTCATTCAGCGATACAACTCCGAACGGCGACAAAGCTCCGGCGTTGCCGGTGGCTGGATTAGCAATGGGTCCCTGATAGACGGTCCCGATATTCCCGTTGGGTGGATTGCCGACCAACCCATAGCTGTCGTTTCCCTGGATGCGATAAAATCCCATGCCATATCCCCCGCGGATGGCCCATACACCACGCCCGCTGGGATCGAAGGCAAACCCAATACGGGGACCAAACCGCCACGGGTTGTTCTTGACTAAGTCAGTGGGCAGACCTTGTGCCGGGCTGATCAGGCCGTTGTATCTGTCACCGGAACCGGGCGCTATTGTGCCGTCGCTGTTGACCGTCACAGCCTTGGTCGGATCGTATGCCGATGGAACGAAGTTATAGAGGGTGTTTCCGTCGATATACAAGTGTGGGATGAAAAAGTAGCGCACCCCAAGATTCAATGTCAGTTTTCGGGTGACTTTCCAAGTATCCTGCGCATAGGCCTCAAAGTGGTTGTAATTGTAGGACGGCATGAGGCTCGTTTCAAGCTGGCTGTAGGAATTGAAATTTCCCAGCAGGAAGTCGGCCATTGGATTCTTCGTTGAGTACCCGGTAAAGTTGAAGCCGCCCTGCGTCCCCGGATCTACCTGAGCGCCGACCGGGGTAACTGAATGCTCATAGATAGCACCAGCCTTGAGCGAGTGTACCCCCGCATTTTTGGAGAAGTTGTCGTTTACTTCCTGCACGTTGTGATGCGCCCACCATGGGAAGTAGGAAGTATCGATAGCTCCCCATCCACCGCTAAACGCGAGGTTGGGTACTTTCACGGCACCGGTCTGCGGAAATAACGGGGCAATGCTCAGCCCGGTAGGCGCCAGGTAGTTCCCTGACTCAGAAACAGCTAACTTATCTTTCGGTCCGTAGTTACTAGCGTAGTCATACGAGACTTCGTTCAACATCGTTGGGCTGATGATTTCTGATACCTTTCCCAGGAAGCTGTGCCCCGGGATGTTTGTCGTGGTCTGAATATCGGGAAATGCTTGGCTTGACCAAAGCACGCCGGAGAGGTGATGGGGTTCTGTGTCCTCAATGTAGCGGACCTGCAACAGGATCTTGCTGGTCGCCTGATGCGTCACATTCACCAGTTCCTGTCTCCAGGTATCCGTGTCGGCAGCATTCTGGTTAAAATTCTGGAAACCGCTGACCCCTGGAGTCGGGAGTGGGAAATTGTTCTGCAGCAGCAGCGTTGCATTCTGGTCGATCCTATTCAAAGGTATCTGATGATTGGGAAACGGGAGACCGTTCTTGGGATCGATGATAGGCGTGCCCGTACGTGCATCCTCTGCCGCAAAGTTTCCGCTTCGCATATCTGCCGTTGGTGTTGCAGCCAGGAAGATATCTGTTGAATTATTGCGCCGCCATTCCTCTGCAAAGAAAAAGAACGTCTTCGATTTACTCCGCGGATAGAGATGAGGGATGAAGAATGGACCACCAATCCGGTATCCATAGTCATTGAAACGCAACTTTTGATTGGTAAGGGAAAAGTAGTTCACCGCATCCAATGCATCGTTCTTGAAATAGTCGTATGCGGCGCCGTGAAACTGATCTGTCCCTGTGCGCGTGGCCACTAGGAGGCTGGCCCCGGCCGCATTGCCGAACTCTGCTGAATAGTCCGTTGTGTTGACTTTGATCTCCGAGATGGCTTCGAGCCCCGGAGTTGTTAACGACCCGGTTCCGTTGCCCATGTCGGTATTTTCAACACCGTCCACCTCGAAGCCCGTGGCCTGTTCCTGTTGGCCATTAAGGGCAAAGCCTCTTGAACTGTTGAAACCCGTCCCCCCTTCGTCGCCCATCGTGCGCGACGCCCCTGGCACCAACTGCTGAATTTGCGTGAATTCGCGCCCATTAACCGGCAAATCGGTCATCTGTTGTGTCAGGATCGTATCGCTCATATCTGCCGTCTCGGTATTCACCATCGGAGTGGCATCCGAAACGCTCACCGTTTCCGTAACGCTGCCCACTATGAGAACGAAATTGACGGCAAGTTTGTCTCCGACATTGAGCTGAATACCGGTCTTGAGTTCTGACTTGAACCCGTCTGATACAACCGCGACGTCGTATTTCCCCACCAAAAGGTCATACACTTCGAAGATGCCGTGCGAGTTCGTCACCACGGCATGCGCTGCGTGCGTGCCGGTATTCGTAACCGTGACAGGCGCGTTCGGAACAATGTTTCCGCTAGGGTCTGTAACTTGTCCAGTGATGCTCCCTGTGGTCTGTGCACTGGATGTGCTCGTAATCAGCATTGCAATCGCAAGTAGTACTAGACCACGAATGCAGGCGTAGGCCGCTCTTCCGCATCGATTCGTCACATCTTCCTCCTAATGATTACAAATCCGTGCATTCTCGTGCCGGATAGTTACCGCTGAATTTAAAGCGCACAAAACCCGTATTTTGTCGGGCTCGCGGCAAGACTGGATTCCGTGTACATTCGTACACTTCAGCAAATTCCGTGCACGGTACCGATGGTGTGCGACTATAGGCGCGCTATTGAGAAATTGTCAAGCCTATTCTTTCGTCGGGAATGTATCGGAGTTGGGGGCGGCACGCGATCCGCGATTTGTATTCTCTCTGCTGAGACTTTAGTATTGGTTCACCAAATTTCTGCTATCCACGCTGGACTGGAGAACCAAGACCATGCTCACCAGAAGAAAGTTCATGGGGGCGCTTTCAGCCATTTGCGCTTTGGCCAACATGGAGGGCAATGCGTTAGCCATTGCACCGAGCGGCAAAGAGTACCATGTTTCCAAAAATGGGAATGACGGAAACAGCGGCTCGCCATCCGGGATGTTGCGAACGATTTCCGCGGCGGCGGAACGAGCCCAGCCGGGCGATACGATCACCGTTCATACAGGTGTCTACCGAGAGCGCGTCAGGCCTCCTCGCGGCGGTCAGTCCGATGCAAGACGGGTCGTTTATCAAGCCGCGCCCGGTGAACGAGTGGAAATTTCTGGAGCAGAAGTTACAGGGAATTGGGTCAGGGTTCAGGGCGATGTCTGGAAAACGATTTTCCCAAATAGCTTCTTTGGCTCCTTCAACCCTTACAGCGATCTGATTCACGGAGACTGGTTCGATGCCAAGGAACGACCGCATCATACAGGTGCAGTCTATCTCGACGGCGAATGGTTGACCGAAGCGGCCAAACTAGAAGACGTGTTGCATGGGACGGTTGGCCCTTTGCTTTGGTTTGGAGAGGTGGGCGAGAAGAACACCACTCTTTGGGCACAGTTCAGGGGGCTCGACCCCAACGAGCGACGTACCGAGGTCAATGTCCGTCAGACAGTGTTTTATCCTGACAAGCCGGGGGTCAACTACATTACGGTCCGCGGCTTCATTCTGCGGCAGGCCGCCACTCCTTGGGCGCCGCCCACGGCCGAACAAATCGGTTTGATCGGCACGCATTGGAGCAAAGGCTGGGTTATTGAGAACAATACCATCAGCCACTCCATCTGTTCGGGAATCTCGCTTGGGAAATACGGCGACGCCTGGGACAACAAATCGGCAAACTCCGCCGAAGGTTATGTCGAGACCATTCACCGCGCCTCGAAAGAAGGCTGGTCAAAGGAAAACATCGGCCATCATTTAGTCCGCGGCAACACGATCTCCCACTGCGAACAGGCCGGCATTGTCGGCAGCCTGGGCGCCGCGTTCAGCGTAGTAACCGGCAATACCATCCACGACATCCACGTGAGGCGGCTGTTCACCGGAGCGGAAATGGCGGGGATCAAGTTCCATGGGGCCATCGATGTCGAGATCAGCCGGAACCGCATCTACCGAACCTGCCTTGGACTGTGGCTCGACTGGATGGCACAGGGCACGCATGTGACAGCGAATCTCTTCCACGACAACGAAGATCAGGACTTCATGGCCGAGGTGGACCACGGGCCATTCATCTTCGACAACAATATCTTCCTTTCACCTATGTCACAACTGATCGTCTCCCGGGGAGGCGCTTTTGTTCATAACATGTTCTGTGGGGGTGCGAATGTGGTTCCATTCGACGATCGGCAGACCCCTTTCCTTAAACCCCATTCGACCGAAGTTGCAGGGCTCCACGACAACCCGAGCGGCGATATGCGTTTTTACAACAATCTTTTTGCTCAAGCCGGCGATCTGAGCCCCTACGATGAAACCCGCCTGCCGATGCATCTCGGTGGAAATGTGTTCCTCAAAGGTGCCAAGGCTTGCAAACATGAGGCCGCACCTCTCATCAAGCCGGAGTTTGATCCAGGCATCCGACTTGTCGAGACGCCAAACGGGATTTACCTTGAGATTTCACTCGACAAGGAATGGTCAGTCGAACAATCTCGAAACACCATATCAGCCGATTTGCTTGGCCTGGCAATGATTCCAAATCTCCCATTCGAAAGCGCCGATGGAACGCTAGTTCACATCGATAAGGACTATTCGGGCAGCCTCCGAAACCTGGTCAATCCCTTTCCGGGACCATTTGAGACGTCGCAAGGCGGAAAGCAACGGATCAAGATCTGGGCAGT
>OCZU010002140.1_pt1 | contig 12711 bp, 8 predicted proteins | sample 1539001 | NCBI WGS metagenome assembly OCZU01 (sample SAMEA3539306, study PRJEB22396) | soil metagenome | biome: tundra; feature: field; material: soil | place: USA | collected 2010-05 | depth 0.15 m
AGAGGCATCCCTGCGCCACGTGCTATCCAACTATGTTGAGCATTATCACGGTGAAAGAAACCATCAAGGCAAAGGGAATGTGATTCTATTTCCCGGGCCAGAGAACCGGATCGGGGAATCGACTGGCCCAATTCAGACGCGGGAACGGCTGGGAGGCTTATTGAAATTCTATTACCGTGAAGCCGCATGAGCATTTTGACCATACGGGTTTCAACTTGATTGAACTGCTGGTGGTCATTGCGATCATCGCCATTCTGGCGGCGCTGTTGCTGCCCGCACTTTCACAGGCCAAAGCGCACGCCTTAAGAACTTCCTGTCTGAGCAATCTCAGGCAACTGGGCATCGCCACTTACAATTATGCAAATGACAACCAAGATCGCTTCCCGGACATGACCGGCGGCAACTGGCCCTGGGACTTGCCCGTCGGCGTGGCGAATCACCTGGCCGACAACGGCGCAACGAGAAACGTCTTTTTCTGTCCCGCGTATTCGGGGCACAATATTGATTACTATTGGGGATACTCTGGTGCCAGTCTTGGGGATCAGACCACCACCGGGAGCTATCGGGTGGCGGGATACCAGTTCGCCTGGAAGCATACAGGTAATCCGGAATATGCCGGGGTTGACCCCACAAATATCACCGAGTCGCTGGGCCCGGCCGCGTGGACTGGCGTGGGAAATCCGCCCTTGTCTGAACGCACCATCATCGCGGATGCCAACCTTTCCCAACTCGGCAATAATAATCCGTTGGTGAACAATAATTATGTTTCGGTGGTAAACGCTTTCGGTGACATATCCCGGTCACCTCATCTGATCGGGGGAATGCCCGCCGGCGGAAATATCCTCTATGCCGATGACCATGCGGCATGGCGCAAGTGGAAGTTGATGCAAATCCGCACCGTTGGCAACGCGGCCTATTTCTGGTGGTGAGCAGCATTTGGAGGTGGCGGGGGCCTATTCCGGCCGCCAGTTTCAATGGCCGCTGTGCAGTCACCTCATCCGAATGCCGGTAGTGCCTGTAAACACCGCCCAATATGCACCGCAGTCCGGGATGACTTGGGCCACGTTCGTTCCTTTCAGACAGCCGGAGCGAAACATTTGCAGCTATTTTGTCCTTTCCATTCGAGTTGTGCGCAGTATAAATGGGCTGGCAAAATTGCCCGGCTCGAAAAAAAGGTAAAGGAAACGAGAATGAATATTAGCCAACTTATGAAAAATCATCGCGTGGTCATTTTCCTGGTAGCATTGTGTCTTTCGCTGCTGCCGCTGCCTTCGAGCAACGCGGCGGATGCCAGCACCCACGTTAAAATCGAGATCCCCTGCCAGAAGTTCGTCCTGACCAATGGTCTGACGCTCATCGTGCATGAAGACCACAAGGCCCCGGTGGTGGCGGTCAATCTCTGGTATCACGTCGGTTCCAAGAATGAACAGCCGGGCAAGACGGGCTTTGCGCATCTGTTCGAGCATCTCATGTTCACGGGCAGTGAGCATTTCAAAGGCAACGGCGATCAAAGCGCATTCTTTGGAGCCATGGAACGGATCGGGGCCACCGACTTGAATGGCACGACGGAGAATGATCGCACGGATTTCTTTGAGAATGTTCCGAGGAACGCCCTTGATGTGGCGCTGTGGATCGAGTCCGACCGGATGGGACATCTGCTGGGATCCATTGACCAGAAGCGGCTCGACACGCAACGCGGCGTGGTCCAAAACGAGAAACGCCAGGATGAAAACCAACCTTACGGCGTCACGGACGAATTGATCACCAAAGGCACCGCGCCGTCAGGACATCCCTATTCCTGGACGGTGATTGGTTCCATGGAAGACCTGAACGCCGCCTCGCTGGAGGACGTAAAAACCTGGTTCACGAATTATTACGGTGCCGCCAATGTGGTGCTCGTTTTGGCGGGCGACATTGACGCGGACACCGCGCTCAAGAAGGTTGAGCATTACTTCGGCGACAATCCCGCCGGACCGCCCGTGGCGCGCTACAGAACCTGGGTGCCGAGGATTTCCGGCACCCGACGCGAGGTCGTTGCCGATCGCGTGCCGCTTGCGCGCCTTTACAAGGTTTGGAATATTCCGCCCTATGGTGAGGCCGACAATGTTTATCTGGATCTGGCGAGCGATGTGCTGGCCTCCTCCAGCAAATCATCACGCCTTTACAAACGACTCGTCTATGATGAGCAACTGGCCACGGACGTTTCAGCCACCGTTGATGCGCACGAAATCAGCGGACAATTCACGATTACGGTCACGGCCCGGCCCGGAGTTGATCTCGCCCGAATCGAGAAAGCCGTTGATGAGGAAATGGCGCGGTTCCTCGCCGACGGACCGACGGCGGAGGAATTGGAACGCAGCAAGGCGGGAAAGATCGCCGGTTTTGTGCGCGGCATTGAGCGCATCGGCGGTTTTGGTGGCAAGTCGGACGTGTTAGCGATGAATGAAACCTATCGCGGCAGCCCGGACTTTTACCAGGTGCCGCTGAAATATATCCGCGAAGCCACAGCAACTGATGTGCAGCGCGCGGCCAAGCAATGGCTCACAGAGGATGTCTATATCCTCGAAGTCCATCCCTACGCGAACTATGAAACCACCGCCAGCTCCGTGGATCGCTCCAAACTCCCGACGTCGGGGGCCGACCCGGAAGTGGCGTTCCCCGCGTTCCAGCGGGCCACGTTGTCGAACGGTCTCAAGCTCGTTTTGGCGGAGCGGCATTCGCTCCCGCTGTTGCAATTCAGCCTGAGAGTGGACGCCGGTTACGCGGCGGATCAATTCGCCGTTCCCGGCACGGGCAAGCTGACCATGCAGATGCTGGATGAAGGCACCGCCCGGCGGACGGCGTTGCAAATCAGCGATGAACTGGCGTCGTTGGGCGCGAATCTGGAGGCGGTGTCAGGTCTGGACTCGTCCGTGGTCAACTTATCCTCGCTCACGTCCACCCTTGATCGCGCGCTTGATATTTACGCCGACGTGATCCTGAATCCCGCTTTCCCCGAAGCGGATTTCCAGCGGATGCAAAAGCAGTTGCTGGCCGGGATTCAGCAGGAGGAGAACGAGCCGTTCGCCATGGCGTTGCGAGTGTTTCCGAAACTACTGTATGGCAGCGACCACGCCTACGGCAATCCCTTGACGGGTTCCGGCACGGAGGCATCGGTCGGCAAATTGACGCCGGCCGACCTGCGCAAGTTTCATGACACCTGGTTCCGACCGAACCACGCCACGCTCATCATCGTGGGCGATACGACGCTGGCGGACATCTCGCCCAAGCTGGACAAACTTTTTGCCGCGTGGAAACCCGGCGAGACTCCCACGAAAAATCTGGCCACGGTCGAGCTGCCGAAGAAATCTTCGGTGTATCTGATTGACCGTCCCGGCTCCATCCAGTCCATTGTCTCAGCCGGCCAGGTCGGCGTGTCGAAAGCCGACCCGGATAACATTGCCGTTATGACGATGAACACTATCTTGGGCGGCACTTTCACCTCACGAGTGAATATGAACCTTCGTGAGGACAAACACTGGTCTTATGGCGCGCACACGCTCCCGTTTGCCGCGCGCGGTCAAGGACCGTTCATTGCCTACGCACCGGTGCAGACGGACAAGACCAAGGAGTCCATGATTGAAATGGACAAGGAACTACACGGCATCCTAGGTTCGCGTCCCATCACGGGGGATGAGTTAGTAAAGGCGCAGAAGAACCAGACGCTCAGCCTGCCCGGACGGTGGGAGACCATTGGTGCCGTCAGTGGTTCCATCGGCCAGATTGTCTCGTTTGGGCTGCCGGAAGATTATTTCAAGACTTATCCCGACAAGGTCCGGGCGCTTACGGTGGAGGACCTCGCGAAGGCCGCGCAAAAAGTCGTGCATCCCGATCAACTGGTGTGGGTGGTCGTCGGCGACCGCGCCAAAATCGAAGCCCCCATCCGCGAACTCGACTGGGGCGAGATCCATCTGCTCGACGCCGACGGCAATCCAGTGAAGTGAGGCATTGCGGCCTGAAATTTGTCCGGCCTGTTTCTTAAAGCTAATGCCTTCAGGGAATTCGCGGAGTGTTACGAAGGATGGAGAAAGTGATTGGACCTTCGTAGGATTGAGTCTCCATGAGGCGTGGCCACTTACTGACGGGTTGGCGTATTTTGCGTGGACAGCTGCGCGGCCTGCGCTCCTGCACCCTGCACAGCAGCATGTGCTCGTAGAAGCGCTTGACCAATTCGTCGGCCTGACGCTCACTCAATAGGTCTGCCGCGATGGCGATGACTAACCAGAGCGGTCGTAACAATTCTAACAGCTTGGCAAAACTCACTTGCAAAACCGGCGCCATCCCTGCCGCAGCCCGAACTCGCTCTTGAGCAACCAAGGCCGACGCCAGCACCAGCAAAGCAATCTCCTGAGCGGCGGTCTTCACCGTATGGCTTTGCAGCAGCTCGGTGCGCCGCAACTGCAGCTTGAGTTGCCTGAAATAGAGTTCCTGTTCCCAGCGTTGCCCGTAAAGTTCGACCAATTCGGCCGCCGGCGCCTCTTTTGGGTCCAACAGACTGGTCCACAAACGAAGGGGTTCAGAACGCCAGCCTTTACGCTTGACCCGAGCCCAAATTTCCCGCACCACGATCGTGCGCAACAGACGTCGGCTTTTACGCTCGTACACCGGCAGTTCGATCAGTCGGCTCCCATCGCGCAAGCGCTTGATCACTTTCCCTTTATTTTGGGAGCGGGCGAAATGAGAAATGACTACCAATCGTGTTGCAACGATCCAAGGCCAGAGCCGCAAAGGCGGAACATCCGTAGAGTCGATCTGCCAATAGCAGGCAGCCCTTGCTCAATTGAGCCAGCAACTGAACGGAAAGTTGCCACTCGGACTGACCGGCGTAACCTACGGCGACGGCTAAGGGATTGTGCAATCCGATTTCCAAGAGAACCCCCGTCGTGATTTTGGCAAAGGCAGCTTTGCCACGACGGGTGGAAGCTTTGACCAATTGGCTAACTCCAGGCGTGTTACTGACACTAAACTGGATGCCATCGAAGGCCACGAGTCGCCATGCCCGATAGAAGGCTTGGGGATGAGGGCGCCGATGGGCACGGCAGCGCAAGGCGTCGCGCAGCCAGCGATCCCACAGCTCCCAAGGCAAGACCAAGCGTCGCTCGGAGATGGCACTATCACTCAACCCTTTACCGAGTAACTGAAACATGTGCTCCGCGGCGGTGCCCGCGCCACAAACGAAGTGGAACAACAAAGAGGCCAGCAGATCGGTCAACGCTAACTCGGCAGGACGACCCCGGTTAGAGGTTTTATAGTTGGCGAGTCGGGCGAAACGCTCGGGAGAGATGAGCGCGAATAAAGCGGCAAAGAAGCCGTGAGTAGGATCAGAAGGAGTTACCGATTTGGGCGACTGAGCGCGTTGAGTAACTTTTCTGCGTTTAATTCCATGAGGATACTTTTGCATCCCCAGGGTAATGAGACAAAACGACTCAAAGTACAAGGCAAATTTTGCCTAGTTGATGAATTATTTTTGTGCCTCTGAATTACCTGAAGGCATTAGCTTTAATGTGGCGTTGGCCGAGATGTAAGCGATGTGAAAACCCCGCCGGAGCAGTTCAACCTCCGCTTGCGGTTGATGGTCCCAATAGCAACCTTGCCAGGACCACGGATTGCCGGGTGCCGCCACTTTGGGAACCACGACGATGCATCTTCGTTGACCCTTGGCCGGATCTTTCACACCGTCCCCTTCACCAGCCAGCGACTTGAATGGAGCAATGGCCAGCGTGTCTTCGTCCAGTATGAAATCGTAGCGGTCGAACCCGTGCCATGCGGATTTTTCACCATCGAACGACAGTGAAGCATTTTGTCCGGATGCCTCCGCCGCGTGAATCGTTCCCGCAAAAGCGAATGCGCAAACGATGCCGGCGATCAGCGTGATGACTTTTGTCCAATGTTTCATTTAACAAATCTATCTTAAAAATTCCGTTGCGTGATTAATCGCTTAGAAATTACCAATCTTGAACGCCATGCTGGAGGGTGGAAAACTGGTTGGGTCCACGCCCAGCTTTTCATTCGGCGTATTGCCCATTTGAAGCTCAATCGTCCCGCCGTTGACGATGTCGGCATGGCTGAACCAGACTTGATTCAGAGGTTTCCCATTCAACCGAATGCTCTGGATGTATTTGTTGTCTCGCGAATTGTCCTTGCAGATACTTTTCAATGTTTTGCCATTGTGAAGTTTGATGGTAACGCGATCAAAGACCGGGCTGCACAAATCATAAATCGGCACGCCGGGCGTGACCGGATAAAATCCCATCATGGAGAAAACGACAAAGGCACTCATGCCACCTCCGTCTTCGTCGCCAGGCATCCCTAAAGTCGTGTCCGTGAACCATGTGTCGAGCAACATGCGAACACGTTTCTGTGTTTTCCACGGCGAGCCGAGGTAATTGTAGAGATACGGAATATGCAGACTGGGTTCGTTGCCCATGGAGAACTGGCCGACGAGCCCGCTGGCGTCCGGGAATTTATACCAGAAGTCATACTTGCTCATCTTCAAGGGTTCGCGGAACAACTGATCCAGCTTCGCTTCCGCCTTGGCGCGACCGCCCATCAATTCAAACAATCCCTGCAAGTCGTGCTGGACATCCCAATCGTAGGTGTAGCCGTTGTTCTCGGTGGTGTAATCGCGTCCACCTTGTCCGCCGGAAAATCCGGGAGTGTAAGGTTCAATCCAATTGCCATCGGCATCCTTCGGCCATGCATGGCCTTTGTCCTGCCGAAAAACATTTTTGTAATTGCCCGCGCGCTTCAGAAAAAATTGATAGTCCGCTTCATTTCCCACGGTGCGCGCAAGCTGTGCGGTGCACCAATCGTCGTAACTTTGGGCCTCGGTGACGGAAATTGCCTGGCGACGTTCGCGCGGATGAACCCGGTCAATCGTTTCTTTTTCTTCGGGTTTGAGCGCGGGCATGTAGCCATGCTCGGCAAAGAAATCGTCCAAGGTAGATTTTGAACCTCTGCGCCAGGGAAGCCAGGTGCCTTCAACGAAATTTTTCTTTATGCCCGTGTAGGCGGTGGCGACATCAAAATTGGTGATGCCTTTGGCCCACGCATCCGCCGTCCAAGGCGCGATAGGATTGCCGGTCATGCATTCATGATTTCCCCAGAGGACGGCGAACGTCGGCATCCATCCCGATTGCTCATACATGCGGACGAACGATTGGAGTTTGTCGGCTTCTATTTCCGGGTTCAACAAAGTGTGCAGCGGTTCCAAGGCGCGATAGGTATCCCAAAGCCAGTTGTCCACATAGAACGGGCGCGTGTCCTGATGAACCTTATGGTCGAAGGCGCTGTAATATTGGCCGTCTTCGGTGATGTTCACCATCCGTTCATAGCAACGATAGAGTGAGGTGTAAAAAACGCGTTTCTGTTCCAACGTGCCGCCTTCCACTTGAATCTGGCCGAGAACTTCATTCCAACGCTCCTTGGCGCTGCGTTTGATCTTGTCGAAGTTCCACGCCGGAATCTGTTCCTGCAATTGTTTTTTTGCTTGTTCGATGCTGATAAACGAAATGCCGTAGCGAAATTCCAAAACTTTTTGTCCGGCTGGTGCGGAAACCGTCAGGTGTTTTCCGCCGTCGGTGCCGCTCGATTCAATTTTGACCGGCGCGCTGAATTCTCCATAAACATAAGCATGCATGACGCCGGGGGACATGTTTCCGTCGCTGACAATGTTTTCTGAACCTGAAACACTGTTATTGTCTCCGCCAGAGACATCACCGTCCCGGCGGTTTGCCAGCAGGACTGTGGGTTTTCCGGAAGGAAACGTGAATCGGAAATAACCGCAACGTTCCGTCGGCGTAAATTCGGTTTGGATCAGCGAGTCGTCAAACCGGGCAGAATAGTAGTAAGGCGTCTCAACTTCCTGATCGTATGCCTGCGGACGATCCCACGCACCTGACGGACCGTCGCCGGGCATGAGCCAGAATAATTCGCCCAGCGGGTGCGAAACGATAGTGAGCGGAAACGAATGGATTTGATCATCCAATTGATCCTTTCGCACGGGATAGACACGCACCATGCTGTTCGGCAATGAAACCGTCGGGCGCGTCGGTTCCAGCAGGAAGCCCTGCCCGCCCATCGAGGGATCAACGTATTCGAGCTGGCCTTGGGCCATTACGGCGACGCAAAAAGAGCCGGCAAGCAGTAATCGGGCAAGAGAATTTTTCATAATCATTTTTCGGCAGTGGTTTCAATGGTTCGAGTGGGAATTGATTTCGCAAATGGAATTTCGCCGCGCAACATTTTTCCAGCGTGGCCGGTCAACCACAGGTAGTGATCGGTCGGCAGGCCTTCATAGTCGCACAACTTGACGCGAGCGGGAGGGTTGTTGGAACACTCGAAGATGGCCGTGCCTTCATCCATTTCGTCGAACATGGCCACATAGAGCATCGAAGCTTTGGCGTCAAAAGCCCCGCTGATTTCGCTCCAATAAAATTGCCCCTTTTGACGAGGTATCTGGTTCAGCGGAAACCGCATGGCATTGTCGCCGCGACCATGATTGTGCATGTTATACGAAGACTCCTCACTTTTGCATCAACCGCAGCAAAAGCACCTTCGGAGGTGCACCAAGGGCAATTCACCCGGCCACGCCGGGCTTCCTGCTTGTTTAGAAGGGCGACGAGGGAAATTCCCTCGCCGCCTCAACTCTCCCACATTTTATTGTGCGACAACCCGATAAAAACGCGTGATGGCCAACGGCGTAGCGGTGTCAACTATCTGCTGACTGGCAGCACCAAGCGTGACCGTCGCCAACGTGGTCCAAGTCACTGGCGGCGTCAGCGAGGTGGCATACTGAACTAAATACGTGTTGCCAACAACGCCGTCGATCGTGATGACGGGGAAGAGGTTAAACGTCTCGGCATTCACCCCGGCGATGTGGCTCAAAGTATAATGAGTTATATCAGTATGGTTGGTAGCCACCACAGCGTAGTTCCCGGTGTTGGCAGTAGTGACACTGGCAATGGATAGATTGGCAGTGTGCGTGCCAGTATACCCGCCACCATCTGCGAGGGGCACGTTATTGAACAGCCATGTGTAATCGATGGGGGAAGAGTTAGGAGTCGCGGCCAGCGAGTGCAAGGTGACCGGGGAACCTAACATGACAACCGCATTTGAAGGTTGCAGGCTGAATAGCGGCGTACCCAGGTCAGGGGGGCCAACGGCGTTGATGGTGGTGAGGTTAAGTGTTGGATTATAGTTCCATGTGACTGTGCCCGCGCCGCCGTAGGCGATGAGTCGATTATTATTTGTCACGGCGGCAAAGTTACCCGTAACATTGCCGTTGACGGTCACATAGGAGGTGTTGTCGGCGATGTTCAAAATACCAACCGCAGTAGCTGTCCCAAGCGTCTGGCCAGCCCACTGGTTCAGTTGCAAATGGGCGCCGTTGGTGATGGTGGCATAGTTGGTGGTGCCAGCGAACCCATTCCAGCCCAAGCCGAACTGCCCCTGAACAATAAGCGTACCGCCGTCAATCCACACTGTGCCTACTGAATCGGAGCCGCCATTCCCGATCCAGAGATGGTCGCCGCAACTGAGAGAGGTACCTGTTCCAACAATAGTCAAACTCGAAGGACCACCCGGGAAACCAAGTCCAGTCCATTGAGTAGGGCCACCGTCCAGCCCCCTCCCGGCCGTCACTACGGCTCCATTGGTGATGACCAGATCTCCGCCTCCGCCTCCGCCAGTGCCAACCATGATCTGATAAAAATCACAGTTATTTGTTATGACGGCAACAACATGACTGCCAGCAGCCTGATTAAACATGGTCCGAATATAGGAGCCGGCGCTGTTTGTAACGGTGGGCGCAACAAGCGAGTCCCAGTTGGCACCATCTGCGACGTAAGCGTAGTTGGCACCGCCGTCGTTGAAGACGTCGCTCGGAGACCAATGATAGTCTGTCTCTGGTACAGCAATGGCACTTAAGGCCAGCGAGCCCAGCAGGCCGGCCAGCGGGAGGGACTTAAATAGCCGGGAGGATATTACCGTTTTTTTCATATTTGAGTTTGTGTTTATGTTATGATTTTTGTTGGCGTTTTATGCCTTAACAGTTTTGGGACATTCCAAAAGTAGCACAAGTTTGGCGCTTTGCCATCCCCACTTTCGGGGATGGCAAACTGATTGAAGAGTGTCTATTCTTTGGTGATGAAAACCCCTTCACGTCGAACGGACAGCTTTTCACCTTCCCGGCGCGGCTTCACGTTAATTGAATTGCTCGTGGTCATTGCCATTATTGCAATTCTGGCCGCCATGTTGCTGCCAGTCTTGAGCAAGGCAAAGCAGAAAGCCCAGGGAATCGCTTGTATGAACAACACCAAGCAACTGTCGCTGGGTTGGATTCTGTATGCCGGTGACAATAACGACTGGACTCCAGGGGTGTTTGCCAACGGCGGTATGGATTATGGTATTACCTATTGGAGGACCAATTGGTGTGGTGGACTCATGAACCAGGGTTCGCTCAGCACTAATACGCTACCGTTGTCGTCTGGAGAAATTTACCCTTATGTAAAAAATGTAGCTGTCTGGCATTGCCCGGCGGATACCTCAACTATACACGATGCCGGTGGGCCCGGGTATGATTTGAGGGTTCGCAGTTATTCTGCGAGCCAAACATTTTGTGATGGTGGAGCTCTCCCAGCGCCTCCGTACAAAACCTATCATAAGTTCGCCCGTATCAGGGACGCATCGGATACCTGGGTTGTCATTGACGAAGCAGCGGTCTCTATCAATGATGCCGCCTTCTCCGTTAGGATGACAAGCGCAACCAGTTTCGATGGTAACATAGCAGACACGCCCTCGGGCCGTCATGGTAACGCTACCGGCTTCACATTTGCTGATGGCCATTCGGCCATCCACAAATGGCTATCACCCACCACCTGCACGATACACGACACATCGCTCGGTGGTGCTGCTTTTGTGGCCGATATGCGGTGGCTCTCATCAGTAACCAGTGAACTCCAGTAAGGGCGGCGCACGGCATTTCTTGTGCGTGGCTGGGAGATTTTGAGGCTCGCGCAATGCAGTGACACGGCGGCGGCGCGAGCGGGGCGCGGTCCCGCTCGCGGGACCGCTTCAATGTCGAAACACCAGGGGGCTGGGTGTTTTTTCGCGCCGTGAAGCTTTGGACATTGAAGCGGGCTAAAGCCCGCGCGCCGTCACCGTATTGCGCGAGCCTCAATAGAGACCGCTTCAACCTTGTGATAACAGATGTGTTATGTGCGTCATCGCGAGTTGTTGAGATGAAAAACCTGCGCAAACTTTGTGGCGGACTCGCGGTGTGGTATTTGCTTTGCGCGGGAGTGTTGGCGGGGGCACAACAAGTGGCAACGACCTGGAACCCGGCAGGCAACCCGACCCAGCCTTCGGACGACATTTGGACCACCCCTGGCAACTGGAGCGGGGGTGTCGTCGCTACAAATGGGTATAAGGCGTATTTTAATGCCGGTGCCGCGTCGTGTATCGTGAACAGTGCGGTTGGTGGTTGCCAGGTAACCATCGGTGATGGCGGACCGGGAGGCGTTCTCATTGTCACCAATGGTGGCAGCCTGTCTGCCGGGGACAACACGGCAGGCAGTAATGACAATTATGCCTGGACGGCAATTGGCTACAGCAATACCGGCGAAATGGACATTGAGAACGGCGGCTCAGTAACCTTCAATTATCACTTGTGGATCGGTCTGAATACCGGGGCAACTGGCACGCTCATCATGCATGGCGGGACGGCGTTGGTTAAAGGTGCCTTCGGGCTGGGCTTTAGCGGCGGCACGGGCATCATGCACATCAACGGCGGCACCTTGACTCTTTCCCAATGGACTGCCAACTCGATTCAGGGTACCGGTTCTGTGCTGGACATTGGGGGCGGAACGGTGGTGATTGCGGGCAATCAAGTGGCCTCGATGGACGGTTTTATCGCCAGCGGCCAAATTACCGCTTACGGTGGCACTGGCACCGTAGCGTGCAATTACAGCGGAACCGCCAATACTACCACAATCACCGCTACAAGAGGTAGTAGCGACTCCAGCAACACGGCTTATCTTTCCATCAAACTCTCGGCGACCAATCTAGCGCTTTCTTGGTCGACTTCTTCTGTCTATTTTGGATTGCAGTCCACCACCAATCTCATCGCGCCGGTTGTCTGGAAATCATTGACCAACACTGTCATCACCGCCAACGGGACGAATGCTGTCATTTTGCCTTTGTCGAGTCAGACCACTTTCTTCAGTCTGAACCAAGGGGTTGATGCCACCACCATGAATGGCAAATTGTTGATGGGCTATCAAGGCTGGTTTGCATGTCCGAATGACGGTTCGGCGCCCAATCAGTGGTGGCATTGGTTTCACAACCAGACGCCGACGGCCGCCAACGTTAACACGGACTTTCTCCCAGACACATCCGAGTTCACCTCGAACGAGCTGTTTAACACGGGGATGACCTACTCGAATGGCAGTCCGGTTCAGTTCTATTCGGACGCTGTGCAAGAATCCGTCCTCCGCCATTTCCAATGGATGCAACAGAATCAACTGGACGGCGTGTTTCTACAACGTTTCCTGACCGATCTTGCCAGTCCGCAATTGTTTTCTTTCCGCAACCAGGTTACGGCCAATGTCCGTGCGGGCGCGGAAGCCTGCGGGCGGGTGTTTGCCATCATGTATGACGTCAGCGGACAGCCCA
>OCZU010002141.1_pt1 | contig 12709 bp, 11 predicted proteins | sample 1539001 | NCBI WGS metagenome assembly OCZU01 (sample SAMEA3539306, study PRJEB22396) | soil metagenome | biome: tundra; feature: field; material: soil | place: USA | collected 2010-05 | depth 0.15 m
CCTACACGACAGGCGGGCAGAACGGCTGGCAGTACCCGACCCTGTACGTCCACGCCGCCCCTCCGGGCGCAAAGCCATGGTTCGACGGGTGCCTGTGAAGATCGCAGCGGGCGGCCCGGCCACGCGACTCGATCAGGGCGTGTCCCGTAGATCTAGGGCTGGCGGGTGTTCCGGGTTCCCGCAGCCACGTCGGCGGATTGCGCACTGAGCGCCATCGTGCCGGGTCAGGCCGGGCTGGTGGGCCTGGGCGTGTGCTTCAGCGCCCGGTACCTGGGCGTTACCCGGTCGCGGTTGTGGCGGCTGCCGGATGATGGCCGGTGGGTCGGCCCGGTCCAGCCACGCCTGGGCAGCGGGAAATCAGTGCTGCTCGGGCTGGCCGCGGCTGGGAGCGCCGGGTCGATGTGGGCAGCCGGGTTCTCTGGCGATGCGGGGATCATCGCATTGTCCGGACCGCTTCCCCCGGTGAGGCGATGAGATGAGCACGCGACCGGTGCGAAGGGCGCATGCCAGGCACCGGACCAGAGCCCTGGCCTGGGCTGCCGCCATCTGCGGCGCCCTGGTGCTAGTGGCGGGCGGATACCTGGTCTGGAGCACGGTCACCGGCGAGCTGCCAACGTCGGTGCCGTCATGCACGTGGCCGCTGCGGGCGCGCGGGCCGGGAACGAGCGAGCAGGCCGGGCTGATCCGCTGCTACCTGCGCGCGCTGGCCACCCACGACAGCAGCGGCATGCTGGCCACCGCCGACACCACGGACGCACCGCCAGTCAGGATCACCAGCGCAGCCTTCGCCTATGCCGCCAGCGCCCGGTCCGGCACGGCCACCGCCACATTCACGCCGAACCCGGATGACACCGCCTACGTCCTGGTCACGATCGCCTTTGCCGCTGGCACCCATGAGAGCCTCTCGATGGTCCAGGTGAACCCCTCATCCGCGCACTCCTGGCGCCTGCAGATCGGCACGCACACCGGCCCTTCCGGCCCGCCCCCAGTGATTCCCTGAGCATGACCCTCTTCGAGGCAGTGACGTCATCACACGAAGCACGCCTCACGGCCTCAAGGTCCACCGGGGAACTCACCGCAACGCCATCGACCCAGCACGCCATCCGGCCACGCACAGGACAGTCCACGGGTCGACGATCTGCACGACAGCCGGACACACTGCGCGGCAGGAACCAGCCGTGCATCCCTGAGCCAGCGGTGCTGAAATCCGCTCCCTCGCCTGCGCTTGTTCCAGGCGAGCACCTTACGAACCAGCAGGCCAACACCAGGCCAGCTCAGTGAGTAGCCCCGAATCTCGCGGAGGACCGCCTCCAGGGCGGCTCCGGCCCAACCACTGCTCAACCACACCGGGTAAGACCGGAGCCGCCCAGCTCCCCGTGGCGACAAGGCCGCAACGTCCTGACCTGCCCGAACACCGCACCGCCTGAACTCACCGGAGCGACCAGTTCATTCGTGCACGGCCCTTCAGCCAACGGCGATGAGCTCTTCGCATGGCACTTGAGCTGGACTTATATGTCGTGGCAGGTGTTGGGTTCGAACCAACGTAGGCTGAGCCGACGGGTTTACAGGCCCGCACCGCGCGCCTGTGACCAGCGTTGATGTTGTGCCGCGGCGGCTATTTAGGCGCGCATTCGGCATGATCAAGGAAATCGGTCTTGCAGGCGCGCGAAACTGGCTCGGGTTCGGTGGAGCCCTTCTGAAACCCGAGCGGGCTTGAGTAGGAAAGGGCCGACCTGGTTGATCGTCTGGGTCTGCTGGACGCGGGCGGTGCGCTTGGCGACCATCAGCGCCCGGATCGCCTCGACCTGGCCGTCCCGGCCCCTGGAAGCGCCGCGGACCTGGCCGGACTGCGCAGCCCGGGCCGCGCTGACCGCGGCCGGCGGATCGGACTTGCCCTGGTGGCGGCGATCCTGCTGGTCCGACCGGTTCAACCTCCACCACCCCGTCGTCAGCGGCCGCGAAGCGACGGGCCAGCCCGGCGCCGTAACTGCCCGTCCCCCCGATCCCCACCAGGTACACGGTGCCGAACCCGCGCAGCCAGGCCAGCGGCTGCGCGTACCCGGCCGGGGTCGCCGGGAACTCCTGCACGCCCAGCAGCCCGCCGATCGGATTGAGCGCCGCGGCCATGCGGGTGTCCGATCCGGGGGCGAACCCAATCGACGGCATGACCTACGTCCGCCGCGCGTCAGCAACTCTCCGCCTTCAGGGAACGCCATTATCGAACGCAAGCTTACAGAGCTGCATGCCAGCGCGCGAGAACGACAATCCGGTACCGCCTGAACGGCACCTGTGATTTATCGATGCCGAGCCGACGATCTGCGCAGATCACAATGTTATTCCGATAATCGGTAAAATCCTCGGTTCAGCCTACCTGCTTCGAACCCGCGTGCGGTGGACGAGCTAAGGAACGGCGGTTAGCGGTCGGCGATAATGGAATCCACGAGATCCTTGACCGCCTGCGCCTGCTGGGTCTGGTCGGCCGGTGCCGAAAGCGAAGAGGTGAGGACTAGCCGACCTGGACGGCCGCCGATCGCGTGAGCTCCGAGTGCGGTCGCCGTGCGCACCAGGAACGGCATTCGCACGGTCGGATCAGCGACTACGACCAGCGGAACGTTCCGAGCTATAGCTATCCCTGCTTCGACCCAGATGCTTGACGGCTCCTCCAGCTCGGTAGCGATCACGAGGAGCAGGTCGCTCCTGACGATGCTCTCGACATTGGAAGCCAGCAACGACGCCCCGTCACCAATGCGAACGTGGGCGTCGGCCGCGTCAAGGGGTTCGCGGTGCAGAGGCAGCACGACCCAGCCCCGGTCAAGAAAGTTGTCGCGAAACATCTCGGCCAAACGGTCGATGGCGGCTAGATCTATGGCTGTAGTCTGTGGATGCGCGATGAACACGCTTGGAGCGCCAAGGATCACGGACGCCTCCCAGCCGCGAGGAGTGTCTCTTCGAAGACTATCGGTATGCCTCGGATAGCGTCTATAGCTAGCCGTGCCGTGTAGCATACGAATCCGCCCGCGAACTCTGCTCTAGGTACCAGCTGCAGCGAAGGAAAGCCGCGGGCCCAGACTTTGCCCAGTCGGGCGAACCGGCTCTCCGATTGCTGGACCGCCACCGTATAACTGTGAATTTGCCGGAAACCAGCCGACTTGAGCCAGAACTCGACTTGCGTTCGGTCGGGCAGCGCCGAGAACTCGGCCTTCTTTGCCGTTGGGAAATAGCGCAAGAAGTCGAAGGAATTCAGCGTGGTCGGGGTTCCCGTCCGGATGCAGATAGTGCCGCCTGGCCGCAGTATCTCATGCAGCTGGTAGAGAACTCGAATTGGATCCGCACTGTAGTGCAGGCTCATGGAGCAGAAACAAAGGTCCGCCGAGGCACTAGCAAGCGGAATCGCGTCGATATCACCCGCGACGCGAAACACCCCATTGTGTTCGTCGCTTTGGGCGAGCATTGCCATGGAGGCGTCGATAGCCACGATCGTCTCTGGCTGCCACGCTGCTCGGAGTACCGGCCAGAACCGTCCTGCGCCGGCTCCCAGATCGACGACCGTGGATATGTGCCGACCGTCTGCTACCCGCGCCAGCTCGCGGACCCAGACATCCTTGGCGTGGCTGCTGAGTGCGCGCGACCGTGCGTATCGCAGCGCGAAGTCCGCGTGATAGCTAGTCCGCACGCCAGCCCGCTGGCCACGCGTTGTCCTTGGCGAGCGGGACCGCATCAGTCCATCTCGCCAGCAGTTGCCTCACCGCGCGGGCGTCGTCGCCACTGCAGGTCAAACGTGAGGTAGCAATGACGTCATCGGATGTGAAGGGGGTTCCATCGAAAGGCACCTCGGCAGCGTAACGCAGCACGGGCACGACCCGGTCGCCGTCACCAGGGAAGCTGGACCAGTCGAAGATCCGCTCGCCAGTGGCCATGGCGACCAGTCGCATCGTTCCGCAGACCCGCGGGTTGATGTCGATCACCACCGGTCCGCTGGTTGGGGGAACAATGAACTCCACTTCCAGGAAACCCCAGACGTCGGCGATCTCGGCGATGGTCAAGCTCGTCTCAGCCAAATATCTGGCAGTGGCCGCGTCGAGCCCTGATGGAACGGTCCTGAGCCGTCGCCACGGAGGCAGCAGGTCGAGACGGTTTTCGCCCTTCCACACTATCGGGAACGTCACCGTCCCCCTAGGACTGCGGTAAAGTACGACAGAGTATTCGACCCCGGGAACAAATTCTTCCCAGTAAGCGTCCTCCGCTGTCTTCGCGTTCCCCGCCAGCCAGCCTAGCCCTCGACTCTGGGTCGAATCTCTTTGCTTGTGTAGAATGCAGGCCCCTGGCGCTATTGGGTCACCTGGACCGCCCCAGCGTGGAACTGGCACCTTCACAGCTTGCAGAATCCGTTTTTGAAGTAGCTTGTCGAGTCCGAGCGCGCTGGCGAATCCGGATTGGGCGGACACCCCGATGCCCTTCGCGCGCAACATGTGCCCGATCGCGAAGTCTCGGATCAGCGAATCGTGCCCGGACAGAATGCGGATGGACCTTCCCCCTGACTCCGCTGCTAGTCGGTGGAGGATCGCTTCACGGTCGAGCTCGCTCTCGCCTACGAAAATCGCTGGGCTGCTGTCGCCGGCGAATGCCGTATACCAAGTCGTCAGGCTCCTGGGCGCGACGACAGTGAGAGGCTCTGTCTGCTCTTGCATCAGGCATGCTGGCCGATGGTCATCTCAAGCGCCGACCTTGCTCTTCTTGCCACGTCAGCAGCACGGGCATGGTCAGCCTGGAATGGCAGGCCGGCCGAGAAGCTGATCATCCGGTCATGCTGGTTGGTGCTCTGCGGCAGGCCGTCATCGGCCGGGACGGATCGGGCGAATTCTACAAGCCTCCTGAGGTAGGTATTGTCGCAAACCTGACCGGATGCTGCGATAGATCGGAGTACGCGGTTGAGCGGCCGCGTTGAGGGGGCTTTCGCATCGACGCCAGCTGTCTCAAGCGCGGATAGGAGGGTTGAGCGTACGCTAGTGGGAATATCGTCCGGGAGCCTGAAGGCAATGTCATAGTATGTATCGTTAATGCGTGGCTTTGGAGCCTGGACCAGCACAAGTAGGCCGTCGAATGCCTTTGCAAGTATCTCTACGTTCGCCAGTCGATTCTGCGAGAGGCTATGCAAGTTCTTCAGGTGATCCAGAGCAAGGGCGGCGGCGATCGGGCTCAAGCGAAGATTGCCGCCGAGCGCGAACTCGGCATATACGCGGAGGTCGCCATTCAGGAGGCCGACTCGGCTCCGGGGCTTGAAGTGCCCGATCAGCAGGGCGATGTCCCGGACGACCGAGTCGCGAGTCACCAGAATGCCGCCGTGTCCGCCGCTGATCATCTTGCCAGCCCCGATGCTGTAGATCGCCGCGTCACCGAAGGTTCCCACCCGTTGCTGCCCTATCCGCGAAGCATGCGCGTGAGAACAGTCCTCGATGAGGATGATCCCCCGCATCTTGCAGATGTCGGCGATGCGGACGGCGTCCACCGGGTTGCCGAACAAGTGGGTTACGATCACGGCCTTCGTATTCGGCGACAGCGCCAACAAGATGGCGTTCGGCCCGATCGAGGGCTCATCGGGATGAGAGTCGATCAGTATCGGGCGAGCGCCGAGCCATAGCAGGGGAGAGGCGCTGGCAAGGAAGGTCAGATTCGGTACAAGCACTTCGTCGCCCTCGCCCAGCCCGATAGCACCGAATAGGGCGAAGAGCGCGCTTGTGCCGGAGTTGAAGCTGACAGCGTGCGCTCCGTCGTGAAGGCGGGAGAACTCGTCCTCCAGTTCGGTAACGGGAGCCCGGCCCGAGTAGTCGTATACCCGCCCGTTTCGGATCAGGTCGATGACACGCTGTTCGGCGGCTAGGCTGTAGGTCGGCCAAAGTGCGTCGGGTTCCGGCATCAATAACCCCGTTTCAGGTCAATTATGTTCGCCGGTGCCAATCCATGCTGATACCGGTCCGCTTCCGACAGGAAGAGTCCTAGGGTGCGCTCCGAAGTGCGATCCGTGAAGCTGGATGCATGCGGACTGATGATGACGTTGTCGTGGCCCCAGAGCGCATTGTCTGGGCCCATCGGCTCGTGCGCGACGGTGTCTAGAACCGCCCCGCCCAGGCGCCCGCTTGCCAGAGCGGCGACGAGGGCGGACTCATCTATGACCTCGCCCCTGGCGACGTTGACGATCCATGCATGCTCCGCAAGGGCTCCAATTACGGTTTGATCGACAAGTCCCGCAGTGGCGGCCGTGAGAGGTAGGCAAATTGCGAGGAACGATGACTTGCCCAGCTCCTCGCGCCAGTCATCGCTGATGGTCAGGCGCTCATCGATGTGCGCCGTCCCTGACGCGGCCGTGCGAGACACGCCGACCACGCGCATGCCGAGCGCCTTGCAGTGGTTAGCCAAAGCGCTACCGATCGCACCCATGCCTAGGATTAGGATGGCGCGTCCGCGCAGTTCGGCGCTGTTCGGCAGGGGCGTCCAGCGCCGTGAATCTGACCTCCTGACAACGGTGTCTAGCCGCTTGGCGGCCATGATGAGTGCCCCGAGGGCCCATTCGCTGACGGCAACTGCGTGGACACCACGGGCGTTGGAGAGAGTGATCGCGCGCTGGTCGAACAGCTTTAGCGGCATCCGATCGATGCCAGTCGTGTCGGTGTGGACCCAGCGCACCGAGGGGCAGGCATGCAGCGCGGTCAGCAGCCAAGCGGTTCTGTCTGTTTGCCGACGCCATACGACACGCAGATCCGGGTCGTGTTCCGCAACAGGCCGCAGTCGCAGCCAAGGCCGGAGTTCAGTGCCTAGTTCGGCTGCTGTCTCCGGAGACACCCCGACTGTAAGGGAGGCGCTCATAGGTCTCGGTATTCCAACAACTGAGGGACATAGATGCTTCGCTTATCCGCTGGCTGGCTGAGCAGGTCCCGGAGCTGGGACTCGTCCTCGTCGGCGAGCACGTCCACTCTCTCCAAGGTCGCAGATAGCCTGCGAGACAGGTCAGCCAGGTCGATGGACACAGAGCTGAGATGCTGGCTGCCCTCTTGCGCCGCCTCCTTCGCCGCGGTGCGCGATCCGCGGACCAGCAGGATGATTGCATGCAAGGTGGCGCTCTCAGCTTCCTCGAAGCGGAATATGGGCGCGCGGCGGCCCGTGATCGAGTGCAATGCCCGAGCCTCGGAGATCATTTGATCTGCCAAGTCATGCTCGCCGCACGCCGCAGCCGCTGGAGCGGCATTGGCTAGGGCCCTGGCAACGTTCGGGAGGTACCGATCCCGGTTGCTTACCGCCTGCGAACGGCGCAACGCGACGGCCGATCGTCCGTAACGCAGTGCCTCCATAGGGTTTCCGATTGCTAGGTTTATGCAGCTCAGATTATTGAGGACGGAGCCGAAGGTCCGCGATCCGTTTGCGTCACTTGCTGCCTCAGAATCGACGCACAGCCGCTCGGCATCCTCGGCCTCCGAGAGCGCTTCTGCCGACAAGCCGAGCTCGCTTAGCCGGAAGGCCAGGTTGCTCTTGGCGGTGGCGACTTGGATCGCAGGCGCCGCCGCGGACTGAAACTCCGCTACCGCCCGCTGGGCTGGATCAAGGCTGTCGGCTATATGGCCAAGTTCCCATAGCCGATTCGACAGGTTGGAATGCGCGCGGCCTAGCACTAGCGGGTCGCTGAATCCTTGCGGGCCTAGGACGGACAGCCGGTCGACTGCCAAGCGGGCCGATTCTGCCGCCTCAGCGGCCCAACCCGCGTCGCTGAAGCGGTTCGAACAGTCCATCGCGAGTTGAACCTCGCTGCTATTCATCCGCTCAGGTTCAGGCAAAAGAGCGATGGCACGGCGTGCCAATCGCGCTGCCAACTCCGCCATCGCGACCGTCTCGTCAGGGATGCTGTCGAGCAAGAGACCGACGTCGATGTCTGCTCGCTCCTCCACTGCACGGGCGATGGAGTGTGTCAGGCTTTCCGGATCCTCAACCTGGGTCGCAACCTGGATCGCTTCGGTCAGGGTCTCGGAGTCGCCGGTTCTGACCAGGGCGTCGAGCTGCGCCCTCACCTCGGCGTGACTCAACGCGCCGCGCGCGAGGATCGAAAGCGCGTGCCGACGTTGCAAGTCGGTAAGCTTGGCGGTCCAAAATTCACGGCTGAGACCCGGTAGCCGACGTTCGTCCATAAGAACTTCGGCGATCAGTTCCTCGGCGAGTGCGTCAGGCTTCAAACCTTCGATATAAAGTGTCGAACCTGGATACAGCCGGCGGAACATGCGCGCCAAGTGGCGTCGCGTCGCCGATGTAAGATCGCCGTTGCATTCGGATATCAGGGTGCAGGCCTCATCTTCGTCGGCGACGCCGAACAACGACAAACTCGCGGCTATGCGGTTCAGGTCGACGCTGTCGAGGTCTCGGAGACCGTCGACGCCCGCTGACGTCACGATGTACCGTCGCTCGTGCGACAGCAGTCGGTCCGTGCCGATCGCTTCAGCATGCGACGTGGCGTTGAGTACGGTTGCTAGTGCATCCTCCAGGACGTCGAGAACCGAGCCGTATTCCTTGTAAGGAGCGGATGCGACGGCCTGTATCGGCGCGGCCAGCTCCGTGTTGAACTCGCGACAAGCAGTGGCAAAGAGTTGATTGACGAAGTTGCGGTCTGCGGTCAGCGGCTCGAGCGCCTGCACCGTCGCGTCAGCGAGCAACTCTGAAATGTCTGCGCTTCGGGCGGTTAGGCTTCGCCACCAGTCCGTCGCGCCGCGAGCCAGCATGAGTACGCGAACCCTTTCGTGAATTCCGAATTCGAGTAGCCCGTCGAGGAGATCTGCCGTTTGCCCCGTCCGAGTTTCCGCGTAGTCAATGATGATCAGGTGCGGCCGTTCGCCGAGGTTCTTGGCCACGCTCTGACCCGGCGAACCGCGTAGCAGGAAAGTCGCATCCCAACCGGATGCGCGCTCCCGATTCGCAAGCTCTTGGGCAAGACGGGTCTTGCCTTCGCCGGCATGGCCGATGAGGACGCGCGCGTCGAAGTCCTCGTCGCGGGCGCACCACTGATCGAGCCGGGCGAGCTCCTGGTCACGTCCGGCCAGGGAGATGACCGCACGCTCCGCGCGGAGCAGGGAGCTAGGCGTGCCCTTCCGGTGCACCAGTCTTCGTCGAGGAATAGCAGCCCGCCTCGCGGACCCTTCTCCGTGTCCGTCGCCACGCGGCGGCAACAGGGCAGCGTCGATGCGCGACGCAAGCAAGCCATGTACCCGGTCGATCACCGTCGCGGCGCCGCGATAGTCACTGACCTGGACGGCGCTGAGCCAGTAGGTCCATTCCGGGGTAAAGTTAGTTGGATAGACAGTGCCAGGCATCGCGAGGGGCACAAGCGCGCGTCGCTCGTCAATAGCAAGCGAAACCTCGCGACGGACGTGCGGAGAGTTTACGGCTGCCGAGGAGAGGAGCACGACGACTACTTCGCAGGCTGCGATCGCCTTGACGATTTCCAGCGCGAAGTTCATTCCAGCTTCGACGTCGCGCGGAGCGAAGAAGGTGGGAATCTCGGCCTGCTCAAGTGCGGTCGTCATAGCGCTCGCCACCTGGGCATCGGGCCATGAGAAGCTTACGAAGACCAGTGGGCGGCGCTTCGGAGATGCGATGGTGCCCGACGTAGCGTTCATGCCCCCTCGCGCCTCTCTCCGATGCTCCTGCGAGGCCACACTCGTCAGGGTCTGCGGCCCCAGGCGCGGCTCGACCACAGAAGTGTGGTCGTATGCGCCGGCGACCCTCTGGTTGATCTAGCTAAGCACTAATAATATAGATTGTCACTCAGCTCCTGCGATGCCGTTTTCCCTTAACCGTCTGATGTCTGGCGGCGACAATTGTTATAAGCCGTCCGTCGCGGACCGAGTTCGGGACTCACGGTCGTTCTGGCTCGTCCGATCTCCCAGGCTGACCTTCGCGCGCGTTCGGAGTGGCAGCCGTCCCGGCAGGTCGTGACGGGCTCGGCCCATGGCAGACGGGCTAGCAGAGGAGGGCGCCGTGCGCCAGTCACACGACCGGCCCGCTAATGTGCGTGCCCGGTACCGGAGGTCATGCACAATGCCGCAAGCCGATGACCGGCTGACCTGGTCCGATGGGATCGCACGGCGCTCTGCCGAGCGTCTCGGGGAAGTCGCCTCGCCGTACCGTTGACAGGCGCGCTCTCGCAACGGGATGAAGTATTCTTCTTCGGCCGCGCACGGACAAGGCCGGTCCAGCGCCACTTGACAAACGCGTAGGCCAGCTTCCCACTGTCGGCCGGGCTGCCATTCCAGCAAGCGCCGGGCAAGCGGTCGCCAGATGCCGGTGCCGAGCCATAGCCAGCAGTCGGCTGAGGGACGTGTACAAGGCCCACCGCGTGGCGTCGAGGTCCTTCACGCCTCCGAGCCAGCGATTCGCGCACACCGCGGGCGACGGCTCCTGCTGCGAATCGCCTGGGCGGTCGCTGACAGTTCTCGGTGTCGGCCTGGCGACCGTCGCCGTGCTGGAGGTTCAGGCCAGCGATCGAGCTAGCCAGCTTCGTGACAGCGCCGTCTCTGGTCAGTGGATCAGCCGGAGCACCGACGCAGCGTTCGAGGTCCGCCTTGTCGATGAGATCAGGCGACTCTTCCCTCGCTGCCCGGCCGGGCGTGCCCTCGCGATCGCCGAGAACACCAGCCTGCGCGGCAGCGGGCGGGTGGGCCGGTCCGCCGCCGGTCGCGCAGCTGCAGCCGTTATCCACGAAGCAGCTGGCGCGAGGTGGGCGCATGCCCTTTGACCTGTGATGCCAGGGCGTCTGTCGCCCGCATTGCACGGCCGCTCGGCGGCGGACGGCGGGACCCGGGTGGCCGACGGAAGGGATCACGGGCACGGAGGCATCTCTCATCTGCTGATGACATCCGTCAACATCTACGGAGGTGAGTCCCGGGTCCTGGACACCTACGTCAGGCCGGTCGGACCTATGCTCGGCTGGTGCAGGTACACGAGACGAATCTGAAGCAGCTTGTTCAGGGGGAGAAGCAATTCCGGGTGCCGTTGTGGCAGCGCCAGTACACGTGGCAGATCGCCGATCATCGGCTGCTGTGGCGGGACATTCTGGAGCAGTACGGGCAAGCCTCGGACGGCGGCGCTGCTGGCCGGTCGGGGCATTTCCTGGGCAGCGTTGTCTTGTCGCCGGTTCCATCTGCGGCAAGTGATGTGGCCTCGTTCTTGATCGTGGACGGGCAGCAGCGACTGACGACCCTCATGCTGATTCTGGCCGCGATCCGCGATGCGGCCGCGAAGACGGACGGAAGGGCGATCGAGCGCTATAACGAGCTGTACCTGATCAACAAGTTCCAGCAGGGCGAGGCACGGTACCGGCTCCTGCCGACGCAAGCTGACCGGTCGTCGTTCTTCGCATGCGTCACGCGCGGGGCCGGGGCAGGAGGCCAGGACCCCATCGGTCAGGCCTACCGGTTCTTCCGGAGTCATGTTGAACTGCTTGGCCCCGACGATGAGCCGCTCGACCTGGACCGGCTGACGGCAGCGGTCGTCGAGCGCCTGGCGGTCGTCGACATCACGACCGGGCAGGGAGACAACGCGCACCGTATCTTCCAGTCCCTGAACGCCACCGGCGTCGGCCTGACCCAGGCTGACTTGCTGCGCAACCTGGTCTTCATGCTCCTGCCGACTAAGGCAGGCGAGGTGTACGAGGAGATCTGGCGGCCGATGGAGCGCCTGATCGGGTTCGACAACCTGGAAGGGCTCGCCCGGGTCGATCTGCAGCGACGTGGCGGTCGACGATGTCTTCCGACGCCACCAGGACCGCCTGGAGGCGATGACCGGGGGCGAGGAAGCGGTCGAGGAGGCTGTTCGAGATCTCGCGCTTCGCGCCGGGCACTACAAGCGGATCATTGACCCCAGCGTCGAACCGGACCGTGATGTGCGCGCCGGCCTTAGGCGTCTGCGACGCTGGGGGGCGCAGACCAGCTACCCGGTGCTGATGGCCGCTTACGACCTGCGGGACCGCAGCCTGCTGACCATCGAGGGAATGCGCGAGGTCGTCTCCTACATCGAGTCGTTCCTTGTCCGGCGCCAACTGGCAGGCGTTCCGACCAATGCGCTTAACAGGTTGTTCGTGCAGTTCGTCGGGCACCTGCCCCTGGATGAGACTTTCCCGCGGGCGCTGCGACAGGAGCTGTCACGCCAGCGCCGTTACTGGCCAGGTGACGAGCATCTGCGAGAGGCGATCCGGGCCCGCCCGTTCTACTTCAGCGGCCGAGGACCGCAGAGGAAGATCATCCTCGAACGGCTCGAGGAGAGCTACGGGCATCCGGAACAGATCGACTTTGAGATGAGCGACCTGACGATCGAGCACATCTTGCCGCAGACGCTGAGCGAGGAATGGCGCGAGCACCTGACGGCCCTCGGCCAGGATCCGGACGAGGTCCACCGGGGCCTGGTGCATACGCTCGGCAACCTGACCCTGACCGCCTTCAACGGCACGCTCAGCAACAATCCGTTCGAGCGCAAGCGGCAGATTTACAGCGGCAGCCACCTAGAGCTGAACCATGCGCTCGCGGCGCACACTGCTTGGGGGCGTGAGGAGATCCTGGCACGTGCCGATGAGCTCGCCAGCCGGGCCATCGCGATCTGGCCAGGCCCGCTCCCAGGTGCAGCCGAGGAGCCCAACGGCTTTGGCTGGAGCCGGATCAACGCCGCCGTCGCGGCCATTCCC
>OCZU010002142.1_pt1 | contig 12708 bp, 14 predicted proteins | sample 1539001 | NCBI WGS metagenome assembly OCZU01 (sample SAMEA3539306, study PRJEB22396) | soil metagenome | biome: tundra; feature: field; material: soil | place: USA | collected 2010-05 | depth 0.15 m
TCTAGCTACGAGCCATCCGTGGCGTTGCGCATTCCGCGCCGGTTGGACGTCGTCCTGGCCTGACGTGCGGTCATTGTCGGGGTATCGCAGGCGATGCCTGGTCGCGGCCGCCGGGGCCAAAGGTCCCGGCAGAAGGATTCGTTAGGCCCTGACCCAGGGCAGCCAGGCGCGGTGTAATGAAGGTGACGAGAGGGACCCGACAGGACGCGGGGATGCGGACAGCAGCTAGTCCGCACACCACGCAATTTGGATCCGCTAAAAGCCGGATGGGGCCCTCTCGTCTGCATTCGCCTGGTCCAGCGCGGGCGGATAGCCTGTAGACGTGTATATCCCCGTGCACTTCGCAGCTGGCGACGTGGATCAGATCGCTGCTTTCGTGGACCGGGTTGGCGCCGCTTACCTGGTGACCTTCGACGGCACCAGGCCGGTGGCCAGTCTCTTGCCGGTGATCTGGGACAGATCGTCAGGTGAGCACGGCCGGTTGCTTGGTCACCTCGCTCTGGCCAATCCGCAGTGGAGCAGCGCTGTCGCCGATGCACCGGCGCTGGCGATCGTGCATGGCCCGCAGGCCTACATCTCCCCGTCTTGGTACGAGAGCACGAGGGAACACGGTCGTGCGGTGCCGACCTGGAACTACACCGCCGTCCATTTCACCGGTCCGGTTACCTTCCACCGGGACGCGGACTGGCTCCGCGGCATCGTCACCGCGCTGACCGAACGCTACGAGCACGACCGGGATAGTCGCTGGTGGCTGGCGGACGCCCCCGTGGCATACATCGAGGGGCAACTGCGCGCCATCGTCGGCTTCGAGATGGCAGTGACACAGATCGAGGCGAAAGACAAGCTGAGCCAGAACCGCAGCTCAGCGGACCGGGCTGGCGTGAGGGCCGCGCTGCGCGCCGAGCCGGACCCGGACGCCCACGCGATCGCAGACCTGATGACAGCCGCGGAGTCCGCCTCTTCGCCAGATTCCACTAGCTGAAACGGCGCTGCCCGCCGCCCTGTCCGACCGAGGCATGCCGCCACCGTGGCACGCCGACCTGTGCGGGTGAGCGGGTCACAAGGATGCGAGCTCGTCAGTGAGATCATCGAGCCCTAGGGAGCCGAGCGACAGGGCGGCCATGTGCCAGGACTTGAGGTCGAAGGCCCCGCCGCGCGCCGCGCGGGCAGCGTCGCGTCCGGTCAGCCAGGCACGTTCGCCCAGCTTGTAGCTGATGGCCTGGCCCGGCATGCTGAGGTAGCGCACGATCTCGCTGTCCAGGAAGGCGGCGTCCCGGCCGCTGTGCGCGCCGAAGAACTCGCGTGCCAGGTCAGGCGTCCATCTCTGGCCCGCTCCCAGCGGTGAGTCATCGGGTACCTGGAGCTCCAGATGCATGCCGATGTCGATGACCACCCGGATGGCCCGCATCAGCTGAGCTTCGAGGTAGCCGAGCCGGGCGCCGCGGCTGGATAGGTAGCCAAGCTCGTCCATCAGACGCTCGGCATAGAGCGCCCATCCCTCGCTGCACGCGCTCACTCCACCGACGGAGGTCTGAAACATCGACAACTGGTCCGACAGGTGCCGCCATTGCGCTAGTTGCAGGTGATGGCCAGGAACTCCTTCGTGATACCACACGCTGATCAGGTTCCAGAGCGGGAATCGGGTCCGGCCGAGCGTTGGCAGCCAGGTCCGGCCTGGGCGGCTGAAGTCCTGCGACGGCGCGGTGTAGTACGGGGCCGCGGCGCTGCCAGGCGGCGCGATACGCGCCTGCACCACCTTCACCCGGTCCGCTATGTCGAAGTGGGTGCCATCGAGATCGCTGATGGCGTCGTCCATCATCTGCTGCAGGCGAAGCCGGATCTCCTGCACCCCTTCGACGGCCTCGCCGCAGTTGTCCAGGTGCTGCATCGCGGCCAGGGCGGATGCGCCGGGAAGCACCAGTTGCGCCTCCTGCGCCATCTCCGCTCGCAGCGCCTGGAACTCCGACCAGCCCCACGCGTAGGCGTCTTCGGGCTCGAGATCGGCTCCGGTCCAGCGGCGGGCCAGGACACGGTAACGCTCGGCGCCGACCCCGTCTGGCAATCCCTGCGCGCGCGGCAGATACACGCCGGCTAGCCACTGACCGAGATCCGCGACGGAAGCGATCGCGCTCGACGCTGCATGGTCCAGGTCGGCCCGCAAGGCTGGCGAGACGCTCGCGCCTGCCGCGAATTCGGCGAACCAGCCCTTGCCGGCAGCGACAGCGGTCCACTCGGCAAGCTGGCCAGCCACGGTACGCACCTGCCGCGGCGCCGCGATCAGGCCGCGTCCGATGCCCTCGTCCAGGGCGGCCCGGTATCCGGCCAGCGCCTGCCCGACTCGTGCCATCCTGCGGGCGATGACCGCCCAGTCGTCCTCGGTGGCGGTCGGCATGTCCAGAAACACGTTGCGCACGCGCTGCACGGGTCCGAAGAGGTTCGAGATCGCGCGCAGATGCTCCCCCTGTCCGCTGACGGCAAGGCCGGATTCGAGCCGCTCGCGCAGCAGTCGCGCGCACCGGCGGTCGTCCTCGCCGGATGCGGTCTCGACGGTGTTCAGCTCGGCAAGCGTCGAGCGGGCCAGCTCATCGAGCGCTTCCTGCCCGGCCGGGGAGAAATCGGGCAGGCGATCCTCGTCAGGACGAAGACCGAGCTGAGTGGCCAGCAGCGGATCAAGAGCGGTGAGCGCGACGACATAGGCATCGGCCAGGTCACGTGCAGCTCGTGATCCTGACCGAGCGGAGTTAAGCGTGCTGTCCGTCATAAAATCATTCTGCCTTAAATTGCTCCGAAAGAATTGAACCCATCAATGATGTCATAGCCGGGATAAATCGCCGGTCGCCGGCCTGCTCCGCTGGGCGCCTTGCACGCACTCGTAGACCCGGTTTCTCGGTAGGCCGGTGACGTCCTTGACCACCTCGCGCGCTACGTGCGGCTCGATCCCGCGCTCCAGCAGGGACCGGGCGATTCGATCGGCCAGCTGATCGGCTTCCTGCAGATCCGGCTCGGGGGCGGCGGCGACCAGCACGGTGTATTCACCCCGTATCTCTGCCCGGCTGGCTAGCTCGGCGCCGATGGCCGACAATGACCCGCGGATATATTCCTCGTCCTTCTTAGTGAGATTGCGGGCAAGCGCGGCTTCCCGATCGCCAAGCACCTCTCGGAGGTCGGACACCGTCGCCTGGAGCCGGTGCGGTGCCTCGAAGAAGATCAGGGTTGCGGGGAGATCGGCGAGCTGCCGGACAGCGGACTGGCGGGCAGCCGATTTGCGGGGCAGGAAGCCCGCGTACAGGAAGCGGTGCGCGGGCAGGCCAGAGCCGACTAGAGCAGTGACGACCGCGGATGGTCCCGGCAGCGGGCTGACCCTGGCGCCGTGGGCGATCGCCGCGCAGACGATCCGGTAGCCGGGGTCATTCAGCAGCGGGGTGCCCGCGTCGCTGATCAGTGCCACATCCTGGCCCGCCTGCAGCAGCCGCAGCAGCTCCGCGCTCCGGGACTCCTCGTTGAAGTCGTGATAGCTGATCAGCCGGGCCGAAATGCCCAGCGCTCGCAGCAGAGTTCTGGCCTTCCGGGTGTCCTCAGCGGCAACCACGGCAGCGGTGCGCAGCACGTCAGTCGCCCGGCTGGTGATGTCGCTGAAGTTGCCGATCGGTGTGGGCACCAGAAACAGGGTGCCAAGGCCGCCGGCGGCCGGTTCAGAGCTTGCTGTCATCTCCTGCCTCACCCCGGACACCGCAAGTAGTGCCCCAGGTCAGTCGCCACGGTACACACAGCCCGATGCCCGGGTCTCGCGTACCACGACCGCTGACAGCGGCAGGCTGGGGATCAGGCGATCCCAGATCCAGCGGCAGAGATTCTCGCTCGTCGGGTTGTCCAGGCCTGGAACGTCATTGAGGCAGTTGTGATTGAGCTGATCGTGCAGCGGCGCAAACGCCTGCTTGAGCTCGGCAAAGTCCATGATCCAGCCGGTGCCGGGGTCTACCTCGCCGCGCACGTGAATTTCCACCCGATAGGAATGGCCGTGCAATCGTGCGCACATATGGCCGTCCGGCACTCGCGGCAGCCGGTGCGCGGCCTCGAAAGTGAACTCGCGGAATATCTCCATCAGGCAATCCCCAGGTACTTGTGCGTCTGCAGGCTCAGCTGCCACTGCGGGTTCGCCAGGCAGTACTCGACCGCGGCGCGGGTATTGCTCTCCCGATCGGGTCCGTCCATCGGCTGCAGGCGGAAATGGGTGAAGGCGAGATCCTCGAATCGTGCCGGCTCCGCTCCCGGCTGCGGGAAGACGAGCTTCAGCTCGTCGCCAGCCGTCAGTACCAGCTCAGCGCCGGCCTTCGGGCTGACGCAGATCCAGTCGATCCCGGCTGGCGCCGGGCGGGTGCCGTTGGTCTCGATTGCGATCTCCATGCCCGCCTTGTGCAGCGCGTCTACCGCGGCCGAGTCGAGCTGGAGCAGCGGCTCACCGCCGGTGCACACGACAAACGGCCGGCTGCGCGGATGCGAAGATCCGCGCCACGTTCCCGCGACGGCGGATGCGAGGTCACCTGCGGTGCGAAAACGGCCGCCACCGGGTCCGTCAGTCCCCACAAAGTCGGTGTCGCAGAACTGGCAGATGGCGCGATGCCGGTCTCGTTCCCGCCCGGTCCACAGGTTACAGCTGGTAAACCGGCAGAACACGGCTGGCCTGCCAGCATGGCTGCCCTCACCCTGCAAGGTGTAGAAGATCTCCTTGACCCGGTAGACGGGCCTCACCTCCGGTGCGCCAGGGCCGGGTCGGTCAGCCCCAGTTCTGCGAAACCGCGGCCGCGCAGCAGGCACGAGTCGCAGCTGCCGCAAGCCAGATCGCCGACCGGGTCATAGCAGCTATGCGTGAGCGCGTAGTCAACGCCCAGGTCCAGGCCGAGCTGGATCGTCTCCGCCTTGGTCAGCTGGATCAGCGGGGTGTGAATGTGCAGCTGCTGCCGCCCCTGGACCCCGGCCTTGGTAGCCAGATTGGCCATTTTCTCGAAGGCGGCGATGTACTCGGGGCGGCAGTCAGGGTAACCGCTGTAGTCGAGCGCGTTCACGCCTATGAACACGTCGGAAGCGTCCAGAGTCTCCGCCCAGGCCAGCGCGAAGGACAGGAAGATGGTGTTGCGTGCCGGTACGTACGTGACCGGGATATCGTCACCCAGGTCATCGACGCTGCCGTGATGCGGCACGTCGATTGCCGGGTCGGTGAGGGCTGAGCCGCCGAATACGCCTAGGTCGATGTCGGCCACCACATGCCGGACGGCGGTCAGCGAACGAGCGACCCGCTCCGCGGCCTGAAGCTCGATCGTGTGCCGCTGGCCGTACCTGAAACTCAGTGCGTAGGTCGCGAATCCCTCGTCCCGAGCGACTGCCAGCACCGTGGTCGAGTCAATGCCGCCACTGAGCAGAACGACCGCGTTACGTGGCATCGTGGCAACCTCCCCGGCCCGCCGGGTGGTCGGCCCGGACGAGGTGACAGAGCAGCTCGCTGCCCAGCTCCGCCGTGTCGCTGCGCACATAGCGGGTACCGCCGATCACCGTGGCGATCAGCTCGTCGGTGTCGCCGGAGTACCCCCGGCGCCCGGTCAGGCTCCGGCGCGGCAGCGACAAGATGACATGCTGGCAGTCGATGGCGGTGAGGACTCGGCCGGAAGCACCGGCGCGCTGCTGCTCAAGGGTCGGGACGGTTTTGAGCAGAAGGGCGACATCGGCCCGCAGCGCGGGGCGTGACGTGATCAGGTCACAGGTGGCTGTGGTCAGCCTGACTGGCATGATCTGCTGGAGCAGGGCGAGGGCAGCTACGAGGTCGCGGTCGATCTCGCAGGCCCAGTAGGTGACGTCCGGCGCGAGCCGCATCCACGGAATCGCCAGCGGGTTGAGACCGCAGGCCAGGTCGAGTACCGAACTCGGCCTGCCGCACCACAGCTCGACCTGCTCGTAGAACGGCACCAGCCAGTCGATTCGCTCCGCCGTGGAGACGTGCGCCGCCATGGCGCCCATGGCCGCATCGGCTAGCTCCAGCCGACCTGACCGGACGGCCTCGACGACTCCGGTGACTGCCTGCGCAGGCGATCCGATCAGAAAGGCGCCGAAAGCCTGGTGTAGCTTGCGCTTCGCGTACTTAAGTGCCTGATTGCGGTCACGGAAGCGCTGCGCTGCCTCGCCGGCCACCCGGTGCACGAGCGGCCCATCCAGCCCGCTGTACTTAGCGGAGGACAGTATCTGCCGGGCCAGTGCGTCGACCATAACTGTGTCGGTTTCAGTCATGCGAGCCTCGGTCATCCTTCTTGACGATCACCACCAGTTCTTCGTTGGCGAGGCTGGCGCGGCGCAGTTCCCAGTGCCGCGCTGCGGCTAGCGCCGCCAGCTCGTCAGTGTGCCGCCGGGTGAAGTGCGCGATCCGGCCGCTCATCGTCCGCACTGGGAACGACACCACTACGAAAGACGCGGGGATCAGCTCCACCAGCCGCAGGGCGGCTCCAGATGCGCGATCCTCCATGCAGTGGTAGGTCTTCAGCAGCAGCACTAGGTCGGCGTAGATCTCCTCCGGCCGCACCAGGACATCGTGGTGGCGGACGGTGGCGGCGGTCGCGGTCCGGGCCAGAAACTCGGCACAGATCTTGACGTAAGACAGGTTCAGATCATACCCGGTGTACTGCGCCGTAGTGTTCTGCCGCAGCCACGGCATAGTAAGGGGGTTGAGGGCGCAGGCGAGATCGGCGACGGAGCTGACGGGTCCGGTCAGGTCCAGGATCGCGGGATAGAAGCGGTCCAGGTCCGGCAGCCGCTCGGCGCTGGAGATGTGGGCGGCGAGCACAGTCCGGCACCAGGTGCGTACCGCGTCGGGGCCGGCCGGGATGGCCTCATCGAGACCTCGGAGCAGCCGGGCCGGACGGCCGGTGACCAGGTATCCGGCCACGACCTTGTGCAGCCTGAGCCGCACCCGGCGCTCCAGGTCGGCGGTGTTCTGGGCGTATGGTGCCTCCCGCCGGACGATGTCGGCGATGGTGTCGATGTGAATCTGGCTGTATTTCGGGGCGCGCGCCACGCGCTCGATCGCCTCGGTTATTTTCTCCTCTTCCACGTTGCCCACCGGCGCAGCAGCCTTACGGCGCGTCAGCCGGCCGCCCAGCCGTGGGCAGAGCTGTGGGCAGAGCCGCGGGCAGAGCGCGAAGGGCATCGGTCAGGCGGGTGTAGAAGCGCAGATTGTGCAGCGAACCAAGGGTGCCGGCCAGGGCGTCCTTGATGCGGTACAGATGCGCGGCATACCCAGCGGGCACGGTCGTGCACAGCAGGCAGTCGCAGCCTGGGTCAACCGGTCCGGTCCGCCGGACCCACCGCTCGTCCTCCATCCGCGCGATTCGGTAGAACCCGGGCGCGCCGAGCGATGCGACGTCCAGTTCGGTGTAGAGCACCCCCCGGCGGCCGTTGCGGGTCGGCAGCGTGCAGTCGAAAATGTCGTAGCCGGCCAGCCATGCGCTGACCAGGCTCTCTGGCGTGCCGATGCCCAGACCGTGCAGCAGGCTGCCAGGCGGCGCCAGATCGGCGACCATGGCCACCTCGTCGACCAGCTTTCCCTCGGCGATCGGGTAGCCGCCGAAGCCGTACCCGTCGAAGCCGATCTCGGCCAGCGCCGCCGCGCAACGCTCCCGCCTGCCGCGATCGGGGCCGCCCTGGATCACCGCGAAGAGGAGCGGCCGGTCGGCCGGCGGGATGTCCTGCACGAGCTGGTCGAAGGCCGTCCGGCACTCTGCCGCCCAGCGGAGAGTCAGCGCCACGCTGCGATCCTGCTCGGCGGCAGGAGCTGTCGGATGGGTGCAGTAATCCAGGCAGTACACAATGTCGGAGCCGAGCCGCAGCTGAATCTCGATGCAGCTTCTCGGCGTCAGCTGGCGATGACGCTGCTTGGGCGAGAAACGGTAGGTCAACCCGGCGTCGGTGACGCTGGCCAGCCCGCCACCGCCGGCCAGCAGCGAGAACACCTGGAATCCGCCCGAGTCAGAGATGACCGGGCCGGGCCAGCCCATGAACGTGTGCACGCCGCCCAGCGCGGCGACTACCGAGATACCGGGCTGCGTCGCCAGGTGCGCGGTGCTGACCAGGATCGCGTCGACGCCGCTTGCTGCCAGCATGGATGAGGGCACGCTGCGTATCGCGGCCCTGGTCGCGTCCGGCACGAACAGCGGCAGCGGCAGGTCTCCCCGGCGAGTGCGCAGCGGTGCGGCCACCCGGCCGGCCAGCGCAAGGTCCAGAGCGGAGTTGTGCGACCTCGGTGCCGCGCGCGTCCTGGCGGGGTCCCGCAGCCTCGACGCCAGGCGCGGCCCGGCCGGATCGGGTGATCGCGGCGTCGTACGCGTCATCGCGGGACCGGCAGCTCCGCGGTGGCCTCGGTGACGATGCCGCCCCTGGCGCGCTGAGTCACCACGACCCGAACGGCGTGCGGCCGGGTGGCCGACTGGACCTCGGACGCGATTTCCGCGGCCAGGGCCTCGACGAACACCGGCCGGTCCCGGAACGACCATAGGTAGAGCTTGAGAGACTTCGACTCGATGCACAGCTCGTCGGGCTCGTACTCGATGACGACGCTGGAGATGTCGGGCTGGCCAGTCACCGGGCACACAGACGAGACCTCGTCGGTCGAAAACCGGACCCGCGAGCAGGTCGGTGGCGCCGGAAACGACTCGACGTGCTCGATCGGCCCCCGCACATTCGAGCCGAGGACCGTCAGACCGGTCGGCTGGGCAGCAGGCATGCGCACCAGCGTAGCCGCCGCGAGTAGGGGAGCCGTCCCGCCGACCGGCGTCCAAGCAGCGTGATTGGCCCTAGGATCCGAGAATGATCACAGGCACGCATGCCATCATCTACGCCGACGACGAGGTGCAGGCCAGGGCGTTCTTCCGCGACGTACTCGAACTGCCCAGCGTCGATGTCCACGATGGCTGGCTCATTTTCCAGCTGCCGCCAGCAGAGCTGGGCATCCATCCGACCGGCGACGTGGCGGGGAGCGGACGTCACGAGGTCTACCTGATGTGCGACGACATCGAGGCTACCGTGGCCGAGCTGACCGCCCGAGGCGTCGAGTTCTGTGCGCCGATCACAGACCAGGGCTTCGGCCGACTGACCACCCTGCGCGTGCCCGGAGGCGGCGAGCTGGGCCTCTACCAGCCAAGGCACCCCACCGCTCACGGTCTGTAGCGGTCCCGATCCAGTGACCACCGAACGCATCGGCCCGCCCTTGATCGCCGATGAACGGGAGATGCTGCGGGCCTTCCTGGACTACCATCGCGCGACGCTCGTCATGAAGTGCGACGGCCTGGGCGACGAGGACCTGCGCCGTCAGTCGATGCCGCCATCAACGCTGTCACTGCTCGGCCTGGTGCGGCACATGGCCGAGGTCGAGCGCACCTGGTTCCGCCGGGTGATCAACGGCGAGGAAGTCCCGCTCGTCTGGTCGGCCGATGACGACTACCAGCGTGCCTATGACGCGACGGCGGCGACGCGGACGGAGGCATTCGATGCCTGGCAGCGGGAGGTCGACCGCGCCCGCCGGATTGAGGAACAGGCGGAGTCCCTCGACGTGACCGGCTTCCAGCCCAAGTGGGGCGAGAACGTGTCGCTGCGGCTGGTGATGCTGCATCTGATGCACGAGTACGCCCGGCACAATGGGCATGCCGACTTCCTGCGGGAGGGAATCGACGGGACCGTCGGGGCCTTAGCCGGGCCGCCGGTTGGTGATCTCAGCCGCGCAGCGGTAGCCGCTCCGCAGGGCGCCCTCCATGTAACCCTGGAAATTCACCGACGTGTGCTCGCCCGCAAAGTGCAGGTTCCCGTGCCGCCGGCCCTGGATGCCGTTGAAGGCGGTGTACTGGCCGACCTTGAGGTAGGAATAGGCACCGCCGATATGCGGATCGCCGGAGGACCAGGTATAGAACGCCTTGCCATTGAAGGCTGCCCTGGCACCGGGAAAGTTGATGTCGTAACAGTCCAGGAAGTCCGCTGCCATGGCAGCAGGCGCCGGGCCGTAGTAGTGATCAAGGTGGTATCGTCGGCCGATGTCCGCGCCGGCGGTTCCGCCCGGCAGCGCTATCAAGATCCCCGGCGCTCCGCCCTGGTCGATGGTGGTCTCCCAGCCGCCCTGGACGATCCCGTCGGTATACATGTCGCCGGTCCAGCCGTCGGTGTTCCAGACCCGGTCGGTGAACTGCATCGCGATCTTCGAATTGGAGCCGAGCGGCTCGTGCGCGATGGCGCGCAGCTGCGGGGGGCGGCAGATCAATGCCACGCAGCTCAACCTCACGGAGCCTGGTAAACGGCAGCGCCAGCACGACGTGGTCGCCGTGGACGTCATGCGTGCCATGTCCGCGGGAGAACGTGCAGGTGTAACGTCCGTGACCGAGCCCGCGCAGTGCCACAAGCCGCTCTCCGAGCCGGACCGTCCCGGCCGGCAGCCGGCTGACGAGGCCGGAAATCAGCTGATCATTGCCGCCGGCCACATGCCACTTCTCGTCGGTTCCTGAGAGCTGCGGCCGGTTTCTCGGCTGGATGCCGCTTGCTGCGCTGTCATAGGTGCCCAGCAGGTAGATCAGGTTCAGCGCTGACTGCTCATGCGCCGGACCGCCGTATTCATCGAGCAGGACCGCCACGCACAGCCGACCGAAATCGGACTCCAGGCCGCCCCGGATATTCTCCTCGATCCACGCAGTCGCCGGCATGTGATCCCAGCGCCACCCCCAGCGGGTGTGATGATTGTGCAGCGTAGGCCACGGCGCCTTCCTGTTGGCCGCGTCGAAGAACAGCTCGAACGCCCAGTCGCGCCACTCCCGGTCCAGCGCCGCCTGCGGCCAGAAGCGTCCGCCGAACCGCAGTCGCTCGTCCTGCGCATGGGTGCCCGCCGGATACCTGTTGACGTTGTCCAGCGTTAGGCCGAAGTCAAAGGCGAGCTGGCGCATCGCGGCGTGCTCGCTGGAGATGAACTCGCCGTGCTGCTCGGCGGTCTGGCCCGCGGCGAAGAAGTCCCGCAGCGTAAAGACGCGTCCACCCGGTCGTGCCGGGTTGTACTCGTAGATCTCGCTGCGCAGGCCGTGCTTGTGCCAGAGCCGGTAGGCGCAGCCAAGCCCGGCCAGGCCCGAGCCGACAATCACGATCCGCGGGCGATGACCGGTGCCAGCTCTCGCGCTCGCCGAGCGCAGCAGCTCCGGGGGGAGCGTGGTCGCGACGGCCGCAGCGCCAGCGCCGCCGAGCACTTCTCGTCGCGACGGCCCAGTCCGTCCCGCAGTCAGTTCCACGGTCAGTTCAACGGTCGCGGTCGCGTTCAGCTAGCGGACGTCGAGCGTGATGTCGGTGCCCGCGAGGGCTTTGCTGACCGGGCAGCCGTTCTTCGCCTCCTGAGCTATCTGCGCGAACTGCTCGCTGGTGATCCCGTTCGCTGAACCGCTGACAGTCAGCTTGATGCCGCCGATCCGGAAACCGCCCGCCGGGTCAGGACCGAGCCTGACGTCTGCGGTGACAGCCAGCGACTGGCCGCTGCCGCCCGCTGCTCCGAGCAGCGCGGAGAACTGCATGGCGAAGCACGCGCTGTGCGCGGCGGCGATCAGTTCCTCGGGGCTAGTGACTCCGCCGGCTTCCTCGGCGGCACGGCTGGGGAAGGAGACCTCGTAGCTCGCGATGCCCGAGCTCACCAGGTCCACCGTTCCGCTTCCGTCCTCCACGCTGCCGGTCCAACGGGTTTCGGCGGTGCGAGTTGGCATAGTCTCTCCTTCGTCTCGGGTAGTTCGGTCGTCGGCCCGGTCCCAGCATGCCACTGCGGCCGCCACCCGGACGGAATGGCTAGGCAGTCCTGGCGACGGCCGCTGGCCGGACGGGTGGGGTCATGAGGATGCCGCGACTTCAGATTGACGATCCAGGGCTGTCCGCGCTGAAGAGCGCCGTGCGTGCGGCGATTGTGATGCCTGCCGTTTTTGCCGTGGCCCTGGAGCTGATCCAGCAGCCGCAGACAGCCCTCTTCGCCTCCTTCGGGTCCTTCGCCATGCTCGTCCTCGTCGACTTCAGCGGCCCTGCCCGCAGCCGGCTCACCGCCTATGTCTGCCTCGCAGCCACCGGAGCCGTGTTCGTCGTGATCGGGACGTTGTGCTCGCAGAACGCATGGCTGGCCGCCGCGGCGATGGCGGTGGTCGGGTTCGCAGTCCTGTTCTCTTCCGTGATTAACGGCTACTTCGCCGCTGGTGTAACGGCCGCGATGCTGGCCTTCGTCCTGCCGGTCTCGATCCCGGCGACGGTCGGGACTATCGGCTGGCGGCTGGCCGGATGGGGCCTGGCAGCGAGCGTTGGCACCTGTGCGGTCATGCTGATATGGCCGCCCCGGCAGAGCAGGACCTTGCGGGGCGGGGCTGCCCGTGCCTGCCTCGTGCTCGCCGATCTGGCTGAGTCAGTCCACTCGCCGGACTCGCAGGCCGCCGAGACCCGAACCGCCGCCGCCGAGGACATCATCGGGGATCTGCGCCGCAGGTTCCAGACCACGCCGCACCGGCCGACTGGGCCGACGGCGCAGGCGGCCGCGCTCGCCGCGCTGATCGACGAGCTTGGCTGGCTTCTCGTCTCCCTCCGGGCGGCGGCCGCCGCACCTCGGGCTGGGCTGTGCCGCCCGGAGAACGGCGAGGCGCTGGCCGCCGCAGCGGCTGTGCTGCGATCCTGCGAGGCGCT
>OCZU010002145.1_pt1 | contig 12705 bp, 9 predicted proteins | sample 1539001 | NCBI WGS metagenome assembly OCZU01 (sample SAMEA3539306, study PRJEB22396) | soil metagenome | biome: tundra; feature: field; material: soil | place: USA | collected 2010-05 | depth 0.15 m
CGGCGGCGGAACGGTTCACCTGGAGTTCGTATGAGCCGTTCACCAAAGATTCGCCCCTGCCGAAATCCGGTTTGCTCGGCCCGGTGAGACTTCAGACGGCGGAAATAATCACTTGGCCCTGAGTTAAAATGAACGCCGGGGTTGAAGACTCGCAACCGTCAACCCCGACATTGAGGATGCGGGCGTTGGAAGACGAAAGATTGCCAAATTATCCACTCAATTGGCCATTCTCACTACTGGCGAAATCAGATGAAATGAGCAAAATGGCCCGCATTCAAATCTTTTGCCTGAACTGTGGTGTGCCAGTGATAATCTGTATGAGCCGCTATCAAAAACAAATCGATCTGCTGCGTGTCCGCCGCCGGCGTGAGACACCTTCGTCGCGCGAAAGAAAAGCCCCGGGACGAAGCCAATTCGGTCGCTGGATTGTGCTGTTGTTGGCTGCAGGGGTGGTCGGTAAGGCACCCGTTCTGGCCGCGGGTCCGGGGACGATTCATCAGGATGTCGAACGGAAGCTGGTTACGCTCGCTGACGGACAAGGACAGTTGGCGTTGAGGTTGAGTTACAATGGTCGCTGCGTGTTGGATCAAGTCATCGTGCGCGGGCGTGAAGTGGCGGCGGAATCGGGCGTTGCCAGCGGCATTTGTATGGATGGAAAATGGTTTGCAACGAAGGCCGGCATTACCACGCCTGGCGTTGTTATCAACAAGGACACCCTCACCCTAACCGGGATTGTCTTCGGCAAGCCGGGAAGCGAGGTCTACGAGACCTGGCAATTTACCGTCCAGCCGGATCGCATTGTGTGGCGGATCACGCGGAAATATTCCGCGGCCGCCACTCTGGAAGACGCAGGGTTCCCCGAGTGGAATTTCAGCAGCATGTCCACGTGGACAGGAGGAATGCTCGATAACGGCGGAGTGGTCTGGAACAAGTATTTGGAAACGCCCAACGCGACGTATGGCGCGCACGCCGGGACGGTGACTTTCTGGAACCGTGAGCAGCACGATTGTTTGCGGATTAGTCCCACCCTTCCCAAGGATCAATATGGAACCGTTCGCTTTTCGCATCAGTCGAACAATAATTTCTCTTTCAATTATGTCGCCAGCGGCGAAGAACTAAAACCCAAACATGGTTTGAATCGTTTTCTGTCGAATCGGCAGGATCTATGGGCACCTTTCAAAGCAGGGGCTGGTGAAGTGAGCGTGGAATTTGCATTGCAGGCGCTGGATTACGACAAAGCTTATGACCGGGGCACGTTTCGAGGATTGAATGGCGGGAGCATTCGCGAGTTGATGAACACTGTGGCCCGGTATGGCGTTATTGACACGCGCATAGTGGGAGGCAACGGCTGGCGTTCCGGTTATATCTGCCTGCATGAACAATGGTTTGGCCAGATCGGGGCGGCGTTGGGTGAACCGGATTACATTGCCAATTGTTCCAAAGCGCTGGATTACCAGCGTGATCATGCGATTGGTCCAGATGGCCGGGTCAAATCACGCTGGACCTACAATGCCGGCGATGCGATGCCCGGCACCTATGATGCGCTGGGCTATTACGAGGCGCAGTGGGGATATCTGCTGGATTCCCAACCGGACTATGTGATCAACGCTGCTGAACAGTTTGATCTGACCGGCGACCGGCAGTGGTTGGCCGGACAGAAGACCGCGTGCGAAAAGGCGTTGAATTTTCTGATGCGTCGGGAGGTCGGCCACAGCGGCCTCGTAGCCATGATGACGGATTCCTGCAAACAAAATCGGGGAAGCGACTGGATTGATATCATCTGGGCCTCCTATGAAAACGCATTGGTAAATGCCGAACTTTACTACGCGCTGGGATTGTGGGCCGGCGCGGAAGACACCCTGGGCGATCCGGCCCGGGCGGCAACCTATCGCGATTTCGCGGCGCGTTTGAAGACCAGTTTCAATCAGCCGATCTCTGAAGGCGGTTTCTGGAACCCTACCAATCAATGGTATGTCTATTGGCGCGAGAAGGATGGTTCCGTTCATGGCGACAACCTGGTCATCCCGGTGAATTTCTCGGCAATCGCCTACGGTCTTTGCGATGACGCGGCGCGGCAGAAGACCATCCTCGACCGCATCGAAGTGGAAACGCAAAAGGAGAACCTTTTCTTTTGGCCACTCAGCTTTTTCCCTTATCAACCTGAAGAAGGCGCTGGCAGTAACTTTCCATTCCCGAAGTATGAAAATGGGGATCTGTTTCTGTCCTGGGGCGAAGTGGGAGTGCGTGCTTACGCTGCCTATGATCCGGCTCTGGCTCTCAAATATATTAAGAAAACTCTGGCCCGCTATGATCAGGATGGATTGTCCTTTCAGCGCTACCTGAGGCAATCGCAACGTGGCGAAGGCGATGACATTCTGGCGGGCAACTGCATGCCGATCGTGGGACTATATCGCGATATCTACGGCATTCAACCCAAGCCCAACCGGCTTTATCTCGAACCGCACCTGACGGGCGAACTCAACGGCACGAAACTTCGTTACTCATTGCGGGGGCAGCTTTATGAAATTGATCTGAGCACCGAAGGTTGCGCGATAACCGCCGGGGCATGCATGCTGCGTGACTTGCATCCCTTTGGTATCAATGCCACCCCCAAGGGACTGGAATACTTTCCGAGCACAAACACGGACTGGGCAATGGCGATCTCACGGTCTACCGCCCAACCGTTAGCAATTCAAATTGAGAACTGGCCCACCGCCCCGGACGCGCCGCGCCAATGGACAGAAACGGCGCCGCAAGTTAAAGGAACGACGTTGCATCTAGTGTCCCACCTGCGGCCCAACGCGATTTACGAATTGAAAACCAATGGTCAAATAGCCGCTACCTTGCGGGCAGATAAGGCCGGTTGCATCAGATTTACATACCAGCGTGGATATGCCATGCCGCAGAAGTTTGAACTTGGTCTGGCAACCCAATAAGGAACGATAAACGAACTTCTGGCTACATTTTTTGCCCGGGTAGTGAGCGCGACCGGCACTGGCCGGGTGTCAAACCCGTCTTCTTCTTGAAGAACCGGCAAAAATAATGTTCGTCGTCGAAACCCGCCTGTTGCGAAATTTCTTTCACGCTCTGCGTTGTTTGCGTCAGCAGATTGCGGGCGCGCACCAGGCGCAACTCCAGCAGATATTGATGTGGACTGGAGCCGGTGTGCTGCTGGAAGGTGTGGCGGAACGAACTGTAGCTCACGTTCAACTCGCGGGCGAGCGCCTGCGCATTCAGGCCGCGCTCCAGTTCGGTCTGCATCTTCGCAATCGCTCTTTGAACGATCAGCAGGGCCTGGTCATCGCCCGCCAGTCCCGCTTGTTGCCCGGAGTAAAGCAAACCCAGCAATTGGGCGGTGAAGCCCGCCATCACCTGCTGAAGCGCGGGGCGATTCAATTTGATGACCGCGATCAGTTCGGTAAAGAGCGTCAGCCATTTTTCCTCCTGCCCCGGCTTGAATACCGGCGTGCGGGGCGTAAAAAATTTAGTCTTCACCCAGCGCCGGGCCACGTCGCCGTTAAAGCCGACCCAGTGTTCGTCCCACCCGGTTTCCGCATCGGGCCGGTAGCGATGCCAGACTCCGGGGAATAAAAAAATCACCTGGCCCGCTTCAATCGGCTGCCGGGCGCTCTGGCGCGATTCAAATGATCCGCGACCGTGTGAGATATAAACCAACGCGTGGCAATCCAGCACCCGGCCTTTGGACCAGTCGAAATTGTATCCTTTCGGATGACCCGCCTCCGGATAAGTTTCTCCCGGAAGACTCCGCGTCTCGCCAACGGTGGTGACATGCCAGCCCCATTTCCGGTCGCGCACGCTGACTGGAAAATATCGGGAAAAACTTTTGTGGCTGGTTTCCATTCCTGAATGCCAGTAGCTCGTTTGAATCACTTGGGCAACAATGCGGTCAAGTCCTCATGAGGCCGGGCGATAACGTGCGCCGCAATGAGTTTCCCCAACTGGCCAACAGCTTTGGCCCCGGCGTCAACGGCGGCAGTCACCGCTGCGACATCGCCTTTCACAATCACGGTGACATACGCTGCGCCGATTTTTTCTTTGCCGACCAGTGTGACATTGGCGGATTTGAGCATCGCATCCGTGGCTTCGAGGATGGCGGTGAGCCCCTGCGTTTCGAGAATACCCAAGGCTTCCTGTGTTGCGCTCATAATTTCATTTTGTTTCTTCGGATAATCGGCCGGTAAAAACTGGTCGCGTCCGCCGTAAAGCGGGTTCTGTGTATTCGAAAAATAAATCAATCCCGCCATCGCCGCATCCGGATTCGCGATACATTTAACCACCACCTTCGCTCCCATTTCTTCAGCGCGCTGCGCGCCGGTTTCAAGTGCGGATTGCACCGCCGCCACATCGCCGGCGAGGCGGATCATCAGGTTTTCATTGCCGGTCGTCTCAATGCCAAGCAGCCGCACCTTGGCCGACTTGACCGCGAAATCAGCCACGACCGCCGTGATGCCAAAAAACGGAACTTCGATAAAGCCCAGCGCGCTCATTGCCCCAGCTTCTTAACCACGGCCCGCACAATCGAATCAACGTCCAGCGCGCCGTTTGTTTGCCGAACCGCGCCGCCGCGCCGCACTTCACATTCGCGCGCTGCGTCAGCGTAACCACATTCGCCGAGTAAACAGGCGAGCCTGCCCTTGGCTTCTTCAAGATTCGCGAGTTCGCTCGGACTCATTGGAAAGCGCGGCGGGCCGGGATTAAAACCGCGCAACGAAACCGCCGCGCGGAATCCCTCCGGAAAATTTCCCGCCGCGAACATCGTCGCAATGAGCTCCTGAATTTTCAACTGCACGCGGCGGCATTCCGCGTGGTTGCCCGCGAGGAAATCTCGATACAGTTTGATGATGACTTCTGGCATCACGCCGGAACTGGCAATCGTCCCGCCGTCGCCGCCCATCATCAGGCTCGGATACAGAATTTCCTCCGTGCCGCTGAAACAAACGAAGTCCGGCCGTTGCGGTTTGATCTGCGCCAACATCGTGCAGAAGCGCGGGAAATCGCGGCTCGAATCCTTGATGCCGATGATGCGCGGGCAATCCAGCGCCAGCCGTTGCACGACGGGCAAACTGATCTCGTTTGAGAACTGCGGAATGTTATAAAGCAGAATATCAATCGGCGTTTTTGCTGCGAGGTCGCGGAAGTATTTCTCAATGCTCTCCTGCGAAACTTTGAAGTAATACGGCCCGGTCAGGCTCACCGCGCGGCAACCGAGGTCGGCGTAAAACTTGCACGCCTTCAATACCTGATCGGAATTCGGTTCAGCCGCGCCCGCCAGAATCGGCAAACGCCCCTGATTTTCCTCCGCCATGATTTTCACCACGCGCAACCGGTCTTCAAAGCTCAACCGGATGAATTCACCCGTGCTGCCGTTCGGATAAAGTCCGTGAACACCTTTCTCGATCAGCCACGACGTCAGTCGGCGAAGTTCGTGTTCATTGATCGAATGATCGTCGTTGAACGGAACGATGTTCGGGGTGTAGATGCCGCAGATTCTGCTCATTTGATTCTTGCCGCCGCTGTTTCCAGCAGTTTTTTTAACTGGATGCTTTCAGAAATGATATCCACTTCGTTGCAATGCTCCCAATCCATCCAGACAAATTCCAGCGCGATCCAGCCGGTGAATTGATTTTTGTTCAACACCGCCAACAGGCGGGGAAAATCAATGGTGTTTTCTTTCAACGAACTTTGCAACCGCCCGCTTCGCGCTGCACGCGCGTGGAGATGTGTGGCAAACCTCGTCAGCGGCTCGATGCGTGCGTCGGAAATTCCCGCGCGCGTAAAGTGGGCACAATCCAAAGTGAAACCAAGACCGGGAACGCGCTTCACCAAATCCAGCGCGCGCTCGGGCGTGTCAATCAACGAACCGACATGCGGTTCAACGGCGAGCTGAAGTCGCGCCGCCTTCGCTTGGGCGACGCGCCATGCGAGCGCTTCCGCGCTGCGCCGGACAGAGTCGTCACGGGACTCGCTTTTAAAGGTCACGCCCGGCAAAACCGTGATGTGATCCGCCCCGGCAGCGTTCGCGTAATCCAGCACTCGAAAAAACTGGTCGCGCGCGAACGCCCGTTTTTTAATTTCCGGATGATTCACTGCAAACTCTGCGAAGCGCTCGTGGATTTGCAGAAAAATGTCCGCGGCTTTCAGTCCGTGCTCCTCCATTCGGCGCTTCAATTTCGCGCCACTCTGCCCGGCCTGCTTCAACTCCCGACCCGGCTTCAAATGTCCGTGCCCCTCGAACAAGCCGATGTCCACGCCTCGAAAGCCGAGCAAGGCGATGACCGCCAGCGCACGGTCGTGGTCCAGCAGCGGAAACGAAAAATCGGTGCAACTTAAATTAAGTCTCATCGTCAGTTCGTTTGAAAAGTCTTGCGACATGCGCCTGCATTCATGATTGAATTCTCCAAATGGAATGAGTTGCCTCCATTGGATCGTGTGTGGTTCAGTGCGCGGTTTTTGATCCGAGATAATTTCCCAGTCCGACGACGATCGTGGAAGTGATGAGCATAGCCAGGCCGAGAAAAAGCAACCGGTGTGCCCGGGCGTTTGATCCCCTCCATTCTCCCAAGCCGATGCCCCAAAGCGAACTGAAGATGATGATTGAGGCCATGTGGAGCGTCCAACTGCTGAATTTGTAGTCGCCCATTTTGCTCTCGCCGATCTGGTAAAAGAAAAATTGCAGATACCAGATCACCCCCGCCATCCCGGAAAATAGATAGTTTGAACCGCGTGGAATGCGGCAGTCGGCAGGGCTGCCAGGCGCGGACGCTTGCCCGGCCATTTCCTCGGCAGGCGTGTCGGTCGGATTTTCGATGGCGGATTGATCCTGGCGGTGAAACGGCGCGCGTTGCTCGACGGCGAGGTACTCGTATCCCGTCCGGTTGCGGAGATTGAGCAGCAAACACCAGACAAAGTTCGTTGTGAATCCGCCCGCAAGGATCACGATGAGCACCGGCAGGCCGCTCCACGCGGCCAAATTTCCCTGCGCCAGCGTCAGTCTGTAAATCGGGTCGCCCGCCGCAAATCCGAACGCGAAGAAAGCGCTCATGATTCCAGAGAAGGTCGCGATGAGCAGTCCCTTTTTGAAATCGAATTCCTTGACTGTGGCGCGTTTCATGTCTTCGGACATGCCTTTTTCCTTTTCGAGGCCTGCTTTTCCAGTGATGATTATTCCCACAAGGCAAACCAGGATGCCGAGTAAAATCAGCTTGCCATGTGCCGGTGTGAAAACATCCCTCTCGAACGTGCCCTTCACGATGGGAGGGATAAGAGTGCCGAAAGCGGTGCAGTATCCCAATGCAATGGCCATTCCGAGCGACATGCCCAGGTAGCGCATCGTCAGACCGAAAGTCAGCCCGCCGAGTCCCCAACAAACGCCGCAGAGGTAGGTTTGGAATATCACCTTCAATTCAGCCGCTTTGATCGCGGCACAAGGATCGTGGGTCAATAGCAGCGCGAAAACCCACGGTGCGGCCAGCCAGGCGAAGAATCCGCCGACGAGCCAGTAAGTTTCCCAGGACCAGTTTCGCACCATGCGATAAGGAACGTAAAATGAGCCGGACGCCAGTCCGCCAAGCCAGTGAAACAAAACACCAATCAAAGGATCCATAAATATTCAGGCCACTTTGTTTTGCGCAACCCGCGAATAGATTGCGCAGCCGGAGTGATTCGTAAACCGACCTTGCCTGGCAGCAGCGGAAACGTGAAGTCACCACTAGAAAATTTCATAACTTCGGTGGGCTTGAAAATCTTTTCCGCCGCGCGCGCGCGACTCGCGGTAGAGCAGATCGAGTTTTTCCAGCGTCGCGTCCAGACTGCGTCCGTCGCGCAGATGTTCCTGCAACGCGTTGCCGCCGTCCGTTTGCAGCGCAACGTAACCGCTGTAGCGGGGACGAACGAGGGCTTCTTCCTGCGTGGCGCGAGTGCCGCTGAAAAATCCACCGCAGAGCTGATCCGCGAACGCATCATCCCACGCTGCGCGATGCGACGGCTGGCCGCCGGCCTGAACGTAGGTGGTCTTTTGCGTGTGGCCGTCGGCCGTGAACAAGGCGTAGTCCACCGCCGCTGCGACGTCTTTGCAGTTCGCGGAAATGGCAATACCGGTGCCGCCGAGCACGCTGCGCAAACGCGGACCGCCGGGCTTCATTGAAATTAGATTTCCGAAGCGAAGTTGCTTTGCCGCAAAGCCGGGGCGCGCATAATTGTTGTAGGTGTAGGCAAAGGCATTCCACGCAAAGTCGTCGGTTGTCGTCATGCGCTCGGCGACTTGGATGGGATTCATTGTGAAAATTTCGCGCGACATCGGTTCGGTAAGTTCGCCGAGCAACTCAGCTGCCTGCCGCATAATTTCGCGCGGCGCAATTGTGTTGTGGTTGGCGCAAGGTTCAGCACCGAGCGCCTTGACCAGCATGACGAAATGCAAAAACAAATCTGCGTTGAAGCCGGGAATCACCGCGAGCCTGCGCTGCGCCAGCGCAACCGCTTCGGCCCACGTTCGTGGCGGCTGGACTCCGGCGCGCTCCAGCAAATCTGGCCGCCAGCTTGGCGCGGGCGTGGCGGCGTCAATCGGCAATGCCAAAATCTTGTCCTGCCACACGTAGCTGTCGAAAGTTTGGCCGATGGAATTTTCATTCAGGCTGGCCAGTGTGGCTGCCGGAACGCGCGGCTTCAAATCGTGGACGAGATTCTTCTCAAAGCAAAATCCGGCCCACGGATGGTCAATGACGATAAGATCAAATTTCTGCGCAAGCTCTTCCACCGGCGCGTGGCCGAATTCGTCGAGCGTGCGTTTCTGCCAGTGGATACGGACGCCGGGATGCGTCTCTTCGTAACGTTGCGCGGTGGCAACGAGTGGTGGAAACGCGCGGCTATGATCCCACGCGATGCCGGTGAGGTGGACGGACGAACTCATGCGTGGGGAGTTGGAACAGCAACTTTGCGGCGGGGAGATTTTTCCGAAACATTTTCAGCTTTTGCGTGGACAGGGCGAATTTTTTCATTGCGGCCTGTCTGAGCCGATTCGCAGGCTGCCTCGATGATTTCCATCGAGGCGAGGCCGAGTTCGCCCGGCGAGCCATTAGCGGCCTTGCCAAGAATAACATCAATAAAATTGAGCGCCGGTGACTGGCCCGGATAAATCTCATCTTTCGCAAGCGGTTTGAAATCGGTGCGCCGGTCCGCAAAATCAATCATGGTCATCGTGCCGCGCCAAAGTTCGAGTTGCAAAATCGCCTTGCTGCCGAAGACGCGGATTTCGTAATTGCGCTCGGCCAGAGGCGTCGCACCAGTGCTGGCCAGCGAAACCAGCGCTCCGTTTTCAAGTGTGACCGTAAGTGCGTTGTAGATGTCGTTCGGCGAACCGTCGCGATCGAGGCGTGCAAAAACTTCCGCCGGACGCAGGTCCGTGAGAAAGGCAAGATACGCCGCCGCATGCGAAACCTGACAGTAAATCTGACCGCCACCGGCGATGGCGGGATCGCTGTAGGAGCCTGGGCGCGGTTCGACATAAACCTTCTCCATGCCATGCGTTGGCGAGGTGTTGATGCCGCGCAGCAGCTTGTCAATCGGGTTAGTCATCAGCACGGAAATCATTTTGATTTCACCGAGCGCGCCGGAATGTATCAACCGCCGCGCCTCAATGCTGTGCCGCGTGAAATGCCACGGACAACTCATGACCAGGTGCAACCTTTTCCTTGCCGCCAGTTCGACGAGTTCGCGCGCCTCGCCGGCGGTGAAGGTCATCGGCTTTTCAAGCAAAACGTGCAGTCCCCGCTCCAGCGCGGCTTTGGCCTGTGCGAAATGGACATTCGGGGTCGAGGCGACGATGACGGCATCAATCTCTTCGAGCGCGAGCAATTCCCTCACGCTGGTGCAGGCGTGTTTCGCGCCGAAGTCGCGGGCGGCGCGTTCCGCCTTGGCGCGCTCGCGGCTTTGCACGGCGGCCAGCTCCGCATGAGGATGCGACTGGATGGCGGGAATGTGGGCGAACGTCGCCCACCACCCGGCGCCAATCACACCAATGCGAATTTTTTTCATGCCGGCTTAAATGTGAGTTTATTTTGTGCCGGTAAAAACTTCCTTGACCGCGTCGAGATAGTCGTAGCCGTATTGCTGCATTGGTTCGAGGCAACTGCCCTCGGGCCACTCGTTCCAGGCATTGATGGTGACGATCTTCGGCTGCGTCGGCGCGGCCAGCAGCCGCTGCTTGATGATCTCCAGGGATTGTTTGAACGCGGCCGGCGTGTTGCCCGTGACCACCGAGTTCACAACATGTGCGGCGGGCCTGCTCCAATCGGCGGCGGCGGCGGCGCGCGGACTGTTGTCCCAATTGACCATGGCGTTCGGGAAATAGGGAATTGAATAGTCTGTCTTTGCGCGCGCCCAGAACGACAGATATTTCCTGCGGCCCCAGACGTAATCGGACAGTGGGAAGGTATCGTTGTTAAGGGCACCGTGATGCACCCAGGTGTAGCTGGTAAGGCTGTCGAGCGCGAGGTCACGGCAGAGTTTGGGCCAGCCGGGTGGCGTTTTGCCGCCGGGCAGATTCGGCTCGCCCCAGACGATCGCATTGACATGCAAACCGGGGAATCCGGCGGCGCGAACTTCGGCCCGGAATTTATCGAGCGCGACGCGGGCGTTTTCGATCGAGCCAAAGCTGTCAAGGAACCGGCTCATTTCGTAGATGGAGAAATAAGGTTTGCCGTCCACCAGCCAGTAGCTCGGATGCTTGAAGTATCTGGCGATGACCAGGTCGCAGATTTTGTCCCAGGTTGCGGGCGTGACCTTGCCCGGATACAGCAGCTTGAGATTGTTGTCGGCGGGATTGTAGCCCTGGATATCATACCAGTCATGGTTCGCCCACATGAGGGCGAACTTCACCCGGGTATTGTTGGTCGAGTGGAGAAAACCTTCATCGAGCGCATCGTCGAGATACGGTCCGTCGTTGTAATAATACCAGTCGAAGATGAAGGCGTTCACGCCATAGTCGGCGGCGGCGGCGATTTTTTGCGCCATGACTTCGGGCTTCGCTTCATTTTGATAGCCCCAGACCGGGGGTTTGGGCTGTATGTGTCCGGGAAAGCGCGGCTTGGCGGCTTTAATCTCATCCCACTCCGTAAACCCGGGATATTTGTTCTTGTCCCAGCGCGGATCCGGATGCGTGCCGGGATAATAGTAGGCGGCAATGGTGATTGTCTCGGACACGGCATGCGGTTTGGCCGCGCCGGTCACGGTGGAACCCGGATCCCGGACCGCCACCGAAACATTGTCGAGCGCGGGCGTGGATTGAGTGGCTTGAAACAGAACGATAATCGTCGTGCCAGCGGGCACGCGCTCCGCCACGAGCGTTTGTTTGTCGGCGTCAGTAAATTCGCCGCTCGCAAGCGGATGCTGATTGCCGTCGAGAATGGAGGCCTTCAAAACGGTCTCGCCATTGAAAACGTCAGAGACATCAAACGTCAACACGACATCGGCCGTTTTTTCCAGCGTGCCGACCTGTTGGCGCAGGTTGCCCAATCGGGATGGATTGCATGTCGGCGGCGTCGCGCCTGATTTGCTATTGACTGCATAGTTGTCGCCTGAACCAGTCCAGCCATGCGGCAACCCGGAATACCAGCCATCGTTGCCAGGCGTCAATCCGGTGAGATCGTTGAAGTCGCCGTTGACGACTTCCAAGCTGACCACGGCGACCGGCGAGTTGCTGTCGGCACCGACGCTGAATGCGGCAGGCAAGATTGTTAGCAGAAAAAGTGCAAACGTTGTCGGCGATTTCATGTTCAATTTTTGAATGGCGCGAGCAACTCGCGCTTGAGTTCAACGCCGAAGCCAGGCTTGTTCGGATCAAGCGTCACTTTGCCGTTGACCGGCAGCGGTTCGCCTTCGAGCACGGCAAAAATCGGCTGGATCGCGTCACCTTTGCCAACAGAGAGATATTCCGCGTAGGGCGAATTGGTGTTGGACATGACGAAGTGATAGTTATAGACGCTCGCGCCGTGCGGGATCACCGGCATGTTGTAAGGCTTGGCCATTGCGGCAACCCAACGCGCTGGCGTAATGCCGCCCATCCATTGCAATTCCGGCTGGATGATGTCCGTGGCGTGGTTATGGATGATGTCGTGAAATGCCTTGGGATGATATTCCAGGTTGCCGGTCGCAAGCAGGATCGGGGAAATGCGGTCGCGCAGAATGCGGTTGCTCTCGGTTGCCCAGCCATTTTGCAACGGGTCTTCAAACCATTTCACGTCGCAGTCACGGACACGTTCCGCGACCCGCGCGGCGAACTCAATGTCCCACGACAGGTAGCAGTCAATCATGATCTCCAGGTCATCGCCGAGATTTTTGCGGAGCTTGGCGACCAGTTGCCCCATATTCTTGATGCCTTGACGTCCGCTTTCTACGCCCCACGGCGCGGCAATTTTTACACCGAGAAACCCGCGGTCACGCCACGCATCCACAAAGTCGGGATGAATCGTGACGTAGCAAGGAATGGATTCTTTCGTCTGGCCACCGAGAATTTTATAGACGGGCAGCTTCTGCGCCTTGGCGACAAGGTCGTATAGTGCAATGTCCACGCCTGCCATCGCCATGCTGGTCACGCCACCGAGGCCGTAGGGCAGCGTGGAACGATTCATCTGATCCCAGATCAACTCGATGTTGAACGGATCCTGGCCGATGAGGAAGCGTTTGAAATGT
>OCZU010002146.1_pt1 | contig 12701 bp, 14 predicted proteins | sample 1539001 | NCBI WGS metagenome assembly OCZU01 (sample SAMEA3539306, study PRJEB22396) | soil metagenome | biome: tundra; feature: field; material: soil | place: USA | collected 2010-05 | depth 0.15 m
ACATGTACGAGCTGATCGCGTTCCGCGGCCTGCAGGGAATCGGCGGCGGCGGCCTGATCTCGCTTGCGTTCGCGATCGTCGGCGACGTGATCCCGCCCCGCGAGCGCGGCCGCTACCAGGGATACTTCGGGGCCGTCTTCGGCATCTCCAGCGTCGTCGGGCCGCTGGCCGGCGGTTTCGCGGTCGACAATCTGAGCTGGCGGTACATCTTCTACATCAACCTGCCGCTGGGCATCGCGGCGCTGATCGTCACGAACCGGGTGCTGCGGCTGCCGCTGCGCAAGCGGCACGTGCTGATCGACTGGTGGGGCGCGCTGCTGCTGGTCGCCGGGGTGTCCTGCATCCTGCTCGGCACTCAGTCCGGCGGCACCGACTACCCGTGGAGCTCCTGGCATATCGTCGGGCTGTTCGTCCTGGGGGCGCTGTTCCTGATCGGCTTCGGATTCCGCGAGGTGCTCGCGCCTGAGCCGATCCTGCCGCTTGAGCTGTTCCGGATGCAGATCTTCACCGTGTCCAACATCGTCGCCTTCGTCAGCGGCGTCGCGATGTTCGGCGCGCTCGCCTTCCTGCCGCAGTACCTGCAGCTCGTGCACGGGGTCTCGGCCACCGAATCGGGACTGCTGCTGCTGCCGCTGCTGGGCGGCCTGCTGGTGATGAGCATCAGCTCCGGGCTCTACATCTCCCGCACCGGCAAGTACCGCTGGTTTCCGCTTGTCGGCACCATTGGCGTCACGGCCGGCCTAGCGCTGCTGACCCGCCTCGGCGCACACACCTCGCTCGTCGTGGTCAGCCTCGACATCCTGGTTTTCGGCTGCGGGCTTGGCCTCTTCATGCAGGTGCTGACCCTCGTCGTGCAGAACGCGGTGCCGATGAAGCAGATGGGCGTCGCCACCTCATCGGTCACCTTCTTCCGCTCCATGGGCGGCGCCATCGGAGCGTCAGCCCTCGGCGCCGTGCTGACGGCCCAAATCACGCAGGAGTTCCCGCGGTTCCTGCCGCCCGCGGCGCTGGCTGGCGGCGGCAACAAGGTGGCCGAGTATGTCCAGAGCCCGAAGGCCCTGGACGCGCTGAAGGTCACCAATCCCGCGCTGCACGAAGGCATCATCCAGGCCTACTCGCACGGCATCGACCGACTGTTCCTGGTCGCGGTGCCGGTCTCTGTCCTCAGCATCATCGCCGCGCTGTTCATCAAGCAGGTCCAGCTGCGAGTCAGCAACACCGCGCCGCCGACCGCCAGCGACGGGTCAGCCGCCGGCACCGGACCGGCAGCTGACAGCGGACCGGCAGCCGGAGGCGGACCTGGCGCCAGCAACGGGCAGCCGGCCGCAGCCGGGCTAGCCGCAGCCGGGCCAGCGGCAGACGGGTCCGGCGATCCGGCGGCCGATGCCGTTCCGCTCGCGCCAGGAGGGACGCACTAGATGCCTGGCGTGACCATCTCGGCTGGCTACGGAGCCGGCGGAAGCATCATCTCTCCCGAGGTCGCCCGGCGGCTCGGGCTGCCACTGCTCGATCGCGCGATCAGCTCGCACGTCGCTGCCCAGTTGCACGTGTCCGTTCAGGAAGCCGAGTGCGGTACGGTCCGGCGCCCACTGGTCGACCGTTTCCTGGCGATGCTCGCGCCGCTGGCCGGCGGCGTGCTGGGGGCCGGCCCAGATGCGGCGCCGCCGAACGCCGACCCGGCGCCCGATGACGCGACGTATTTCCGCGAGCAGGCAGAGGCGATCATGGCCGCCGCGCTCACGACCGGCGCGGTGATCCTGGGCCGGGCCGGCGCCGCCGCGTTCCGGGACCGGCCCGATGTGCTCCGAGTGCGCCTGTTCGGTCCGGCAGAGGCCAGGATCGCCCAGGGCGCGCGGATCGAGAACGTGGATCAGTCCACCGCGCGACTGCGGCTGCCCGGAGTCGACCGCGCCCGCGCGCTCTACGTGCGGCGGCTGTATTGCGCCGACATCGACGACCCAGATCTGTTCAGCCTGCAGATTGACAGCACCGTCTTGCCGCTGGCTGCCTGCGCCGACCTGATCGCCGCGGCGTACGCAGCGCTCGCCAGCCACTGAGTCTGCGATGCGAGTCATCGCGCTAGCCGACACGCATGCGCCGCGAAGATGGACAACTTGTCCGGCGCCGCTCGCCCGGCAGCTGCGGCGGGCCGACCTTATCCTGCACGCCGGCGACGTGTGCACTGCCGCGGTCCTGGACGAGCTCAGCGCGTATGCCCCGGTCCGGTGCGTCCTGGGCAACAACGACGGTCCCGACGTCGCCGCCTGGGGTGCGCCGCCGTCACTTGAGCTCGACCTCGACGGCCTGGCGGTGGCGATGATCCACGACGCCGGCCCGGCCGGCGCGCGGGCGGCCCGGATGCGCCGCCAGTTCCCCGGCGCCGGCCTGGTCATCTTCGGGCACTCACACATCCCGCTCGATCACCGCGGCGCCGGGATCCGGATCTTCAATCCCGGATCGCCCACCGACCGCCGTCGACAGCCACACGGCACGATCGGCGTGCTCACAGTTGCTGATGGCAAGCTGGTCCGGGCCAGGATCGTCGCGGTCACCTGACCCGGCGAGGCGGCGGCCGGCCAGGACGGCCGGACTTCAGCCGCCGGACGCTGTGCAGCGTCGCCATCCGCTTCTCCCAGTCGGTCAGGTACCGCTCGGTCAGGCGCCGACGGTCAGCTGTCCGCTGCCAGCAGGACGTCGGCATCGAAGCAGGTCCGGTCGCCGGTGTGGCACGCGCCGCCGGACTGGTCGACTTTCACCAGCACCGTGTCCCCGTCACAGTCCAGCGCCACTGACCGCACCAGCTGGACATGCCCGGAGGTGTCGCCCTTCACCCAGTACTCAGACCGGCTGCGCGACCAGTAGGTGCAGCGGCCGGTAGTCAGCGTGCGGTGCAGCGCCTCGTCATCCATCCAGCCCAGCATCAGCACCTCGCCAGTGTCGTGCTGCTGGGCGATGGCGGGGAACAGCCCGGCCGCATCTCTTTTCAGCCTGGCGGCGATCCGCGGGTCCAGGCCGCTGGCCGGTCCGGTCGTCATGGGCATCCTGCCTCCGTCCGCTGGTCTGGCGACGGTTGCGCCAGGTCCGGCCGCAGTATCCGAACCGGGTATCCGGCCGCCCGCAGCGATTCCTTCACCTCGCTGATTGCCAGCTTGCCGAAATGGAACAAGCTCGCGGCCAGCACCGCGTCAGCGCCTGCCTGCACCGCAGGGGCGAAGTCAGCCAGCTGGCCTGCGCCGCCGCTGGCGATCACCGGCACGTCCACCACCTGGCGGATAGCCCGGATCAGCGGCAGATCGAACCCGGCCTGGGTGCCGTCAGCGTCCATCGAGTTGAGCAGGATCTCCCCGGCGCCAAGCTCGACGGCCCGCGCGGCCCACTGCACCGCGTCCAGCCCGGCGCCGCGACGGCCGCCGTGGGTGGTGAGTTCGAAGCTGTCTGGTCCGGCGGCGCGCCGGGCGTCCACGGACACCACCACGCACTGCGAGCCGAATCTCGCTGCCACCTCGGTGAGCAGCTCGGGCCGGGCGATCGCCGCGGTGTTCAGCGACACCTTGTCCGCCCCGGCTCGCAGCAGCCGGTCCACATCATCGACGCTGCGCACCCCCCCGCCGACTGTCAGCGGGATGAACACCTGCTCGGCGGTCCGCGCCACGATCTCAAGCAGGGTCTCCCGGCCCTGGCTGGACGCGGTGATGTCGAGGAACACCAGCTCGTCGGCGCCGTCGGCATCGTAGGCGGCGGCCAGCTCGACCGGGTCTCCGGCGTCGCGCAGGCCGCGGAAGTTGATCCCTTTGACGACCCGGCCGGCGTCCACATCCAGGCACGGGATCACCCGGACCGCGACTGTCATTCCCGCGCCGCCGTCATGCCCGAGCCCTGAAGGTCATGCCCGCACCGCTGCCAGCGCCGCTTCCAGGGTGAACATCCCGGCGTAGAGCGCCTTCCCGACGATCGCGCCGGTCACGCCGACCGGCCGCAGTGAGGCGATCGCCCGCAGGTCGTCCAGCGCGGCGACCCCGCCGCTGGCGATCACCGGCCGGTCAGTTCTGGCGCAGACCTGGCTGAGCAAGTCGAGATTCGGCCCGGTCAGCGTGCCGTCCCTGGTCACGTCGGTGACCACGTAACGCGGACAGCCGTCGGCCTCCAGCCTGCCGAGCACATCGAGCAGCTCGCCGCCCTCGCTGGTCCAGCCCCGCGCGGCCAGCCGCGTTCCGCGCACGTCCAGCCCTACGGCGATGCGTTCGCCATGGTCAGCGACGATCCCGCGGACCCAGCCCGGGTTTTCGAGCGCGGCGGTTCCGATGATCACCCGTTCGCAGCCAGTGGCAAGCGCCGCTGCCAGCGACGCATCATCCCGGATCCCGCCGGATAGCTCGACGGCCACGTCCAGCCGCTTGACCACAGTCGCGAGCAGGTCGGCGTTGCTGCCCCGGCCGAACGCCGCGTCCAGGTCGACCAGGTGGATCCACTCCGCCCCGGCCCGTTGCCAGGCCAGCGCAGCGTCCAGCGGATCCCCGTACGAGGTCTCGGTCCCGGCCGCGCCCTGGACCAGCCGGACCGCCTGGCCGCCCGCCACGTCGACGGCCGGCAGCAGGGTAATGCTCTGTGTCACTGAATCAGCTCCAGCCAGTTCGCGAGCAGCGCCGCTCCGGCATCACCGGACTTCTCCGGATGGAACTGCGTGCCGCACAGCGGCCCGTCCTCGACCGCCGCGATAAAGGGCTGGCCGTGCTCAGCCCAGGTCAGCAGCCGGGTGGCCGACCGATTAGCTGGCGCCGACGCTGGCACAGTGGCTGGCACAGTGGCTGGCACAGTGGCTGGTCCCGGTGCTGGTCCCGGTGCTGGTCCCGGCGCTGGCCAGGAGGTGACCGCGTAGGAATGCACGAAGTAGAACCGCTCGTCCGGGCCGATACCGGCCAGCAGAACGCTCCCGGCAGGCGCGCTGACCGTGTTCCAGCCCATGTGCGGCAGCACCGGCGCAGCCAGCCGTTCCACCAGACCTGGCCATTGGCCGCAGCCCGCAGTCCGCTCGCCGTGCTCAGCGCCGTAGGTGAAGAGGACCTGCATGCCGATGCAGATGCCAAGCACCGGCCGCGCCCCGGCCAGCCGCTCGGAGATGATCTCGTCGCCGCGCACCGCTCGCAGCCCGGCCATGCAGGCGGTGAATGCCCCCACCCCCGGCACCACCAGCGCGTCGGCATTCAGGGCTATCCGGCTGTCCGCTGTCACCTGCGCGTCGGCGCCGACCCGTTGCAGCGCCCGCTGCGCGGATCGCAGATTGCCTGAGCCGTAGTCCAGAATCGCGACCCTTGGCCGGACGGCGGCAGGCGTCATAGCACGCCCTTGGTGCTGGGGATGCCGGTGGCGCGCGGGTCCGGGGCGGCGGCAGCGCGCAGCGCCCGGGCGAATGCCTTGAACTGCGCTTCGACAATGTGGTGCGGATTGCGGCCGGACAGCACCGCCAGGTGCACGCAGATGGCTGCGGTCGCGCCGAGGGTCTCGAAGAAATGCCTGGTCAGGGTCGTGTCGTAGCTGCCGATCAGCGGGGCCATACCGTCCGGCTCGGAGTGCACGACGTAGGGCCGCCCGGCCAGGTCCACCGCGGCCCGCACCAGGGTCTCGTCCAGCGGGATCAGCGCGTCGCCGAACCGGCAGATGCCGGCCTTGTCGCCGAGCGCCTGACGCAACGCCTCGCCGAGCGTGATCGCGGTGTCTTCCACGGTGTGGTGGGCGTCGATCTCGATGTCACCATCGGCACGCACGGTCAGGTCGATGCAGCCGTGCTTGCCGAGCTGGCTGAGCATGTGGTCGAAGAATGGCACGCCGGTGGCGACATCGGTCACGCCGTCGCCGTCCAGATTGAGTTCGACCCGCACCCGGGTCTCCTTGGTGGCCCGTTCCGCCCGCCCGGTCCGGCCGTCCATCAGCTCTCCCTGCTCGCAGCTCGCAGCGCTGGCGCCGCGCCGGGCGCCGCGGCGTCGAGCGCGGTCCGGAACGCTGCCATCTCCTGCGGGGTCCCGATGCTCACCCGCAGCCAGGCCGGCGGGCCTACCTCCCTGATCAGCACGCCCTGATCCAGCAGCTGCCGCCAGACAGACCGCCGGTCGCCGAACGTGCCGAACAGCACGAAGTTGGCGTCTGAGTCCGCGACGGCGAGCCCGCGGCCGCGCAGCCAGGCCACCAGCTCGTCCCGCTCGGCGCAGATGATCGACACCGCGGCCAGCAGTTCGGCCGAGTGCGCGAGCGCCGCCCGCGCGACCGCCTGGGTCACTGCTGACAGGTGATACGGCAGCCGGACGACCAGCAGCGCGCGGATCACCGCCGGATCAGCGGCGAGATAGCCGACCCGTGCCCCGGCGAGCGCGAACGCCTTGGACATGGTGCGGACCACCACGAGCCGCGGGAAGCGAGCGAGCAAGGCCAGCGCGCTGCCGTGCCGGTCACGGGCGAACTCGGAGTATGCCTCGTCGACCACCACCATGCCGGGCGCGACGTCGCAGACCGCCTCGATCACGGCCAGCGGCAGCGCCGTCCCGGTCGGGTTGTTCGGCGAGGTGAGGAAGACCAGATCGGGCTGCAGCTCGCGCACTGTCGACACGGCCCGGTCGCGGTCTATCCCGAAATCGTCGTCTCTGGCCGCTGACACCCACCGGGTGACCGTGGTCTGGCTGATGATCGGGTGCATGGAGTAGGACGGCTCGAAGCCGAGCGCGCTGCGTCCGGGACCGCCGAACGCCTGGAACAGCTGCTGGATGATCTCGTTGGACCCGTTCGCCGCCCACACCTGGTCGCCGGTCAGCCCATGACCGAGGTAGGCGGCCAGCTCGGCCCTGAGCTCAATCGCATCGCGGTCCGGATACCTGTTCAGCCCGGTGGCCGCAGTGGCGGCTGCCTGCGTTATCGCGCTGACCAGATCGGACGATGGGGGGTAGGGATTCTCGTTGGTGTTGAGCCGGATCGCGACATCGAGCTGCGGCGCCCCGTAAGGCTCCCGGCCGGCCAGATCAGCCCGCAGCGGCGGCGGGTCGGCGATCCGGGCGCCAGACCAGGCCGCAGCCTCAGTCCTGACCTCAGACACTGCGCTGACCACGGGCGCAGGACCGACCTCCGGCTCCGCGCCAGCCCCGGCAGGCGGAGCGCCGGCCCCGGCAGGCCAGTGGGCGGCTGGGACCCTGGCCCTGACCGCCTGCACGTGCGCGGCCAGGTCCTCGGCGCCGCCGAGGGCGTCGATGTGCGGCGCGACCTCGGCGAGCGCAGCGGCGGTGCAGTCCACGACATGAATGCCGCGCAGGAAGGTGAGCGCCGACAGGCCGCCCGAGTGCCTGGCCGTCCCGCCGGTCGGGAGCACGTGGTTAGATCCGGCTAGGTAGTCGCCGAGCGAGACCGGCGCGTACGGCCCGACGAAGATCGCCCCGGCATTGCGGACCCGACCGGCCAGCTCGGCGGCCCGCTCGGCCTGGATCTCCAGATGCTCGGGCGCCCAGGCGTCGGCGACGGCCAGCGCGGCGTCGATGTCAGCGACTAGGACGCAGGCGGACTGGCCATCCAGAGCCGCCTGGATCCGGTCCGAGTGGCGAGCCGTCGCGACCTGCCGGATCAGCTCAGCCTCGACCCGGCCAGCGAGTCCGTCGTCCGTAGTGATCAGCAGACAGGCGGCAAGCGGATCGTGTTCGGCCTGGGCAATCAGGTCGGCCGCGACGAACACCGGGTCCGCGGTGTGGTCGGCCACGATCGCGATCTCGGTCGGGCCGGCCTCCGCGTCGGTGCCGACCGTGCCGCGCAGCAGCCGCTTAGCGGCGGCCACGTAGACATTGCCAGGGCCGGTGACGACGTCAGCGGGGGCGCAGTCCCGTGTTCCGTAGCCGAGCATCGCGATCGCTTGCGCGCCGCCGACCGCGTGCACCTCGGTGATCCCGAGCAGCGCGCACGCCGCCAGGATCGCGGTATGCGGCAAGCCGCCAGACTCGGCCTGCGGCGGCGATGCCACCGCGATCTGCCCGACGCCTGCCACCTGGGCCGGGATCACGTTCATCACGACCGACGAGGGATAGGCGACCAGCCCGCCCGGGACATAGACGCCGGCCCGCGCGACCGGCACGTATCGCTCGGTGACCGAGGAGCCCGCGGCCACGCTGGTGACCGTCTGCCTGGGCAGCTGTGCCTCGTGCACCAGCCGAGCTCGCCGGGCCGCCTCCCGCAGCGCCGCTGTGACAGCTGGATCGACCTGGGCGAGCGCAGCCCGCAGCGCTTCGCCGGGCACCAGCGTGCTGGGCAGGTCGACGCCATCGAACCGGATCGTGTGCTCCCGTACCGCCTCGGCGCCTCGGCGGCGGACATCCTCGCAGACCGGCCGGACCGCGGCCAGCGCGGCCGGCACATCGAGCTCCGCCCGCGGCAGCACCGCCGCCAGCCGGGTTCTGGTCAGGTTGCTGGCGCTCTCACCCCGAAGATCGACCCTGGTCAGCACCTGCTAAGCCTAGTGGCTGCCCGCGCAGCCGATCGGCGGCGCCTGCAGCCCCTGTCGCTAGCTCGGCTCGGGTCCGACGAACGGCTGCGGGTCGACAGCGTCGGTGACCGCCGCGGCGTCCGACGGCCCGAAGGTCCACGGCCCGAAGGTCGACGGCCCGAAGGTCGACGGCCCGAAGGCCGGCGGCCCGGCGGCTGGCGCTGCGGGAACGTCGGCCGCGCTGTCCGACGAGAAGACGATGAACTTGACCGCGGTCAGGTCATCGGGATCGACCAGGGCCGGAAAGGCACACCCCGGCTGATAGCGCGGCATGGCGTCCGCCTAGATATAGCCAGTGATGGTGGCCTCGTATACGGCCCGGCCCGGCAGCGCGACATTGAGCCGGATCCGGCATTTGGGATTCTCATCGGACCAGTAGCTGGCCTGCTCAAGCGCGGTGACGGTCGCGGTCCCGATCAGCCTGCGGGCGGCCAGCCGCGCGGCGGTCTCGATCCGGCGATCCTCGTCCCGTCCGGCGCGAACGAGCCCGAACCCGAATAGCGCCAGCACCGCGCCGGTGAACCCCAGGCTCAGGATGCCGACCGCGCCCAGCGGGCCGCGCGCGGCGATCGCGATCGCGGCGGCCGTGGCCGCGACGCTGGCCATGGACCAGCCCGTCCGGCGCAGGCCGGACGCCTTGCGGCCGTCATCGGTCAGGTCGGACATCGCGACCGGCTGCCTCGTCTCATCGGGATATCGCCCGGCGGCGACGGCCGATGCCGGGCGGCCGGCCAGCCAGGCTCGCCCAGTCAACCGCGATCCGGCGCGGGTCGCCGGAGTCGATCTGAACTGCCAGCCGGTCGCCCCGACGTGGCCGGCGCAGGCCGCCCGGGCAGACGGCGCTCAGCCCGACGTCGTACGGCGGCCTGCCGTCGGCTGCCCGCACCCGCAGCAGCACTCCCCGCACCGCCGCCTCGACGCCCGCGGCCACGGCATCGAAGTGCCCTGCGACCGTCGCCGTGCCCGGCACGCTCTCGGTCATCCCGGTGGCGGCACTGGCCCAGGTCACACTGACGGAGTCGACGAGGACGACCGCGCCGAGGTCGGCAGGGTCGACGCGCACCGGGAAGACGCAGCCCGGCTGATACCGCGGCAGGTCGCTGCGCGCGATCGGCCGTGTGACGGTGGCCTGGTAAGGCGGGCCGTCAGCGAGCGTCACGCGCACCTGGACCCCGGCAGATCAGCTTCGCAGTCGCCTGGGTCAGCTCGATCGACCCGATCGTCCCGGTCCCGGCCAGGCCGATCGCGGTCACCCGCGCCACCTCAGCTTCCCTGCGGTCGCGTCGGACGGCGACGACGACGCACCCGATCCCCGAGATGAGGCTGGCGGCGCCGTTCCCGGCAATGGCCGCGACGCCAGCCGGATGAAACGAGGAGTGGAACGCCGCCGCCAGATACAGGACTGCGCAGCCCAGGATGGCCAGTAAATAGCCTGCCGCCTTCACGTCGATCCGGCGCCGGTCGCGCCGCCCGATCTGGCCACGATGCCTTCCCATGGCCCGAGCACGGGGGCGCTTCCGGCCGAAGCGGCGGCGCCGGTGCGCAGCAGGATCTCACCGACAGCGACGGGCGGCTCGGCGTCGCGATCGGCGAAGTTGGTCAGCACCACCAGCTCGCCGACTCGGTAGGCCCATTGATCCGGCGGCGTCGGCAGCTGCTGCCAGCTGGCGATCGCGCCGCCGAGCTCCGTCCGCCGCAGCGCGATCAGGCTGCGGCAGAACGACAGCACTGACCCCGGGTCCTGGCGCTGATCAGCCACGTTGCGGTCAGCGCTGGCACCGACCGGAAGCCACGGTGTCGCCCCGGCCGCGGCGAACCCGGCGCCGGGCGACGCATTCCACTGCATCGGCGTCCTAGCCCGGTCCCGGTTGCCGTCCGGGCGGCCGCCGTCCATGCTCATCCGGTCCCGCTGCAGCTCGGGCGGCACATCGACGTCGGCCATGCCGATCTCGTCGCCGTAATACAGCACCGTTGTGCCGGGCAGGGTGGCCAGCACGAGCAGCGCAAGCCTGATCTTGCGATCGTCGTCGCCGCACCAGCGGGTCGCGAAACGGCCGACGTCGTGATTGGACGCGGTCCAGATCGGGCAGCTGCCCGCTGGCAGTCTGGCGAGCGTCCGCGCCACCACAGCGGACAGTTCCGGCGCGCTGAATCCGGCGAAGACGAACGGGAAGTTGAACGCCAGCTGCAGCTCGTCGTCGGCGCCGTAGAACGCGGCCAGCCGGTCGAAGTCGCCGACCCAGGTCTCGCCGAGCAGCAGCCGGGGCGGCGCGGATCGTTCCGCGATCTGCCGCCAGTCACGGAACACCGCGTGCGCCTCTGGCCGGTTGGCGCTGTAGACGGGCGCCAGCCCGAACCGCCCGACTAGCGGGCTGTCTCCCGGCGCCGCCGGGTTGTCCCGCAGCTGGGCATCTTTGTACAGGCCGTGCGCGACATCGATCCGGAACCCGGCCACTCCTCGGTCGAACCAGAATGCCAGGATCCGGCGGAACTCCTCGTGCACCCGAGGCTCCCACCAGTTCAGATCCGGCTGGCTGTCCAGGAAGTTGTGCAGGTAAAACTGCCCGGTACGGCTATCCCAGCGCCAGGCAGGCTGGCCAGTCGCGTCCAGCCAGTTGTTCGGCGGCCCGCCGTCCGGCGCCGGGTCGGCCCACACGTAGTAGTCGCGATGCGCGGAGTCCTGGCCGACGCAGGCGTCGACGAACCAGGGGTGCGCCGAGCTGGTGTGGTTGGGCACTAGATCGAGCAGCACCCGCAGGTTGCGGCTGACCGCAGCGGCGATCAGGTCGTCCAGGTCATCCAGCGTGCCGAGCTCGGGGTGCACGGCGGTGTAGTCGCTGACGTCATAGCCCCAGTCCGCGTCGGGCGAGGGCATGGTCGGCGACAGCCAGACGCCGTCGACTCCCAGCCAGGACAGGTGGTCTAGCTGCTCGATGACGCCGCGCAAGTCGCCGTAGCCGTCGTTGTCGGTGTCCCGCCAGGACCGGACATAGAGCTGATAGAGCACAGCGCCGTGCCACCACGGGCTGTCACCCGACGCCGGCTGAGGCATCGGTCACCTTGCCTTCCGGTTGCCTCGCGGTGGACACTGGAAGACGTGCCCCCGCTTGCTGAACTGGCCATTGCGGTCATGCTCCCGACGGCGGCAGGTTATGCCATTCTCGGCATTTTCCGTGCCAGCCGGCGGTTGGCCGCCGCTCGCCGCCGCCCCGTCCCCGCGGTGCCGATAGAGCGGCTGGAGGCAAGACTACGGCGGCTGCGAGCCGAGCTTGAGCTGACCGAGTCCCGGCCGGGCGGCGCCGCCAAGAACCATCATGTACGAGCGCTCCGCGGCGCCTACGTCGACGTGCTGTCGACCGCCTGCGAACGGCTTGACATCGCGCCGCCCGAGGGCGGCGAACGTGCCAGGCAGGCCGAGATCTACCGGGCCGAGGCGGCCTTGCGCCAGCGTGGCGTGGACGTGCGCGAGACGGCCGAGCGCTGAATGGCCGGCCAGCGGGCCTGGCTCGCGGGCGGCCGGAGATGGCTCGCGGGCGGCCGGAGTTGATCCGGGTGCTTGCCGTGGCCGACCAGGTGGACGACGCGCTCGGAGTCGACCTTGCCGCGCTGCGCACGGCGGCGCTGATCCTGGCCTGCGGTGACCTGCCGGCCGAGTATCTGGCCTACCTGATGGACGCGGTCGACGTCCCGCTGGTGTTCGTGCCCGGCAACCATGATCCGGATCTGTCCGGCTACCGGCTGACCCGGGCCGGCGTCACCATCCGGGCCGGCCTGCCGGCCCAGCCGCCGGTGCCCGAGGGCGCGATCAACGCGGACGGGCGGGTTGTGGACGTGGCCGGCTTGCGAGTCGCCGGGCTTGGCGGCTGCCTGCGCTTCGGCGCCGGACCGAATCAGTACACCGACCGTCAGCAAGCCCGCCGGGCCCGCGCGCTGCGGCGGCTGGCAGCCCGCCGCGAGCGGCGAGACGGCCGGACCGTGGACGTCCTGATCACCCACGCGCCGCCGCGCGGTGTCGGCGACGGCGACGATCGGCCGCATCACGGCTTCAGCTGCTACCACGACCTGGTCGCCGCGCTGCGGCCGATCGCTCTGCTGCACGGCCACGTCCAGCCGCAGATCCCGCCCGTGCAGGGCTGGCGGGTGGGCGCCACGATCGTGCGCAACGTGACCGGCCGCCACATGATCGACATATCGA
>OCZU010002147.1_pt1 | contig 12701 bp, 12 predicted proteins | sample 1539001 | NCBI WGS metagenome assembly OCZU01 (sample SAMEA3539306, study PRJEB22396) | soil metagenome | biome: tundra; feature: field; material: soil | place: USA | collected 2010-05 | depth 0.15 m
GATGTTCCGGCGGGTGGCCGGGCGGCCGGTCTTGCCGTGCATGGACCGCGCCGCCCAGCGGCGGCGGACGATGTCGCGGTGCCAGCGCAGGATCGTGTCCGGGGTGACCAGAAGCCGCAGCCCGTGGCGGCGCGCTTTGGGTATCACGCTGAGCAGCGCCACGAGGAGGGCCCGGTCCGCCCAGTTCAGCTTCGGGCAGCGCGGCTGCCGCCGCTGCAGGACCGCGAGCTGGTGGCGCAGGATCAAGATCTCGGCCGTCTTCGACATCTCCTCGCGCCGAGACAGCCGCAGCCACGCGGCTAGCCGCGTAATTAGGAGGAACACGAACCGCAGGCACATGATCGGTGATCATCACGGGCGGAGCGCCCGGCGAGCAACTCTGCTGGTCAGAGCGGTGGATGCGATTCTCGGCACGCACAACCCGGACCGTCCTCTGCAACGTCCGGACGCCTCGCATGAACGCGATCACCGAACGCTGGACCGGGGGATGCCGCCGCGAGCTCCTGGACTGCACTCTCGTCTGGAACCAGGCCCATCTGCGGCAGATCCTGCGCGAGTACGAGACCCACCACAATGAGCATCGGCCGCACCGCTCCCTGCACGGCGCCGCGCCGCTGAAACCGCTGCCCGAACCTGTCGATCTTGAGCAGCACCGCGTCCGAAGACACGTTCGCGCCGGTGGCCTGGTCAACGAATATCGCATGGTCGCATGACGTGGACGAGGTCTTCGGCACGCACAGGGTCGCCGTAGCGCTTTCACAGCGCTCAGGGGCGGAAGCAGGCGGCCGATGAGTTCGTGGCCGGCGGATAGCACCGGTAGTAATAGTCGGCTGGGTTGTGGCTGAGATACCTGCCGATGCATTGGTTGCTGGTCGTTCTTCCATGTGCGGCGCAATAGGCGAGAGCCTGGGTTCCGGTGGTGAACGATCCCGCATAGTAGATGACCCAGTAACCTGGCCGTAGCGATGCATAATCGGAACTGTTCAGGACCTTTGCCCGGGGTATATCAAGCCGTATTCTGGCCAGCACTTCGTCGAGGCGAGCCGTCCCGTCGGTAATGCTCACAGAGGCTAGCTGGGCGATCCAGGTATTGTCTGGACCGCCCAGCTGCCCCGGCGGAGCGCCTGCCCCGCCGGCTGGCAGGGAGGCGCTGGGCGATGCCTTGTGCGCCCTGGCGGCGGGCGAGGCATTCGAGGATCCGGCCGAGACCGGTGAGATGCCCGGCGACGCGGAGGTTCCAGGGGTATGGCCCTTCAGCGCCACAAGGCTTATTGCGACAGCGATTACGGCCGCAATCGCTGTCGCAGCGATCGGCCAGCGGCGGGCGCCCTGCTTACTCTCCATGGGATGGTCTCGCTCTGGCCAGCGCAGAGGATCAGGCCGTTCGGCTCGTGGCGCGACGGTCGGCATGCGGGATCCGGCTGGGACTCCGGCGGCCGGCGTGGTAACCCCGGCGATTCCCCCAGCCTGGGCTGCGACGGCGTGGCCAGTCCCAGCAACCTCGGTGTCTGCATGGCGCAGTTGCGGACCGACAGCGTAGGGCGCGATCCCGAGCGAAGCGCGCAGGGCGTCACTGAACATCCGGCAGCTGCCGTAGCGATCGTCCGGCGACTTGGCCAGCACCCGAGCGAACACCGAATCAAGTGCGCCGGGCAGCCCCGGGCGCCGTGATGTCACCCGTGGCGACGGCTCCGACAGGTGCGCGTACAGCACCGCCATGGGCTGGTCACGACTGAACGGCGGCTCTCCGCAGAGCATCTCGAACGCCGTGCACCCTAGCGCGTACTGGTCAGCCCGCCCGTCCACCAGGCGGCCCTCGATCTGCTCGGGGGCGGCATAGTCAACCGTCCCCAGGAACTCGCCGCTGACCGTCAGCCCGACGGAGCCGAGCGCCTCCTTGCTCAATCCGAAATCGGACAAGTAGACGTGATCCGGCCGTCCTAGCCGCGCGTCCAGCAGCATGTTCGCTGGCTTGACATCCCGGTGCACCAGCCCGGCCGCATGCGCGGCATCCAGGGCCGACGCCACCGGCGACACAATCCCGGCCACCCGCGCCCACGGGAGCCCGCCGTCACGGGATACCAGCGACCGCACGTCACCGCCCCGCACATACCGCATCGCTATGAACAGAGCGCCGTCGGCCTCCCCCGCCTCAAACACCGGGATAATGTGCGGATCATCGACCGCAGCCGCCGCCCTCGATTCCCTGATGAACCGCTGCCGGAACGCACTGTCCGCCGCCAGCGCCGGCGAGAGGACCTTCAGCGCAACCTGCCGCCCCAGCCGCTCGTCCAGCGCCCGGAACACGACTGCCATCCCGCCCTGGCCAATCTGCTCTTCCAGCAGGTACCCGCCGATCCGCGATCCTGCCGCCAAGCGCATGGACCGCGGAACGTCCTCGCTCACGACACCTCCACCCAAAAAGACAGGTTACAGAAACCCGCATATGACCATCACGGAGCACAAATGCACCGCGTCCCGGCAGACTGAACTTCTCCACCGCTCATGTGCTAGAGATATTCGCGACGGCCATACGACGACTGAAAGCGGCAGCTGTTTCCGCTACCGCATCCGAACGTTCACCTGCCGAAACAAAACGGTATCGCCTCAGGAAGAATACGCCGCTGTGCGCGCAGCGGCAGGAAGATGCTTGCGGCTTCGCAATCCGCCTTCCGCACGCTTGTAGCCGCGCCGATCTTGACGCCGCGGCCGCCGAGTTCCGTGTCAGCCAACGTTTGCCCTTTACGGCACACGCTCGAAGCTGGGGCGGGCGCAGCCCGGCGGACACTCGGCCCGTCAGCAGCTGCCCTGTAGTTGTCGGGCCAGTGAGGTGGGCATCCGAGCACGCGCAGTCGGCTTCCCGGCTGCTGGCTCGCGCCCACCGCTCGGCCCCGGGATGCTAGCGCCCTCCTCTGTCTTCGCGCCCTCCTCTGTCTCCGCGACCTGACCGGCGCCTCGGCGTCCTGGTGTGCGTTGCCATCCTCGTGTGGTCGGGCGTGCCGGTGAGGTCGGGAGTACGTGGTCCGGCCCTGCGCCGGCAGACAGGTCCGCCCCCGATGCCGCGCGATGACCATGCGCCGGGCCTTCACGGCCCAGCGCCGGTGACCGTTCCCGCCCCTGAACTGCCCGTTCGCGGGGGCTGGCCGGGCTGGCCAAGTCTCGAACGACCGCCTCAATCCCGCGGGCAGCTCCCCCGGTGAGCTGGTCGTGCAAGAACGACTTGCAGCAGGCGGTGGTCAGCACGGGAAATCCTGCGAGCAGGCCGACGGCCATCCCGGCGACCTGCAGACTCATCTTGATGAGCATGAACGGACCGTCGATCGGCAGCGGTATCTGGGCGGCGATACCAGCGGCCACTGCGGCATATGGCCGGGGCAAACCGCTCGTGACGACCTTGGCGGTGGGGTCGCCGAGCAGGAGCCGGTGCAGTCCCTCCAACGCTCTGCCGTCGGCGCCCGCTAACCTCGATTCCCGGGAAGTCCGCTGAACCAGCGCCCGTGCGCTCGCCGCCTCGCTGAGCAGGGCAGACGCCCTGACCTCAACGAGTCGTTTTGAACAGGCGCCAGCGACATCCCGGGGCGGAACCGGACAGCGCTGGCAGCGCGGCCTTCGTGACCTGGGGGTTCTTTGCAGGGCGCAGCCACGCGGCTAGCCGCGTAATTAGGAGGAACACGAACCGCAGGCACATGATCGGTGATCATCACGGGCGGAGCGCCCGGCGAGCAACTCTGCTGGTCAGAGCGGTGGATGCGATTCTCGGCACGCACAGCTCAGCGCAGGGCAGCGAAGGTACCCCGGGCCGCCCGGATCCAGGACCGATCGGGCAGCGGTGCGTGCATGGGCCGCCGGGCAGGGCCTGAAGGTGTCCGAGCGTGGTCGTATCAGCGCCGAGGTGGTGAGCAGATACGATGCCGCTCACTAAACCGGCGGCGCCGCCGGGCCGAGTCCCTCAGCAGCCACTTTCCTGGTTGCCCCGGCGTGGCCCGGCAAGGGCGGCTCCAGCCGGTTCCCAGTTGGCCTCTGGACGGCGGGCGTACCGTCCAGGCCGGCGGCGCGCTGATCGCTGCGCAGCCAGGACCGGCGGCAAGCGTGGCGGGCGTGATGCCGGTCGTGCCGTATAGGGCGCACCCAGGTCAGGGATGATCTAGCCCTGCGGCCGGGGCGCTCGTGGCAGCGGCAGGCATCTCGGCCAGCCGGCGGTGACCTCAGCAGGCCAACCACACCCGCCGAGCAGGCGTCGGCGCTTCGTGACCATGCCGGTCGCTTACATCGTCACGTTGAGTGACGTGCTAGGCCAGGGAGAGCGCGCTCAGAGCCGCCGATCGGTGCGCGTGCCGTATGCGGCCCGGGCCTCGGGCTGCTCGCCCGAATAGGCAGGGAGTCTGGCCAGGAGTCGCGTGGGCATGGAGTACGAGCATGAATTCCGGCGGGATACCTTCCTCGGACTACACTGGAGGTACTGGAGGCACCAAATCGAGAGTGTCCCGCAGGAAGGGAAACGCGGCGATGACGACGATGGAGCATGCGCCCCGGCAGACTGCGGTCAAAATCTCCCCGGAGGGCGACAAGCTGATCACCAGTGGTGCGCACTATCTGCACATGAGCAAGAAGGATCTCGTCGAGTCTGCAGTCGCCTTCTACCTGGACGCACGCCGTGAGGAAATGCAGGCAGGGATGCGTGAGCTGCTGAGTGAACTCGATGGTAGCCGCGCGTCGCGAGTGGCGATGCTGGCTGGGATGACTCGTGCGGAGCTAGATTCAGTCGGCGGGGCCGGGGCGGACAACTGACGGTGGCTGAGCGGGCCCGCCCTACAATGCGCTGCCTGCGCGAGGATCTCGCGCTTCCCGTCCCGCGCGTCGATACACCGCGCGTCGCTGGCGCTGCTCGCCGGGGCCGGGCGCGTGTCGTCGGTCCTGCCTGAGCGGGGCGTGCTCGATGTCACGGTTGAGCTCCCCGCGGCGACCCGGGCGCGCAGCGCGGTGGAGAAGGTCGGTGACTTCTGGGATCCGTATGGCAAGCCCACCGCGGCTGCGCCTAAGGCGGGCGGGTGCCGGACGCCCGGGCCTACTCTCGCGCGGATGCCACCTGGAGTGAAACACTCTGGCAACGGCGTACCGTGGCCCGGCATGCCTCTCGATCGCTCTGCGGCTGTGCTTCGGTATGCCGTACGTGCACCTGCAAGAGGAGGACGGCCACACCATGGCAGCTCAGGAACCTGACGCCGGGGCCGACCACGAGGAACTTGCCAAGAACGCTGCAGAGGTCGTCGAAGACCTTGACCGCATGGCCGAGTCCAACGCGTTCCCCGAGCGCCTCCGGAACTCCGCAGGGCGCAACGCCGACGCCTTCGTCGCGACCGTGGCGCAGGGCATCGACAACGCGCGCCGGTTTGACCAGATGGAAAGCCTTCTCACTGACGCCCGGGCGCTCCTGGACGGCGAGGACATCCCCGCACTCGCAAGCATGCTGATCGGCCGGCTCACACCCGCCCAGCTCGCCGACCTCGCACAGCGGCTGCTGGTAGCCAGACCCTGACCAGCGAGCCGGAAAAGGCCACGCAGCCCATGAGCGTTCTGCGCTCGCGGAGGTTGGCTCGATGCTGCCTCTTAACCCGATGCGCGGTGAGCTGGCGTTCGAGCTGAGCGAACTGCCGCGCCATTCGTGGGAGGTCATCACCGATCCCCGGTCGTTTGACGGCCCGGCGGGATGGGAGGTCGCGGCTCGGCGGGGATCTCGTTGACTCTGAGAACAGTCCATCCGTCCTCTTGCCACTCCAGCGCAGCCTGCGCTGTCCTCTCTCACGGCGCCTGGACCCACGTTGAGTCCGGTCTGGCACAGGCAGGCCGGTGGCATAGGCACCGCGACGGCAGCGGGCGTCGTCGCTACCGTCGCGCGCAAGCGTGGTCGCGATCACCTGTGCGACGGCTTATGCGATGCCGGAGGCTGACCCGGCCAGCCCGATCCGCCGCGGCGCTTGTTGCCCAGGCGGATCGGGCGTAGCCTGCTAAACGGGAACGTTGCGCTCAGTGTGCCCGCGGGTACGCGAGATTGTGACCCCCGGCGGCCCCGGACCTTGGCTGCACCTAGTGCGTCAGGCAAGCCGAGGTGGCCGATGACAGCACCGATCCGCCAGCGATTCGCCCATTCAAGGGCCGGCGCCGCAGTGCCCGGCGACAACGCGGCCGGGTGCACGGCCCAGCTGGCCCTCGGCACGCACGTTATCCTGGTCCGCTGCGAGAGCATGCAGCGCCGCGCTGCCGGTCCGCGAACGCGGCCGAGTGGTCGTGGTGGTGGTGGTGGTGGTGGTGAGCCTGCGCGGTGAGCTGGATTTCTTAGGCGCGGCATCGCTTCCTGCGTATCTCAGCGGCATCCGGTGGCAGGCGCGGGCGCGCTCCGTCGCTGCCCTACGAGTCTGCTGAGCTGGTGTGAGGTGCATGACAGCGTCGAGGAAACCACAGCCAACGCCTGCACCCGGCGATCTGCCATCTCTCGTTGCCCCCGGCCGGCCCCCGCCCGGTGCGGCGTTCCGCTTGTACACACGGCCCGCTCGCGGGCGATTTCGGAGGTTCCCATGTCACAAGGGTCAGTCGTGGGGGCCGCCCGCGGCCCCAGCCACGGAGGCGGAGCGGTTCCTGCGCCGGGGTGGTTGTCATGACGGTAACCAGGGCGGGCCGCACAGCGAGATCGGCCGGGCGGGATGCGGCGTCAAGCCGCTGGCTGCAGTGGCTGGCCCGCGGCGGCCTCGTGGCGCGGGGCGTGATCTACATGCTGATCGGGCTGCTGGCGGTGCAGATCGCGTTCGGCTCCGCTGGCAAGCGAGCCGATACCTCCGGCGCGCTGCACGCCGTCGCGAAGCATCCGGGCGGGATCGTCGTTCTGTGGCTGCTGGCGGTGGGCTTTGCCGGGCTTGCCATCTGGCGGTTCGCCGAGGTTGCGTACGGGCAGGCCGGCCCCGGTGGCCGCACGGCAGGCAAGCGGCTTGGGTCGCTGGCGCGCGCGGTCTTGTACGCCTTCATCTGCGGCAGCGTTGTCAGCTTCATACTCGGCACCGGCGGCAGAGCATCAGGCAACAAGCAGTCCAAGGACCTGACCGCACGGCTCATGGCCCACGGCGGCGGCCGGTGGCTGGTCGCGCTGATCGGCGCCGGCCTCGCCGCCGCCGGGATCGGCCTGGCCGTCTACGGCATTCGGGGAAGGTTCATCAAGCACCTGCACATGGCGCAGATGAGCCGGCGTGCCGCCAAGGTCGTCAAGATCCTGGGCGTGCTCGGCTATGTGGCCCGCGGAGTGGTCTGCTGCGTCGCGGGAGCATTCCTTATCGACGCCGCCGTCAGCTTCAACCCGCAGAAGGCGCAGGGCATCGACGGGTCGCTGCTCAAGCTCGCGACCACGCCGCTAGGCCCCGGGCTGCTCGTCGCCGTCGCGCTCGGGCTGGTGATCTTCGGCATCTATTCCGGCTGTGAGGCGCGCTGGCGCCAGGTCGAGCCCGGATAGCGCAAATATCACGAAAATTCTCCAGGGGAGCGAGGCATGGCCGGCCTGACTTGAGGTTTCACTGAGGTGCGTGCCCCACAGCGCCAGCCCGTGCCTGGGCTCTGAAAGGAACTTGCGATGTCTTTGCAGCTAAGAGCCCCGAAACGGGGCCGTCCCGCCCGGGCGGGCCCGGCGCACCCGCATCCTGTCGGTGACTGGAAGGTAGTCGCCCTGCGCCTGGCCGGTGGTGCTGTCACGCTGTGGGGTCTGCTTGCCTTGCTCGGCATGCTCGTGACGCACGTCCTGGTCCACGGGCAAGTGCAGTCCATGGACCGTGGTGTCGACGTCTGGTTCGCTGCCAGACGGATGGGCGTCTGGAACAGCATCACCATGTTCGGCAGCGGTCTGGCCCTAACACAGACGGCCATCGCCCTGACTGTCGTGATGGTGCTGCTCCTGCGCTGGCGCCTGGGGCGGTGGTATGAGTCCTGGATCGTGGTCGCGGCCATGGTCGGGGAACTGCTGGTGTTCTATGCCGTGACCGCGACCGTTCACCGACCGCGCCCCCCGGTGGCACGACTGGACATGGCGCCGCCGACTTCGAGCTTTCCGTCCGGGCACACTGCCGCCGCGTTCGCCCTCTAAGGTTGCATCGCGATCCTCGTGCTCTGGATCTATGGCCGGCGCCCGGCCACCCGGGTCGCGGCCGTCGTGCTGTTCTGCCTCCCCGTCGTCGTCGGGCTATCGCGGCTGTACCGGGGGATGCACTACCCGAGCGACGTGCTCGCGGGTGCGCTGACGGGGGGGCTGTGGCTGCTCCTGGTGATCACCACCCTCCTTCCGCGACAGGGCACCAAGAAGCGCAGGGCCAGTTACCTGGCCCGCCGTTAGGAGAATCTCAGTGCAGCGGCGGGACGAGACGAACGCGACTGGGCCACCGCCAGGCTCAGCCGGCGAATCCGCGATGACAGCGGACCTTGCCATAATCGCGCCGGCGCCGTCGGTGTTGCCCCCGGCCACTGCCGCGATGATCTCGATGGCCGTCGGCCTCACGTTTGCCGTTCTCACCATCTGGGTCGCGCGACAAGGATCTGGGGTACCGGGCGTGGACGAGCGTGCCCGCAGCTGGGTGATTTCGCACCGCGGCCCGGGCAGCGTCACCTTCGCCCGGGCTGTCACGTGGGGAGGCGTCACCAGGGTTGCCCTGCCCGCTCTGATCGCCGTCGGCGCCCTGGCCGCCAAGGGCGGCCGTGATATGAAGCGACGCCTCGAGTCAGGACTCCTGCTCTTGTGCGTCGCCGGCGCTGGGGTATACGCAGGGCTTCGGATCAACGCGCTGGTCGGACGGGCGAGGCCCCCGGCAGCGGACTGGGCCGGGACGGCGGGAGGATCGGCGTTCCCCTCCGGTCACACCGCCGCCGCCACGCTGTTCGCCGCCTCGTGTGCCTGGGCGCTCGCTGCCCGGGTCCGCCCGGGCTGGCCTCGTCGCGGCGTCTGGGCTGGAGCCGTTATCTACGCCGCTGCGGTGGGCTGGTCGCGGGTCTGGCTGGGAGTGCACTGGCCCACTGACGTCATCGGTGGCTGGCTCTACGGTCTTGCCTGGTTCGCCGGCAGCGTCGCGGTGATCCTCGCGCTGCGGCGACGGTCCGCTAGCCACCGAGCGCAACGCTCGGCGGGCTGACCTTCCTGGGTCAGAGCCGGCCGCGGAAGCGGTCCCGCCAGGGACGGCCGTCCGGGTCGTAGACAATCCGGTACAGCGGGGTTGCCCATAGCCTTTCCACGGTTGTCAGGTTGCGATTCCGATGCGGCAGCACCCGTCCGGGGGGTCTCGATCCAGATCTGCCGCCTTCGTGCCATGCGGCGAGCTGTTCGGCCTGCCGTCGGAACGCCCTGAAAGCCTCCTGCGGATCCAGGAGATCCTCCATGTCGTCTGCGTTGCGGTCGAGATGCTCGCACCACAGGCGGAGGCGGAGGTCCCGGGCGAACGTCCGCGCTCCGTCCCCGAGACCAGCCGGATCGCGGGGCTCCCGGGCGTCCAGTTCCGAATCAAGCACCGCGATCGATAGCTCGCTGTCGTGGCTCCACGACCTCCGGTTGAGGTTGTCCGACCCGACCATCGCCCACACGTCGTCCACGATCACGGCCTTGGCGTGCACGTACACCGGCGTTCCCTGATGGTTCTCCAGGTCGTACACGGCGAAACGCTCGCCGCCTGCGGCGGTGCAGGCACGCACCACGTCGCGCCGGCCCAGCACGCCGGGCATCTGGGTGATCGCGCCGTCGCTGTCGGGGTAGCGGGGCACGACGGCGATGACATGCAGGTCGGGCTTGTCCCGCAGGGCTGAGGCGATGATGTCGGCTACCGGGCGCGACCACAGGTACTGGTCTTCCAGGTAGACCAGGAGGCGTGCCCGCGCGAATGCCTTCCGGTACGCGTGCGCGATGCTCCGCTCACCGTGCGGCGCGAACGGGTAGCGGCGAAGCCGGGCCGGATAGGTGCGCAGCACCTGCACCGCGTGCGGGCCCCGCCGGGTTTCGTGGTCGGCTGTCGGCTCGGGCAGGGGCCGGCTCGTCATCGCGCCCATAAGGTAGGCGCGGTCGTAAAGCTGGCGGACCGGACTGGGCAAGTCGAGGACGCTGCTGCCGTACCAGCGTTCCCGGAAAGTGTGCTCAAGGTCGTGCACGGCCGGGCCGCGCACCTCGGCCTGCAGGTCGTGCCACGGCGGCCGCGGGCCATAGGCGTCGGGGAACTCCATCACCTGCGGATCACCGGCATGGCCGGAGTCGTCATTACGGCCGTAGCCGAGGTCGATACCGCCGACGAACGCGACGTCGCGTGCAGGAGAGCCAGGATGACGCACCACGACCAGCTTCTGATGATGGCTCCCCGCCCGCCGGGTCCGGGCATCGAGCAGCACCTGCCCCCCATCCTCGTCGATCTGCCGGACGAACTCCGCATTGGCCTTCTCCGACTGCTTGAGCAGCTTGGGATGCGAGCGCCACAGCAAGCCGAAGACCAGGACTTCCCGGCGCGCGGCCAAGCCGAGCACCTCCCCGACCTCTGACCCCGGACCGTCGAGGCGCTCGTCCAGGTCACCCCGGAAGTCCAGGAAGTACACCTGATCCCCCGCCTGAGCCGCCCTGAGCTCAGCACACAGCCGGGCGAAATACCTGCGCCCGTCCACCAACGGCAGGACCAAATTCCCCAAGGTGAACGCCCTGAGATCAGTAGCCGGATTGGCCCGGTCGCCCTCGCCGAGGAACCACGACACGATAACCGGATCATCCGCCGCGTAATCCGGTGCATCCTGCTCGAGCGGGTCATCCGCCGAGTCGACAGCATCTGAACGCATGCCCGGATTGTGCACCCTCCGGATCGCCGACGCCCGCAGGTCGCCTACAACCGTCTAGGCGTCAGAGGACCCGTCCGCTACCGTTGCGGGACGCAGATCCGGATCGAGGACGGATGGACCTTGATCCGCAGCTTCCTGACAGCAGGCCGCGCACCGCCGTCAAGCTCGTAAGGAAACTGCCGCTCGAACCGGATCCGGAACTTCTTACCGCGGGTTACCTCGACGAACGGCGACTTCTCCGCCTTTCCAAGCGCAACCCGCCCCAGTGTCCGTGCCCACTCGACCGGATTCTTGGCAGTGACCACACCGAGATGGAGCAACCCGTCGTCTGGCTGTGCCCCGCGAAAGGCTTCGACCCCGCCGAGGACCTTGCCCACGTTCCCGACAAGGACGCAGGAGATCCGGCCCTTGAAGAACTGCCTGCCATCCACCTCGATGGTCGCCTTCACCCGGCGCGCGCTGAGGTTCCTGGCCCCGGTGTAGACGTACGCCGCGCGGCCAATGCGGTCCTTCATGCCCCGGCCGGCGTCCTTGATCATCCGGGCGTCGAACCCGACGCCAGCCATCACCGCGAAATGCTCGCCGTTCACCGAACCGGTGTCCAGCCGGCGGCGCTCCCCGCGCAGCCCGGTCCGCACCGCCTCGGTGAGGTCGGCCGGGATTCGCAGGTTCGTCGCCAGCAGATTCGCCGTGCCGGCCGGCAGGATCGCCAGCACAGCCTCCGTCCCGGCCGCCGCGTCGATGCAACGCTGGACCGTCCCGTCACCGCCCCAGACGAATATCACCTCCGCGCCCAGAGCCAGCGCGCGGCGAGCGCACTTCGGCGCTTTGCGGCTCTTCGTCACCTCGTACCAGAGCGGATCCGCGCAGCCCTCCCGCACCAGCACCTCCCGAAGATCCCGCAAACCGCCACCGAGGCTCTTACCAGCGTGCGCCACTACCGCGACCGTCGGCATGCCATGGCCTCCATATTCTCGGCCGCTACCAGCCGGACCTCGCGTGAATCAGATCGCACAGCCCGCACGACGGTTGAGCTTGAGGTCCTGACCAGACGCGAACTGCCGCAAAGGTCCCGCGGCGATCGTTGCCCATGAACTATCCCACCGACCAGCGTCACCATCGGCCAAATCGGTCTCAGCGCTCGCATAGGTGAAGGATCGGGCCGTGCATTCTGGTCGTCCGCCCGCCATGGAGTGACCGACCATCGACACGATGTGGTCTTGCGGGTCGAGTCCGGTGAAGACCTGTGCGAGTGCGGTCTGGTGGTGCTAATCGATCTGCGCCCTGTGCACCCGCCCAGCTGCTCGGCCGCCGCGGCCAGCCGCTGCGTTTCGCGGCCGGTGACGTTCACGTTTCAGTTCCCAGATCGCGTCGTCCTTATGGGTCTCGGCCAGCTCACCACCGCGATACCGGGAGTTCTCGAGGTCACCGACGAACCGCAGGGAGGCGCCGTCGAAGTGGCCAGCTTGGCGGCGATGCGCTTGACGCCCTTGATGGTGTCGATCATCCGGCTTGCGGACAGGTCGTGGGTGCGGGTGAACGACACCACGTAGCCGTCCTCGCCGTCCTGATAGGTGTAGCGCGTGGTCGCCGCGACGGGCTTGCCGGTCGCCCGATCGGTGTAGACCCCCTCCCGTTCGAAGGTGACCTCGGCCGGGTCGTCGCCGGCGAGGACGTTGTCGCGGGCGAGCATGAAGATCGGGATCGGCTCGAACCCGTACTTTTCGGCGGAGGGGATGTAAGACGCGATGACCGAGTACGGCCCGGCTCCTGCCCGAAGGTGATCTGCAACGTGACGCTTCTTGCTGCGAGCGTGTGCCAGCCTCAGAGTTCGAGCAATGTCTGCTCGATGACCTCGGTGAGCGCCGGATGGA
>OCZU010002148.1_pt1 | contig 12696 bp, 13 predicted proteins | sample 1539001 | NCBI WGS metagenome assembly OCZU01 (sample SAMEA3539306, study PRJEB22396) | soil metagenome | biome: tundra; feature: field; material: soil | place: USA | collected 2010-05 | depth 0.15 m
ACGCATTCGTCAGCCCGGACCAGCCGGACACGGTCACCCTGATCGCCAACTACATCCCGCTCCAGGAGCCGTCCGGCGGGCCGAATTTCTATGAGTTCGGCGACGACGTGCTCTACGAGATACACGTCGACAACAACGGCGACGGCCAGGCCGACATCTCCTACCAGTTCCGCTTCGAGACGATATTCAGCACGCCGACGAGCTTCCTCTACAACACCGGCCCGATCGGCTCACTCAGCGACCCCAACTGGAACAGCAAGCAGTTCTACCAGGTCACCCGGGTAGACAAGTCCGGCTCGCATGTCCTTGCCAGCAAGCTGGCCTGCCCGCCGTGCAACGTCGGCGTGCTGTCCACGCCGAACTACGAGGCAAACCTCGGACAGCCGGCCGTGCATTCCCTCAGCGGCAGCGTCAAGGTCTTCGCCGGCCAGCGGGCCGAGGAGTTCTACGTCGACCTTGGCTCGATCTTCGACCTGGGTAACCTGCGCCCGCTTCAGCAGTTCAATGTCTTCGCGAAGGCGGACGGTCTCAAGAGCGCGCCAGGCGTGAACGCCACCAACCGCCTGAACGTGCATTCCATCGCGATCCAGGTGCCGATCTCCCAGCTGACCGTGACGGGTCGCCCGACGATCGGGGTGTGGACGAGCGCGAGCCGCCAGCGCGTCCGGGTGTCCAGCGACGAGGGCACCGCCGGCTTCGTCAGCGGCCCCTTCACCCAGGTGTCGCGGCTCGGCAACCCGCTCTTCAATGAGGTCATCGTGCCGCTCGGCAAGAAGGACTACTGGAACAAGCAGCAGCCGGCGGCCGACAAGCAGTTCGCCTCGTTCGTGGCGAACCCGGAGCTTGCCGGGCTGCTGCCGGTCCTGTACCCGGGCGCGTTCCCCAATCTGGCCGCACTCGACAAGGCCGGGACGGCCCGCGCCGACCTGGAGGCGATCCTGCTCACCGGAATCCCGTCCGGCATCATCAAGGGATTCACGAACTTCACCGGCAAGGTGCAGGCCGACATGCTGCGGCTGAACACGTCGATCCCGCCGACGCCTGCTAGCTCGTCGACGTTCAGCATCCTTGGCCTGATCGGCGGCGACCCGGCCGGATTCCCGAACGGGCGCCGGGTGACCGACGACGTGGTCACCGTCGAGCTGCGGGCCATCGCCGGGGCGACGGTGCCGCTCGTCGACCCCGCGTACGTCGTCGACTCGGTCGTCCCTGATGTCACCGATGGCCTCACAGGAACTAGCGTTACCAACCAGCCGCTGACGGCGTTCCCCTATCTTGGGGTGCCCTACGACGGCTACCACAACCCGTCCTGACCAGGGGCGGGTACCTGGCGCCGGCCGGCCGTGATGCCAAGTCGGCCGGCGCCAGGTACCTGGCGCCGTTCCCGGCCGCTACCGAAGGCAGGAGCACACCGCGATGACCGAATACGTCCCAGGCCCGTCCGGCTCCGGCAGCGTGGTCCTCGATGTCGGCCCCGGCATCGGCGCCCTGGTGCTGCATACCCCGGCCGCGCTGGATGGCCAGGAGATCGAGATCAGCCGGCGGGACGTCCCTGCCGCCCGGCGAACGCATTCGCAGGTGCGGGAACGCCGGACGGCAGGCGGCGTGCAGTATGCCGCCGTCTACCCGGGACTCGCGGCCGGTGACTACACGATCTGGCGGGACGCCATCAGCCCGGCGGGCCTGGTGACCATCGAGAGCGGCAGCGTCGCCAGCTACCACTGGCAATGACCAGCGCCGGCCTGGCCTGGACGAGGACGTTCTCCTGGGTCAGGATCTGCCTTCGGCGGCAAGATCGGCGCCGGCGATGATGGCCTCCTCCGGCAGTCCGGGAACCTGGCTGACGGTGCCGATGGCCTCGTCGCGCGCTGCCAAGTGGCCCGGCAGCGCCTCGTCCGCGTCGGCCGCGGCAAGCGGCGCCCGGACGGTGGACAGCAGCACCGCGCCCGCCAGCACCGTCACCGCGCCCATCAGGAACGGGGCGTAGCCGAGCACCGTGAAGAAGCCCCAGTTGTACAGCAGTCCGGTGACGCTGGTGCGGGCAAGGTTCCGGTCCCGCAGCGCCAGGATCGGCTCGCGGATCGATGACCGCCGGGCCGGCTTCGGCGTCGCGGGCACCCAGCCCCCTGCGCCCCGGGGCGCAGGGCCAGGCGCCATGGCGACCAGCCCGCGCTCACGTTCCCCCGTCGGAGCACGCAGCCAGGCCGCTAACTGTGCCATGGCCGAAATGGCGAGATTCACGAGCGTACGACGCGGGGCCTTAAGGTCCGCGGGCCGGATGCCTACCTCAGGTTCTCCAGGTCCAGAGTCCTCGCTACGGGCGTATACCGCGATGAGCTGGCCGAGACGCTTGCGCCGGGGTGGCCGGCCCATGCCAGCGGATCGAGGGTGCCGGCTACGGCTGCCTGGGCGACATCGGTGAGTCGCAGCTTGTTATTGCGAGCGTAGGCCCGCAGCCGGGAGAAAGCCTCGGCCAGCTCGACGCCGGCGCGCTCTGCGAGCACGCCCTTGGCCTGCTCGATTACCACGCGGCTGGTCAGGGCAGCTGACAGCTTCTCGTTCACGCGCTGGGCCTCGGCGCCGGCACGATGCTGCACGATGCTGATGGTGGCGAGGTCCGCGAAGGCGCGGGCGACGATGACGTCCGCCTCGGCCATCGGGGCAAGGGCGACGCTGAGCAGGTTCAGAGCGCCGAGGGTGACATCACGAAACCGCAGCGGCAGGGCGGACGCCGACTGGAAGCCTTCCTTGAGGGCGGCGGTGGCGAATGACGGCCAGCGGCCGGCCTCGGCTTCCAGGTTCTCGTGCGCGATGCGCTCCCCCGTGCGGAAGGCGTCCAGGCAGGGGCCTTCCTGGGCCTGCAGCTCGAACAGCTCCACCACGCGCATCGCGTCGCTGGAGGAGGCCACCAGCGCCAGGCTGCCCTCGGGAGAGGCCAGCATCACGCCGGCGGCGGAGACGCCGAGCAGGTTTACGCACCGGTCCACCAGCCCGGTTAGCATGTCGACGACGTCGTAGTCGTCAACGAGGGTGTCGGCCATCTCGGCGAGTGATCGCATCGCGTCGGCTTCTTTGATCATCTCAACTCACCTCCTGAGCGCACGACGGCAGGTCAGGGCCGACCGGGCACCGGATCGAGGGCCGACCCGTGGCATCCATCCTAGTGGCGGCCTGTCCCCGCCCGACTGCGCCGGGTGAGCGGGGCTCATCCCAGCCTCAGCCTGCGGGCGACGACGTCTTCGGCCACAGCGTCGAGCAGGCGATCGTTGCTGAAGGCGAACGCCCGCAGTCGGATGAGCGCTTTGGTGACGCTGATCCCCTCCTGGACCGAGACCATGCCGGCCGCGTTGTGCACCGCGAAGTGGAAGTCGGCGCCGGCGTCCAGTTCCTCGGCCACCGCGTCCCGCGGCGCCCCGGCCTGGGTATCCAGCACCCAGCGGGCGGCCACATCGGCCACGACCAGCGCGTCAGCATACTGGTCGCCGTTCAGCGGGCCCGGCCGGTCGCGGTAGAGGTTGAGCGCCCCCAGGCGCACCGTACCGACCCGCAGCGGGAACCCGAACACCGCCCGCGCGCCCGCCTGCACCGCCGGCGGGGTGAACGCGGGCCACCGGCGGGTCACCGGATCGGCCAGGTCAGCCTCGGTCACCACCAGATCCTGCTGGTAGGCGTCCACGCACGGCCCTTCGCCCAGCGTGTACTGCAGCTCCTCGATCAGCTGGCTAATATCATCGGTGCTGCTCAACGACCCGCGCGGTATGTCACCCGACATGAGCATGACCCCGGCGCCGCTCACCCCCACGATCCCCGGGCACACTGCGCACAGCCGGGCCGAGGACCACCCAGCCCCCCCGGCAGACGGCGCAGCCAGAATCCGGCCAAGCCTCTGGCCTGCCATTTCAGCGACGCAATCGCGGGCACGAATACGGCCCTGTGCCCGCACGATCAGGGCGATCGCTCACCTGCCGCCTCCTTCGCTCCGGAAAGGAAAGCGTCAGCAGGGACTCAACGACCTGCCGGACCCGGAGCACCGAGCCTCTAGCCGCTAACTCTACGCCGGGGAAGGGCTAAGTGCAGCCCCGGCGATCTGCCCACCGCCGACGGAAAGGACCCGCGGGCGCCCGAACTTCTCGCCCCTGCGCACCGAACTGGACGAACGCCCACGGGCAGACGCTACGCTCCGTGACAGTCGCTACCCGACTTGACGGTTGTCACCGGACGGGTCCCGATGGCCACGATGTTCAAGGAGCTGTCGCCGCCCGCGAAAGGATATCGGTCCCCGTCTTGTTCAAAATGTATGGACGCCGCATGTTCATATCGGAGGCGGGCAACAAACCGCGGCACCTTCCGCAGCCGGCTGGACAACGAGGACGTACGGGGGACTCCGGGCGCCGCGCGGCTACCTGCGCCTCGCTGGCGGCGATCCCTCGGACGTCCCGCCGAGGTGCAGCGTTCCGGCCTGGCTGCAGGCGTGGCTGGTCCACGGCACGGGCCGGACAGCGCGTAGTCAATCTTGTAAGCACCGGCGCCGTAAACGGAACCGTGCCAGCCCGTCCCGGTATCCAGTGGGCAGCCTTGGGCCGGCCATCGTCTGGACGCTGGTCGAATGGTGACCAGGCGTTCCCTGGATGCCAGCACCTAGAAAAGAACTGGTGACTCCCCCGCAGGCCTGGGGTGGCAGCACCCTGGCTGCCCGCGGGCAGCCGGTTCAGGATCGGCAGCATCAGGTAATCCGCGCTGACGGAGCGCACCCGTGACAGCCACCGCGGCCGCCCATGTCAGTCGCAGCGGCAGCAAAGACGGCCCGATGGCGAAGCCAGGTGATGAACATCACCAATCCACCGCCCAGGGTGGCATCGAAGCCTCTCTCGATGGACGCCACCAGGCGCGTCCCGGTTTCCTGGGAGGGAAATAGATGACAGGACCAACAAGGGTCCGCATGGCGGGTACCCGGCGGGCCGGGCTTGCGCTCGCCGGCTTGCTGGCTGTCGGGCTGGCGGTGGCGTCGGGGACGGCGCTCGCCGCATCCAGTTCGCCGGCCGCGGGCACCAGCGGCATGGCGCAGATGGCGTCGACGAGTTCCGGGCACCGTCACACCGGCTTCACCAAGGGCTGGTACGACGGCCACACGGTGCGTTTCTACTACTCGAAGAACTTCTTCTGCAGGAAGCCGCCGGCCAGCATGGCGACATCCAGGTGCGAGGGCGGGGCGGACTACACACAGACCCCTGCCAGCACCTTCGACCCACTGTACGTGGTCGTGCCGCTCGGCTTCACGCCGCCGAAGTCAACCCTGCAGTGCCCGGCAGGACGCTGCATCGATCATCCGCACACGATCGACCTGTCCGCCGTGCTGGGCAACGGTACGCAGAACCTGCCGCTCCCTGCGCATAGCCACGTCGTGGCGACCAGCAACGGTCACCAGTCTGAGTGGTGGAACGTGGACGTCGTCGGGGTCAAGACCCTCGCGGCCTGGGACAAGATCGTCAGCCACAAGAGCGACCGCGAGCTGCGGTACCTGCAGCGGCACGACAGCGCGGACGTGACCGGGAACATCGCCACCAACCTGTTCCTGTACTTCGCCGTCCGGCGCTAGCCAGGACGGCCGGGCCGATTCCGCCAGGACGCGGCCCGGAGGGGAGTGCCGGTTCTGGCCGCAGCCGGATCGCGGCCAGAACCGGCGCCAGGAGCGGAGCGCACCGGCCCTTAGAAGGGTGTTCACCGATGCCAAGGAGGAAATCATGAATAGCCAGTCAATCCAGGCGACTGCCGGGCATGGCCGGACTGGCTGGGCCACTCAGCTGCGCAGCTGGCGTACCGCAGTCGGGCTGACTGCGGCAGCGGGCGGCACGGCCATCGCGGTCGGAGCCTTCCTGCCCTGGGTGGAGGCCTTCGCCGGGCTTATCGGCGTGCCCGGCGTACGCGGCAGTAACGGGCGCATCATGCTCGCCGCTGGCATCGTCATCGCCACCGCCGGGCTCTATCACCTGATCCGCGGCGGAGACTGGACCCGCTGGCTGGTGGGCCTGGGCGGAGGCGGCGCGCTGGCCTATTCCGGCTTCCTCCTCAGCCGCCTCATCCAGAGCATCCGGGCAATGGGCGGTGACTCCATGGTGATCGCCCGCGGCGGACCGGGCCTGTGGGTGATCGCGGCAGGCTCGCTACTGGCCTTCGCGACACTGTTCCTGCCGTCGTCGTCACAGGCCACGCTCGTGCAGCCGGACCGCGGCAACGGCATCCTGGCGTGGGCGGCCGACCAGGAGTCCCGCGGTCCGCGGCGCCGGCTGCAGATCGCGCTCGGGCTGGCGTGGCTGCTCGACGCAGCCCTGCAAGTCCAGCCCTATATGTTCAGCCGGGCATTCGTCACCCAGACCCTGGCACCGTCAGCCATCGGCAGCCCGGCCGCCGTGGCCAGGCCGGCCATGGCAGCCAGCCAGCTGCTCCTGCACAACGTGGCGGCGTGGAACGCGGCGTTCGCGACCATCCAGCTTGCCCTCGCGGCAGGGCTGCTCTGGCGGCCGGCCGTCAAGGCCGCGCTGGCCGCCAGCATGGTCTGGTCACTGGCCGTCTGGTGGCTCGGCGAGGGCCTGGGCGGGGTCCTTGCCGGCACCGCCAGCCCGCTCACCGGCGCTCCAGGCGCTGTCATTCTCTACGCGCTGATCGCCCTGCTCGCCTGGCCGGCCAGATCCGCGGACCGCGATGATGCCAGCGTTGCCGCAGGCGACCACGCCAGCATTGCGGCAGGCAGCGCACCGGCAAGTCTCGCGACCGGAAGCCCGCTGGGCCGCTGGGCACGGCTGCTGTGGCTGGCCCTGTGGGGCAGCTCGGCCTACCTGGTCCTGCAGGCACCGGTCCGGGCACCAGGCGGCCTGCGCGCCAGCGTGGCCGGCCTGGCCGCCGGCGAACCTCGCTGGATCGCCACGCTCGACCACGCCATCGCGGCAGGGGCAGGGCAGCACGGCACGCTGATCGCAGTGCTGCTCGCCGCCGTCTTCGCGGTCATCGCTGTCGCGATCTTCGTGCCTGCTGCCACCCGGCCGGTCCTGGCCCTCGGCATCATCGTGGCCGCGGCCATCTGGGTTATCGGCGAGAACTTCGGCGGCGTCCTCACCGGGCAGGCCACCGACCCGAACACCGGCCCGCTGCTCGTCCTGCTCGCCCTCTGCTTCTGGCCGCTGCCCGTGCTAGTCCATCGCCATCAGGCAGCCGTCCCAGTAAGCCTCGACCCTGGGGTGGCGCCTGCCATGCAGGCCGATCTCCAGGACGCCGGGTCGCCGTCCTCGTAGGCCACGGAACTGCAGCCGCACGCCTGCGGCGCTGACCAGGCTGAACCCGGTCAGGCCGCGCGGCGGCTCGGTGGCGGCATGCATCCACGGCGGGGTACCGGCGCAGCACATCCGCGGGTGCGCGGCCCAGACCCAGAGCCGGCCGCCGCGCTGGCCGATGAACTCGGCCGCTTCGCTGCTGATGTCGACGACCACGTCTTCACGATAATGCCGAAGGCGCCGGCCGGCCAGGCGCGGGTGCGCCGCTGCCTCCGTGGCCCGAGTGCAGCTCGGCTAGCTTCCTGGCCGCGTCACGGACCTGCGCACGGAGATCTGCAGGATGCAGTACCTCGATCTCGGCCCCGAGCGCCAGAACGTCGAGCACCGCCGAGCCGACCGAGCCGATCCGCACCGAGGCCTCGGCCCAGCCCTCGCGTCCGGGGGCCGACCGGACGGTCCTGCGGACCCGGACGTCGGCGGGCCGACCCAGCAGTGCCGCGAGCCTGCGGCCGCGGGGGGAGATCCGGACCCGCGCACGCTGTGCGCCGGCACCCGCGCCAGTGGCGATGGCAATGGCAGTGGCAACTCGTGCGTCCGGCCGTGCCCGCCGGTAGCCGGCGGCCGGGAGATCGCTGCTGAATCCGTCCAGTAGCTCGAATCCGCCCTGACACCCGCGGACTGCGTACACCGGAATGCCAGCGGAGCCCAGTGCCTCCATGTCCCGGACGATAGTGCGCTGCGATACCTCTAGCTCTGCGGCCAGCTGCCTGGTCGTCATTCTGCCTCGTGCCTGCAGCAGGCTGACCAGCCCGATCAGCCGGCTTCCGCGCACCAGCCGAGGATAACTCAATCATGACAGAAGATGTCATGTATCTGGTGTCATGATTGCCGGACGCAACGGAGGGAGCAGCATGGCGAAGAACGACGTCCCCGGCTCAGGAACCGCCGGCGATCCGTGGATCCTGACCACGCCGCCCGGCAAGTCCGAGTACGAGGCGTGGCGGGACGAGGACCACGACACGCCGGCACTCGTCGTCCAGGTCGGCTCGACCCAGCTGCGCTACCGGCTGCGCTGCATCGAGGATCTGCACGCGATGCTGCGCGAGCACGGCGATTGGATGCCGCTCGGCAACGCCGACGAGCAGAAGGACGCCCAGCACGGCACGGTCGAGGCATGGGCCCGGTCACCGGCCAATCCAGTCGGCGGGTGGTACGGCCTGAAGAAGGGCCTGCGCGGCCGGTTCGGCAACTATGTCCCGCCGGTCATGGAGGCGCTGGGCCTTGCCGAGGTAGAGCACGCCGCCCGCAACAACAGGATGCGCGCAATCTGACGCCGGAAACGTGCCGTCGGGGTGAGCAGCCCGCCGGCGCACGCGGGCGGCGCCTGGCCCAACCCGCTCGATGTGACAGCGAGCGGGTCCAGCGCCGTTGAACGTCACATTCAACGGGTTGCATCCGGGCTGGGCCAGGCCGCCGGGCGGGCGTAGGCGCAGCAATAGCGCGGTAACCGGTCTGTAACGAGTGCCTCAACCGGCGAGTGCCTCAAGCGGTCTGTACGAGTGCCTCTTATCGTCCCGGAATCGAGGCTCGCGCCGCGTGCCTGGAATTTGATGAAACTGAGGCCGCCATGAGAATCGCTCGATACGGGTGCCGGAATATCGCTGTCGCCGTTATGTCTGTTTCTGCCGTGGCGCTGGTTACGGCGTGCGGCTCAAATGCCAAGTCCGTGACCACAGCGACGGCTGGGGGCGGGTAGCTGCTCAGATCGGGCCCGCTGACCGCGGCTCAGATCGGCACCCAGTCGGTCACGATCACCGGCCCGGGCTGCTGCGGCGCCGCGCTGCAGCGCAGGCTCATCGGCCCGGCCGGCACCGGTCCCGCGCGAAACCGGCCTAGCTCGTCGGCATCGGTGGCGACCACGCTGGCGCCGACCCGTACCTCGATGCTGGCCTGCTGCGGCGGGACAAGCTGGCCGACGAGGGCCCGCGACGACCTCGTGCTCGTGACCTCCAGGTCAATCGTCAGGCCGCCGGACTGAAAGGAGAGCAGCCGGCGTTCCGGCGGCCCGCGCACCAGCGCCGCTTCGTCATGATCAACAAGCGAGTCGAAGACGAGCTCCGCCAGCTCGGCGTCGATGGTGCGCCAGCTGAAGGCGTCCGCCGCCGCCTGCAGCAGCTCGTGCGGCACCGGGTCGAAACGCGCGGCGGCCTGCCGGAGTTCGTCCTCCAGCCCCGGCTCGTTGCGCTCATCGTGCACGGTCGTCTCCTTCGTGCTCACTCACCATCATGAGCGGCGGCAGCCGGATCTGATACCTCGCCGGCCAGCAGCGCACGCAGCCGCCGCAGGCAGCGTGCCCTGGTAGGACCGATGCTCCCGACCGGCATGCCGACAGCCGCGGCGACCTCGATGTAGCTCGGCGGCGGCGACGCGATCAGGATCCGGAGCAGCTGCGTGCACCGGGCTGGCAACTCACCGAAGGCACGCCAGACGCGCGCGGCGCGCTCCGAGTCGAGCTGGGCCTGCTCCGCGTCGAGCACGGCCCGCTCCGGCGAGTAGTCATCGGCCTGGCCGAGGGTGACCAGGGTGTCCTCGTCGGCCGGGACCATCCGGGCAGCGCCGCGCGCGACTCTCAGTGCCTCGTGCCTGGCTGTGGTAGCAAGCCAGGCTCCGACGTGGCTGGGCTTGTCTATCCGGTCAAGGTGTTCCGCCAGCCGAAGCCAGGTTGTCTGGGACACGTCCGCGGCATCGGCCGAGCCCAGCCGGTACCCGCGCGCCACCGACCAGACGAGCCCGCTGTATCGCTGGACCAGCGCATCCCAGCTGGCCTTATCACCGAGTACCGCGGCCCGCACAAGATCGCCGGCGTCAGGCTCCGGCACGGCACCGTCTTCTCTTGCAGCCCGGCATCAGCGCCGCCCGGCACGCGGACCGCTGCCGCCGCAGCCCGAACCGCCGCAGCCTGGGCGGCAGCCGCAGCCCGCGTGACCGCAGCAGTCGTCGCCGGTCTGACACGGCCACAGCACCGGCCCGACGCCGGGCAGTGCCTGGCCGCGTGCCAGTGCCAGCAGGGCATCAGCCGCCAGGCGGGCGTTCTCTCCGGTCCTGGAGATCCTGGCAGCGATCAAGCCGGAGACCAGCGGCGTCGAGAAGGACGTGCCGCTCCATCGCGCCATGCCGTGAAATTCTCCCTCCTTGCCGATATTCGGCGGCTCGACATACTTGTAGGTTCCGGTCGCATACGCATTGACAAGGTCCTCTCCGGGTGCGTAAACGTCGACCCAGGGCCCGTAATCGCTGAAATGCGCGCGGCTTCGCCAGTTCGCGGCGAGCGCGCCTACTCCTACGACCTCGGGAAAGGCGGCCGGCCAGAATGGCCGGCGAGTGCCGTTGTTCCCCGCGGCGGCTACCAGCACCATGCCCTTGTAGTGGCGGTACCGGAGCCAGAAGCACTCGAAGCTCAGCAGCGGCAGATCTTTCCGGGTGGTCGCCCCGGCCGACAGGCTGATGATGTCCGGAGCGAGACCGAGCGCCTGGTCCAGCTGCTTTACGATCAGATATTCGGTTATTGCCCCGGCCGTGTCGAAATCCCTGCCAACTTCAACCGTCGAGACCGGTGCCATGCAGCGCGCCACGCCCGCGACGAACGTTCCGTGGCCGCCGTATTCGCGGATGGCCGCCGGGCTGCCGGACGTGGCGGGCGTATACATGGGGTCCGGCGCCCCGGTGACGCCGGCCAGCCACGGATGATCGCCTGCACCCGCCAGCCAGCCGGTGTCGGGCACGTAGATGAAGGCCCCCTGGCCCCCGCAGTCGCAGGCTGCGGGATCGGGGACGGCGTCGCCTGCAACCACTCCCGGCTCGGTAGCCGGGCATGAGGCCACCGGGCAGATGGACAAGACATGGTTCGGCGTGGCCACGCCGACCCCGAGCCTGCGGTCGATCGCCTCGGCGGCTGCGATTACGCCGGAGATCTCCGCCCCGTCGAGCGAGAGGAGGGTGACGCCGTCGATGAAACCGTCGTCTCGCTCGTGCGTTTTCTCGCGACGGCCGATAATAGCCCTGACCTGCTCGACGTAGGCGTCGCGGACCAGAATCACATGCTCTTCGTAGATGAAGTCGAGACCGTCCTTGCCGGTCCAGGCGACACCGATGTCGATGCCTTTCGCCTGAAATGAGTCGACGATAAGCTTGACCTGAATCTCTACTTTTGTCGGCTTATGCACAGATTTTCGGCGTATTGGGCTCATCTGTCCCCTTCTTCGCCCGGGTTGCGCTCATTCAAGAAACGCATCGGCCGCCCGGCTAGCCATGTCGGCGATGGCGCCCGGTGCGGCCCTCCTAGTGTGGCATAGACGACTCGAACGCCCAGCCCTAGCATCAGCCCTATGGCCAGGCAATCCCGCCAAGCTGCCCAGGTCCCCGGCGGCACGCCTGAGCTGCTGCCGCTCGCGTTCTCCCGGCCCGGGGAGGCGCTGAAAAAGGCGCACGCGATTCTCGCAACGGATCCAGGTCCGTATGACGCCTGCATAGCCCACCAGGCCATTGGCATCGTGCTGCGTGATTTCGGAGATATGAGGTCGGGGATCCGTGAGCTGCGAACGGCCCTGCGGCTTGCCCGGCTGGCCGGCTCGCAGGACCGTCAGGCAGACGTGCTGGCAGCGCTCGGAGTCGCGTTGATCAAAGCCGGCCGGACCACGGCCGGCATTGCCGCGCTGGATGAATCGGTGGCTAAGGCAGCCGGCCCGCTGACCGGGCGCGTCCTGCACCGGCGCGGCAACGCGCTGCGGATCGTGGGGCAGCACCGGAAGGCGCTGGAGGACCTGCGCCAGGCGGTCGCCATCCTGCACGGTGCAGGCGACGCGCTGTGGGAAGCACGCGCGCTCACGGCAACCGGCCTGGCTCACCTCGCCATGAATGCCACCGGCCGGGCAGAGGCCGAATTCGCCGCCGCTGAATGCCTGTTCGCTGCGACCAGCCAGGAGCTGGAAAGGGCCTACGCGCGGCACAACCGCGGGCTCGTTGCCTTCCGTTCCGGTAACCTGCCGACCGCACTTGCCCACCTCGACGAAGCGGGCCGGAGATACCGGTCGCTGGCCGTGCCTGAGCCGGATTTCAGCACCGACAGGTGCGCCGTGCTGCTCGCGGCCGGCCTTTCTGCCGACGCGCTCAGGGAGGCCAGAGCCGCTATCCGCGACCTCGAACGGAGCGGCGGCCAGGCAACCAAAGTCGCCGAGCTGCAGCTCACCGCGGCCGGGGCCGCGCTCGCCTGCGCAGATCCGCGTACGGCGCTGCTGCGGGCGCAGGCCGCACGCCGCCTGTTCCGCGCTCAGCGGCGGCCATGGTGGCACGCCCACGCCGCGCTGGCTGTAGTGGAGGCCCGCTACGCAGTCGGCCCGGTGTCCCTGGGTTTGCTGCACCAGGCCGAGCGGGT
>OCZU010002149.1_pt1 | contig 12695 bp, 13 predicted proteins | sample 1539001 | NCBI WGS metagenome assembly OCZU01 (sample SAMEA3539306, study PRJEB22396) | soil metagenome | biome: tundra; feature: field; material: soil | place: USA | collected 2010-05 | depth 0.15 m
AGATAAGGAATCAGCGCTTCCAATTTGAGGTCGCGTTTGGGCGCGAGTGGTTCCGGCTTTTTGTTTTGAGCGGCGTCGGCTTTTTTGCGATCGAAATCGGCCAGCTTGGCTTTATAGTCTTGCGCATCGATGAACGCCTGCCGCAGTTGCGCCGCCAACCCCATGCGCGTCGAAGGAAACTTGCGCTTTTCAAAGCCTCCTTTGTTGCGGCGCTCATCGCCGGTGAAATTCAGAGGCATCGCGTTGTCGCGAATGAGGAGCATTTCGGTCGCGTTCGCTCCGGCGAGTTGAATGAAAGAATCCTGGCCGGGCAAAGTGTCCCCACCCTCGGGAGCGACGATTGCGTTGGTGATGCCATTCATGCGAGCCACTGGAATCAACGCTGACTCCGCATGAAACGCTTCCGCGGTGTGCATGTGCGGCATGATCTCGTCGCTGAGTTCGACCAGATCGTTGGTCATATTTTCAGCGGAAATTTCGGTGAGCCCCAGATTGCTCTCGGAATCGATCAGGCCCGGATAGATCGTCATCCCGGTCGCATCGATCACCTGCGCATTGGTCGGGATATTGACTGTAGCCGTTGCGCCTACGGCCGCGATCTTTCCACCTTGCATGACGACTGTGCCGTTTTCGATGACTCCGTGGCTGACGGTCAGCAGTTTGCCGCCTCTTAGAGCGACGGGCTTGTCTTGAGAAAATGCTGCTGTTGCGATCGCTGAGCAAACCAGGACCAACACCAAAACCAAGGTCCAAGGGAGCGGACAGGAGTGTCCTCTCCACACCGGCCTGACGGCTGACGGCTGACGGCTGATGGCTAACGACTGCATCATTCTCCCTCCTTATAATGCGTCATTCCCAGCCCAGGGAGCGCGCGGTCAAAATACACTTCGCCATCGATAAAAACTTTTTCGGGCACACCATAACTCGATAGCGGATATCCGCTCCATATGACGAGATCCGCATCCTTGCCCACTTCGATCGAACCGACGCGATCCTCGACGCCAATAATCCACGCGGGGTTGATCGTAATCATCTTCAATGCCTCTTCTTCCGTAGCACCGCCGTAGCGGATGGTCTTTGCCGCTTCCTGATTCAAGCGGCGTGTGTAATCCTCCGAGTCGCTCTTGATCGCGACCTTTACGCCCTTGCGCATGGCCATCACCGCATTCCACGGGATCGCGTCCCAGGCCTCCTGTTTATAGCCCCACCAATCGGCGAAGGTCGCAATGCCCACATTGTTGGCGGCAAGCTGATCGGCGATTTTGTAGGCTTCGAGAGCGTGATGAAAGGCGCGCAGCTTATAGCCGAATTCCTTGGCCATCGCGATTTCGGTCAGCATCTCGTCGGCGCGATAGCAGTGGATTTGCACGAATAATTTGCCGCGCAGCACATCGGCCAGAGCTTCGAGCTTCAGGTCGTGCTTGGGCGGCGTCGCATCTTTCGAGTCCTTGTCGCCTCGCTTCACCTTTTCGTTATAGCTATCCCACTCGCGCATGTAGTCCTGTGCCTCGACCAGGGCCTGACGTTGGACGGCGAAATTGCCCATCCGCGTCGACGGAAGCTGATCGCGCCCGCCATAGACGCGCTTGGGATTTTCTCCGCTGGCGAACTTGATCGATCCGGGCGCGTTCGGGAATAGCAGCTCATCGCGCGTCAACCCATATTTATGCTTGATCACGACCGCCTGCCCGCCGATCATGTTGGCCGATCCGTGAAGCAGGAGCGACGTGGTGACGCCTCCCGCCAGCGCGCGATAGATCGCCTTGTCCTGATAATCAAAGGCGTCTCTCATCATCATGTGAGGCGTGACTGGGCTGGTGGCTTCGTTGACGTCGTCATCGAGCGCAATGTGCGAGTGCGAATCGACGATGCCCGGAGTCAGATACTTTCCGCCCGCGTCGATCACGGTCGCGTCCGACGGAGCGTTTACATTTTCGCCCAAGGCAGCGATCTTGCCGTCCTTGATATATACGGAACCGTTCTGTATGTTGCCGTGCGTCGCGGTCATTACGATGGCATTCTTGATCACAACATCCCGGTGCACGGCAGATTGGCCCAGTGAGGCCGAGGACAGCGCGATGGTCATCCAGGCAAGATGAAGCGCTACTTTCTTAATCGACATCCATTGCATGTGTGGAACTCCGGGAAACAAAATTCAGTGGCAGAGCATTCGGATTGTAGGAGCCTCGGCGAATCGGGTCAATGCGCCGGGCGGTGTCATTGTGTGGTGGCGGGGCTTTGCCCCGCCAAGATGGGGCGGAGCCCTGTCACCACTCACTTGCTCGCGGAGCTGCAATCATGTCACGATCTGGGCGTGAAACTATCTACAACGCTCATTGTCTTAGTCTTGATGGCGGCTTCGCTCGCATTTGCCGCCGACTGCCCGCTGAATCAGCCGAAGACTGAGGCCGCCCTCGTCCAACTCGAAGAGAACTGGGCCGCGGCGCTGAGCCGCAAGGACGCCGGTGCGGTCGCCTGCATGTTGGCCGCCGAATTTGAAGATGCCGACGTCGATGGCTCTTTGCACTCTCGCAGCCAGACACTGGAGCACATTCCGAACCGTAAGCCTGGGACGAACAACTTGTCGGAACTGCGCGCCCACGTCGAAGGCAACTCCGGATTTACCCGCGGACTCGCCACTCTGGTAGATGCCTCTGGCAAGGTCGTGGCTCGCGTCCGCTTCACCGACGTTTTTATTTATCGCGCTGGCCGCTGGCAGGCGCTGGCCGGGCACGAGTCCCTTATGGGCGAGGCCAGCCGCTAAATGCGCGCCGTCATCCAGCGGGTGAGCCGCGCCCGGGTTACGGTAGGCGACGAGATCACCGGCGAGATCGGCCTCGGACTGCTGATCTTGCTCGGTGTGGGCACCGAAGATACGCGCCCGGATGCAGAGTATCTCGCCGAGAAGACAGTTGGGCTGCGTATTTTCGACGATTCCAGCGGCAAGATGAATTTGTCGGTCGCCGAGGTCAACGGCGCTGTACTGGTGGTCTCGCAGTTCACTCTTTACGGAGACGCGCGCCGCGGCAAGCGCCCCTCGTTCGACGCGGCCGCTCCCCCGCAGCAGGCCCGTGAACTCTACGAATATTTTGTGGAGAGAGTTCGCGCTTGCGGCCTGCGCTGCGAGACCGGCCGTTTCCAGGAAACAATGCACGTAGAGCTGGTCAACGAAGGCCCAGTCACGATCCTGCTTGATTCCACCAAAGTCTTCTAGAAAAGTGTGCCCCAGGTTCGCGCCCGTTTTTTAGGCGCTACCTTGGGCTCCGCAATCGGAATCGAAATACCTATTGACAGCAATATACTATGCAATACATAGTATATTGCATGAAAGAGCCCGAGCAGGATTCCGCCGGCAAGTGGGAAGTCCAATTGCGCAAAGGCTGCCTGGAACTCGCGATCCTTGCCGCCCTGTGGGAAGGACGGCGCTATGGGCTGGAAATCCTGCGGCGGCTGGAAAGCGACTCCGACTTAATCGTTTCCGAGGGAACCGTCTATCCGCTGCTGAGCCGGTTAAAGGCGCTCGGTCTCGTACGCAGCGAGTGGGTGGAGTCCGATGCGGGGCATCCGCGGAAGTACTACTCGCTCACGGCGGCCGGGAAACGCCGTGCCCTCGAGATGACCGGCATCTGGGCGCGCTTCTCGTCGAGCATGCGGCAACTGCTCGCCCCATTAACCCTCGCAACAGCAAGCAAGGAGAACCGATGACGACATCCACCGGTGCGCAGCAAAAAATCGATTCGTTCCTGGGAACGTTACGCGGGCGCTTGCGCGGTATGAATCACGACGAAGTCGGCGAGATTGTCGAAGAGTTGCGGAGCCACATCATGGATAAGGCATCCGAAAATGCGGACGGAGAAATCACTCTTGCTGGCGTCGACGCGGCGCTCACGGCACTGGGGTCTCCCGAAGAATTGGCGAGTCAATACATCACCGATACTTTTCTCGCTCGGGCTCAAATGAGCCGCTCTCCCTGGCAGATCCTGCGGAGCCTCTTTCGTTGGGCCAGCCTGAGTCTCGCCGGTTTCTTTGTACTGCTTGGTTCCATGCTCGGATATTTCTGCGGCGCAGTGTTCATTCTGGTGGCCGCCTTGAAGCCATTTCATCCACACACTGCGGGATTGTGGATTTTTCCCAATGGCGTCGATGACCCGGAGATTTCATTCCGGCTCGGCTTCGGAAGTGTTCCGCTCGGCGGCAAGGATGTATTGGGTTGGTGGATCGTGCCCATTGGGTGGATGGCGGGCCTCGGTTTGGTGATGTTGACGACCCATATTGCCCTCTGGTTTGTGCGGCAATATCGGAAATCTTTGTTGCTTCCTTAATTGTGGGGTCGAGCAGCAGATGGGTCGTGTGGGACGGGCCTCGGGCCCGTCCCAGGACGACGGGGCAAAGCCCCGTCACCACACAAAAGCACCTCCCTCAGCGGTCAAAGAAAGGAAACGCCAATGGAAGAATCAATCCCTACCAGCGCAACGGTACCGCTAGGCGAACCTGAATTCGCTTCGCGTGCGACGACCCAGCCGACACCTGCTCAGCGCTGGATTTCCCTGGCTGAGTTTCTGATTGGTACAGCGATCGTGATCGGCCACAACGTTTATCGTGTGATCCCGAACGAAGTGCCAATCCTCTTCGTGATCGGCCTGATTTCGCTGCGCGTGCGCGATGGCGGATGGGGCGTGATTGGGCTGCGCCGGCCGGTTTCATGGCGTCGCACGGTTTTGATCGCGCTCGCCGCCGCCGCTGCGAGAATACTTCTGGGCCAGTTCGTGACCGATCCGCTGACCGCTCACTATTGGCCTCCTTCAATTGCGCCGAGTGGCGTCAATGAAATACTGGGTCATGGGTGGGTCGCGTTGCGCTGGCTCCTTCTGGTCTGGACCTTTGCGGCGTTCGGAGAAGAAATCAGCTATCGCGGCTACCTGGTCACGCGCGCTGCCGACGTCGGTGCGCGCTCGAAAGTCTCGTACTGGATTGCAGTTCTTCTGGTGTCTGTTCTATTTGGTTACGGGCACTTTTACAAAGGCCCATCGGGAATGCTCGATTCTGGCATGGCTGGTCTCGTTCTTGGCGTCGCGTATCTTCTCTCTGGACGTAATCTGTGGGTGTGCATTCTAGCGCACGGTTTCATCGACACAGTCATGCTCGTCGCGGTGTTTTTTGGCTGGGCAAACTAAGGTGCTCGATTGTCACCACGGAGGCACCGAGACACGGAGAAAAGAGACCTCTCCGTTTTCCTTTTCCGGTTGGCCGTTCTCCGTATCTCCGTGGTTAAAGAAAGGCAAATATACGGCACTGGCGGACTCGGTGACATACTCTGCAGAGCAACGTCGAAGCAGTTTAGGATAGAGACGCTTCGGATGAGGAACTCTGCTTATGGCGGTTGTTGACACTCCGCAGTCCAGCTCCGACGATAGTCAGCGCACACTGCATCTGGAAGAAAGCGCCCCTGCGCTTCCACCTCTTGCGACGGGCGTTCTGATTGCACTTTGCGCCGTCAAATTGCTGCTGCATATTTTCACCAGCCTGCGCCACTACGGCTACTTTCGCGACGAACTTTATTACCTCGACATGGGGCGCCATCTCGACTGGGGCTACGTCGACGCTGCGCCCCTGGTTGCTGTCTACGCAAAAATCGCGCTTTGGATGGGCGGTTCGCTGGCGGCACTGCGCATCATACCCGCGCTGGCGGGAGCCGCATTGATCGCACTCACCATGCTCATTGCGCGCGAACTCGGAGGCAGGCGCTATGCCCAGCTTCTAGCTGGATTGGCTGTTCTGCTCTGCCCCGGGTTTCTGGTCACCAACAGCCTGATGAGCATGAATTCCTTCGAGCCGCTTTACTGGATGGGCTGTATCTGGGTCATCGCGCGTATCTTGCGCACCAGCGACTCGCGGCTTTGGCTTTGGTTCGGCGTGCTTGCCGGCCTCGGCCTCGAGAACAAGCACTCCACCTTATCGTTCGGATTCGCCGTCACAGTCGCTCTGCTGCTGACCCATCATCGCAGCGAATTCGCGCACCGTTGGATTTGGATCGCCGGGGCCATCGCGCTCGCGCTCTTCCTGCCCAATCTCATCTGGCAAATCCGCCATCACTTCCCCACCATTGAAGACCTGGCCAATGTTCGCCGCGAAGGCAAGAACGTCGTGCTCGGTCCGCTCGCGTTGGTGAAAGAGCAGATGCTCGACATGCAACCCATCCTCTTCCCGGTGTGGTTGACGGGATTGGTCTGGTTCCTGCGCGCCCGCCGCTGGCGCGTTCTCGGCTGGACCTTTGCCGTCTTTTTTGTGTTGATGGAGGTCGTTCATGCCAAAAACTACTACGTTTTCCCGATTTATCCCATGGTCTTTGCCGGTGGCGCGGTTGTAATCGAGGGCTGGCTGGCAAATCGTGCCGTATGGGGACGCGTGGCCGTTATTGCTGTCATCATTCTCGCGTCGCTTCCCACCATTCCGCTGGTGACGTGGATGCTGACGCCGGAAGGTCTGCTCGCTTATCAAAATGCGCTCGGCTTCAAACCTGCCAAGGCCGAGGTGAATCACGAATCGCTTTTGCCGCAACCCGTTGCCGACCAGTTCGGATGGCCCGAGTTGGCCAATGAAGTTGCCGCCGTCTACAACTCGCTGCCACCCGAAGATCGCGCCCAAACCGGAATCTGGGCCGGTAACTACGGCGAGGCGGGGGCGATTAATTTGTTTGGTCCCAGGCTGGGTTTGCCGACTGCCTACTCCCGCCATCAGAACCATTGGTATTGGGGTCCGCCGCCGCAGGCCTACAAAAATCTCATCGTCATCCAATGGGGTCTCGACGACGTGCGCGACAACTGCACCTCTTATCAGGCCTTCGACCATTACCAGCGCTTTGGCATGGCTGAGGAAAACACGCAGTTCTATCTGTGCCGCGGGATCAAATTCGACATTCAGAAAATCTGGTGGCACTCGCACCACTGGAATTGAGGCGGGATTGCTCCTCCACCGTTCCACCCCAACTTGAAACCACGAAGAAAAGCCTCCCGCTCGGACGGGAGGCTTTTGAGGGAGGACCGCTTTTTACTCCTACTTCTGTTGCTGTTGATTCTGCATCGTCGAGGTGCTGGTCGAAGCAAGCTGCTCCAGATTGTTCTTCAGGAGGCTGATTTCAACCCGGCCGCCGGTAACACGTTTCTTGCCTTCACCCGTTGAAGCTGAATCTGGGGCGGGTGCGTTCCCCATACCGACGAGATAAATCCGATAGACCGGAATATCGTGGTTCAGCACCAGATACCGTACCACAGATTCCGCCATTTTTTGCGAAGTAGATATCGCGACTTGTCCATGACCTGAGGAAAAGCCCTGCACTTCGACCACATAGCCGCGCTGCTCCTTCAGCGGAGTAGCCATCTCGTCGAGCGCCGCTTTCGCCTTCTCACTCAGCACAGTCTGTCCCTTTTTGAAGAGGATTTCGGTCTGCGTCGCCGGTTGATACTGATCGATATTGGTGACCACCTGCTCGACCGTGTTCAAGCGAGTGTTCGCCTGTTGGGCGGTCTGCTGCGCGGCCTGCGCTTTGTTGCCGGCGTCGATCGCGTGCTGGTCAGCCTCGTTGGCCTTGGCCGAAGCGAGCTGAATTCCCTGTTGCGCGCGCGCGTCGGTATCTCGGATCGCCTTGCTGTTGGAGGCGGTCAACTCATCCAGTTCGTTGATGCGGTCGCGGATGGGCTGGGTCTGGCGCGCGACGTATTTCTTGCGCGCAAATGGGTTGACCCGGCCCCAGAAGCCCTCGCGAGCCTCGGGCTGCAGCGGCTGTTTGCCGGTCGCACTGTTCTGAGCCGTCATTTGGCTTGAGCTAGAGGTATCGGACTGCGCCGTCGCAGGCTGTGCCGGCGTCGCGGCACTGGTGTCCTGGCCGAAAACTGGCACCGCCAGAATTCCGCAGAGCAGTAGGGCGAAGATGGTGCGGTTGATCATTTTAACTTCCTCCAATGTGGGGAATGGGGGAGCCACTCCGAAGCGCCTTGCGAGCGCAAATTTTTATTGCCGACTTCCAAACTTCTTTCAGAACTTGTACAAACTCCTTGGCAGCTGCCGGACCTGGTGGTTGCCTCAATGGCTTTCACCTTAGATGTCAGAGTTTAAGGGGTCAGAATTCCACAAGATGAGCATCAGGTTTCACTTCTGCAATCAACTAACCTCTGACCTGACCCAAAATCTGTGCCAAGACCCGTATTTCTATAAACAGTTTGGGTGCCAAATACGCCAATCGCCAGACTGCGACGCAAGTGCTTTATTTTCATATGTATTCTACGCCGTTCCTAGCCATGCGGGCGAGCCCCTTCACGGTAAATTTGGCGGGGCCGGTATAAAAACTGCGTGCTGCAACTCTCCCCGGGAAACCTAAAAAAAAACGAGCCAACCTTGTTTTGGAATCATCCACATAGCTTATGTCATGCCTTTCGATACGATCGACAATTACGCGCCGCCGGTGGCTTGGAGTGCTCATTCAGTTAACATTTGTTTTTCACGCCTGTTTGGCGCACGCGGAAAAAACTCGCTTCGATCTCACCCAACTGAAAGCGCCCCCGGGATTTCACATCTCGGTTTTCGCTGAAGACGTGGACAGCGCGCGCATGTTGGTTTTCAGTCCGGGCGGAGTCCTGCTGGTCAGCGAATCGGGTGAAGGCAAGGTGGTTGCCCTTCCCGATTGGAAGCATGCGGGCAAGGCCGAGCGCGTCGTTACCGTGCTCGACGGGTTGAACGAACCGCACGGGCTCGCCTTCTATGAAGGCAAGTTCTATGTCGCCGAAAACGACAAACTTCGCCGCTACGACTGGGATGAGCGCAATCTGCGGGCCTCCAATCCGGTCAAGCTTGCCGATCTGCCGGACGGCGGCGGGCACTCGACCCGTAGCATCGTTTTCCATAACGGCAAGATGTACGTCTCGGCCGGATCGAGTTGCAACGTCTGCATCGAAAAAGATGCGCGGCGCGCGGCGGTAATGGAATTCAATCCGGACGGCAGCGGCCAGAAGATCTTCGCCAAAGGACTGCGCAATGCCGTGGGGATCGCCGTGAATCCTCAAACCGATACCGTGTGGGTCACCGTAAACGGCCGCGACATGCTGGGCGACGATGTGCCGCCAGAAACAATTTACGATCTCGGCAAGGAGGGCGGCGATGGCGGCTGGCCGCATTGCTATGGCGACCGCGTACCCGATACGAAGTTTGCAGAGTCCGCCGCCGATCATTGCAAAAACGTACTGGAGCCGAAAGTCCAGATGCAGGCGCACTCCGCTCCGCTGGGACTCGCGTTTTATGCAGGCTCAAACTTTCCCGCCGAATACCGCAACAGCCTCTTCGTGGCGTTTCATGGCTCGTGGAATCGCAGCGTTCCCACGGGATACAAAGTTGTCCGAGTAAAGCTCGACGACAAAGGCCAGCCCCAAGGAGGCGCGCAAGATTTCATCACCGGATGGCTAGCCCCCGGCGAAACCAAAAGGGGCCGTTGGATGGGCCGTCCGGTAGGCATTGCATTCGATAACGACGGGGCGATGTACGTGAGCGACGATGCGGGAGGCGTGATTTACCGGATCACCCATTCCATGTAGAGCGGGCGCCCCGCGCGCTGCTTTTGATCTTGCGTGTTGTTCGTGAATCTACTCCACCCACAACCGCCGATTCAAGCCAGGATTGGAGCGATTACTTCGGATGGGATGGCGTCTTTGGAACGACGAAGTCGTCGAGATAACTCCTGATCTTGTCGCGATTGGCTGCTCGGTAAGCGAGGTAATCCTGGGCAATTCCGTCATCGGCTCGATTGAGCAGCCCAAAGGGTTCGAGAAAACCCGCTTCCTGAATCTTGATCAATGACTGCAGAGGAGGATCGAGATCCTTCAGTTTCTGTTTGTAGTCTTTTTGGTCTTTCAGCACAGTAATCATCAACCCCAAAGACTCCGATTCTTCTTGCAAAGAGCGCCGATACTTTGGCTCATTCGGGAATTCCTTCTTGAACCGGTCGCCCTGCCAGGAAGCGCGGCTCCCGCCGTAGGTCATCCAAGCGAGACCATTCGGGTCGTCCTTCTTCTTGAGAGAGCTATCGTCGATGGTAATCGTTATATTTTTGTCGTCCTTCTGAGTTACGGCGGCGCCGTCTTTCAACCGCACGTCGTTCAATTGAACCTTATTTCGCTGGAGCCAATTTTGCAGGCCCGTCCAGGAACGGCGACTGTACGGATCGGCGACAATGCCTTCAATGAATTTAGAACGCGCTTCGTCGTTCTTTGCCCGTGGCAACAAGAACATCGCCCCAGTAGCGGTAGGCGGTTTCTCGGTTCGGGTCGATCTGGATCGCGCGCGCAAACCATTCGCCGGCGTCGCCATAGGCGTGTTGATTGAAAAGAACGTCCCTGGTAAAAAGAGCGGCGCTGTAATTGTTTGGATCGAGCAGCAAAGCTCGCATGTATCCTTCCCGAGCCTTGTCTAGTTCCCCGCGAGAGAAATCGGCCTCCGCAGACATGCATCCGATTGGCGAGTGGTCGACTCCTGCTCTGAGCGTGAGTTCGACCCTCCCGGTCGCTCATGTTTAGCTTCCGTGCATAGCTCTCGCCTCACTTATACTTTGGCCTTTGCTGGGCCTCCAGATACACTCAAGCAAACGCCTTGGAACCCGTTACTCACTTTCTGTTCGGCGCCGTCATGGGACGCGCCGGGCTCAACCGCAAGACAGCCCTGGCCACCGCCACCTTGACTCTCGCGGCCGAGGCGCCCGATCTCGACGTCCTGAGCCGCTTCGGAGGCTCCGCCTTCGGCCTGAACCATCACCGCGGCTTCACTCATTCTTTCCTGGGAGTTCCGCTGGTCGCGGCCATAGTTGTCGGATTCATCTATCTCTTCTGGCGTCTGCGCGGTCGCAGAACTCGCAACCCAAATCTGCCGCCGCGCTGGGGTTTGCTTTTCGTTTACGCCTGTCTCGCGGGTTTGAGCCACTTACTCCTCGATTTCACCAACAACTATGGGGTGCGTCCCTTCTGGCCATTCTCCGAGCGCTGGTATTCCGCCGACCTGGTCTTCATCGTCGATCCTGTTTTGCTCCTCGTTCTCACCCTGGCGCTGATCCTTCCCGCGTTCTTCTCGCTGATCAACGAAGAAATTGGCGCCCGCAGCCAGGGCCCAGGCGGGACGCTGCTCCCACGGGGAAGACTAGCCGCCACGCTCGCGCTGCTGATCGTCTTCGCCTATTGGGGGTTCCGCGACTACGAACACAGTCGCGCCTTAGCCGCACTCGAGGCGCGCAATTATCAGGAAGCCGACGCGCTTCGCGCTTCCGCATATCCCTATTGGGTCAACCCGTTTCGCTGGTACGGAGTCGTTGAAACTACGAATTTCTTTGCCACGTTGGACGTCAATTCACTAGCGCCCGAAGTCGATCCTGACGGTGAAATGCGGATTCATTACAAGCCTGAAGAAACTCAGGTCACGCTGGCCGCCAAAAAAACGTATCTCGGGTGCGTTTATCTGAGCTGGGCGCAATATCCCATCACCGAAACTGAAGCGCTGACCGATGATCCGGTAAACAGCAGTCGCCCCGCCTACGCTGTCCATTTCCGCGATCTCCGCTACGATTACCCGGGCCGCATGGGGCGCACCGGACGCGGCTCTCTCGGCGGAACCGTGCTGCTGACCCGCGACCTGCAGGTAATCGAAGAACATTTCGGAATGAAGAGCGCATCAACCAAATAGTATTCGCACGCGTAGGGGCAGGTGCCCTCACCTGCCCCCCGGGGCAAGCCCCGCTCCCGCATCTTCCTATCGAAGGCGCCCTCCCTTGACCGCTAGCATCCGCTCGCGCAACAATCTAAAGACACGCTACGAGGTGCATCATGCTGGCTTACCTATTTATCGTTTTCGCGATCATCGCGCGGATGCCGTTCATGCCGCATCCCTGGAACTTCACTCCGGTAGCAGCGGCGCTTCTCTATTTTGGCGCGCGCGGTTCCAAACGCCAGCTCTGGATTCCCTTTGCTCTGCTCGCCGCCTCGGACGTCATCCTGACTAAATTTGTGTACTCCTATCAGTTCTCGTGGGACCACTTCGTAACCTGGGCATGGTATGCGGCGATCCTATGGCTCGGCACGAGCCTGAGGGAAAACGCGAACTGGCTGCGAGTCGGCGCTGCCGCGCTCGCCGGTTCCGTCTCTTTTTTCGCGGTCAGTAATTTCGCAGTCTGGGCCTGCTGGAATATGTACCCGAAGAACTTCTCAGGTCTGATGACGTGCTACGCCGCCGGCCTCCCGTTCTTCCAACGAGGACTAGCTGGCGACATGCTGTTCGCCGCGGCAATGTTCGGATTGCCCGCAGTCGCCACCGCCCTGGCGCACAAGCCGCAAGGAACGGCAGCAGCTTAAACCAGTTAGTTGGTGTGGTGACGGGGCTTTGCCTCGTCCGGGCCGAGCGCGGCTCGCCGCCGCATCACCCGCCGCCAGGTCAGCCACGCCACCACAATCACGCCGACTCCGATTAGAATCCACCAAATGTGGTGCGCAAAAAGATTCCCCGTCAGGGTGACAATCTGCGGACCGAACCATAGCGTCAACACCGCTTCAATCAAAAAGCGCGCGAATCGCCCCGCAAAAATCGCGAGCAGAAAATGCGCGAAGTTCATCTCAAAAGCCGCAGCAGCCAGCACGACGATCTTGAAAGGCGTAGGCGGCGGCAGCATGGCT
>OCZU010002150.1_pt1 | contig 12691 bp, 9 predicted proteins | sample 1539001 | NCBI WGS metagenome assembly OCZU01 (sample SAMEA3539306, study PRJEB22396) | soil metagenome | biome: tundra; feature: field; material: soil | place: USA | collected 2010-05 | depth 0.15 m
AGGCGTTGAGCAGGTAGGAGATGAGGGTGTAGTACCCGCACAGCGAGACCAGCTCCACCAGGCCCGCGTCGCCGAGGAGCTGCTGAGCGGCACCGTAGGCGTCCTGGTCAAGCTGGCCTGTCGCGGTCAGCTGGCTGGCCACCGCGTAGATCGTCCGCTCGTCCTCGGCGTCGAAGGGCGGGTCCTCACCCCGGCCGATCGCGTCTACTACCGCGTCAGGCACGCCATGCTCGCGGGCCATCCGAGCATGCGCCCACCACTCGAACTCCGCCTTCCAGCGGGCACCCACCGTGATGATGGCAAGCTCGCTCAGCCGACGCTCGATCGACGTCTCGAACCGCAGCCTGCCGCCTAGCGAGCTCAGGCGGCGACCGACGCCCGGCGCGTGTACGAAGGCGTTGAACGGGCCGACCAGGCCGCCTTGTTCGTTGACCAGCTCGCTGCCCCGCGAACCCACGACGCCGTCCCACACCTGCTGGCCGTCAGGGTCAAGGTCGTCATAGCGCAGATAAGGAAGTCGGCTCATAGCACGACCATAGTGTTCCGGCGGACGTGCCGCGGCGGCGGCAGGTCGCGCCTGCTGAGGGTGCCGCTCCGTGCTGACGGTTCGCCTGGTGACAAGCTGACGGGCGCCGAACAGCCTGGCCATGGTCAACCGATAAGTCGTTAAGCGCGTCTTACTAGCTAGTCAGGACCACGTCGCGACCGGTCTCTCTCCTGACCTGCCAGAGCGCCTGAGAACGGACCCGGTGATAAGCATGCGCTCAGTCCGAGCTGTGATCATGCGGCGCTCCGCGACCGGCGCCGGTCTCATGGTGTCGGTGCTGCTGACGGTCGGCCTGAGCGCCGCCGGTCCGGCGCTCGGCGCCATCGGCCCGGCTAGCGCCGGCACCATGCACGCGTCGGCCCGCGGTGCCCTGGCGACCGTTGCCTCGCCGACACAGCCGGCCGCCGCCAGACCCATCCGAGCAAGTTTTTCAGCCGTCTCGTGCAAGGGCACGTCGTGGTGCTTGGCGGTTGGCAGCTACACCGACCGGTCGCATGTCAAGCACGCGCTGGCGCAGGTGTGGAACGGCCAGAAGTGGCGGACGCTGAAGAACCCGCCAGGCCGCTCGCTGACCGACGTGTCCTGCTCCGCTGCGTGGTTCTGCATGGCCGCTGGCGGGCCGACCGGAATGGAGACGTGGAACGGCCGGGTGTGGCGGGGGATCAAGGGCCCGGCCGGTCGCGTAGGCGGCGTCTCGTGCGGCAGCCGCTCACTCTGCATGGTGATCAACGGGCGCGTCAACGGGGGCGTCGCCGAGTCGTGGAACGGCAGGAAGTGGCGAACCTGGACGCAGAACACCGATGCGTGCGGCGGGCCACCTGGGTTCCCGTGCGGCCTAGCCGACGTGTCGTGCGGCAGCGCGTCCAACTGCGTGGCGGTCGGGACGCGGACCGTTTCGCAGGAGCCGGTACAGAACACCATTGGCTTCGTGTGGGACGGCATCGGGTGGGGCGGTACCTCGCCACCTAACGACGGGAATCCGGCTGCCCTGAACGCGATCTCCTGCGCCGGAACATTCTGCATGACCGTCGGCGGCGCGTTCAGCGAAGTCCAGGATGGTGGTATCGCGGTTGCAGGCGCCTGGAATGCCAGGACCCAGTCGTGGCAGGACGTCTCCCCCAGCCTGGGAACCCTCTGCTCCGGCTTCGGGTACTGCTTCTGGACCGGGGTCATCTCCTGCGGCAGCGCCACGAACTGCATGACCTTCGGTCGAAGCAACCTGGCCTGGAACGGCACAGCGTGGGTACCGGCCCCGTCGGTGTCGGCCGGCCGAGGATCGAGTCTCGGGACTGTCTCCTGCGCAGGCTCCTCGTGCATGGCGGTCGGCTTCCGGACCGTCGCCGGTGCGGTCCGGCCCCTCGCCGAGCTGTGGAACGGCACAACGTGGAAGATCCTGCGAACCCCCGTCCCCGGCTGACCGCGTAGCCTGCTCCTTGCCAGGAACGGTCAAGGGAAGGAGCCGGCATCGTGCCCGAGCACCTGCTGTATGTCGGCGGCCAGTGGCTTGCGGGCAGCGGCAGTACCGCCGTGGCAACCAGCCCGTCGTCGGGCCGGGCCTTCGCCTCGGTAGCGATGGCAACCGCCTCCGACGTCTCTGACCGCCGCGGTTTTTACCGAGGACCTGGAGCGCGGGCTTGCCTTCGCGGAGCGGGTCAGGGGCCGGCTGGGTCAACATCAACGCCTCGGCCAACCTGTGGGAGCCGCACCTGCCGTTCGGCGGCCGAGCGGGCAGCTGCAGCAGCCGGGGCCGGGTCGGCGGCAGCTACCCGATGGAGACATTTACCGAAACGAAGACGGTGCTCCACCCGGCACCCCGGTTCAGCTAGGAAAGGCGGCAGTACGTGGATTTCAATCCCCGCGTCAACGAAGACAATCCAGACCCGAGGATCGCCTGCGCCCTTCTGCTGGACACCTCGACGTCGATGACCGGCGAGCCGATCGATCAGCTCAACCGCGGCTTCGATCTGTTCTGTGACGAGATCAAGAAGGATGAGCTGGCGCGCAAGCGCACCGAGATCGAGGTCATCACCTTCGGCGGGATGGCACGAGTCGAGATTCCCTTCACCGAGGGCCGGGACCTGCAGCCGCGGCGGCTGGTGGCGAGCGGAGGCACCCCGATGGGCGCCGCGCTGGATCTAGCGCTCGACGAGCTGGCGCAGCGCAAGCATGCCTACAAGCAGGCCGGCCTGGAGTACTACCGGCCGTGGCTGTTCGTTCTGACTGACGGGGAACCGACCGACGACGGGGTTTTCAGCGCCGCAGCCGTCCGGGTCAGAGAGGCCGAGGCGGCCAGGGGCGTCTCCGTGTTTGGCATCGGCGTCGGCGCCGGCGCCAACCTCACCCGGCTGAAGGCGATCTCGTCGCTGCGCGAGCCGGTCATGCTCGATGGCCTCAGTTTCCGGGAGTTCTTTGCCTGGCTCTCCGCGTCGCTTGGCGCGGCGTCGGCGTCCAACGCCTTCGGCAGCAGTGATGTCGGGGTCGCGCAGGCCGAGTCGGCCGAGCAGATCCCGCTGCCGCCGGCTGGCTGGATGAAGGCGTGACGACTCCGCATGTGGGAAGTCATTGGCGCATCGGTCACCGGAACGTCACATCTGGCCGCGCGGAGACAGTGCGAAGACGCCTCGGGCTGGCGCACTGAGCCCGGCCTGACGGCTCTCGCGGTGGCCGATGGCGCGGGCTCCCGGCCGCTGTCAGGACGCGGCGCGGTCCAAGCCGTCGAGCGAGCGCTGCAGCTGGCCGGCGCCCGCGCAGCAGGCTCAGCAGGCACAGACCCGGCCGAGGCCGCGGCCTGGCTGCGCGACATCTTCAGTGACGTGCGCGAGCAGATCGCGGCCATGGCGGCTAGCGCAGGCAACGGACCCGCTGACTACGCGACCACGCTGGCGGTGGCGATCCTGACCGCTGACACCGTCTGCATCGGCCAGGTCGGCGATACGATCGCGGTCGTCGGCCAGGCCGGCACGTATCGGACGCCAGCGCCAGCGCCGCACTCTGAATACGTGAACGAGACGGCCTTCATCACCGGTGAAGACGCCCTGCGGCAGCTGCGGATCACCGTCCTGGCACCGGCCGAGGTCGACTCCGTCATCCTGTCTACGGATGGTCTTCGGTTCAAAATCCTCGACGATCTGGCCAGCGCGACGCCCTACGTGCCATTCTTTGACGATGTGACCGCGTATGCCCGCTCGCCGCAGCCAAGCGCGCTCGCCATCCAGCGTTTCCTGGAATCCCTTGCTGATCAAAGTGGTGACGACAAGAGCCTGGTCGTCGCGGTGCGAGCCGAATGGCGCAGGGCAGGTGGCAGCGGTGCGGACGGTTCGTCATGACGATAGTGACCAGTTCCGGCCTGACCGTCGTGCCTGGCACCAGGCTGGCAGGCGGCGGGCAGGCTGAGGTCTTCGCCCTTGTCTCACGGCCCGGATTCGTCTTCAAGAGGTACCTGCGTCAGGCGCTCGCTGACGATCCGAGACTGGAGCGGCGGCTGCGGATCATGGTGGCTCAGCGGCCAGCGGAATGGCGGGAGCCCCGCACCGGGCATATGACTCTGGCCTGGCCGGATGACCTGGTCTTCGACAACGGCCGGTTCGCCGGGTTCCTGATGCCGCAGGTGGACATGGGCCGGACGGTCGAACTGCACCGGGTCACCAATCCGTCCGACCGGCGCACCGCGACCGGGGCGAGCGCCTGGGCACAGGGATTCAACTGGCGGTACCTGGTCCGCACTGCCTCGAACCTGGCACATGCGACCACCATCCTGCATGACGCGCAGACGGTCATCGGGGACTTCAACGAACGTAACATCAGGGTGTCGCACGAGACTCGGGTCACCTTGCTGGACTGCGATTCGATGCAGATCAGCGATCCAGCGTCGGGAGAACGGTTCTTCACCGGAGTAGGCCGGCCTGAATTCACCCCACCCGAGATGCTCAACGCGGACTGGAGCAAGACAGTCCGCCATCCTTCCAGCGACCTGTTCGCGCTGGCCATCCACCTCTACCAGCTGCTGTTGGAAGGCGAGCACCCGTTCCGGGGCACCTGGTCAGGGGCGGGCGACAAGCCGTCGGTGCCCGAACTTGCCCGCCGTGGTGTCTGGGCACACCAGCAGGGCGGACCACTGTCGCCGCGACGCTCAGCGATCGGCATCGATCTGCTCCCCGATGCCATCGCCGACATGTTCCAGTCCGCGTTCGAGGCCGGCGCCGTCAGGCCGGCGGCCCGGCCCACTGCCCTGCACTGGCAGCACGCACTAAGCGGCCTGGATAGGCAGCTCAGGCGGTGCGCATCGAACCCAGAGCATTGGTACCGCGCAACCAGGAAGACCTGTCCGTGGTGCCTGCAAGCCGTCGCTGCCCGCACCTCGGCGCGGCTGCTGCCGTCGGCCACCGCGGCATCGTCGCGACCGCAAGCGACCGGGCCGGCCTGGCGGTCACCAGCGTCCGGCGCGCCGCGGCAGCCGTCTCGGACCCAGGTCTTCTTGCCACCCAGCCAGCAGCACCCGGGCCCGGCACGGCGCAGGCCAAGCCGCCGGACTGCCCTGATCGCGGCAATCACCGGTATCGCGGCGGCCGTGAGCATCGTCGTCGGCAGCCTGGCAGGCGGACCCGCGGCGCCAGGAGCCACCAGCTTCAGCAGACCTGCGCATAGCTTCGCTGACCCCGGCAACCTGGGTGTCGATGCGCTGGCATTCAGCCCGGACGGCCGAGTTCTGGCCACTGGCGACGCTGACGGCAGCACCTACCTGTGGCTGATCGCCGGCGGTGCCAGGATCGGCGCCGTCCCCTGCTCCGACACTGGCGTCGGGTACAACAGGGGGGTGGCCTTCAGCCCGGACGGCAGGACTCTGGCCACTAGCGATGCCGACGGCAGCACGTGCCTGTGGAACGTCGCGACCAGCCGCCGGCTCGGCACTATCGGCGACCCAGGAGCCGACAGCGTCACCTCGGCGGCGTTCAGCCCGGACGGCAAGACCCTGGCCACCGCCGACGCCAACGGCAGCACCTACCTCTGGAACGTCGCGACCGGGCGCCGGCTCGGCACTATCGGTGACCCGGGAGCCGGCGGCGTCACCTCGGTGGCATTCAGCCCGGACGGCAAAACGCTGGCCACCGCCGACGCCAACGGCAGCACCTACCTCTGGGATGTCGCTACCAGGCGGGAGTCCGGGATCCTCGGGAGCCCCAGCGCCTACGCCAGCACTACGGAGGCGGTGGCGTTCAGCCCAGACGGCAAGACGCTGGCCACCGCCGAGGCCAACGGCAGCACGTCCCTGTGGAACGTCGCGACCGGGCACAAGACCGACACTTTCCGCGGTGCGTTCGAGCTCGATGCCGCCGCGTTCAGCCCGGACGGCCGCATCCTGGCCACCGGCAGCGCTGCGGATGGCACCGTTCTGTGTAACGTCACTACCGGGCGCAAGATCACGGCCCTGATCGACGCGCGGACCGCCTATGCGACCGTCACGACCGTGCAGTTCAGCCCGGACGGCAAGACTCTAGCCAGCGGGTATAGCGACGGCCAGACATATCTGTGGCGGACCGCGCGAGCGGGCCGCTGAGCACGGGGGCCGCGCAGCCTGAGTACATGGCCGCGCCGCCAGCGCTACCCGGCGGTATCTTCTGGCCGCTGGCCGGTGATTTACTGGCAGGCAACGTCTGCCACAGCTAAAGGACGGTGTCGACGGCGATGACCACGACGGTGCACGCGCGGAGCCAGCCAGGTATGTCCCGGACCTTCGACACACTCAATCCAGCGACATCCGAGCCCATCGGCACCTTCGCGATCTTCGGCGAGGACGAGGTCAACGACACTGTCGCGCGGGCGCACGAGGCGGCGGCCTGGTGGTCCGCGCTCAGCTGGAAGGAACGCCAGGTCCGGCTGCTGGCCTGGAAGTCCTACCTGATCAGGTACATCGGACGGCTAGCCGAGCTGGTGCACGAAGAGACCGGCAAACCGCTCGCCGATGCTCAGCTCGAGATCTTGCTGGCGATCGTGCACATCGACTGGGCCGCGCGCCAGGCCCGCAAGGTGCTCGGTCCGCGGAAGGTCCGCAGCGGCATCGTGGCGATCAACCAGGCAGCCACTGTGGAGTATCAGCCGCTCGGCGTGGTCGGCGTGATCGGGCCGTGGAACTATCCGGTGTTCACCCCGATGGGCTCGATCGCCTACGCGCTGGCGGCCGGCAACGCGGTCGTGTTCAAGCCGAGCGAGTTCACTCCGGCTGTCGGCGGTGCCCTGGTCAGCTCGTTCGCCGAGGCCGTCCCCGATTACCCGGTCCTGCAGCTGGTCACCGGGCTCGGCGAGACTGGCAGCTTCCTGGCCCGCAGCGCGGTGAACAAGATCGCCTTCACCGGGTCGGCGGCTACCGCCAGGAAGGTGATGGCCGCCTGCGCGGAGAACCTGACCCCGATGGTGGCCGAGTGCGGCGGCAAGGACGCGCTGATCGTATCGGCCGACGCCAACCTCGACGCGGCCGCTGACGCCGCCGTCTGGGGCGCCCTCTCCAATGCCGGCCAGACCTGTATTGGCGTCGAGCGGATCTACGTCGCGCAGGACATCTACCACACCTTCCTGGCGAAGCTGGCCGAGCGGGTCAGTGCGCTCCGCCCTGGCGACGACCGGGAGGCCGACTACGGGCCGATGACCATGCCGGGCCAGATCGAGGTGATCGAGCAGCACATCGCGGACGCGATCGCGTCCGGCGGCCGAGCGGTGGTCGGCGGACTCGGCAGCATCCGCAGGCCGTATGTCGGTCCGGTGATCCTGGCCGACGTACCCGAGTCGAGCACGGCGGTCACCGACGAGACGTTCGGGCCGACCATGACAGTGACCGCGGTCGCTGACCTCGCCGAGGGTGTCAGGCTGGCGAACGCGGGCCGCTACGGCCTCGGCGGCACCATCTTTGCCAGGAACAAGAAGGCGGCCATGCAGGCGGCCAGGGCGCTGCGCTGTGGCATGACGTCGATCAACTCGGTGATCTCCTACGCGAGCGTCCCCGCGCTGCCATTTGGCGGATCGGGCGACTCGGGCTTCGGCCGGATTCATGGTGCCGATGGGCTGCGGGAGTTCGCCAGGGCCAAGTCGATCACCCGGCAGCGGATGAAGCCGCTGGTGAACCTGACCTCGTTCAGCAGGACCGACGAGGACATGAAGAAGATCCTCAGCCTAGCGACAATCCTGCACGGCAAGCGCTACAAATAAGACTAATTAGATCATAGTCGACGCCCCAACCCCGGGCTGCTGCCTCGATCATGGGCGGTGCTCCGCCACATTTGCGGGCAACCGCCCATGATCAAGAAGCCAGTCGTGGGCGAGACGCGTGGGCGGCAGGAGATCCGGACGGACCGGACGGCGCGGATGCGCGCGAGCCGCCCGAGCTGCAGGCGGCGTGCGGGAACCCTGAGCCCGGCCCGCGCGCATCCCGTCCAGGGTAAGCCAGCCCCACCCCGGCCCAGCTCTCCCCCGGTGACACTGGTGCCGTAAAAACAATTGACGGCGCTGTGACGCCCGGCATTCTCGTTCAGCCGGGCGGGTCCGCAGGCTGACTTGCGGCAGCGAGGGCGCGGACCTCGGCGGTCCTGAACCGGCGGTGTCCGCCGAGGGTCCGGAGACTGGACAGGTGCCCGGTGTCTGCCCACCGCAGGACCGTCGTGGAGCGGACCCGGAAGCAGCCAGCGACAAAGCAACGGGCGGTCGTCATGCTTGAGGTCGCTACTGCGGCCCGTCAGGACGGGGTGAGCAGGAAGGCCGGAGACAGGGTCGATGAGGCATTCCCGCTGGCTCGCGAGAACCTGGGTATTTGGCGTCATTTGTTCGTCTGAGCGGGTCATCGAGCAGGCTCGTCGTTTCGGCCGTGAGTGCGGCGGCCCGGCCACGGCAATGTGCGCCTGGCGGGAATCCGGCCAGCGGCCCGGCGCAGGCTGGCCAGTAGCGTCCGGTTTCCTGATCGTCGTGGCGTCCAGCCGGAGCGGCCTGGACCCGGCAGCCGCATGAGCCCCGGTGACACCACCAGCACCGGACCGGTCGGGACTGCTGCGCCGCGGTTCTTGAGACACCACCGGAGCGAGGCCCTCCAATCCGGCGCCAGGGCACATGGGCCGCGACAAGGCCTGGTCGGCGCCAGGGCACATGGCCGCAGTCACCCCGAGCCGAGCCCGACCAGGTCCAGTCCGGTCCAGCCCGGCCCAGTGCTCAGCCCTGCCAACTCCACCGGTCAATGGCCGGCGAATTCGATACAGCCGGAAAACGCTATGGATCGCGGGTTCGCGGGAAGGATGGTCGGCGAAGCGAGCGTTTTCGGATCTGGCGCATCACCCTATTTGCGGGCAATCGCTCATGATCACCACGCGAGTGGCGCGGGCGAGTGTCCGCGCCGCTTAGCGCGCGGCCAGGACTAGTTCGGCTGGTTCCAGGGCGGCGAGCGGCGCGCGGCCGGAGATCAGGTCGGCGGCGCGCTCGGCGATGGCGATCGTCGGCGCGTTGGTGTTTCCTCTGGGCACAGTCGGCATCACCGACGCGTCCACCACTCGAAGCCCCTCGATACCCCGCACCCGCAGCTCCGTGTCGACTACGGAGGCCAGGCTGCCCACATCCAGCCGCGACTCACTGCCCATCGCGCAGGTGCCGACTGGATGGTAGAGCGTGCCAACGTCGCGGCGGATGAACTCGCGCAGCTCCGCGTCGGCCCGCAGGCTGGCGCCGGGTGCCAGCTCGGCCGTGCATATCTTGCGCATCGGCTTGGCCGCCGCGATCTCCCTGACCATCGCAACGGCCCGCACCAGCGCGTCAAGGTCGGCCGGGTCGGACAGGTAGCTGGGGTCGATCAGTGCCCGGTGCCTCGGATCGCCGCTGCGCAAGGTGACCCGGCCCCGGCTGCGCACCGCCACCAGGGTCACCAGCACCGACATGCCGCGCGTCGTCGTATCGGCCATGCCGCCGTCGCGGAACGGGACCGGGAGCACGTGCCACTGGATGTCCGGGGCCGGCAGCCCGGTGTCAGTCCTGGCGAAGCCTCCGGCCTGGGCGATGTTGGTCGTCATCGGCCCGGAGTGGGCGAACTGCCAGCGCAGCAGATTCTTCGGGCCGGCCAGCTCGGCCAGGCTGCGGACCTTGGGCGTGGACCACAGCGCGGTGGCGACGGGGTGGTCCGACAGATTGGCCCCGACACCCGGGCTGTCCGCGATCACCGCGATGCCGTGCTCACGCAGGTGGTCGGCTGGGCCGATGCCGGACAGCATCAGCAGCTGCGGGCTGTTGATCGCGCCCCCGGCCAGGATCACCTCGTTGTTGGCCTGTACCTCGTGCTCGGTACCGCGGCGGGTGTAGCGAACGCCTACCGCTCGATCGCTCTCGATCATCACGCCAGTGACCAGCGCGTCGGTGAGCACGGTCAGGTTGGGTCGTCCAGCGGCCGGATGCAGGTAGGCGTCGGCGGCTGACCAGCGCCGTCCGTTCTTCTGGGTGACCTGATAGAAGCCAACCCCATCCTGCCTGGCCCCGTTGAAGTCGTCGTTCGCGGTCGCGCCAGAGGCCACCGCGGCGTCCACGAACGCTCTGGTGGACGCCGACCTGATCGGAGTGTCCACCACGCTCAGTGGCCCAGAGCCGCCATGGAAGGCCGATGCACCGCGTACGTTTTGTTCCGCCCTGATGAAATACGGGAGTATGTCGGTATAACCCCAGCCATCGCAGCCGTACTCGTCTCGCCAGGTGTTGTAGTCGTACTTGTTGCCCCGAACGTAGATCATCGCGTTGATCGACGATGAGCCACCGACGACCCGGCCACGCGGCCAGTAGACGCTCTGCCCGGCCGCGCGGTCCTGCGGCACCGTGTGGTATCCCCAGTCGTATGCGCTCTGGAACAGCAGGTTCATGGCCGCCGGGATATGGATCTCATCGGCGTCGTCGGGCGGCCCAGCCTCGATCAGCAGGACACTCACGGACGGGTTCTCGGTGAGACGACCGGCAAGGACGCAGCCTGCGCTGCCAGCGCCGACGATCACGTAGTCATGCACGGCAACTCCCGAACCTAGTTCGGACATTAAAGAAACACCCTACTAGGTCATACCAGGAGTGTCGGACTCCGACCAGAAGCACCAGACGCGCTCCCGGCTCCAGCGGCCGGGAGCGCGCTCCCCTCACCTCCGGTGGCCATCCGCAGCACCCGGCGGGCCCCCGAGATCCGCCGGGGAACTGCACCAGATGGCCCGCGAGCCGGTTCCAGGCCGGCCCGATCCAGGCCCCGATCTGGCCTGGCAGGGTCTCTTCGCGGTGCCCGGCGAGCCCACCCCCCAGTCGGCCAGCCAGGCCGTCGTCGCGATTACCCTCTGTATCCATACGATGCCACATTGTGTTCGCAATGTGAACCCCTGGAGTCACAACTTGCGTGAGACCGGTGATTCTGGCCTACGGTGGAGGCCATGCCAATCGACCGCAACGACACGCCCGTCGTCTTGTCCCGGATCTACACTCGCACTGGCGATGCCGGCACGACAGCGCTCGGCGACGGCAGCCGGACCGCTAAGACGGACCTGCGGCTGGCCGCCTACGCCGACGTGGACGAGGCCAACAGCGCCATCGGGGTGGCTGTCACAGCCGGCGGGCTGCCGACCGACATCACCAACCTGCTGATTCGCATTCAGAACGAATTGTTCGACGTCGGCGCCGACCTGTGCATCCCGATTGCCCCGGACCCGCCCTATCCGCCGCTCCGGATCGACGAGAGCTACATCACGGCCCTTGAGCAGGCGTGCGACGCCCACAACGAGGCGCTGCCGACGCTGCGCAGCTTCGTGCTGCCCGGCGGCACGGCCGGCTCGGCGCTGCTGCATGTGGCCAGAACGGTCGTGCGGCGGGCCGAGCGGACCGGCTGGGCGGCGATGCAGGAGCATGGCGACACGATGAACCCGCTCGCCGTGACGTACCTGAACCGGCTGTCCGACCTGCTGTTCATCCTGGCGCGGGTAGCCAACACCGACGCCGGCGACCTGCTCTGGAAGCCAGGCGGTCAGCGCTAGTCTGCGGCCACGCAGTCTGCGGCCACGCTAGTCGGCGGCCACCTGCAGCAGCGCCCGCAGGTACCTGACCTCGCCGGACTCCTCGGAGGCCGGGCCGGTCGGCGCCTCGGCGCCGGCCAGGGCTTCAAGCTCGGCCTTGACCGCTGGCCGGTCGACGTCGGCGCCGAGCATCGCCCGCCGGGCCAGGATCGACACGCGGTTGTCGGCGACCGACAGGAACCCGCCGCCCACAGCCGCCTGAACCTCCGGCGCGCCGGCCGGATCCTCGGGCAGGATCCGCACCACGCTGCCCTCGGCCAGGATGCCGAGCACCGGCGTATGGCCGGTGAGCACGCCGATGTCACCGTCCAGCGTCTTGGCGATCACCCGTTCGGCGGCGCCCGCCCACAGCTCGCCCTCTGGCATGACCAGCTTCACCTGCAGCGTCACTGGGACCGGTCCAGGTCCTTGGCCTTGCGCTCTACGTCCTCGATCCCGCCGCACATGAAAAATGCCTGCTCGGGAACTTGGTCGTACTTGCCTTCGGTGATCGCCTTGAACGAGGCGACGGTCTCCTCCAGCGGCACGAAGGCGCCCTCGATGCCGGTGAACTGCTCGGCCACGTACATCGGGTGCGACAGGAACTTCTCGATCCGCCTGGCCCGCTGCACCGTGACCTTGTCCTCTTCGGAGAGCTCGTCGATGCCCAGGATCGCGATGATGTCCTGCAGCTCCTTGTACCGCTGCAGGATCCGCTGCACCTCGCGGGCCACGTCGTAGTGCTCCTGGCCGATGTACTTGGCGTCCAGGATCCGGGACGAGGAGTCGAGCGGGTCGACCGCCGGGTAGATGCCCTTCTCCGTGATCGCGCGGGACAGCACCGTGGTGGCGTCCAGGTGCGCGAACACGGTATGCGGCGCCGGGTCGGTGATGTCGTCGGCCGGTACGAATATGGCTTGCATGGAGGTGATCGAGTGACCTCGGGTGGAGGTGATCCGCTCCTGCAGCTGGCCCATCTCGTCGGCCAGGGTCGGCTGGTAGCCCACCGCCGACGGCATCCGGCCGAGCAGCGTGGACACCTCCGAGCCCGCCTGGGTAAACCGGAAGATGTTGTCGATGAACAGCAGCACGTCCTGCTTCTGCACGTCGCGGA
>OCZU010002152.1_pt1 | contig 12682 bp, 6 predicted proteins | sample 1539001 | NCBI WGS metagenome assembly OCZU01 (sample SAMEA3539306, study PRJEB22396) | soil metagenome | biome: tundra; feature: field; material: soil | place: USA | collected 2010-05 | depth 0.15 m
CGGGCGTCGGGTCAGCACGGCGGGCCGCAATCGCCCCTGACTTGGCGCGCGCCCTATGCGGCAGAAGCGGGCGAGGCCGGATCATGCCTGGGGGTTCGCTTCGGCCGTCTTGGCGCGCGGCAAGTCGCCTGCCGATCCATTGCTCCTAGCCGACAGGGTGATGCGCCTGCGGAATCTGGAGGTGAAGTGGTCATTTGTTGCGAAGGAGGTCTTGTCAGCGCGTTCCGCTTTTGCTCTTGTGGAATGAGGAGGCGGTAATGGCTCGCAAGAAGTCGCTGTGGTCGGAACTGCAACGTGAGCGGGAGCATCGTCAGCGTGCCGCCCAGGCTCGGGAGCGCGCGAACGAGCAGACGATAAAGCAGATAATGCGCGATCACGACCGCGCGGAACGGCAGGCCACCCGGGCGGACGCAGCTGAGCGAAGACGCCATCAACAGCTTGCGCACGAGACTGGCGTATCCGCAGCGGCGACCATGAAAGCACGGCTTGATGTACGGCTGGCCGAACTCGGGACCCTGCTGACCTCCGCGCTGGGCACGCCGCCCCAGTTGTCGTTCGCCATGTTGAGGCGATCTGGGCAAGCCGTTATCGGTTCCGCTGTGGGAGGATTTCGCTCCGCCACCGCCCGGCGCCCTATCTGGGCTGATGGGCGGCAAGGCCCGGCATGCGCGCGCTCAGGACACGGCCCGGAACACCTTTGAGCAGGCACGTGCCGAGCACGCGCTCGCCGAGGACGCACGCGCCCGCCGGTTGCAGGAAGCTCGCGCGGCGCATGGCCTGCGGGTCATGGCCATCGAAGCTGAGGTCCGCGAGCACAACACGGCAGTCGATGAGCTTGAGGGTAACTTCCGGGCGGCCGTGCCGGATGCTGTGGAGGAGTGCTTCGGTCAGGTGCTCGCTCAGTCCGAGTACCCCAGCGGGTTCCCGCATGAGTACCAGGTCGCCTACCGGCAAGAACCCCGTGAGCTGGTCATCGAGTACCGGCTGCCTCCCGTGGAAGTGGTCCCGGCAGCACGGGACTTCAGGTACGTCAAGACCCGCGGCGAGATTGAGGAGCTGGCCCGCCCGGTCAAGGAGATCAGGGAACTCTACGCGTCGGTGATCCACCAGGTCGCGCTGCGCACTATGTGGGAGTGCTTCGCCGTCACCGTGGCCGAAGACGTCGTGGATACTGTCGTGTTCAACGGAATCGTGCCAGCGACGAACCGCGCGACCGGGCAGGCCGAAGAACTGCACCTGATCAGCGCGCCCGCCAGCAGACTTGCCTTTTCCCGGCTCGTGCTAGATCAGCTTGAGCCCGCCGCGTGCCTGAAGCACCTCAAAGCGATCCTCTCGCCCCATCCCTATGATCTGGAGCCCGTCGAGCCGGTGATTGAGTTTCAGCAGGCGAAGTACCGTTTCGCCGATCCAGTCGATGCCCTGGCGGGCATCGACTCGCGCCCTGACCTGCTGAAGATGGACTGGTATAAGTTCGAGAACCTCATCCGCCAGCTCTTCGAGGCCATGGGGCTGGAGGTCCGGATCACGCGGTCCTCCCGCGACGAGGGTATCGACGCGGTCGCCTACAACAAGACCGACATCGTGCACCGTTCCGAGATGCTCATCCAGGCCAAGCGGTACAGCAACTGCGTGCCCGCCAACGACGTACGCGCCCTGGCCGGGTCGGTGGAAGAAAAACGGGCAACAGCCGGCGTGCTCGTAACCACCGCATGGGTCAGCCCGGAAACCAAAGCCTTCGCGGCCCGTAACAACAGGCTCACCATCATCGAAGGCGGCGAACTCAAGCACCTGCTCGCCGAGCACCTGAACCTCGACGTCCGCATCGACCTGCCCCGCCGCCCCAGGCGCGCCACTTAGCCGCACGCACCGACCCCAAGACGGCACAGATCCAGCCCTTGTATCGGGACGAGCGCCTCGCGGCAGAAGAGTGCGGTCTCGCGACATGAGAACGCCGACTCCCATGGCTGCTCAGGACCCTGCGCGTGCTCGGCGGGTTTTCTTTGGCGGACTCCGGCTGCATGCTCTTGACAGCATTGCCATCTCGCAATACATTCATTCTCAAAGCTATTATTTTCCGAAGGAAATAATAATGCGACGAAATGGGCTTAGGACTTTTTTAGTTTCCTAGCGTTTACGGGAATCGGCCTAGGGGTACTTACGCCTGGGTCAACTGCGGCCAATGCCGCAACGTCCGCATCACGTCATGTGTTCATTTATTGGACGAACTATAATAGCGGTACGATCAGCAGAGCTGTCATATCCGGCTCCGGCGTGAAGCCTCAGTTTATTGGTGGCGCGTCCGGGCCGGTAGGAGTCACAGTTCATGATGGCTACCTTTACTGGGGAAACGCAGGATACGACAGCATCGGGAGAGCCAAGCTTAACGGAACTGACGTTAACCAGCATTTCATCCGAGTTCAAGGAACTCCCCACGGAGTAGCCATCAGTCACGGGCTACATCTACTGGACTGAAAGGTTCGGGAATGCCATCGGCCGTGCTAAACTCACTGGCAGGCAGGTTAATAATAATTTCATCAGAGGCGCCGCCGGGCCGTGGAATATAGTCGCGAGCGGGAACTACATCTACTGGTCTAACTTCGGCGCGAGCGGTTCCGCCGGCGGAACCGCCATCGGCCGGGCTAAGCTCAACGGCACTAGCGTAGATCAGCGATTTATCCGCGGTGCATCGACTCCGAGTGGCCTAGCAATTTCAGGCTCCTATATCTACTGGGGCAACTTCGGGGACGACACCGTTGGGCGCGCCAATCTTAACGGACGGCACGTCAATGAGAGATTTGTCCGCACAATAGCACCGACCGGTGGAGTCATGGTCCGCGGTCTGTGGATCTACTGGGCGAACTACCTGAACGGTACCTCGATCGGGCGGGCGAGGATCTCGGGAAGAAATGCGGATAACACATTCCTGAACGGTCTGAGCAGTCCCACTTGCATAATAACGGCCGGGTGACCCCCACAGTAGGCGCTTGTTGTCGCTGCAGCGGATAGCCGCGAGACCACCGGATTGAACAGTGCGGGCAGTGCACCTCGACCTTCCCAGCGTGGCAGATACGGATTTCCGCATGCGGCGGTCCGAACTCGCAGGCCGCTGACGTCTGGCCCGCCGTGTCCAGTTCTGCGACTGCCGACAATACTCTGTCAGCCTCCGGGTAACGCCGACTGAGCCTTAGGAGATCCCTGTTAGGGCGACGCCGCCGTATATCGCCGCTAACAAGCGGCCGACGCAACTGGTACTGGGTCTACCCCTGATTGTTGCCGTCGTGCCGTGATATTCCTTCAGTGCGCCCTTGCCAAAGCGGGGTACTTATTGGGCGTACGTCGTACGCGGCCTCCTAGTCTAGTCTAATCCAGACCGGTGGCCCAACTATCCAGCCCTCATCGCCGAGCACATCAAGGACGGCGAAGAGGTTGGTTCCGTCCTCCCTGGCCTCAACAGGCCGGTCGCCCTTGGCGTCCGAGAGGATGGCTTTCCGATCTCCCAAACCGACTGTTACCACCGTCAGGCACCCATAGGGCCGCTGAGTCGGCATGCCAGCGGTATCGCAGCCAGTACCAGAATCTACGCACCCTCATCGGCAGAAGAGGACGAGTCAGGCAGATCGTCAGCATGGGGGCACGATCACGCCGTAGCGCCATGACGTTCCATATGGCTTGTCCAGTGGGGGTCCGTCCACCAACGCGTAGGAGCGCCGAACGAGGCGGCGATGCGCGCGTCGCCAGCTTGAGCGGTGACTACTCAGTGTGATCAGGCGAGCTGTCCGGATGTGCTGTGTGTGCACTGTGTGCAGCGAAGCAGCGGATCGACTCGTTCCACGCCGACGCCCTGCCGGGAGCGGCAGACATCCAGAAACGCCAGGTCAGGACGGGTGCGCCGCCAGGGACTTGAACCCCGAACCCGCGGATTAAGAGAAGACCGCTGAACCGCCCCGAGCGCGCTAGCTGCACAGATAGCCCGCGAATATGCACTGAAAGCACACACTGCACAGGATGTGCACGATGCTCGTTCCACGAATCGTTCCACGCCATCGGCGGGTGGCCTAGCCGAATCCGTCACTGAACGTAGCCGATTAGTTCGTCGGCTGCGCTGCGGCGTTGTCGCTACCGCTGTTGGCTCGGTGAGGATCCCTTTCGCGGCACCGTGGTCGGCGGCTGGGGATGGCCGGGCAGTGTGGCCAATTCCTCGGTGCGTACTTGCATGAGCTGCTGACGCGGGAGGCGGCGCGCCTGCGACAATGGTGGCACGCATCGGCCTCTACACTGCGGGTATGGGCGCCGATGGGCCGGCGAGCGAGCAGGCGGCTGGGCGGGACGATGGCCTGGCCCTGCCTGAGCATCTGTCAGCGCTGGTCGGCGCACTGCATGGTCCGGCTGACCTTGGCCGTAACCACGACAAGTACCTGACTTATCCAGATCGGGACGACGCTGCCGGGGCCGCGTCAGCATGATCTTGTGCGACACCGGGCCGCTGGTCGCAGCGTTCAATGCGGCTGATCGTGACCAAGTCCGCTGTGCCGCGATCGTGCAGGACAATTGGTCCCGGCTGGTCATTCCGTCGCTTGCGGTCACGGAGATCTGCCATCTGCTGGCTGATCGCGCATATTGACTGTCCCGGCGGTCGCAATGCGGCGAAAATCAAATTCAAGATCAGCCCAGAACTGTCAACAGTCATCGAAATTGACCCGTTAACACCGACACAGGTAAATTTCAGCCGCCGACCAAGCTCAAGGTGCACGGTCAGGCCGGCACTGTCGTCGCTGATCCGTTGGCGCGCCACGTCGCGACGACGTTCGCCGCAACGCATCGCGAGCGCCCCTAGTGGCCGGCGCGCGCGATCACCTTGATTATCGCGTCGTCCACGGCGTCCTGCGTCCACTGGAAAGCCCACACCTCGCTGATGTGCCCGTCGCGCACGTGGCAGACATGCACTGCTTTGTCGCTCAGATCGCTGCTGGCGAGGCGCGCGCGCACGGTGAGCAGGACGACCGCGTGCTCATCGTCGGCGAGCACGTCGTGAACGTCGTAGGCCAGGGTGCCATCGGCCATGTCGTAAAGGCGCCCGAACAGGTCAAGGACGGCGCTGACGCCTTCGTAGTCAGCCGCCAGCGGCCCCCGGCCGCCGACATGCCAGACGACATCAGGGGCGAACAGTTCCTGCATCACGTCGAGGTCGGCCGACGCGATCGCCGCGTGGACACTTCGAGCCAATTCTGTGTTTGGATACTCCATTATCCGTTTCCTCCCGTCAATAGAAGCCTATACGGCCCCGGCGGCGTCGGCGTAGAATGCCGGGCAATGACCACCATACGTGTTATGAGCTGGAACATCGAAAGCCTTGGCGACGCCAAGGCAACGCAGGCCGATCCGGTCACCAGCGTGCTCAGCGAGTCGGAACTCGTCAACTTCATCAACCTGGTCATTCGAAAAATTAATGCTGACATTGTCGGCATTATGGAGGTTAAGTCGGGAATCGGGCCCCGCATCCTCGACTGGCTGCTGGCGCGGCTCAACAGCGGCGCCGCCTCCGGCCCGTGGAAGGGCCGGGTGAGCGCGCGCCAGGATGGCGGGACGCAGGAAGAAACGCTGTACCTCTGGAAAGAGAAAAAGGCAACCCTGGCCCTCGACCCGGCCGGCGCCCCCGCTCCGATCGCCTCGATCGGGATCGTCGACCAGAACGCGCTCGAAACCACCTTCGCCTCACTGGGCATCGGGACACAGCCAGCCACCCAGAACCTGCTGCTCACCGCGCTGCAGGCGGCCGGCTACCTCGCCCACCCCAAGTTCAAGGCAGGCAACAAGATGCGGGCGACGCAGACCTGGCGGATGAATGCCGACTCCTGGAACGCACTCGCCACCGCGAAGAACCCCGCCGTCAAGTTCGGGACGACGAAACCGCCGGTCGCGATGAACCCGGCGCAACTTCAGGCACTGGCAGCGCAGCTTATCGGCACCGACATCCTGCGGTTTGTCGGCTATGCCCACCGCTCGCCGTTCCTCGCCAACTTCCTGGTCGGCAGCCCGGCCAAGAAGGTGATGGTCGCCGTGCTTCATGCCCCCGGCCCCGGGGAACCCATCCGCCTGGACGCCATCAACATCATGGGCCTGAGCAACAGCGCCGCCGCCGCCGACAACCTGGTCCTCATGGGCGATTTCAACATCGCGGAGAACCAGATCGGGAACCTCGCCGTGGAATACGGCCGGTTCACGCAGGCGGCCCACTTTACCTTCGACCCGGTCGTGCCGAGGCGCTACCAGCCGGTCTTCGACCCCATCGAAAAAGCGCCGCTGACGGCCGGCAACGAGGCGCTGCCACCCCCCGCCCGCACCACGGTGATCGACACCTGGCTCGACGACACCGCCCCCTCGAAATCCGTGCTCGGCAACACCTACGACAAGTTCTTCTTCCGCGGCAACACCGCCAAAGCGAAAGGGCTCACCGCCCGCCATCCGCTGACCTGGAACATGATCGACCACCTCAACGGAGCCGACGCGGTGAACGTCTGGCCGACAGAGGCCAGATCGGCACTGACCTTCTTCCGAGACTTCCGCGGCAACGCCTACCTGGTAAAGACCGACGCCCGCCTGGCGACAGCGGAGGCCAAGGAGCAGAAGGAGTTCAACAAGGCCTCCGGCGCGGCGGCAAACATCCAAAAGCAGATCACGGCGACGAAACCTCCCGCCAACTCCCCGCTGTACCTGCGCCTCGCCAATCAGAGCGCCAAGGCCACCAAGGCCAAGCAGAAGGTGGCCTCGTTCAAGCGGCAGCGCGGCGCCATCGCGGTCGTGCAGAACGTGGTCAACAACGGCGCCATCGCCGCGCCGACCGGCGTCGGCACCGCACTGGCCGTCTACCGCGAGGCGATCAGCGATCACTTCCCGATCAGCCTGGACGTGGATACGTGAGCCTGGGCGACCTGCTGGCCGAACTCCAGGCTACCTTCCCGCAGAACGCCACCTCGGGCACCTTCGACGCCGCCGTCGTGCAGCGCGGCGAGTACACCGCGCTCCTGGCCGGCCTCGGCATCCCGGCCACCATCAGCCTGACCAGCGCCGACGGGTGGCAGGTGCAGGGCGACGACATCGTCTTCACCGGCGCGGCCACCACACCGCTGCTCGGGGTACCGGCAGCGCCGGTGCACTTCCAGTTCAGCCCGTCCGGCGACGGCTTCGTGCTGCTGCTCGACGTGCAGCTTCCCGCGTCGTGGACGCTGACGCAGTCGTTCACGTCACTCGCCGTGCCGGTGCTCACCGATCTGGCGCTCGACCCCACGCGGCGGTCGGCACTGATCGTGACCTCGGGGGCGGCGCTTGACCCCTGGCAGGTCGACAACGGCACGCCGCTGCCCATCGCCGCGTCCGGGCTCACCTTCGCCGGCTGGTTCGCCCCCAACTCGTCGGTAGTCACGCAGCTGGCCACCCTGCTCGGCGGCGGGACGCACGCCATGGTGGCCGGCCAGATCGCCTGGAACGCTTCCGCCGGCACCGCGACCACGTCGCTCCCGCTGTGGACCGGAAGCACGGCCCTTGGTTCGGCGACGCTGAGCGTCGACATCGCCGTGTACGGCGGCTTCGACGCCGCCATGCCCAATCAATACCGGGCCGGCATCCGGTTCGACACCTCGCTCAAATTCCCCACGAACGAAAAGCCGGACGAGACGATTGACCTGGCCGCGCTGCTTGTCACCTTCGACCAGGGCGTGATCGACCTGATGCTCTCGGGCAGCGCGATCGCCTTCCCCACCCCGGCCGCGCTCGCGAGCTTCTTCGGCGAGGACAACGGAATCGCCAGTGCCCTGCCCAGCAAGTTCCAGGGCGGCAACCTGGTCCAGGTCGACTCGGTGCTTTTCGGCATCGGCTTGTCGACGGGCACGCTTGAGTACGCGATGCTGACCGTCGGCATCGCCGAGAACCAGTCATGGAAGGTGTGGCCCGGGGTCCTGGAGTTCGACGGTGCTCGCTTCAGCTTCATGATCACCGCGCCGCTTGATCCGGCCAGCAGGAGCTACGCATTCACCGCGACCGCATGGTTCGACACCCTGGGCATTCCCTTGGTCGCCCAGGCGCTGCTGCCCGCCGAGATCTTCACAATCGCGCTCGACCCGGCCAAGCAGCCCCCTTCGCTCGGGGCGCTGCTCGGTAATGTCTTCGGGTTCACTAACGGGCTCCCCGAGGACCTGTTCATCACCACCGTCAGCCTGAGCGCCGACCTCTCCCAGAAGCTGTACGACGCGACGGTAGAGATCGAGGGCGACTGGTCGTTCGACATCGGCACCGACAACCAGGTGACCTTCGAGGACCTGACGCTGGAGTTCGGCTACTCCGCTGACGATGGCCCGTCCGGCGAGATCGCCGCCCGCTTCGCCATCGGTGACAACGACTTCGCCGTGCGCTTCGACATGGCCAAGGGCAACACCGTGCTGCACGGCGAGTGGACCGAGAAGGGCGCGCCGCTCACCTACCAGGACATCGCGATCGCCCTCGGCCTGTACGGCCTGCCTAACACCCCGGCCGGTATCGCACTCGGCCTCACCGCCGCGAGCTTCGACTTCAACTTCTCCACCATGACCTTCGACTTCACCATTACCACCGCGCAGTACGGTGACGCCGCGCTGCTCGTCGGCAAGAACCAGGCAGGCCACTGGGGCTTCGTCTTCGGCATGCGGCCCAACGTGGCCGTGACGATCGACCTGTCCACCATCGACGTCATCGGCAAGCTCGTCCCCAGCGGCGACGACATCATCTCGCTGTCCCACCCCCGGATCGTCGGCGCGAGCACGGCCCTGCCCGCGTACCAGCCGCCGCCGGCTGTCAAGGAAATCATCGGGCCGGCGATCAACAGCGGGCTCGTGCTCTCCGTCGAGCTGATGGTGGGCAAGGACGTCGACGACACGCTGACGGTGCGGTTCGGCGGGGCTAATGACGGGACGGCATTGGACACGCCGCCGTCGCAGTCCCAGCTTGCCCTCCCCGCGCCGCCGGGCGCACTAGCCTTCCCCGCGCCGGCGGGCGCGAGTGCCAGCCCTGCGCCACAGGCGACGTGGATCAACGTGCAGCGATCGTTCGGGCCGGTGCAGTTCCAGCGGGTCGGCTTCGCTATCACGCCGCAGGATGAACTCGCGCTGCTGCTCGACGCCGCAGTGTCGCTGGCCGGGCTGACGGTCGCGCTCGTCGGTCTGCAGGCGTCGATGCCGATCCGCGCGCCCTACGTGCCGAGCTTCGACCTGGCCGGGCTTCAGGTGCAGTTCAACGGCGGCGGCGTCGTCATCAGCGGCGGGCTGGAGAAGGTGCCCGCATCGAACCCGGTCGAGTACACCGGCGAGCTGACCGTGGAGATCGCGTCGTTCGGCGTCACCGCGTTCGGCTCCTATACGACCGTGAACGGCCACCCGTCGCTGTTCGCCTTCCTCTTCCTCGACCTGCCGCTAGGCGGGCCACCTTTCTTCTTCGTCACCGGGCTCGCCGGAGGTTTCGGCTACAACCGCAGCCTGAAGCTCCCCGACATCTCCGGCGTGGAAAGTTACCCGCTGGTCGCCGGCGCGATGGGCAAGATCGACGCCGCCACCACCGAGCTGCAACTTAACTCCTACATCCAGCCGGAGCAGAACGAGGACTGGCTCGCTGCGGGCGTGCGGTTCACCTCGTTCGAGATGGTGCGGTCCTTCGCGCTGCTCACCATCGCGTTCGGCACTCACGTGGAGATCGCGCTGCTCGGCGAGTCGACGATCAGCGTGCCGATGCCGGTCGACGGCGAGACTGTGACGCCGGTGGCCCAGGCGGTCCTGGTCCTGCTCATCGACATCTCGCCGTCTGACGGCGTGTTCTCGGTCTGCGCGCAGCTCACCCCTGATTCTTATATCTTCTCCCAGGCCGCGCACCTGACCGGCGGCTTCGCCTTCTACGTGTGGTTCCCGCCCAGCCAGTACGCCGGCGACTTCGTGATCACCCTGGGCGGCTATAACCCGTACTTCACGCCGCCGTCGCACTACCCGAAGCAGGTGCCGCGGCTCGGCCTGAACTGGCAGATCAGCAGCGAGCTTTCGATCAGCGGCGGGGTGTACTTCGCGCTGGCCCCGTCCGCGCTGATGGCCGGCGGGTACCTGAAGGCCATCTGGCAGAGCGGCGACGTCAGCGTCTGGTTCGACGCCCAGGCCGACTTCCTGATCCGCTTCAAGCCGTTCCAGTACCTGATCTCGATCAGCATCACGCTCGGCCTGACGCTCACGCTCAACCTGTTCGGTACCACCAAGCGCATCACCCTCTCGCTCGGCGTCGGCCTGATGCTCTGGGGCCCGCCGTTCAGCGGCTCGGTGACCGTGGACCTCTTCATCATCAGTTTCACCATCCCCCTCGGCCCGCCGCGCAGCGATAAGCAGCATGATCTCGACTGGGTCAAGTTCCGCCAGTCTTTCCTGCCTGCTGCCAACAGCTCCGAGCGCCAAGGCGCCGCGCGGGCGCCGCTCGCCCCTGCCGCCGCGGGCAAGCCACCGCCGCCGACGCCGACCGACAGCCTGGTCACCGTCAGCGCGCCGCAAGGCCTGCTCGGCACCGTGCAGGAAGGCAGCACCTCCGTGTGGCTCGTGTCGCCGGCTGCGCTGCGGATCACCGTGGCTACGCAGGTGCCGTCGACCAGCGCCAGCGTGGTCACCAGCACCACGATCACGCCGTCGGGCAACTGGAACGACCAGCTGGGGGTCGGCCCCATGGGCGCGGGCGCCGGCACGCTCAGCTCGGCGCTCACGATCGCCATCGACCGCGACAACCTGCCCGACCCCGACACCTGGGCGGCGACGGCCACCACCGGCGGCGTCCCCAAGGGCCTGTACCTCAACACCACCAACCAGATGCAGACCGACGGGACGGTCAGCCAGGTGCTGCTCGGCGTCACGCTGACGCCGGCCCCGCCGGCCGGCGGCAGCACGCTGCCGGTGCCCGTCGACGAGCTGCTCGACGACGACCCGCCCGTACGTAACTTCCGCTGGTCAGCCGCCGTCCCGCCGGATCACGACAACTTCGACCAGGCCACGGCGATGGCACGGCTGCGGTCGTCGCTGGTCGACCCGGCGGTTGGCCAGGCTCGCAGTGGCCTGCTGCAGGCGCTCCGCCAGCAGGGGCTCGACGTGGCCGGGGCCGTCGACGTGGCCGCCTTCGCGGCGGCGGCACCCAGCCTGCTGGCGTCAGCGCCCCAGCTCAGGCTGCTCGGCGAGGATGTGCCGGCCACCGTGGGCGGAGGACGAGCATGAGCGCGGTCAGCACGGGCAGCGACAACTCGGGGTCGATCAGCTTCTTGCAGTACCTGCTGCCAGCGCTGGAGAGCGGTGACTACACGCTGACCGCGACCCAGGCCATCGACGTGCTCGGCCAGGGCGAATCGCTGCAGGCGACACAGTCCTTCTTCGTCAAGGGACTGCGCTACCAGCTGGACGACGGCGGCGTCGACAGCGTCTTCCCGCCGTCCGGCAGCCAGGGCGAGTTCGGCAACGTGCTGCCGCACGTGGTGCTCACCGACCCGACGCTGCCCTGGCAGCGCTCGCCCGCCGCGCAGTCGGCGCGGCAGGTCGACCAGGCAGCCCGGCGTGCGGGCGCGGGCGCGCCGGTGCCGAGCTGGCTGGCGCTGCTCCTCTTCGACGAGGAGGACCCGCCGCCGAAGCCGCAGGCCAAGACCATCGCCGACCTGGCCGGCGACGGCCACGTCTTCTTCCCGCCGCGCACTCCCGAGTACGGCGAGAAGCCCGCCGACCCGGTCACGGTCATCGACGTCCCGGTCGGCTTGTACGCGCAGATCACCCCCTCGCTAGCCGACCTGACCTGGTTGGCGCACACCAGGCTGGTCGAGGTGACCGCCAAGGCCACCGGCCGTGACGCCCCGCCACCGCCCGGGTTCGCCGTAGTCTTCGGCAACCGGCTGCCCACGGCCGGGCGCACGAGCACGGCTTTCCTCGTGTGCCTGGAAGGATTCGGGCCCTACCTGCCGACCGATGACGGAGGCGCCCCGCCGGCCTTGCCCGCCCAGGCAACCGAGGTGCGGCTGGTCGTGCTGCGCACCTGGACCTTCTCCGCCATCCAGCTCAAGCAGAGCTTCCAGGGCATCCTTGAGGCCGTGGACCTGAGCCCGGCCTCGCTGCGGCTCCCGGTAACGCCGTCGCCGTCGGGCGAGGCCGACCCAGCAGTAGCCCAGGCCTTCGGCCTGGGCTATACGGCGATGAACCACCGGCTGCGCGACGGCAGCGACACGGTGTCCTGGTACCGGGGCCCGCTGCTGCCGCTCGGCGTCACCGGGCCGGCGCTCACCCAGTCGCAGTCCTCCGACCAGCTGCTCCGCTATGACCCGGACAACGGCATGTTCGACGTGAGCTACGCCGCGGCGTGGGAAGTCGGACGGCTGCTGGCGCTGCATGACCGCAGCTTCGCCACCGCGCTGTTCCGCTGGAAGCTGACCGTCACCCAGGAGGCCGCCACTCAGCTTGAGGAGGAGATCGTGGACCAGCTGCTGCCGCCGCTGGCACCCGGCCAGGGCGACGATGCCGGCCCGGCGTCGATGCCGCCGATGCACCGCCGGCTGGCCCGTGTCATCAAGGACGTCGTCGGTCCGGCGGCGCAGCGCGTCGCCGAGCGCGGCGGCACCGAAGCCGGCGGCACCGAAGCCGGCGGCACCGAAGCCGGCGGCACC
>OCZU010002153.1_pt1 | contig 12676 bp, 10 predicted proteins | sample 1539001 | NCBI WGS metagenome assembly OCZU01 (sample SAMEA3539306, study PRJEB22396) | soil metagenome | biome: tundra; feature: field; material: soil | place: USA | collected 2010-05 | depth 0.15 m
AACGGCTGGAATCTCGACCCGTGGGGCAGCAACAGCCAGGGCACCACGGAGCCGATCAGCTACTACTTCAACGGCACCATCGGCGACGTGGCGGTCTACCCGGTCGCGCTGTCGGCGGCTCAGGTGGCTGCGCACTACGCGGCGAACGCGCTTAGTCACTAACAGTGTTACACCTAGCCGGGATCCGGCGTGCGGGCGCCGAGTCTGATCGCGATCTATGTCGCGATCAGCTCCGCGTCGGCACGCCGGATCCCGTAAGGTCGTCTAGCGGCGGCCAGTAGGAGAAGATGTGAAAATCAGGGTTCTTTCCGGATGTACTGTGATTGCACTTGCCATGGCAAGTGCGACCGCCCTGCCGGCATTGCAGGCGTCAGCGGCGCCGAATGCACGGGCCGGTCAGGTCGGGCTGACGGCACCGGCGTCGGGCACCAGGCTCGGGCAGGACGTCAGTTCCCGGGTTTCCCCGTCGTGGCAGACCAGCGGGACGGTCTGGGCGCTCGCGGCGGTACACGGCGTCATCTATGTCGGCGGCAACTTCACATCGGTCCGGCCGCCAGGCGTGGCTCTGAACGGTGCCGGCCAGAAGGTGCGCACGGATCTGGCGGCGTTCAATGCGAGCACCGGCGCCCTGATCAAAAGCTTCGATCCGACGCTGGACGGCGAGGTGAACGCCCTGGCCGTCTCGCCCGACGGTTCCACGCTGTACGTGGGCGGCCACTTCACCCACGCTGACGGCTCGTTCCACGAGTTTCTGGCCGCATTCAGCACCTCGACCGGCGCACTGATCAGTACCTGGGATCCGGCCGCGAGCGGGTCGGTGCTGTCGATCGCGCCGTCGCCGAACGGGTCAGAGATCTACATTGGCGGCAACTTCGCGGCGCTGGATACCGTAGCTCGGACTCGGGCCGGCGCGGTTGACTCGGCCACCGGCGCGCTGCTGCCATGGGCACCCGCCCTCAACGGCACCGTGACCTCTGTCGCGGTCGCCCCCGATGACTCACGGGTACTGGTCGGTGGCTATTTCACTACGTTCAACGGCGTCACCCAGCAGGGGATCGGATCAACGGATCCGGCGACCGGCGCGAGTGAGCTGTGGGCGCTGCCGCCGATGTTCGAGCCGAATCACACCGGCTGCCTTGCGAACGTGAAGGACATCGTGATCAGCGGCAGTGTCGCCTACGCCGCGTCCGAGGGCACTGGCGGCGGCTGCTTTGACGGCGACTACGCGGTCAACGTCAGCGATGGCAGCCTGGTCTGGCAGAACGACTGCCTGGGCGCCACCCAGGCCCTGGTCGTGCTCAACGGCGTGCTGTATAAGGGCTCGCACGCGCATGACTGCGCCTATGCACCGGACGGCTTCCCGCAGGTGGCCAACCCGTCCGGTGGCTGGTTCACGCACCGGCTGCTCGACCAGTCGCTCACCAACGGCGCGGTCGGGCACTGGACGCCGAACACCAACGGCAACAACCTCGGCCCGCGGGTGATGGCGACCGACGGCAAGGAACTATTCGTCGGCGGCGACTTCACGACCGTGAACAACCACCGGCAGCAGGGCTTCGCCCGGTTCGAGCCCACCCCGGACACGACAACTCCGCCCCGGCCGGGTGCGCCCACCGTGACCAGCACGTCGGCGGGGGTGGACTCGGTGACTTTCACCGCGGTCAGCGACTCTGACGACGGCTCGCTGGCGTACGCGATCTACCGGGACGGCGGCAAGAAGCCAGTCGGCACCATTCACGCGACGTCGTGGCCATGGGCACTGCCGGTGCTGCACTTCCGGGAGTCACATCTGCGGCCTGGCCGCATTCACACCTATACGGTGACGGCCAGCGACGGCACGACGACGTCGGCACACTCGCTGGCCTCCGCGCCGGTGAAGGTATCAGGAAAGAACCCGACCCTCAGTTATTACCGGCGGGTTCTGGGCGCTCATCCCTCGTTCCTCTGGAAGCTGAACGAGCGCTCGGGCAGCACCGCGTTCGATGCCACGCCGAACGGATTCAAGGGCAGCTACCAGCCAGGTACCACGCATGGCGTGGCAGGGCCGATTACCGGCAACCCGGACACGGCTGCCAGCTTCGACGGGCGCACCGGACTGGTGACCGCAGATAATTCGGTCCTCGGCCCGCAGCGGTTCTCGATCGAGGGCTGGTTCAGGACGAGCACCAGCACCGGTGGCAAGCTGATCGGATTCGGCAGCTCGCAGACCGGCCTGAGTACCTCCTACGACCGGCAGATTTACATGATGAACGACGGTCAGCTGGTGTTCGGCGTGTTCAACTCCACGATCTCCACGATCGAGACTCCCAGGGTCTACAACGACGGCAACTGGCACTACGTGGTCGCCACGCTCGGCCCGACGGGTATGGCGCTGTATGTCGACGGGCACCTGATCGGCACGAATCCGAACCACGCGGCGCAGAGCTACTCCGGCTTCTGGCGGGTCGGCGGCGACAACCTCAAGGGCGGCTGGAACCTCGACTTCTGGGGCAGCAACAGCCAGGGCACCACGCAGCCCAACAGCTACTACTTGGCGGGGACGATCGCGGACGTCGCCGTCTACCCGTACGCGATGACTGCCGCTGAGGTGGGCACGCACTATGCGGCGAACGCGCTAAGTCACTAACCGGAAGAAAGATCTGCCGACAGCCGATACTATCCGTCACTACGACAACTACCCGGTACTGCGGACCAACCTGCCAGTGACCGCGCTTGTGATGACCGCGGCTCTCGCGAACGGTTGGCCAGCGCAGCCACTGTCCGGATCGGAGATTGATCGATGACTGGCAATCGGTCCTGGCAACCTGCGCCGGGAAGCGGTCGCAGTGGTGCCGCCTGGCGGTCCGGCCGGGTGCTGATCGCCGCGCTAGCGGCGGTCGCAGTCGTCGTGGCGATAGTGATTGTCGCCGCGCACCTCGGCGGCGGCTCACCAACCGCTGCGCTGCCGGTAACTGGTCGTAACTCGCCAGGCACGGGCAGTCCGACGCCCGGCCAGGGCACCTCGCCAGCCTCGGCCGGGCATAGCAGTACCCCTGCGCCGACCGGGTCGTCATCTGCCTCGGGCCGGACCAGGACCTCAGCGCCTCGTAAATCCTCCTCGCCCGGGAGCTCGGCTTCGCCCCGCCCGAGGCGGACCAGCCCGTCGCCAGCGCCGTCATCAGGCGGTCCGATCCCGTCAAGTCCGCTGGCGCCGGCTCACGGCGCGCTGTTTGGCGCCTATGCCGAGCCCGGCGGGGGGGACAACTATGGTGCGTTCGTGGGTGCCATCGTCAACCTTGAGCACAATATCGGCCGTAAACTGGCGATAGATAATCTTTACGATAGATGGACCCATAAGCTGCCGCTCAACATCGCTCGCTGGGATCTGCGGCATGGCACCATCCCGATGATCTCGTGGGCTGGTGCCCCCACTAACCTGATCACCTCCGGCGCTTATGACGCTCTGATCCGCTCTAGCGCACGCCAGCTTCGGTCGCTGCGCGGACCGGTCATGCTCCGCTGGCTGTATGAGATGGACGGGGTTCACCAGAGTTCCCTCGTCCGGTCACCGGGCAGTTTTGTGGCGGCCTGGCGGCACATACACCACATCTTCGCGGCGGTCGGCGCGACTAACGTCAGCTGGGTATGGTGCCCGAACGCCTTCAACTTCGGCACCGGGGTCTCGCAGCGATACTACCCGGGCAGCCGCTACGTGGACTGGATCTGCGCCGACGGCTACAACTGGGCGCCGAAACAGCATCACGCGACCTGGAACAGCTTCGCCCACATCTTCTCCGCTTTCTACCATTGGGGTGCCAGGACCGGGAAGCCGCTGATGGTCGGCGAGTTCGGCGTTCTTGAAGGAGGGCCTGGCAAGAAGGCGGCCTGGTACCACCAGACCGACCATCAGCTCAGGACGATGTTCCCGGCGATCAGGGCGGTCGTCTACTTCAACTCCGATCACGAGGGTTTCAACTGGCGAATCACGACGTCGTCATCGGCTCTGGCCGCTTTCCGCGCTTTCGCGACCGATCCGTACTTTGGCGCCCAGGCGAGGGTCTAGCGGTCCGCGCGGTATTATGTGCGGGAGAGGGTTGTTATGTCGTTCTTCAGTCGTCTGCGGCAGACCAGCTGATGGGTACGCCACTTGTGTACATCGGCGGTGCCGGGCGCAGCGGAAGCACGCTCCTGGAGCGGATGCTTGCCTGCGTTCCAGGCTACTGGGCGGTGGGTGAGGCTGAATTTATCTGGCAGCGCGGTCTGCAGCGAAATGACGGCTGCGGCTGCGGCTGCGTGTTCAGCGAGTGCCCGTTCTGGACTGCCGTGGGTGCGGCTGGTTTCGGTGGATGGGACCAGGTAGACGTCGACGAGGCAGTCGCACTGCGCGTGGCCGTAGACCGGCATCGCAACATCGATCGGATCTCCGGGCTGCGCGGCGCGGGTAAACTGACCGATGCCATCGCTTCCTACACACAGCTCACCGACCGGCTATATCAGGCTGTGCGGGAGGTGAGCGGGGCGTCCGTGATCGTGGATTCGTCCAAGAACATCAGCTATGCCCTGCTGCTGCGCGACCTGCCAAGCTTCGATCTGCGTCTGGTCCACCTCGTCCGGCGCAGCCATGGTGTCGCGTACTCCTGGTCCAAGCGAGTCCGCAAGCCGGGGGTCGGCGATGGCAGCGAGTTCATGAGCGTGCATCCGCCGTCCTGGGCCATCGGGCTGTGGCTGGCTGACAACCTGCTGTACGAGGCGCTCGGCCGGCGGCTGCCGCGCGCGACCAGGATCCGATATGAGGACCTGATCGCCGATCCTCGCGCCGAGCTGAGCCGGGTGGTCAGCGATCTCGGCTTGCCGGCCGCGGACCTGGGATTTGCCTTCCTGGCGGACTCGACCGCCGACCTTCCGGCCTCGCATGCCCTGTCCGGCAATCCGATGCGCGCTCAGCGCGGCCAGGTGGTACTGCGGGCCGACGATGAGTGGCGCACGGCTATGAGCCGTCGGCGCCGGGCCGCGATCAGCGCGGCGACCTGGCCGCTCCTGCTGCGTTACGGATACCCGATCGCGCCCCGCGCGCGTCAGCAGTCATGACAGGGCTGCGCTGTTGACAGCTCAGGATCACCGGACAACGGCGCTATCGGCTGAAGCGGGGCAGGTCGCACGCGGATCAGTCGTGAACGTCGCCGCCATGACGGTGGGTGCCGGGCTCAGCTTCGGGCTGACGGTACTGGCAAGCCGCTGGCTGCAGCCGAAGGCAGCCGGTGAGTTCTTCGAGCTGATCGCGCTCTTTACAATCTTGTCCAGTTCGTTCCAGATCGGCGCCGACACGGGCCTGACCCGGTGGATCGCGCGGGCGCGCGCGGTCGGCGGGCTGGCGGAGGTGCGGCGAATCATCCTGATCGCATCCGTCCCTGTCCTGGCCATCGGTGCCGCGGGCGTCGGGGCCGTCTGGCTGGCCGCTCCCGCGCTAGCGCGGATCTTCCTGCGTGGCATGAACCAGGGACAGGCGGCCTCCGATTTCCGGCTGATCGCCGTGTTTGTTCCGCTTGGAGCGCTGTCCGCCTGCCTGATCGCGGCGGCGCGGGGTTTCGACCGGATGTGGCCATACCTGGGGATCGAGGGCCTCGGCAAACCGGTCCTGCGGATCGGACTGGTCGCGATCGCCCTCGGAACCGGCTGGGGCCTGCGCGGAGCCGTCGTCGGGTGGAGCGTCCCGGTTGCCGCTGGCATTGTCGCCAGTTCGTTCATCATGACCCGGATGGTCAAGAAGGAGATGCCGGCGGCCGTCCCCGTGTTCTCCTCCGTCGGGCGAGGCGGGCTGGCCGCGGAATTCTGGCGGTTCGCGGCACCGCGCGGATTCGCCGGGATCTTCCAGATCATCGTGCTCTGGCTGGACATCCTGCTCGTCGGCGCACTGCTCGGCAGCTACGACGCGGGCATCTATGCCGCGGTCAGCAGGCTCGCGATGCTGGGCACGTTCGCGCTTGAGGGAACCCGGTTCGCGATCGCCCCGCAGCTGAGCCGGCTGCTAGCCCGCCGCGAGCACTCGCGCGCCGGGGATCTGTATCAGAGCGCGACCCGGCTGCTGATGCTGGTGTCCTGGCCGGTGTACCTGCTATTCGCGATCTTCCCGACCGTGGTGCTCGGCATCTTCGGAGCCCGCTATACAGCGGGCGCGGTGTCGCTGGTCATCATCGCGCTCGCGATGCTCGTCAACACCGGAACCGGCAACGTCACCGTCCTGCTGCTGATGGGCGGGAAAAGCTCGCTGAACGTGATCAACACGATGGCGGCGCTGGCGGTCAACATCGGACTGAACCTCGTGCTGCTGCCGCGGCTCGGGATCGCCGCGGCGGCGATTGCCTGGGCCGCGAGTATCGTGGTGGACAACCTGGCGGCCGTATTCGAAGTCTGGTGGGTACTGGGCATCGCGCCGCTCGGACGCGGCTATGGCCTGGTCGTGATCCTGGCCACCAGTTGCTTCGGCGCGATTGGCCTCGCCGTTCGAGTCGTAGCGGGGCAGTCGCTGCCCGCGCTGATGCTGGCTCTGGCGATCGGCGTGCTGGTATACGCGCCGGTGGTATACCTGAGCCGCAGGCGGCTGTACCTGACCGGGCTGTACGCGGCCCTGCGGCCTGGCCGGGCATCGGCCGGCGAGCAGCAGCCGGGCCGGGTATCGGTGATCGCGAAGCAATCAGGCAGGCATCGAGGGGAGCCATCGGCCCCTGGCCGCCGCCGGGCGGGTCAGCACCGCCAGGCCGCCGTAGCGGCGGTCGGGACGAGCGCGGCGAAGCCGGTGCCGGACGGCAGACGAGTTCGCCCGGCCGCCGCTGCACCAGTGCGAAGGAGCACGTAAGCATGGATCCAGCCAGCAAGCCCGTCGGCCGGGCCGGACGAGACGCCGCCAAGCGGTTCCTGCGCGGGTATGGCGAGATCACCTCGGTCCTGCGGCCAGGGCCCGACTTCGTCATCATCGGTGCGAAACGCGGCGGGACCACCTCGCTGTACAACTATGTGCTCGAGCATCCGTCGGTACAGCCGCTGTTTCCTGGCCGGCAGCGGATCAAGGGCATTCACTACTGTGACTGCGAGTTTGAGCGCGGCTCGCGCTGGTACCGCTCGCACTTTCCGCTGCAGGCGCTCGGCCGTCCCATGGCCAGACCGTGGTTGCGACCAGCGATCACCGGCGAGGCGAGCCCGTACTATCTCTTTCACCCCCTCGCCGCCGAGCGGCTGGCGCGGCAGGCGCCGGGCGCGCGGCTCGTCGTGCTGCTCCGCGACCCAGCCGAGCGGGCGTACTCGCACTACAAGGAGCGGGTACGGCACGGCGCGGAGCCGCTCAGCTTCGAAGCTGCGCTGCAAGCCGAACCGGAAAGACTTCGCGGCGAAGCAGAGCGGATCGTGGCCGAGCCCGGCTACCGCAGTATCGCGCACGAGCAGCACTCCTACCAGGCCCAGGGCCGCTACCTAGACATGCTCCCGCGCTGGTTCGAGCTGTTTGGCCGGGACCGGTTCTACCTGGCGGCGAGTGAGGACTTCTACTCCGATCCCGGCCGGGTCGTCAACGAGGTCTGGTCTTTCCTTGGGCTGCCCCCGGCACGGCTGCGGAGCGAGAAGCGCTACAACTATCACCAGGCGCCTGGCCTGGCGCCACAAACTCGTCAGCGGCTGCAATCGGAGTTCGCCGATCACAACGATGAGCTAGGGCGGCTGCTCGGCGCTCGGATGCCCTGGCCAGCCGTGCCAGTACCCGCGGACGCTGCAGTGCCGCCGGCCGCGAGCCACGGATGAACGCCAGCGGAACCCGGGACCAGACCGGGTCAGTGGCCGGCCGGCAGCCGGGGATGAGCGCCAGCGGGACCGCGGGCCAGACCGCGTCAGCGGCCGGTCAGCAATCGCCCGGCAGCGGGCACCGGTGGCCGTCGGTGGCGGTGGTTGTCCCTACCCGGAATCGTCCCGAACTGCTCGCACGGTCCGTCCAGAGCATTGTTGATCAGTCCTATCCTGGCGCTGTCGAGTGCATTGTTGTCTTCGATCGAAGCGAGCCTGCGCCGGTCGCCGCGACGGTGCCAGGCGGCAGGACGCTGCGCCTGATTACCAACACCCGGCGCCCTGGCCTGGCCGGTGCCCGCAACAGCGGCATTCTGGCAGGCAGCAGCGATCTCGTAGCCTTCTGCGATGACGATGACGCGTGGCTGCCCAGCAAGCTGAGCTTGCAGGTCGAGCGGCTTGAGGCAGCGGCCGCCGAGTTCGTGTCGTGCGGCACGCGCTTTCACTACGCGGACCGGGTCACCGAGCGGGCCGCGCCCGCCTCGGTCGACCTGCAGCAGTTGGCCAGACGCCGGTATCCAGAGCTGGGTGCGCCGACATTCCTGATCCGGCGGGCTGCCCTCGACCAGATCGGGCTGATTGACGAGGACATCCCAGGCAGCTACGGAGAGGACTACGACCTGCTCCTGCGGGCGGCCAGGCGCGGGCCGATCGTCGCGGTCGAGCAGCCGCTGATCGATGTCTACTGGCACCAGCAGTCGTTCTTCGCCGACCGCTGGCAGACAATCGCCGACGGACTGCGCTACCTGCTCGACAAGCACCCGGAACTAAGGGCGGACAAACGCGGCCTAGCTCGGATTCAGGGTCAGATCGCCTTCGCCGAGGCGGCGCTCGCACGCCGGTCGCGCGCGTGCCGCAGTAGCGGCCAGGCGCTGCGCAATTACCCGCTGGAGCGTCGCGCCTACGTCGCGCTGGCTGTGGCGTCGGGCGTCGTCCCCGCCGGCTCGGTCGCGCGAATGGCCAACCGCAGGGGACGCGGAATCTGAGCAGGGCGCCAGTCGGTGCCTGATCGGGGCTGGCTCGGCTCGTTTCGCCAGAGCAGAGCGTAGGCCAGCATGGTGAATCCGAGCGGAGCGGTCACCGCGTCGTAGGTGAGCATATAAACGAAGGACAGCAAGAGCACAAGCACGCCGACCATCCCGTAGGGCGTCGGATCTCGCCAGTAACGCCACGCACCGTAGGCGAAGAAGGCGTAGTAGAGCAAGGCGCCAACGTAGCCGCTGCAGATGACCAGCAGCGAGAACTGGCCGGTGCTTCCGACTTCAGCCTGGCCGCAGGTCAGGCAGTTGGCGGTGGGGCCGATCGCGACGGAGAGCGGACTGCCGGCCTGCTGCCTGGTATCGCCGTACCCGAGGATCGGAGATGCCAGGCCGTCCTGGATCGACAGCGTGAAGAGGCTGGACCTGATGGCGTTGCTCTGGCCATTTTGCAGCCGCAAGCTGATCAGGTTGCCCAGCGGGCTGACCACGCCGACGATGACGAGCAGCGCCAGCAAGGCGACCAGCCCGCCGAGTATGGCTATCCGCCCCCTGGCCGCGAGCCGCACCGCGAGGTAAACCACGGCGAGGCCGACGGCAATCCAGGCCCCGCGGTTCAGCGAGTAGACGAGCGCGATCAGCGCGAGGAAGAGCGTCGTGCCGCCAAGCAGCCGTAGCCACCGCCGCCTGCCGGCGGTCATGCAGACCAGCAGCAGCCAGGGAATCGTTATGGTCAGGCACTCACCCCAGCTGTTGGTGTAGTCGAACGGGGCCTTGGGACGGCCCTGGCCCGCGGCCGTGCCGAACACATACTGAACCTCGTCCAGCGCCGGATGCATCTGTGCCTGAATGAAGTTGTTGTTTCGCAGCTCATGCGGGATCAGCTGCAGCGTCGGCGAGCTGAACTGCAGGTTAGGCAGGAGGATTCCGGCGACGCCAAGTACCGTGGCATAGATCGCGACAATCCCAATCAGCCAGGCAATCTTGCGGCGCGACAGCTCGGTCTCGGTGAGATTGCCGACATAGACCAGCAGCACCGCGACCGCGGCATAGGTGAGCGTGCGGTCGGCATAGGCGACCAGCCGGTGGCTCACCGGGCTGGTCACGGTCCCAGGTGCGGTCAGCTTGATCATGGCCAGGCTGGCGACCGTCCAGACCAGGAAGACCGCCCAGATCGCGAACCCTGGCGGCAGCCGCAGCGACCGGCTGCGGTGACTGCGCCACGCCACCATCCGGAACACCATCGGAATGGCGAGGATGATCCACATGAAGTCGGCTATGCCCAGCGCCCACCACAGCGGGTAGCCGACCAGCAGGGCAGTGACCGGCCAGGCCGGATGGCGGTCCAGCCAGGTCCCGAAGGTACCCGGCTGGCCAGCTACCGGGGACAGGGCCGAAGGCGCCAGGTAGCTGCGCTCGCCAGCCGCAGCGAGCGACTGCCCGCCCGGCATGATCAGCTGTCCCCGGAATTCTGGGCAGCCGGGTAATCGGTCTGATAGCCGGGTCCTGGCCCGGAGCCCGGCACATCCGGACCCGGCACCCGCGGCAGCGGCCAGGTCTGGCCGGCCCCGCGCGGCTCAGCCGAAGCGCGGTCATCACCTGGCGGGCCGTGCCTGGCCCGCCTGGTGGATTCCTGGACGATGGGGCCGGGCCTTGATGCCGGGGCTCCGGCTGACCGAGCCGGTGCATCCGGCGGTGCGGCCGGCATCAGCGGAGCGCCGGCCGCCCGTCGCCTGGCCTGCCCGCTGCCCTGGAGATCCTGCTGGTCGTGGCGGCCGGGATACGGATCAGGACCACCGCCAGGCGACCGCCTGGCCGCCCGCCGCGACCCGCTGCCAGCGGGTAGCACAGCGGCGCCAAGTACCTCGGCCCTGATCCGGTGCAGCCGCCTGGCGCAGTCCGCGATCTCGCTGCGGCCGGTCCGGTTGACCTCTGCGACGATGATCGCGCCGTCGGCGAACTCGGCGAGCCCGGAGGCGCGGCCCGCGGTAGCGGTCCCGGCGTCGATCACGACGAAGCGAGCATCCTGCTTGAGCGCGGTCACCACTCGCTGGCCTGCATAGTACTGCATGTCGTCGACCGCGTCAGGGTCCATACCCGGCGTGATCACCCGGAGCCTGGATACGGCGCTCGGCTGCGCGACCTCGGCGGTGGTCGCCGTGCCAGCAATCAGCTCGGCGAGCCCGCGCCCGCCAGCTCCGATCCCGAGCAGGGCAGCTGCTACCGAGTCCTGCTGGTCCGCGCAGATCAGTACCACCTCGGCACGGATCCTGGCCAGAGCGGCGGCCAGGTTGGCGGCAACGATGCTGGCGCCCGAGCTCGCCGACGTGCCGACGACCAGCAGCACGTGATCCCCTTCGCCGAGCGCGGCCGCGATCGCCCTGGCCAGCTCGGTGAACTCCCTGCCGCTCGTAGACCGCGCCGGGACCACGGCGGCCTGCAGGCCTGGGGCGCGGTGCTCGAGGGCGAACAGCACGGGGATGTCCAGGAATCGTTCCACATCCTGCGCGGTATGGATCCTGTCGTCCCGCCGGTCTGCCCAGAAGGCCAGGATGAGTCCGATCAGCAAGCCCACCATCACACCGCTTGGTCCGTACAGCAGCTTTCTCGGGCTGCTCGGGGAGGTCGGCCTGGTCGCGGGCGTGATGAGGTAGCCAGCCTGGTAGTTGTTCGAAGCTCCTAGGCCCGCGATGGCAGTGCGCAGCGGAGACAGCTGAGTGCCGACGTTAGCGAGCTGCTCGTGCGCCGCGATGGCCTTCGCCGAGCCGGCCTTGTCCGTAGCGAGCTCGGTCTGAAGCTTGACTGACTTAGCCTCAAGCGTCGTCTCCCTGGCCGTGTCCGCGTTGATCTCGCTCTGGACCTTCCTCGATGCCGTGGCCTGCCGGATCGTTATGTAGGCATTAGCGAAGGCCTCGGCGCAGTTGGTCGCGCCTCCGGGTGACGGTGCGGAGCAACTGATCCTGAGGATCTCGGTGTTGGCGGGGACCACGACACTGACCTGCTGGAGCAGCTCGTTCGGGGTGAGGTTGCCATGCATGTTCCTGGCAGCCCGCTTCGCGACCGAATAGGAGGTGACGATCGCATCTTCGTTGTCCATGTTGACCACGGTGGCCGTCTTACTGCCGAACAGGGTCGTCGTGTTCGCCGCGTTCGGCGTGACCTGTACCACCGCCGTCGACGTGTAAGCCTTGGGACCGACCACGATGTAGGCCGCCGCCGCGAGCGCGCCGACGACCGTCAGGGCGACGATTGTCACCCACCTGCGGCGCAGCACTCCGAGGTAGTCGGACAGCTGGAAGGAGTCCGGCCTGGTTGAGTCGATCATGCGGCGATGCTCCTCATACTGCGCGCTGGATACCGGACTGCCAGGTACTGCCGGCCCGGCTGCTGATCGGTAACTGAACCAGCACCAAAGTGTAATGTCGAGCAGGCAGTGCGGAACTCCGGTCGAGCCAGGTTATGACGGATACCTGCGGCCAATCCCGTCGTAGCGGGCATGGCGCTCGCTGGCAGGTGCGCAAGAATGTGCTTATAAAACGTCGTCCCTGCCACGGGAGTTCCCAAGTGACTCAATTTAGCGATCTGCATGACTTTATAGCGATTCCGGCGGTGACCTCGCTCCGACTGGCACCAGACGGAAGCTGGCTTGCTGCCACCGTACAGGCGCCGGGCTCCGATCCGAAGAAGAAGACCAGCAGTATCTGGCGGGTGGACACTGGCCAGGCGGCAGCGGTCCGGCTGACCAGGTCGGCCGATGGCGAGTCCAGCCCCGAGTTCTTGCCCGACGGCTCGCTGCTCTTCATCTCCAAGCGCACTGAGCAGGTCGCCCCCGGTCAGAACGGCGCAGCGGCCGGCGAGGCGGGCGGTGACCGGGCGGCGCTGTGGCTGCTGCC
>OCZU010002154.1_pt1 | contig 12675 bp, 9 predicted proteins | sample 1539001 | NCBI WGS metagenome assembly OCZU01 (sample SAMEA3539306, study PRJEB22396) | soil metagenome | biome: tundra; feature: field; material: soil | place: USA | collected 2010-05 | depth 0.15 m
GCCAGCGCCGCCAGCGCGGGTGCCGTGGCCGTGACCGCCGCGCGCGGCAGCATCCGCCGCCTGGCGTCCGCGGGGAGCGCCAGCGTGGCGGAGACCTGGGCGCCCAGCCCAGCACAGAGCACCACGACGATCCCCAGCGGCGCAGCCACGTGCAGGTTCACCCACGCCGCTTCGATCACGGCAACGATCAGCACGCTGCGGGCGCGCAGGGTCGGTCCGGCGCGCATTGTCACCAGCAGAAGCAGGGGGACAGCGATGTAGTCCACCAACTGCGGACGGACCGACAGCCAGGCGATGCCTCCCACAGCCCCGGCAACGACCAGCGAGCCGGCGACCGGCGCGGTAGCGCCGAGTCGCCGGGCCAGCAGCAGAACGGCGCCGCCCGCGGCCATCACGAACGCGCTTCCGATCAGGGCGACGCAGGGCAGGCCGCCCGCCCGGTACCCGATCGCCAGCAGCAGGTCAAAGGCCCAGGAGTTCGGCGTCCACGGTCGGCCGCGGGCCCACCACGAGAAGCTGTCGGCGACTGGGATGCGCCCGGTGTGCAAGATCAGCTGACCGGTCCTGATCTCCCAGAAGGTGTCCGACTCGGCCAGCACACTCGCCCGCACGAGCGCGATCGGGAGCAGAGCCAGCCAGGCGATCAGCCACGGTCGGCGGGCTCGCTGGCGGCTTGTCGTGGCGGTGGCAGCGGGTGGTGTGCCGTCCGCGCTCCCGGTGTGGCGGGAGGGCGTCGGTTCACAGACGCCCGGGAGGGGCGGAGCCTCGGCCAGGGTCGGCGCGCGGGGTTCTGAGCTGGGCGTCTCCACTGAGACGCGGAACGCACGCACGGCAAACTTGACCCCCCCCGGGACTCATCTCATCCTACGGTACGGCCGGCCGGCCGCTGGATCATGCCTGCCGGTCACTACCGCGACCTTGTCCCGGAACTCTTGCATCTCGCTATCCCTCCGCGAGGATCTCGTGCAGCCGGGCGGCGAAGGCGCGGGGGGTGAGTTGGCGTGCCTGGCCCCCTCGTACCAGGACAGGCGGCAGATGCCCCGGCCCGGGCCCTCACGCCGCCATCCTGAGCCGCCGGGCATTACGCTGCCGGGTCGAGACGGCCGCCGGCGCATCCGGATTGTCCTGGGGCTATCCGCGGGGCTGAACGGCCGGGGCAGCGGTCGCTGGCCGCTGTTGCGTTGCAGCCTGGGCAGGGCGGCGGCGGGCATAGCGGCGGGCGAACCGGCGCAGGATGGCGGGCGGGTGGGTGACGCTGCTGCGGTGGGCCAGGGCCTTGAGTTCGCCGGCCTGTTCTGGGTCGAAGTAACCGGCGTTCTGGTAGACGTCGATCCGGGTGCACAGGCCAGGCGCGTCCAGTTCGGGGTGGAACTGGGTGGCGTAGACGTGCGAGCCGATCCTGAACGCCTGCACCGGGCAGTCAGGGGAACCCGCGAGCAAGACGGCGTGGTGTGGCAGCCGGCTGATCGCCTCCTTATGGCCGGTGAACGCGTCGAACGTGGCGGGCAGCCCGCGCAGCAGCGGGTCTTGCCGGCCCTCGTAGGTGAGGGTGACCGGGACACAGCCGACCGGTTCGGCGTACCGCCGGTCGACCACCGCTCCTTGGTGGCTGCCGAGCGTCCCGATGCCATAGCAGGCCCCCAGAAACGGGAAGTCCGCGGTGATCACCCGGTCGAGCAGGCCACGCAGGTCTGCCTCGGCCCGCCGCTGGACCGGCGATTTCGAGTCCTCTGGGTCGCTGGAGTTGTACGGGCCGCCGCCGAGGAGGATCCCCGACCAGTCCTGCAGATCGACGTTCCCCAGTGACCGCTGCTCCAGCCGGGCCCGGCGCAGATCGCGCTCGCCCAGCCCGGCGAAAGCCAGGAACGACTCGTACTCGTTGTCCGCGGCGGCGTCCTCGGCGCGGATAGCCAGCAGCAGGAACGGTTTCACGAGGCCACCCTATGGGCTCCGATCCCAGGCTCAGTCAGTACGCGAGCCGCCGGTCACCGATCCGGCCGGGTCAGCGCCTTCAGAGCTGAGCCTGGATGAGCCGCTTCGAACCAGCGATCGAACTGCCTGCGACACCGCAGAGGCAGCCACCAAGCGGTCACGAACGGCGAAGGCAGCGAGCACGCCCGAACTTTCAGCAAGCAGTCCAGCCCCGTTCTACAAGCACCAGCCAGCGGTGGCCCCAGCTGTCCCCCGGTGTACGACATTGTCTTTGACACCGATGGGGACGGCTTCATCACCGGAGACGACTTAACGGCCATGGGCCAGCGCATCAGCGACGAGTTCGGTGTCCCGGACGGCGCGCGGCGCAAGGCCATCGGTCCGGAACCGCGATCTTCGGCCATGCCTGGCACGTCCCCGAGATGGCGCGCCGTCCCATGACCACACGATGGTGCAGTCCTTGCTCGACGACGGCAAGATCACGGCTGAAGAAGTCGCGGCGCACCCGCAACGATCGATGCTGCTGCGGGCGCTGAGCGATGTCAGTTCCGAGCCGGACCTCCAGCTGCACGAGGCCCGCCTGGGCGACCGTTACCTGCTCTCCTCCGACGGCCTGCACGAGGTGGCGGCCGCCGATTCCATTGCGCGGGTCCTGCTCACCGTCACCGATCCCGATCAGGCCGCCAGGGACCTGATCGCGCTGGCCATTGACGGCGGCGGTCCCGACAACATCACCTGCATCGTGGCCGATGTAGTGGCGCCGGAGGTCCCGGCCCAGTCCTAGCCACTGCGGCTGCGCTCCAATGGAGACTTTCTCCTCGCCATCTGACCAGGCATTTGCCAGGAGTGCCATGGGAAGACCAGCGGCAAGGAACTCGATCTGCGGCAAATGAGCGTGTTCGCCGTCGTGCGGCTTTAGCCCTTTTGCAGTTCCTCTGGAAGTGCGTGTGGTGCGATCTCGACGATGAGGTCGGCGTTGAGGGCTGCGGAGATGCGTTCGAGCAGGGGGATGGTGGGGACGACGCCGCCGGCTTCGAGGCGGGAGAGGGCGGGCTGGGTCATGCCCGCGCGGGCTGCGAGCGCTTCCGGGCGTTGGTAGCCTCCTGGTGTGCCTAAGTCGCGTGCTGGCTGCTGCCCCAGTGTCATCAGCCGGGTTCAGCGGCGCCGCGCTCAGGCCGGACCGCACCCGCCGTCTTCGTCACTGAGGTCGTCAGGGAAATACGGGGTATCAGTTCCCGGCGGCTGGCATGGGCCGGGAGACCAGAAGCCCGAGCAGCGTACCGGGAAGGACGCGAGCCAGTGACCAGCCAGGACGCCGCAGCAGGCGGGACGCACAGCGACACCCCTGACGGGCCGCCGTCCTTCGACACCAGTGTCGCGCATCCCGCGCGGGTCTATGACTACCTCCTTGGCGGGAAGGACAACTACGAAGCTGACCGCGAAGCCGCCGAGGAAATCATCGCTATCAGCCCGGCTGTCCTGCCGACCGTGCGGGCCAACCGGGCGTTCCTGCGCCGCGCGGTGGGGTACCTGGCTGGCGAGGCAGGGATCCGGCAGTTCCTGGACATCGGCACGGGCCTGCCGACCGCCGAGAACACCCACGAGGTGGCGCAGGCGATCGCAGCGGAGTGCCGGGTGGTGTATGTGGACAACGACCCGATCGTGCTCGCCCACGCCAGGGCACTGCTGACCGGCACCCCCGAGGGCACCACCGCCTATATCGACGCCGACGTGCGGGACGCCGGCTCGATCTTGCGCGAGGCCGCCGGGACGCTCGACTTCAGCAAGCCCGTAGCGGTCATGGTGCTGTGCGTCATGCAGTACGTCCCGGACTCCGCCGGCCCGCATCAGATTGTCTCCCGGCTGATGGACGCCGTGCCGCCGGGCAGCTACCTGACGATGTCAGACACCACCAGGGACATCGACACCGAGCAGATGACCACCGGCGCCGCGCGGTACAACGCGCGGCTGGGGCCGAGCAGGTTCACGCCGCGGAGCCGCGAGGAAATCGCCGGCTTCTTCGGCGGCCTGGACCTCGTCGACCCCGGCATCGTGCTCCTGCCGCAATGGCGTGGCCTGGCCAATCCCGCAATCCCGATTCCTGCCTACGCCGGCATGGGCCGTAAGCCATAAGGGGCAGGGCCTTGGGAGAGGCATGACAACGCTAGGCCGTTAGTCTCCGCGGACCTACGGCAAGCCCAAGACTACGAGTGAACATGCCGGCCAGTGCATAAGAATGCACGCCGCACAACGCACTCGATTCAGGCATGCTGACCGCCTGACCGCCTGACCGCCTGGCCGCGACGGCCGCGGAAACCACATCATTGGCTGCCGCTTGCTGGTTGCCCGGTGGGCGTTCGCGCAGGCCGGCGAGCGCCGGACGGGCATCGTCGAATGGCCGCCGCGGCCGCCACGGCGCCCACTATCGCCGCATGAGCCTCTCGCCACGCGTGGCCGAGCGCCGCGCGGGTCAGGAAATCTCGCGCAGGGTCTGCCTGCCAATGTCCGGCCTGGTGGCATTGCAGGTGGGGCAGCGCGAGCCGCGGCCCGGAATGTTGAGCCAGTAACCAGCGACGATCCCGCTGGTCGCCCGGATCGCGGCGACCAGCTGCTGGCTGCTCACCGGGGCCCCAGGCGGGTTCGTGGACAGCCCAGCCAGGACGCTCACCTTCGGATTAGCCGCGCGGGCCTGCGCCGCCGCAGCGCGGACGAACTCCGCGTATGTTCCGGCCTGGCGCTCCAGGCTCTGCGCTTGCAACTCGATGACGTCAGATACCTTCGCGATGGCGCCGGCCAGGCCCAGGTGGAGAAACTGCTGCCAGCGCGGCCCGGAGGACGGCTGAACCGTGGCCAGGTTGAGCGCTGGCGCGACGATGAGCTTGAGGCCATGGGCATGCGCGATGCCCAGCGCCTGCTGGGCCGCCTGGGCGGGATCGCGCTGCTCGGCTGCTGGCGTGTACGACCAGACCTCGGGATCATAAAGCACGGCCTGCGTCCCGGCCGGCAGCTGGTTGCCCGTCACGGCCTGCTCCAGGTCGCTAACCGCGGAGAACGTCACAACGGGGATGGCGCCAACGGTCGCTAGCGGCCGCTGGCCCGGTTGCAGGATCTCGTACACCTGCGACGCTTCGAGTTGCGCGCGCACCGTCGGGTCGGTCACCATCTGTGACAACGCGGCCCTGGTCATCATCCAGGCCAGCCCCCCCTTGCCCGGCGACGCCGACGACGTCGGGGTGCTCACCGGCGCATGGGTCGAGCAGCTGGCCAGCCCGCAGGCAAGAGCAGCCAGCAAGCCCAGCACGCACGCGTCGCGGAGAAAGGTGGCGCTCACGCTGGGTGGCCGGGCGGGCGCCATGTCGGCTCAGTCACCTCGCAATTCTTGCGCAATCCGGCTCACGATCCGTCCCGAGGCGACGGGCGCCGGTCACGACCTCGGGCCGTTACCTGGACGACGTCAAGAACTTAGCTGCACGTCGGCCGTCATGCCACTGAGCGGTGTTGTCCGCTGGTGGCCGCGGATGCTGACCACCACCTGATAGGCCGTGCCGGCCGACGTGCTGACTGGCGTGGGTGACAGCTGCTGGACGTAACCTCCGATGCCCTTCAGGCCGACGGCGGGCACCGCGATGGTCACCTTCTGGCCCGGCCGGACAGCCGAGATCGTGCTTTCTGGCACTAGCACGGTGACCTCCCAGCTGGTCGAGGTGCGCAGCGCAATCATGGGCAGCGCGGAGGCCGACGCGCTGGTCTTGAGACTGGCTGCCGGTCCCTCGGGGAGCAGGGAGAACGGCGGAGACTGCGACCCTGTTTGCGACTGCGACGACGAGTAGCTCCGGATTCCGGCCGAGGTGACCGTCTCGCCGGGCTGACCGCTGATGGCAAGCACGGTCCCCGCCGACGGCGCAACGATCTGCGTTTCGGAGAGCTTGACCTGGTCGGCGGCGAGCTGGGCCTGACCCTTTGCCAGCTGAGCATCTGCGGCCGCGATGCTGGCCTGGGTGGTCGGCGTCACCAGGCTGGCCTTGAGCTCGGCCAGAGTTGCCTGGGCCGCGGCGATCGACGCGCGATCAGCGCTGACGGAAGCGGTCGTGGACGGGGAGGTCTCAGTGGCGAGCACCAAGCCGGTCTTGACCACCTGACCTAGCTGGACCGAGATCTTGCCCACCAGGCCCGAGCTGGCGAAGTTCAGGTTCGTCACGCCGTTGCTGCTCACCGTCCCGGTGAACGAACGGCCATCGGCGGTGATGATCCTCGGCACATACCAGATCGCACTCGCGAGGCAGACGGCGACGATCAAGACAGCGCCGAGGACCTGCGGGCCGGTGATATAGCGCCGCGGCGGCTCCGGAGACAGCGACCCCTCGACCAGGGGGCCTGAAGGCTGAAGCTGCTGATCTTGCTGCTCAGCGTCGCCCTGGATGCCGGTGTCCGTGGTGGCGTCCGCACCGACCTCTTCGGTGGCGGCACTCTGCATCGTGGACATGATCCTCCCGTACAAGTCATGGGTCAGCCACTGTCCGCGCCATCGCGGCGAGATCCCCGCGGCCGACAGGCGGCATATCCGGCTGCGAGCCCGCATCGCGGTAGACGCCGCTCTAGCTCCGGGCGAATGGCGCCAGGTACCTTCCCGCGGGCCCGAGCCGCCCGGGCAGACAAGTCCGGCCCACCGACATCAATGCGTGCTGAAACCTATCAGATTCATCCCACTTGTCGAAAGATAAGTGGATGAATCTATATATCACACGGCTTGTCCCGATATCACACGTTAATTTTATGTAACGAGTTTTTAGAACATTGTTGATATGCAACGTAGGAAATTCGGCGACGTCCCGGACGCCGCCGCCGGGCGGCGGACCAGAGCAGACTCGAGGAACCGCCCTGCCGCCTAGGAGCTCGGGCCCGCGCCCCGGCGGCCTGATGGCCAGAAAGGTAAGTCTGCTGGCCGGGAGTACGTAGGCAGCGCTTTACTCATCCGCAGCCAGCTCTTTACAGCGGCATCCCGGCCGTCTGGTACCTTCGCAGGCCACACGTCGATAGAAATACCTATCTAGGCCGATACAGAGGTCGTATGAATATATCCGAGCTGGTAGTCACGGCTGCACTACTAACGGTGCTCGTTGCTGTCTGCCTGCTGCCGTTGTGCGCGGACAGCGCGGAGGACCGGGGAGATGGGCGGACTGAGGTCATCATCCCGGGCTATGTCCGCACCCCAGCTCACCGCCCGCGCACGTGGGCCTTCCTCTTCATATCCGTAGTGCTGGGGCTGCTCTTCCTGGGCTGGAAGCGGCCCGCGCCATCGACGCTGTATTCCGACGCGGTGCGCGCTGTGGCCGTGGCCATCACCCACGATCCCGCTACCGTGAACGGCTACGTAGCCCGGCTGAGGCCGGCTCTCCTGTTCTTCGCTGTCGCCTACATCATCGGGATGGCCCTGGTCGTGCGGGCCGGGCTGGGCAGGCGGCTGGCCGTGCTCAGCCATGTCGCGCTGTACCTGGCCATGACCGTGCTCACCCAGGCGCTCATGATCGTCATCGGGATCGGCACCGGCTGGGTGGTGGCACCGTTCGGCATCGAGGCCACGCTGGCGAACCTGCTGATCGGCGGCCTCGTCGTCATGCGCCTGACGTTCACCACGTTCGTGCTGCCGCGGGCGACCACGGTCCCGCGCGTGCGGCGCCCGCGGCTGTGGGACAACATCCTCACCTGGTGTGCCCTCATCAGCGCGATTGCGCTGCTGGTCGGCGCGTACGCGTTCATCTCCCAGCAGGCCAACCTGGACTCAGCCTGGCAGGTCTTCTTGCCCCTCTACGCGGTGAGCATGCTGTTCCTGCTGATGTTCGCCCCGCTGTGGCTCATCTGGTGGGTAAACCCGAGGCTGCCCTCGCTTGGCTCCGACCGGCCCCCGGTGGACATCATCATCCCCGCGTACAACGAGAGCGAGAACATCGCGCGCCTGCTCAAGTCGATCGACGTGGCAGCCGGCCGCTACCAGGGGCCGGTCCGCGTCGTGGTATCCAACGACGGTTCGACCGACGACACAGCGGAGATCGCCGCAGCCGAGATCGCCGCGTTCCGGTACGCCCGGGGCGAGATCCTGACCAGGCCCAACGGCGGCCAGGCTGCCGCCCTCAACCGGGGGATCGCGATAACTGACGCGGAGATCATCATCCGCGTTGACGCGGACTGCGTGCTCGGCGAGGAGTCTCTCGTGTACTCCGTGCCATGGTTCCGGGACCCTGAGATCGGCATGGTGGGCGGGATGGAAGAGCCCCGGACCGACACGGTCACCTGGTTTCACCGGATGCGTGCGCTGGAGACCGCGTTCCAGTTCCGGTATGCCCGGCTGGGGCAGAGCATGGTCGATGGGATCGTCGTCATACCGGGTACCTTCACCGTCTTCCGCCGGGGCCCCACGGTGACCGCGGGCGGCTTCCCCACCGGGATGAACGGCGAGGACACTGATCTCACCATGCAGATCGGGCGGCTCGGCTACCGGGTGGCGGTCGATCCGCGGATCCGCTCCTACGAGGACGTGCCGCGCAGCCCCGGGGAGTTCGTCGAGCAGCGGACCCGCTGGGCCCGGGCCGGATACCACGTATTCGCGCGGCATGTCCCGCTGCGCGCTGGGTCGGCCGGACCCCGGGTGTGGTTCTGGACGGTGCGCCGCGGATTCGCCTGGTTCTCTCTCCAGGCCGGCATGGTGGCGCCCATCTTCCTGCTCGAACTCGCGCTGACCAACCCGACCTACCGGCAGAACGTCGCTACGTTCGCGCTGCTGTACATCATCGGAGGCGGCCTAACGCTCGCCGTCAGCGTGCCCTACGCCATCAAGTACGGATACTGGCGCAGCATCTTGTGGGCCCCGACCTGGTTCCTGTTCTCGTTCCTGCGCCGGCTGGCCACCCTGGAAGCGGCCATCTCGCTGCCCGTCCGGCCCTTCCCGGCGAACGTGCCGATCGGGCCGGCGGCCCGCCGGCGCGAGCCCGTTCCGGCCGGCGCCATTGGGCCCAGCGGGGTCAGCGTCAACACCGAAGGGCGCTGACGCCATCGGCTGGGCGCAGCCGGGGCGGCCTGATCGTCAGTGACTCCTGATCGTCAGTGACTCCGCTCCATCACCGCGTTGGCGCTGAAGGCCGTTCCCCGGGTCGGCCTGGGCGATGTCCCCCATGACTTCCAGTATCCGCCGGAAATCCGGGCTCAGCGCGCCCTGGTGCGGATGAGCCAGCGCGGTGGCGCGGGCCAGCGCCGGGCGCGGTGCGGCCTGGAGCGTGGCCTCCAGCAGCGACCAGGACAGCTCGTCGAGCCGGCTTCGCACCGCGGCCCGGTCCTGCGTCCGCGCACAGGTCTCGTCCAGAGCCGCCAACAGCTTGGCGGCCCGGGGCGCGGGGGCCATCTCCAGGCGGAAGGCATCGACCCGGGGGCAGGGCGACTGACTGGCCGCGGCAGCCTCAAAGGCATTCATCAGCGGGCTCACATCACCTGCGGTCGCCGGGTCATACAGCCCCGGGAACGGTACTTCCTCATACCCAGGGTCGTACCCGCTGAAGTAGATCGGCGCGGCGGAGCCGGTGCGCACCAGCACACCGAGCGCAAGGTCCAGGAGGCTGACCGGCCAGCCGAGATCAGTGATGGCGTGCACCGGGAACTGCCCTGGCTGGCTGCCGAGACCGGCCACGAGCAGCAGTTGCGCCGACTCAAGGGCAGATTGCACGTAAAAGGTGATGTCCGCACTGTGCAACCGGATCACCCCGCCCTCGGCCCAGCCCAGCAACTGCTGGTAGATGAGGGAGTTGTCGACGACGTGAGTGAACCGCGCCGCCGCGCAGAGCATCTCACCGCCCGCGGCCACACATGAACCCACCCACTCCGCGGCGCGCTTGGAGGCGGCGTAGACATCGGGCGAGTAAGGCCGCAGAGCCTTCCCGGTCGAAGAACACACCACCTGCGGCACCCCTGCCTCGGCCGCCGCGGCCAGCACGTTGCGGGTACCGAGGATGTTGGTGGACACGGTGCGGTGCACCTCCACCTCGGCCAGGGCGGGGTCACGCTGCGCAGCGAGGTGGAAAACCAGGTCGGGCCGCACCTCAGCCATCAGCTTGTCCAGAGCGCGGCGGTCCCGGATGTCCGCATGCAGGTACTCCGCGCCTGCCTGCCGCGGCCAGGCATCTGTAACGCCGCGGCTCACGCTGGCGAGCCGGCCCGGACGTCGCGCCGCCAGCTGCTTCATCAGCGCGGAGCCGATGCATCCTGTGCCCCCGGTGACCAGCACGTTCGCGCCGCGCAGCCAGTCGGCCAGCTTCCCCTCCGGCAAGCACAGTCCCCGCTGGCCGATGGCCAGGAACCGGTCGCGCTCCCCGATGTCGCCCGCCTTGGCCTCGATGAGCGATTGAGTCAGCTCACGCAGCCGCCGCAGGCCGACCTCGTCCAAGCGCCACTGCCCGGCCGGCACCGCCGCGCGCATCGCGGCGATGGTTTCCCAGAAAGGCGCTATCCCCATGGCCTCTGTCCCAGATCGTAACTGTGGCGCATCACACACTGCGCCACTAAGTGGCCCTGCTCCTTCGGAGGATCGAACAGCCGGAGCGCCGAAAAGTCAAGAGAAATGCCGAATTTCCTCCCATTCTAATAGGATATTACAAGCTGAAGTAAGGCCATTTCAGTAACGCACAGGTTACTGATAGTTCGAAGGGGGCCCGCGGGCATAGTGAATCTGTTGTGGAAGGTCAACGTAATGTGACGAGCAAAGAGCGAAAGATGGGAATTTGTTAAAAGTAAGTTACAAAAAATAGTGCGGCATGGTTTCTGCTCGGTTACACCACTTCAGGGAGTCCCGATCACTGGTGCTCTGGGCCGGGCATGGATTAGGATGCGAGCCCTGGTGGTCAGTGAAGGCCAGGTAGACCGCGGCATAAGGGCAGTCCTAGCGGCCGGGTGTGGTTTTCCGGGATTCACAGGGTAGTCTGGCCGGCTATGGGGACGGCAGCAGTTGCCTTGCTCGCTAGGCGGTTTGCCGCCCCGACGGCAGTGGCCGACAGGTGTGTCCCGCAACGGCAGCGTGATGGGAGTCAGAATGCGCGTTCTGGTGCTTGGGGGGGATGGGTTCTGTGGCTGGCCGACCTCGCTTTATTTGTCTGACCGTGGCCATGACGTGACCATAGTCGACAATCTGAGTCGGCGGAAGATCGATATCGAGCTCGAGGTGGAGTCGCTGACGCCCATCCGCCCGATCGGGGAGCGGATCCGTGTCTGGCGCGAGATATCCGGCCGTGACGTCGGCTTCGTGGACCTCGACCTCTCTGCCGAGTACGACCGCCTCGTCGCGGTGCTGGAGCAGTTCCGGCCGGACGCGATCGTTCACTTCGCCGAGCAGCGCGCCGCGCCGTACTCGATGCGCTCGGAGCAGACCAAGCGCTACACGGTCGACAACAACGTCCGGGCGACCCACAACCTGCTGACCGCCCTGGCCGCTGCCGGCAGCGATGCGTCGCTGGTGCACCTGGGCACGATGGGGGTGTACGGCTATGGATGGTCCGGGAGCGCCCCCATCCCGGAGGGCTATCTGACCGTCAAGGTGCCCACGCCGGACGGCGAGATCGAGCGGGAGATCCTGCACCCCGCCAACCCGGGGTCGGTCTATCACCTGACCAAGACGCTCGACCAGCTGATGTTCGCGTTCTACGCCAAGAACGACGGGCTGCAGATCACCGACCTGCATCAGGGCATCGTGTGGGGGACACAGACCGAGCAGACCAGCCGCGACGAGCGGCTTATCAACCGGTTCGACTATGACGGTGACTATGGCACCGTGCTCAACCGGTTCCTCATGCAGGCCGCGGTCGGGCACCCGCTGACGGTGCACGGCACCGGCGGCCAGACCCGTGCGTTCATCCACATCCGCGACACCGTCCGGTGCATCGAGATCGCGCTGACCACGCCTCCGGACGACAGGTCCCGGGTGCGCGTGCTCAACCAGATGACCGAGACGCACCGGCTGCTCGACCTGGCCAAGATGGTCGCAGACGTGATGGGCGCGGAGATCGCCTACCTGCCGAACCCGCGCCGTGAGGCGGACGAGAACGAGCTGATCGTCCGCAATGACCAGTTCATCGCCCTGGGCCTGAATCCGACCACGCTTTCCGAGGGCCTGCTCGAGGAGGGCCGGGATATCGCGGCCCGGTACAAGAACCGTGCCGACGTGACCAAGATCATCGCTCGCTCGGTATGGCGGGCCGGTATGGAAACCGCCGATGACCTGCTGACCGAACTGCCACCAGGGCGGTAGCCGTGAGCTGACTGCCGGACCTGCCGGACATCCCTCCGCGCGTACGGACATCCCTCGCGCGTACGGGCGATTTCCTGGGTCGGGGCCGGCGGTACGCTCGCGTTGAGCTGGTGCGTGACCGTCCCGCCGCCCTATCTGCCGTCCGCGAGTGTCATACCCAGGTATGAGATCGCTGGGCGCCCGCGCCCCGCTACCGCAGCGGTATGACCGCCGGTTTGGCTCCCCGGCGTGACGACACCGCACCCCCTGCCCCGGCAGGCTTGACCGCAGCGCCTGTTCCTGCGCGACTTCGGCGGTGCCCGGCAGCCGCCCGCGCCGCACATGGCGCGAAGCGGCATCCGCCGCAGGAGAGGGACGGCATGGATCGCGATATCAACCACGATCTCGGCGCCAGGCGCGGCCCGCCGGCCGCGGCTGCAGCGGGCGGGCGTCCTGGCTGCCGCCCTGGCCGGGATCGCCCT
>OCZU010002156.1_pt1 | contig 12672 bp, 10 predicted proteins | sample 1539001 | NCBI WGS metagenome assembly OCZU01 (sample SAMEA3539306, study PRJEB22396) | soil metagenome | biome: tundra; feature: field; material: soil | place: USA | collected 2010-05 | depth 0.15 m
CTGTTGCCGCGCGACTTTGGCGCACCGCTCCAAACATCCGCCCGGAGGATTTTGCCGACCGCCGCAGCTTCTTTCGCTTCGGACACGAATCCGCGCGGCGTTGATATTCTTCCCGACATTGGGTGCGCGACGTAGAAGTGGAAACGATGGCTGGGGCAAGCGCCGCGCGCAACTGGAAGCTTGGCTTGCTATCGACGTCAGACAACGTTTTTCGGCAGAATCCTACCCGTCGATGACGCCGTCGCCGACCGGTGGGGCATCCTCACCAGTGAGATGAAGCGCAAGGGCACGCCCATTCCCACGTTGATGCGATTCTGGCGGCGACTGCTCTGCATCACAATCTGACCGTGGTCTCCCGCAATGTGGGTGATTTTAGCAACGTGCAGGTGCCGGTTGTAAACCCGTGGGAGTCCGCATGAGCGGGGAGGATCGCTGATCCGGGGGTAAAATAGGCGAATGGGCGGCGGAGGTCCACATGAGCACCAGCACGGGGCTTGTAACCGTTGAGGAATATTTGAAGCTCCCAGAACCGGCAGAGGGACATCTTGAACTTCATCACGGAGAGGTAGTCACAATGCCGCCACCGAAACGGGGTCATCAACGCATTCAGAGGAGGCTTCAAAAACTCTTCATACGGATTTTGGGGGAGGATGGTGTTGTTGAAGTGGAGATGGCCTTCTGCCCTATCCCAGAGCATGAAGTGTGGAAAGCCGACGTCGCATACATCCCGGCAGTACGAGAGGCCGCCACTCCCGATGATCAGTATCTGATGGGTGCTCCTGATCTGGTTGTAGAGGTCCTATCGCCAAGCAACACAGCGGAGGAAATAGAGGATAAGCGCCTGGTTTGTATGCAGAACGGTTGCGTCAGCTTTTGGGTGGTGAATCAGAAGCACGAAACGGTTTCTGTCACCGAGGGCGACGTAACAAAGCACCACGGAATGTCGTCAACCATCGTTTCTAACGTGTTGCCAGTATCGATTGCCGTTCGGGACATTCTCTCATAGTGGAGATCCAGCGGCTTGCCAGAACCCGTATTCGTCGGCTGGACGGAACTGGAATTCGGTCCAGGTGAAGCCTGCGCGCGCAATTCTTGAATCGCAGCTCCGGCGTTTCATAAAGGTAGGTTTTGCAATGCGGCGCGAAGGCCCTTAAACGGAAGCTGAATCAGGGGATGGCCCAAGGGCGTAGCGAAGGCCGGGATTCCGGCGAAGCTGCGCAGCGGTTTAAGAAGGAAGTGTTTTAGGAATAGGGGAACGAAAAGTTCGGTTGAAACTGGCGTCGGCATACAGACATCCGCGAACGTTTTCGCCAACTCGTCTGCCATAACCAGTGCAGGAACGCGAGCGCCGTACCGGATTCGCGCTCCACTCCCGGCAGAACAACCTGGGAAACCGATTCGCGGCCATCCAGGCCGCCAGAGGAGAACTCTATCCATGGCATCTCACGCCCAAATCGAAGCGAATCGCCAGAATGCTCAAAAGCCTCAGGCCCTCGCACCCCCGATGGCAAAGCCGCCGTTCGTCAGAACACCTTTCGCCACGGCCTCTCGGCCGCCTATCCTCTGCCGACCGACGAACACGACGGCGAGTTTGCGCGAATCCACACCGCGACTGCCGGAGTTGTGCGCCCACTACCATTTTGTGCCGCGACCCTGTCAGGTCCGCGCCGGCAATCAGAAAGGACGCGTGGAGCGAGCCATCCGCTATGTCCGCGACTCCTTCTGGGCGGGCCGTTGTTTCACCACCCTGGAGTGCAATAGCCAAGCGCTGGACTGGCGCGATCAAGCAGCACATTTGCGTCGCTGGCCGGGAGACGATGCCTTTAATCAAATATAAACATCAACCCTCAAAATCCTAATAGATCGGGCGCCGACTACCCATTCAGGCAAGAATGCCCGCGTTACTCGTAGCGCAACGCCACCACCGGGTCCAGACGCGCGGCCTTATTGGCGGGCCAGATTCCGAAGAACAGTCCGACTCCCACCGACATCACGATCCCGGTTACCGCCGCCCACAGCGGTACGCTGGCAGGAATCGATTCGAACACCAGTCGGCTGATCAGCGAAATCACCCAACCAAAGATAATCCCCACCACGCCGCCCAGACCGGTCAACGCAGCAGCCTCGATCAGGAACTGGATCAGGATATCGGCTCTGCGGGCGCCCAGTGCCTTGCGAATTCCGATCTCATACGTCCGCTCCGTCACCGAGACCAGCATGATGTTCATCACTCCGATGCCGCCCACCAGCAGGCCGATGGAGCTGAGCACCGCCATCACCAGGAAGGTCATGGCTGTGATCTGGCGGAAGTCCGAGACCATTTGCTCGGCGGTGGAGAGCGCGAAGTTGTCCGGCTTGTTGTAGGGCACGTGGCGATCGATGCGCAGTACGGTCCGGACCTCGTCCACGGCCTGCGGCAACTTGCCGTCGGCGGCGGTCACCACGATGGCGTTTTCGCGGGCGTTGGGGAACATCTTCTGCATCATCCCGTAGGGCAGCAGCACGCGGTTGTCCGTGTCGCCGAAGAAGGAAGCCGCCGGCCGCACCATGGTGCCGATCACCGTAAACTCGTGGCCCTCCACCGTGATGGGTTTTCCAATCGGGTCGATGTTGGCATAGAGGCCCTTCTCCAGGTCCTGCCCGATCACCGCGACCGGCATTCTCCGGCGGCTCTCCTCATCGGTGAAGAATCGGCCCAGATGCAGTTCCACTTGTCCGCCCCGGGCATATGCCTCCTCCACGCCGATGAGGTTGACGTCGTACATGTCGTTGCCATGGTAGTGCACGTTGATGGGTCCGGTGTTGGCGAACAGCATCGTGGACACATCCTCCACGGATTTGCACCGCTCCCGAATGTCCGCCGCATTCAGATACGTGAGATCCTTGCGGGTCCGTTCTTCGGGACTCAGGCGCTTCGTCCGCGGGCCCACCGGGAACTTGAACACGATGATCGAATTGGGGCCAAAGCTCCGCAACACGGCGGTGATGGACGTGTCAAACCCGGTCAGAATCGCGCTGACCCCGATGATCGTGCCGGTCCCGATGATCACCCCCAGGACCGTGAGAAAGGCGCGCATTTTATGCGTCCGAATGGTTTCGAACGCCAGGATGAGGCCGTTGAGGAAGGAGAGTTTGGTCATGGATTATTTCTCGGCGGTCTATTTCTCGGCACGCAGGGCTTCGATGGGATCCAGCCGGGACGCCCGGCGCGCCGGGTAAATGCCAAAGAACAGGCCGACGGTTGCCGAGAGCCCCACTCCGATGAGGACCGAAGTCCAGGGCAGGGCCATCGGCACCGACGTCAAGTTTCGCACCGCGACCGCGACGAGCCACGCGACACAGACTCCCGCGAGGCCGCCCGAGCCCGACAACACCGAGGATTCCACCAGGAACTGCTTCAGGATGTCGGCCCGCCGGGCGCCCAGCGACTTGCGGATACCGATCTCGTGGGTTCGCTCCGTCACCACTGCCAGCATGATATTCATGATCACGATGCCGCCCACCACCATGAAGACCGAAACAATCCCGACGGCCATGGCCGCAATGGTGGCGGTGAGCCTTTCCCACAGGCTGACGATGGTTTCGGAGGCGAAAATACTGAAGTTGTCGTCCAGGCCCGGGCCCAGGTGGCGATAGGATCGCAGCAGCACGCGGACTTCGTCCTCCGCCTCCATGAGACGGGGCTGGTCGATTGCCTTGGCGATCAGGCGAAGCCCGTTCCGGCTGCCGTATGTCTTGAAGTAGCTCTCGATCGGGATCATGACGAAGTTGTCTTGCGAATTGCCGAACACGCTACCCAGCGTCTTGGCGACGCCCACTACTTCGTAGGGAATGCCCTCCACCGCGACCATCTTGCCGAGGGGGTCCTTGCCCTCGAAGAAGCGGGTCCGGAGGTCATTGCCGATGAACGCCACGGGCGCATGACGGCGCACTTCCTCATAGGTGATCCCCCGGCCGATATCCACCTGAACGTTATTGATCGACGGGATGTTGTCGGTGATGCCCTCGAGATCCACGTCTTCCATCGAATCCCCTTTGAAGGACACCCGCGCACGCCGCGAAGCCATCATCCCGAGTTCCTTCACCAGGACAGCCTGGCTCTTGACGAAGTCGTACTCGTCCGGACGGATCTGGGGATTGCGTTTATCCATCTCGAAGAACTTCTTCGGGTCCCACGGTCCGAACCATGCCATGCGGACGACCCGGAACCCGTCGGAGCCCATGTTGGAGACCTTTTCGGCGATGTACACATTCATTCCGTGGATCAGGGCGGTGACGGCGATCAGAGTGGTGGTCGCCAGAATGATCCCGAGCAGGGTCAGGAAACTGCGGAGTTTATTTTTCCGGAGCGAATCCAGGGCGATCCGGGTAGCTTCCCAGAACGAGGCGCTGAGGCGGAATTTACGCGATTTGAACACGGTGGCCTCTTACGGGAGACGAAACTAGAGAGACGAAGTTAACCGGCCGTTTGTTCCCTTGGTGTGGTCTGCTTTAGCTTGCCCCACCCGAATCACGCGAACGGGCTGCGCTGCAACGCGTAGTCGACAGCTTCCCGCGGGACGCTGAATTGCGAAACGGCGCTGTTCCCCATATAACCCAGGTCCTTGATGCCGATGGGGCTGGTGTAATAGGCGTCCGCCACCATCCGGCGCGCCCACGAAAAGAACTGAATGCCGGGATTCAGTTCCGGCGAATCGTTCTTGCGCCAGGCGATGAGGTCCAGAAGCGCGGTCTGCTCCGGCGGCTGGGCGCCCAGGAAATCCTTTCCGTGGCAGCGCCGGCGTGCCTCGTCATCCAGCCAGGCGAGCCCGCCTGTGTAGATGTTCAGCATCTCGTCGCTCGAGGCGCACAGGAAATCGATGAAGTCGGCTGCGCCGGCCTCCCAAGCGCCCTTGGAATGTTCGTCGGCCGGAATGATCAGGCTGGACAGACGCTCGAGCGTTGCGAATTCGTGCGCCGTCAGGGCCTTCGGCTGGTACTTGCCCTTCTGGGCCGCCGTGTCCTGCGCTACGGCGTTGTGCACATGCTGAGCATCCTGCGCGGACAAGACGCTTGTGAGGGCACTGGCGGCCACCGCGCTGGCGCTACAGGCGCCGATGTGGCGCAGCAGATCGCGCCGCGAATAGTCCAGATCGTCAGACATTGCCTTTCCTCATCTCTTCCGCCAGATACTCGGATGCGCGCCATGCGAAGGCCACGATACTCAAAGTGACGTTCTTATCGGGCTGGCTCACGAACGGTGCGGCGTCGCAGACGAACAGATTCTTCACGTCGTGCGCCTGGCAGTATTGGTTCAACGACGCCTTCTTCGGATCGCTGCCCATGCGCACGGTGCCGGCCTCGTGGATGATGAAGCCGCCCACGGAGATGGCCTTCTGCGGGTCCGGCTGCTGCCCGATCGCCTGCCCGCCCATGGTTTCAACGATCGACGCGAAGGTCTGCTCCATGTGGCGGACCTGTTTGATTTCGCTCTCGCCCCAGGCGAAGTGGAAGCGCAGGACGGGAATTCCCCAGGCGTCCACCCGCTCGGGGTCGATGTCGCAATAGCTGTCCTGGTTGGGAATCATCTCGCCGCGGCCGGCGAAGGAAACCATTGCGCCGTACTCCTCGCGGATCTTGTCCTTGAGCGCTTTGCCGTAGCCTTCATGGCGGGAGCACTGCCCCGCGAAGGAACCCAGCTCCGGCATACCGAACCCGCCCCCGATCTCGATGTGGTATCCGCGGGGGAAGTCCTTCCGCTTGTCGCCCAACAGCCACCACGGCACGTACACGTGCATGCCGCCGATGCCATCGCTGTTGTGCCGCGGCAGGTTGGCGAGGGCCGGCACATACCCGCTGGCGCCATAGCCCACCGAATCGGTGAGATAGCGGCCCACCACGCCCGAGGAGTTAGCGATCCCGTTGGGGAAGCGCGGCGACTTCGAATTCAGCAGCAGCCGCGCCGATTCGCACGCGCTGGCCGCCACCACTACCGCGCGGCAGCGAACCTGTTTTTCGGTGCGGGTGGCCTTGTCGACATAGGAGACCGAGGTGACCTTCCCCAAGCTGTCGGTGACCAGTTCGCGGGCCATGGCGCCGGTGAACATGGTGAGCTTGCCGGTCTTCATGGCGGGGAAGATCATGGCCTGGCTGGACGTGAAGGCCGAGGCCGTCTGGCATCCGCGGCCGCACTGGCCGCAGTAGTGACACGCGGCGCGGCCATGGATGGATTTCGTCAGCATCGCCATGCGCGAAGGGATGCACGGGATGTTCAACTTCGCGCAGGATTTCTGGATCAGGGTCTCATGCACCCGCGGCGGAATGGGCGGCAGGAAATTGCCGTCCGGAGCGGTTCGCAGCCCCTCCCTGGTGCCGGTGACGCCGATGAATCCTTCGGCCTTGTCGTACCAGGGGGACATCTCGGAATAGGTCACGGGCCAGGGGTCGCTCAGACCGTCTTCGGGCTGGAAGTCGTAATCCGAGAAGCGCAGGGAGATGCGTCCGTAATGGTTGGTGCGGCCACCCACGATACGCGACCGGAACCACTGAAACCGGCTTCCGGGCGCTACGGTGTAAGGCTCGCCGGGGAGGGTCCAATTCCCGTTGGGAGCCGAGAAATAGCCGAAGGCCTGCTGCTGGCGCCCGAAGTAGAGCTCCGCATGGGGGCCCGCTCCGCGGTGGTCCACCTGGTAAGGCAGAACGTGCTCTTTGAAGTCTCTGACGGGGTTGAGCATGGGCCCGGCTTCGAGCAAAGCCACGCTCAGTCCCTGGTCTGTGAGGACTTTGACGGCTGTGCCGCCCCCTGCTCCGGATCCGACCACGACCACGTCGAAGACGCGGGGAGTTCGTGTGATTTGCAGCATCCTGGCCCTTTAGTTCATCTTACGCCTACTGAGGAGGAGCGGCCCGATGGTTGGGGGGCTGATGCGGGACCAGGCTTGGCGGAACCGCAGCCTCGGTCTAAGGCTTCGACCAGGCGCTGATCCTGCCGGTCGTAAACCCGGGTGCGATCCTCGCGCAGGTTGATCACAAGTTCCACGGACCCGTCCGGCAGGAGGCGCTCCAGTTGGTGGGAAGGAGCGGTGCCCTCGAACGACCAAAGGACCTCCACGAATCCGGACAGCGGCGGCCGCGGAGTGCGCATGCGAATCTGCATTCGATCCATGAGATCAAACTTGCGGCCGGATCTCAAGCGGGCGTCTCAAGCCCAGATGCCAGGAAGATGTTTTTTCGCTAACCTGGGAGAGTGGACCAGGGGCACGCCCTTCCTAGAGAAACTCATGAACCTACCGTATCGATTCACCGCCTTTGCCTTTGCCGCGGCCACCCTCGGCTTTACGGGCATGGCGCAGCAGTCCTCCCCAACTGTCTCGGGCCATTGGCAAGGCAGTTTGAAAGTAGGCAGCCAGGATCTCGTCATCGTCGTGGACTTGGCGAAGAACGCAAAGGGCACGTGGATCGGTTCCTTCAGCATGCCGGAGCTGGGAGCCACGGATATTCCCGTCGACCAGCTTACCGTAGGACAAACGAAGGTGCATTTTGTGGTGACCGCCACTCCTGGCAGCCCCTCGTTTGACGGCAACCTCTCGGCGGATGGCAACGAGCTGACCGGCACGTTTTCGGACCCGCAGACGAAGTCGCCCTTGACGCTCAGACGGGTGGGGACCGCCCATGTCAAGCTTCCCCTGCCGAACACTCCGCTGACCAAGGATTTCGAGGGCACCTGGCATGCCACTCTGGGGGCGGGCGATTCCCAGATCCGCATGCTACTGAAACTGACTCGCGCCCCCGATGGCACCGCCACTGGCACGGTGGTCAACGTCGATCAGGGCAACCGCGAGGTTCCACTCACGAGCATCCAGCAGAAGGATAAGGTCCTGGAGTTTGACATCCGATCGGTTGCGGTTCGCTTTCACGGCACGCTGAACGCCGCGGGCGGCGCCGTTGCGGGAGAGTGGTCGCAGATGTCACATTCCGCCGCGCTGATTTTCGAGCGCGGCGGGTTCCCACCAAACTCGCCCTTGACGAAAGCCTTCGACGGCACCTGGCAGGCAACCCTGGACGCCGGCGGAGAATACAAGATCGTGCTGGCGCTGACGCTGACTCGCGCGGCCGATGGCACCGCCGCCGGGACGCTGAAGAACACATCCGAGCCTGGCAAAGAGCTTCCGTTGACTGCTATTACGTTGAAGAACAAGAGCATGGAGTTTTCGGTGCAGGGCCTGAGCGCAACCTATAGTGGGACGCTCAACAACGCCGGAACCGAAATCACGGGAACATGGACCCTCGCGGGTACAGCCCTGCCGCTCACTTTCAAGCACTTGACGGCGGCTGACAAGAAACCGTAAGACCTGCCCCACAAATGGCGCTGCCTGAAAGGCCGGTCCACGACGATAGGATATCCTCAGTGAGAGCTTTGATCCCGGCTTACTGCTGCCTTGTCGCGCTCTTATACTGCTGTTGGATGGTCCATCGCGCCCGCAATTCCTATTTCCCGCTGAACTCGGCCGACAAAGTCGAAGTCACCATTACAGTCACTGGCCCGGACGGAAGAATCATCAAGCCCATCGCGCGCGCACCGGGACAACGGTGAACCAGACAGACCACGAAAACCGATGGTCTGTCCCACCCGTTACCGGATCACGTACAGGTCCAGGTCGACCGGAAGGTCTCGCCCTTCCTCCGCTTTGACGATGCGGGCATTGGCGGCCTCCAGGGCGGCCGAATCGGGCATTTGAAACTCGAAGGAACCGAGCATCCGATAAGCGCCGGGCGCAAGGCCGTAGAATTGATATTTCCCCTGCGTATCCGTGCGGGTCACCCGCACATCCATCAGGCGTTTCCGCGAGTCCGGGTCATACGCTTCCAGGAATACCGGCACGCCCGCCACGGGATCGTGGCTCGGGTTGGACACGACGCCATGTACCGTAGCAGGCGTCGCGGACAGGACGAATTTGACGGTTTCCTGGCCGGGGCCGGCAAGACCGATCTCATTCCAGCCATCGGCGCGTCCCCTTTCCATGCCCTCGCTCCTGGGGCCCGAGAAACTGGCCGCGTAATAAGACGCCGTCGGCGTCACCGAGAGGTCCCATCGGCCCGGCAGTAGTTTCAGCGGGCCCTGTGCCACCCGCAAGGTTTCCGGTGCGCCGTCTCCGGAGAGGTCTTTGCGGCGCGCAAGCACCTGGACTTTTCGCGGATCGACGGGTTGGCCCTTGGTGTCTTCGAGGATGAACCGGACGTCCGGCAACGCGCCCAGATTGATGCGGTTGTCGGCGCGGTCGCGGTCCACCAGCAAAGGGCGGTATCCGGCATACATCCCAGGGCTGCGGCGATCGCTGTTCGAGGCCTGCGCGTACAATTCGTAGGATCCCGGGGCTTGGGGGTTGAAATGGAAATTGCCGGCGCTATCGGAAACGGTGGTCTCGGAACCCATGTCCGATATCAGAGTGAGGGTAACCGGCGCTGGCGGGGAGCTGAGAGCCTGCCCGGCCACCAGGAATAACTGGCCCGGGAAGGGGCGGACGTTGGCATCCTCCACTTGCTGGTCCAGGTTCACCTCCACCGAATGAGCTTCGTCGAGCCGGGCGGTTTCCTTGGAGAAGGTCGGCGCGTAGCCCCCCTCGTCGTACTGCTTTCCTATCGTTCTTACCACGTAAGAGCCGGGTTCCAGGCCCCCAATGCGGTACATGCCACGGTCGTCGGTCCGGCCGCGTCCGGCGAGTTGCGGGGGCCGGGTATTGCGGAATACCACGACGTCGTGTTCGGGCAACCCCACATCGTTTTCATCCACAATGGCGCCCGCAATGGAGCCGAACCGCTGAAGGCGGAGGCTCAGGAAGGGGGTTGCGGCTTCATCCAGGATGAGGGGAACGCCGGCGGATTTCCACTGTTTTTGACCATATTGAAGGGGCGCGAAGCTGCGCTTCGAGGCCGACACCAGGTACGCGCCGGGCGCCACTGGCGGAAACTCAAAAGCACCATAGGGGTTGGTACGCGCCGACAGGGTAGGGCCCGTGGTGCCTGCGACCGGTTGGAGCACCACCTGTGCCCGTGCCAACGGTTTTCCCGTCTGATGCTCAACCACTACCCCACGGATCACCGCGGCGTCGAGAGCGCCCGTGAGCAGCGCTAGAAGGAGCCATTTCGGCATAAGTTTCTGACCCAATGACGCTGCGGATGGGAGGAGAGTGCAGGCAAAATAGTGGGGAGAGGTGGACGTGCGCGCCGAGCCGGCAACGGAGGAGGAGAAAGCGATAAGCGTCGAGACGAGTCTCGACGCGGCAAGCATGAGTGCTTGCGCCACAAAAACCGTGGACGCGATCGTGATTGGCGCGGGCGCCGCAGGCCTGTTGTGTGCCATCGAAGCGGGCAAACGGGGCCGGCGGGTCGTGGTATTTGAGCACAACCGGGAGATCGGCCGGAAAATCCTGATCTCGGGCGGCGGGCGGTGCAATTTTACCAACCTCCACACCCGGCCGGAGAATTTCCTTTCGGGCAATCCCCATTTCGCAAAGTCCGCCCTGGCGCGTTACACTCCCCAGGATTTCCTGCGCCTCGTGGAGCGCTACCAGATCCCCTATCACGAGAAGACGCTCGGCCAGTTGTTTTGCAACCGCTCGGCGCGCGACATCCTCTCGATGCTGGAAGCCGAATGCGCGGCCGCCGGGGTGCGGATCGAAACCAATTGCTCCGTGCGGGGTGTGGCGCGGGGCGTCGCGCGGGATTGGGGATTCGTAGTCGAGACCGGCCAGGGCATCTGGGAAGGCAGTTCGCTGGTCATCGCCACCGGTGGTCTTTCGGTACCCAAGATGGGGGCTACTCCCTTCGGCTATGCCGTCGCGAGGCAATTCGGGCTGAGGGTTCTGGCGTGTCGTCCGGCTCTGGTGCCGGTCACATTCGGGCGCCAGGACCACGCGAAGTACAGCGGGCTCGCGGGTGTGTCGGCGGAAGTGGCCGTGGCGGCCGGGGGCTCCCAGTTCCGGGAGAAGATGCTGTTCACGCATCGAGGGCTGAGCGGCCCGGCCATCCTGCAAGCTTCATCCTACTGGAAACCCGGCGGTCTCCTGGACGTTGACCTGCTGCCGGGGGTGGACCTGGTCTCTCTGCTTCGCGAGCGCCGGACCGCTAGCGACCGTTCGGAGACCCGTACCATCGTGAGCCGATTCCTGCCCAAACGGTTGGCGGACCGTTGGTTTGAACTCCACACCCCTTCGAAACCCGTCGCCGGACTGGGGGATCGCGAAATCGAGTCGATTGCCCGCGGGCTGCACCAGTGGCGCATCGAGCCGGCCGGCACCGAAGGATTCGAAAAGGCGGAAGTCACCGCCGGCGGCGTGGATACCGCCGAACTTTCCTCCAAGACTCTGGAAGCCCGCAGCGTCCCCGGCCTGTACTTCGTCGGCGAGGTGGTGGACGTCACCGGCCAGCTTGGCGGCTTCAATTTTCAATGGGCTTGGGCATCGGGATACTCGGCAGGTCAATCGGTATAGTGCCCACCTTTTGCATGATCGATTGCACGTAGTCCCGAGTTTCGCGGAAATTCGGGATGCCGCCGGCCTGGTCGACCGCCGCCGGTCCCGCGTTGTACGCGCCCAGAGCCTGTCCCAGATCGCCCTTGTATTTATCCAACAGTTGCCTGAGATATTTGGCGCCGGCTTCGATGTTCTCTTTTGGATCAAACGGATCGTTCACGCCCAACTCCGCCGCGGTATCGGGCATGAGTTGCATCAGTCCCTTGGCTCCCTTGGGAGAAACCGCGCACGGATGGAAGCGGGATTCCTGTTCGATGACGGCATGCAGCAGTTTCGGTTGGACGCTCTGCGCCTTGGCGGCTCCATCGATGATCGACGCCACCGACTCTTCACCCATCGGGTCACACGGCGCTTTCGAGGCCGCCTGCGCAGCGCTGGATACCGGGATATCGGGTTTAGCGGACTCGACCGCGTCAGCCGGACGGGCGGCGTCTGGGTCGCGATCCGGCACCAGCCACGCACCTACGCTTTCCGCTTGGTTCCGCACCGATTCGCGTTGGCGGACCATGGCAGCCCGCTGTTTTTCCCTGGCGGCGCGCGCGGGGTCGTGCGGTAATGGCGAGGAGGTCGCAGGAGACGCTGGAGGCCCGGCGCCGCTCCTGGCCGGCCGCAGCGGACTAGCAGGCGACTGTGGGGCCGTAGGAGGCAGCACGGCCGGTACATCCTTCGTGCCGGCGGGCGGCAAAGGATCATTTGGCAATTGCGGGGACGCGGAAGGAGATGGCGGGGGGCCGGGGCCGTTACCGGCAGGCTTCGGTGGATCAGCGGGCGATTGCAAGGCCCTGGAAGGAATCGCCAGGGGAACAGCCTTCCCGCCGGCGGGCGGCAACGGATCCGGCGATTGGGGAGACCAGGACGCAATCGCCAGAGTTCGTGCGCCGTTATTAGCAGGCCGCAGCGAATCGGCCGACAGTTCAAAGGTCTGGGCGAATGCGCCGGACGCAATCATGCTAGCGGCGATAAGGACCAAGATCCAGCGCATTACTGAGTGTATCGGCCGAACCCGAGCGGAACTTTATACCGCTTCTGTCTTCGCGGCCAGCATGGAGGCGCACAGCAACACGAGCGAGATCCACAGCAGGTTGGCCAGCAACAGGTGGATCATCTGCATCCAGATTGGCGCCAGGAGCAGCAGGTTGAGGGCGCCGGCCAGGATTTGGGC
>OCZU010002157.1_pt1 | contig 12666 bp, 6 predicted proteins | sample 1539001 | NCBI WGS metagenome assembly OCZU01 (sample SAMEA3539306, study PRJEB22396) | soil metagenome | biome: tundra; feature: field; material: soil | place: USA | collected 2010-05 | depth 0.15 m
CTTGGTACGTTCTGGTCTTACTTCCGGTCTTGATTAACCGCAGAATACGCCGTAGCGTTTACGAACCCAGTTGGGACGCGCCCACGGCAAGTTCCTCGAAAGTGAGGTTATCGCGCCCAATCATACCGAAGCCGCGCTGCGCTGCGGGCGGTGAGGCGTGTGACCTCATAATACCCAAGACTGCCCAGAAACTCGGCGGTGGCTGTTTCTTCATGAGGGCGCATACCCGTGTAAACTTCGATGACATTGATCGCGCAGCAGGCAAGGGCATTGCCGTGGCGAAGAAGATCGACGAGGAAACTCGCGGCGATTTCTCCTGCCGTTCATGGCATCCAGGATGACGGACGTGTCCAGAAGATAGATGGCCGTCAGCGCGCGTTACGCCGCCGGTCCAGCCTCTCATCTTCGGCGCGCATTCTTTCGACCCACACCTCAGCCCCATCTTTCAATTCCGGATGGTCCTCCACTTTCCAGATTGGCGCCGGGCTTTCGAGCAGTCTCAGTAGCCGCTGGCGTTTATCCTCTTCCCACGCGGCCTGTTTCAGAAAACTGCTTCGGCCGTGCGTTCTCATATTGGGCATCTTTCTATTTAGGATAGATACTCGGCGACCGCGCCGCCGCCCAATCGTAGAGTTGCCGGTCTTGCTCCACCGACCGCAACAGCATGGACCCGACCTCGTCGCCGGGATGGATCCACCCCAGATCGTCCCGGTAATCGGCGGACGTGTTCTCGACTGGCAGGGGCCCCGGCGGAAAGTCCAGGCCGGCGGCCCGCGCCAATGTTCCCAGCTTGTTCACGCTCTCCTCCATACGCTCCGTAATGCCAACGAAAAAGAACCCTTCCAGAGCGGCTTTGGCCGCCTGCAAACGGTCCGGGGCCGCGGGAGCGCTGTGGCGGGCGAAAAAGTTCACGTTGTGATTCTCGCGGAAGGGGATGTCGCGGTCTTGAGTCAGGAGCCATCGGGCAAATTCGCGCAACGTCAGTTGCGGTGCGTCCGGCGGCACTGCTGCGAGCAGGCTTGCCGAAGTAATCTCCGCATAATGCTTTTTGATATGCGTCATGTACGAGACGAACTGCTGGATGGGATCGCGCAGAAACGTGACATAGAACATTTCGCGTCCGGCCAGCCAGCGTGGGAATCGCCGCACGTGATGCGAGCTGAACCCCTGTATTTCGGGACCTTGCAGCAGGTAGCTCCGGATAGCCTCGTCGCCGTAGACAAAATAAGTATCGTTTACGTACAGGCCCAGGTGCCGCGGTCCGAAGTACGTCTCCAGCAGGACGCGGAACGAGGTCCCCGCGCATTTGGGCACGTGAATATGGGCTAGAACCGGCGCAGTTTCCGTAACCCGTGTTTTCGCAAAGGCGAAAATTCGGCGCGTCCCACCCGGCGGCGCGAGCGATTCCAGCATAGGTTCCGCAGCGCCACACTCCCGGAAAGTCTGGCGGATCTGCCCGCAGACTTCCGCAGTCTCGTCAAAGCCGATTGCCAGAAAACCGGGCTTATGCATGTGACCTTTTACAAGCTGCGTCAAGGCAGACCACAAAAAACGATGGTCTGCCCCACATGAAACCACTAGATCGGCTTTCTCCGCCGGGGCAGATGGCATCCGCAGACTATCGAAAAGGACGCGCTCTAACTCTTGCGCGCCCTCTCCTATCCCGCAAACACGATGCTCCGGCTTGAATTCGTAATAAGTTTCGAGCGCCGCGAGGAATGCGGCTTCCCATTCCGATATCCCGCCTTCCCGCCGCCTCACCCAGTGACCCCGGCCTCCGGGTACAAGTAAACGGGAGCCGGTATAGTACACTTCCAGACTGTTGCGGCCGGGTTTCAAATGCGCGGTGGGGTCGAAAACAAACCCTTTGCAGCCATCTCCGACGCCAGCCGCAAGCAGATCTTCGCGGAAGGCCGCGCAGGGGACAGTCGCAACCGGCGCCGAATTGACGATGACGTCGACCTGCACCGGTTTCTTAGGATCGGCATCGTCGGAAGCCCATCCGGAGATGCGTATGTCCCAGAGCGTGTCTACACAGCCAATCAAGCCCATCGCATTGCCGGTCTCAGTCTAACGCCAGGCTGAAATCCTCTTTCCGGCGGGCCAGGTTGGGGTTGTAGTAGGGATCGTCTGCGATATACCGGGCCCATTTGTGCTTCATGAAAGCGTCCTCCGCCGCGTCCGGAATCTTGTCCTTTTCGGTTTTGGTGGCGGATTCATAGTGGTAGAGCCTGGCGTACGGAGTGTACACGTTGCGAAACCCGAGTTCCAGCAGCTTCAGGCAAAGATCCACGTCCTGAAAGGCTACCGCCAGATTGACTTCGTCGAATGCCCCGGCCTCGAAGAACTTGTCGCGCGCGACCAGCAGACAGGCGCCTGTAACGGCGCTGCAGTTGCGGATCAGGTTGGGAAAATCAAAGTAATGCGCCCGTCCGCCCGGCAGGCCCTTAAAGGCATGGCTGCAATTGCCGTAGATGCCCATAACTACGCCGGCGTGCTGAATCGCATCGTTCGGATACCACAACTGCGCCCCGACCGCGCCGACCTCCGGCCGCTGGGCGTGCTCCAGCATCGCGGTCAGCCACTCGGCCGCGATCACCGTGGTGTCGTCGTTCAGAAAGAGAATATATGGCGACTCCGTCGCGCGGGCCGCCGTGTTGTTCATCTGCGAAAAGTTGAATGGTTTGCCGCGCCAGTCCAAATACCGGACGGGCGCTTTGCGCAAGGCCAGACGGTCTGCATATTCCTTCACTTGCGCCGCGCGGGAGTTATCGATCAATACGATGTCATAGTTCTTGTAGTCCGTCTTTTCCAGTACGGATTCCAGCGCCCGGAAGACGTTCTTGTGGCCGCCGGTAGGGATCAGAATACTGACTCGCGGATTTCCCGCGATAGCGTAGCGGACTCGATAGCGGCAAGCCCCGACCTCCTCCACGCGGGCGCCGGGCGCGTTCCTCCCAAGATACGCCGCCAAGGCCCGTTTTCCATCCGCGCTGGCCGCGGGCTTCTCCTCCGACGCTTTGGCGGCGGAGCCCGCGATTGCCCGCCAGTGGTAAAGGATCTTGGGGATCCTTCTAATCTTCTGCGTGCGCTCGCTGGCGCGCAGCAGGAATTCGTAGTCTTGCGAACCGCTGTAGCTGTGGTCCAGTCCGCCGAGACTCTCCGCCAGCGAGCGCTTCATCACCACAAAATGACAGATGTAATTGCAGGAGCGAAACAGGTCGGGAGACCAATCGGGCTTGAAAAATGCGTCGTAGCGGCGGCCCCGCTCGTCGATTTTATCCTCGTCGGAATAGAAAATCTCGGTATCCGGATGGTCATTGATGGCTTGGACAACCGCGGACAATGCGAAGGCGGCGAGTTCGTCGTCGTGATCCAGGAAGGCCACATATTCTCCCGTACACAAACTCAGGGCCGCATTGGTAGCGCCGGAGATTCCGAGGTTCTGTTCCAGCGTGACGTGCCGGATGCGCGCATCGCGCCGTGAGTATTGCTCCAAGACGGCCGCCAGCGCCGCGTCATGCGAGCCGTCGTCGGCCAGGCACAGCTCCCAAGTTGGATAGGTCTGGTCCATCACCGACTCGATCGAGCGGGTGAGTACGGCGATGGGAGTCTTGTACACTGGGACGGCGACGCTGATGCGTGGGCAAGTGGCGAAATGGGCAGCCTCGCGGCGCATCCGGCGCAGGTCTTCAACGGTTGGTTCGGTGCGGGCAATCCACAAGCCGTAATCGGGCGGCGTCTTCCAATCGATCACAACGTTGCAGGTCACCTCCCGGGTTCGCCCGTTCCGTGCGACAGCACTCACGCGCACGGCACAGGGGCCTTCCGGCAGGCCGCTGGTATCCCAGAAAAACCGATAGCCAGACTGTTCGGCGCCTACGACACCGGGATGGCTGTGCGCAACATCCGGCCGCGGAATGCCGTAGGACGCCGGGACCGGAGGGTCGTCGTTAATCTGGACCCATACGCGATCGATCCCAGATTCGGCGATCACCCAGCCGCGGATTTCGACTACATCCCGCACGGGTAGGACGCCGGCGTTACCGGGATAATCGCACACCAGCGCCATGAAGTCGTCCGGGGCGCCGCGATGCGATGGAGCGGCAGGGCTGGTAGCAGCTTCTTCCCGCGGCGCCCACGTCCCGCGGTCCGCTGCGGTACGGCGGCCGGTGAGTCGCTGCAGCATTCCGCCCATAGCGCACAGCGCCCTCCAGATCCGGCTGTCGTAGATCGCTTGAATCGCGCGCTTGTTGGTAACCAGACCGATTTCCAGATCCCGCATGCGGCCATCCAGGCGCGCTCGAGATTCCAGGCGGCTCTGGAGACCGTCGATCCGTTCCCTTATCGTTTCCAACTGCTGAGCGGCCTGTGCCGCGATCTGATCCAACTGCTGAGCGGCCTGTGCCGCCATCCGATCCAATTGCTGAGCGGCCTGCGCCGCCATCTGGTCGGCTTGCTGAGCGCCCTGTGCCGCCACCCGATCCAACTGCTGAGCGGCTTGTGCCGCCATCTGGGCTGCTTGCTGTGCGCCCTGTGCCGCCACCTGATCCACCTGCTGTGCGGCCTGTGCCGCCATCTGATCCAACTGTACGGCCATCTGCGACAGCTTGTTAGCGATCTCGCTGGCGCGTGCCTGGCCGGCCGCTTCCAGCAATCGGGAGACGCGGTCCCGCGGCCAGTCCGCCAGTGTGTCCTCGGATGCCAGCGACAGGGGCGTATCGAGAATGCCGGTCTCCAGCCGCCCCAGCATCACGGCCACCTCGCCCCACTTTTCCTTATACGCCCGCGTGTCCGCCAGTTCGTGTTCGATGTTGCAAATGTGCCTGTCTTTGTCGGCAGTCACGCGCCCGTTCTGGGCGATAGTCAGGAAAAGCTGACAAAACGCCAGCACGCTTTCGAGATCGGCCTGTTTGCCGGCGGATCCGAAAGACGCGCGCAACTCTTCCAGATCCGCGATGCCCCGGCGCTTCGAGAGCAGGTATCCGGCCCGATAGTGCGGCTCAGCCCAGTCCACGGCGGAGTACACCTGGTTAAAACGGCCATTGAGTTCCTGGACGAAATCCGTTCCGGGCATCCGCAGGCTGTGGTAAGTCAGCATCATCAGCAGCCAGACATCGGTGTTGCCTTGCCCGAAGCCGATCCAGGGATACGGATTGCTCGCGAACCAGCGCGTTACCGATTCCCGATCGGGCAGGCCAAACTGGCAGTGCTCCAGCAAGGCCGGAACAGGATTCCGCAGTACCACATTGGTGTACTCGCGAACCATGGACTCCGCCCACCGGTTGCTGCCGGAGTCGAACGGAAACGCAAGGTATAGGCCATCCCGAGTGACCCGGAGAAGCTCCGACAACAACGCCGGCCGCTGTTCGGCGGGGACGTGTTCGAGCGTGTCGAGCGAGCAGACCAGATCGAAAGCGCCGTCGCGAAAAGGAAGCCGCACGCCGCTGGCTTGGATATAGTTCTGCAACCCGGCGGTGGGAATGATATCCACGACCGCCACCCGCGCTCCCGGAATCAGAACTCCGGCTAGAGACGAAAATCCCGGCCAGAACGTCTCCGTATGTCCGCCTACATCCAGCACGTTGTACGGGGACTCACCAGGCCGAAAGAGCTTGCCGATGTGCTCCAACAGGATATACCGCTCGTAGAGGTCGAACGCTATTTCCTTCAATGTCGGCATGCGGGAGCGGGGACCGAACGATCAAGTCTAACTCAATTCGCCCGGAGAACGTGGCGGCGCAGCGTGTGCTATGCTGGGGGCTTCCAATCCGTCCCAAATCATGTGGCATGGCGATTCTCTCTTCCTCTTATCCAATTTGATCGCCAAGGATTTTAAGATCCGCTATCGCAACATGTCACTGGGCGTGCTCTGGTCGCTTTTGAATCCTTTGGTAATGATGGGCGTACTGACGTTCGTTTTTACCAAGATACTCAAGAGCCCCGACCCGCATTGGGCGCTGTTCGTGATGTGCGGCCTGGTCCCCTTCAATTTCTTCAGCATAGCTTGGATTTCCGGGACAACTTCACTGGTCGATAGCGCCGGCCTCATTAAACGCGTGCCTGCACCCCCCGAAATTATTCCGTTGGCGGCGGTGCTCTCGAACTGCTTGCATCTGCTGATTCAGATCGGTCTGTTGATTGCGCTGGCGTTTCTGTTCGGAAAACCCCCCAACCGCCATTGGATCTTGCTGCCATTGGTGTGGGGACTGGAAGTGATCTTTGTGTGCGGCCTCTCCCTGATCACGTCCGCACTCAACGTGTATATCCGGGACATGCGCTATCTGGTGGAATCGGCCAACACCGTGCTGTTCTGGATGGTGCCCGTGGTTTATTCTTTTGCCATTATTCCCGCGAACTACAGGGCCATCTACCAACTCAATCCGCTGGCGGCGCTGGTGATGGCTATGCGCGACATCCTGATTGACGGGACGCGCCCAGGCACCGCGTTGCTGTGCAAACTCGCCGGCATCTCGCTCTTCATGCTGGTTTCAGGCCTGCTGGTCTTCCGGAGGCTGAAGCCCCGGTTCTCCGATCATCTGTGAGAGACCATGAGGGTGATTGAATTTGACAACGTCTCCAAGAAATTTACCCGGCATGCCGGGCAGATGCTGCTGCGCAATCATCTGACGCGGTTTTTCACAGGCCAAAAAGACGATCCGTTTTTTGCATTGAAGCACGTCTCGTTCTCCGTGGAGCGCGGGGAAAGCCTGGCGGTGATCGGGAGCAATGGAGCGGGCAAAAGCACCTTGCTGGGCCTTGTGGCGGGCATCTCGAAGGCCGATGAAGGCACGGTCGTGGTGAACGGGCAGGTGACCGCTTTACTGGAACTGGGATCGGGTTTTCATCCCAGCCTCACGGGGCGGGAGAATGTCCGGTTAAATGCCGCATTATTGGGGCTGTCGCGCAGGCAGACCGCCGAGGCGTTCGAACGCATCGTGGAATTCTCGGGGATCCGCGAATTCATCGATGAGCCCTTGCGGACCTATTCCACAGGCATGACCATGCGGCTGGCATTTTCCGTGGCGATCATGAAGGATCCTGAGATTCTGCTGATCGACGAGGTCCTGGCGGTGGGCGACGCGGCGTTTCAGGCCAAATGCATTGACAAGATACGCGAATTCAGAAATGCTGGGAAGACGCTGCTGTTCGTGTCGCACACCAGCATGATCCAGCAGTTATGCGACCGCGCCGTTTGGCTCGACCATGGCGAATTGATCCTGAGCGGTCCGGTAGCCGGCGTTTTGGAAGCATATGCGGGGCGGCAGCCCGCACGTGCGTAAATGCGAGGAAACCTGGCCGGAAACACGACACAACTGCGCCTGGCGATCGCGGAACTGCAGGAGTTGCTGCGCCGCCAGGGTGAAGCCTGTCCCACAGCACGACAGGCTGAAGCCTGTCCCACCTGGCAGGAACTGGCGGCGCTCACTGGGTTTCTGGAAGAGGCCCTTTCGCACATCGAGGCAGGCGAGAAGCAGGCGGTACGGCATTACGCCGAGTTAGAGCGCCGGCTGCTCGACATTGAAAATAGCCGGTTCCTGCGTACTCTGCAGTGGCCCGGCCGGTTCTTGGGGGACTGGAAGGGGCGTCTGGGCCAATTGCTCCTGCATTCTCCTTTGCATCCGCTCTACCTGAAGTTGGTGCATCCTCACCTTACAGCGGATCGTTACCGGCTTTGGGTAGAGAGCGAACCGGCGCCAGGTCAGCGGCGGCTCCCCCGGCAACCGCTTCTCAGCCTGATATTACCGGTGCACAATCCCCGGCGCGATTGGTTGGAAGCGGCAGTGGCCTCCGTCCTCGGCCAGACCTACGGCTGCTGGCAGCTCTGTGTGTGCGACGATGCCTCCGCACAGGATTGGGTGGCTACGTATTTTAACGCCCTCAGCGCGACCGAACCACGTATCCGTTTTGCGCGCTCGAGTGAGCACCTGGGCATTGCAGGCGCTTTAAGCCTCGCGGGCGAATTGGCCAGCGGGGAATACGCCGCTTTCCTGGATCAGGACGATGTGCTGGCGCCGCACGCGTTCGATTGTGTGGCCGAAGCCGTCCAGGATGCGCAACCCGACCTGTTGTACAGCGACGAGGATTACCTGGACGGCCAGGACCGCCGGGTGCAGCCGATTTTCAAGCCCGCCTTTTCTCCGGACCTGCTGCGGTGCGGCATGTACTTGGGCCATCTGCTGGTGGTCCGCACCGCCATGCTGCGGGAACTGGGCTGGTTCCGTGCCGGATATGACGGCAGCCAGGATTACGATCTGGCCCTGCGCCTGGCCAAGCGGTCGGCGGCCATCAGGCACATTCCCCGCGTGCTCTATCACTGGCGGCAGCACCCGGATTCGACGGCTCTCCACGCCGCGGCCAAACCCTATACCCAAGCCGCCGGGCTGCGGGCCCTTTCGGAAACGGTTGCGCTGCGGGACCCGCAGGCAGTGGTGACGGTGGGGGCCTTCCCCAATACCTATCGCGTCCGCTGGTCCGTCCCAGCCAACCTGCGTGCCAGCCTGATCGTTTGTTCGCGGAACGCGAAACTGCTGCAGCGTTGCCTGGAGGAGGTCGAGAAGCATACCGCTCACTCCCACCGGGAGATCGTCGTTGTGCAGCATCGCACAGGCGGTATCGCGGCCATGGACCGGCTGCTGGCTGCGTCCGCCTGCGTGCGCGTGCCCTATACGGGGCCCTTCAACTTCGCGGCCATGAACAACCTGGGCGCCAGACATGCTACCGGCGACGTGCTGGTCTTTATGAATGACGATGTCGAGCCGCTCGAATCCGACTGGCTCACCGCCCTGCTGGCGCACGCCAACCGCCGTGAAGTTGGGGCCGTCGGCGCGAAGCTCATATACCCCTCGGGCGCCATCCAGCACGCTGGCATCGTCATCGGCATCATGGAAGGCGCCGGGCATTTGCATCGCAACACCTTCGGCTCCCCCTATTGGAACTGGCTGCCCTTCACGCGTAACGTCAGCGCCGTTACGGGTGCCTGCCTGGCGATCCGCAAGAGCGTGTTCGAGGAGTTGGGCGGCTTCGATGAGTCGTTCCCGGCAAACTACAACGACGTGGACCTGTGCCTGCGCGCGCGCCAAGCCGGCTATGAAGTGATTGTGGAACCGGCGGCCATATTGCGCCACTATGAATGCCAATCGCGCCAGGCGGGCGTGCGCCTGGAAGAACGCTATCTGTTCGAGCAGCGCTGGGCCGCCTGGCTGGAGCGCGGCGATCCCTTCTACAGCCCCCACCTCCGGCGCACACTGGAGGATGCCGGGTTGGAACTGCAGGATCTGGTGGAGCCGGCCGCATGGAGATAGTCGCCTGGCTGGGCAAACGCCAGACTCTCTCCGCCGCACTCTTACTCATCCTGGCGTTGCATTTGTGCTTCTCTCCGTTCATCTGGGGAAATCAGACGTTGCTCGGCGCATCTCGCGATGTGCCCAGCGTGATGCCCAATGGCGCATACGGCAACGGCAGCCAGGGACTGGCCCTCTCTCGGGGCAACGATATGGGCGCCTCGGGCTGGCTGCTGGAGCCGGATGCCGCGTTGGTCCACCATCAATACTTCAGCGAAAGACGGTTGCCTCTTTGGAATCCTTATCTATCGTACGGCGCGCCGCTGGCCGCGAACATGCAGTCGCAGCCGTTCCACCCGCTCTTTGTCCTGTTTGCCCTCGATCCCGGGCCGCGCACGTTCAATTTCTTCATCCTGGCCCGCTTTCTTCTGATGGGTCTCTGTACGTACCTCTATTTGCGGCTTTTCCTGCCCTTCGTCCCCTCCATCGCCGGCGGGATTGCCTGCATGCTGTCGGGCTACTATATTCTCTTTTTCAACATGCCTCATGTGAGCGTGGACATGCTTGTTCCCGCCGTGTTTCTGGCCACCGAGCGCCTGCTTAGGAAGCAAAGCACCGGTAACGTGATCCTGTCGATCGCAGTCACCTTCTTATGCATTGTGGGTGGCATGCCGGAAAGCGCGTTTCTGGTCCTGGCGTTCGGCTGCGCCTATTTCCTCTTCCGGCTCGGGTGGGGTCCCGCCTCCGCGCGCATTACTCAACTTAAGTACTTTCTCTTCACTCAGGGATTAGGGCTGGTGCTGGCGGCCTTTCTCCTGGTGCCGTTTTTCGAATACATGCGGCTTTCGTTCGATTCGCATCAACCCGCAAACGTGCAGGGATTCATCACCGGCCTGCAGCACGACGTGTTTGGTCTCTCGCTGTTCACCTACGTCATCCCCACGCTCTTCGGACCTGCCTGGGCGTCCATCGGTCCCGGCCTTGGCGGATACGACAGTCTGCGGGGTTTCATGGGAGTGGTACAGGTCCTGTTTGCGGTCGTGGCGGTGGGTGCTCTGATCCGCAGGACAGAAGACCGCATACCTGGCGAGCGGCGCCTCACACTCTTCTTCCTGGCATCTGCTTTGGTTATCGTTTTGAAGCGGTACGGCGCGCCTGTAATCAATTCGATCGGGCATCTCCCGTTTTGCCAGCTTATTTGGTTTGTGAAGTACGATGAAGCGCTGCTGGCCTTCGCGGTCGCCGTGCTCTGCGCATGCGGCCTGCAGCAAATTTTGACAGGCACGGTGAGCCGGCGGCGTCTCGTTGTCTCGCTTTTGATCGTCTTTGGGGTGTTAGCCGCGGCCCTGGCGCTTTCCCTGCCTGCGGTGCTGGCGGCGAAGGCACAACCTCATGAATTCTATCTGAGCCTCGGCGGGAGCGTCGCCGTGTTGTTCGCAGCCGCGGTTCTCCTCCTTGGACCGGCGCGGCCTGCTACCGCAAGATGGCTGCCTGCCGCCCTGGTAATGCTACTGGCGGCGGAGATGGCCGGCAACTACATTTATCCGGTTTACTATGTCCTGACAAGCTCGACCAGCGACCATGCGAACCCGTACCGCGGAGCTCCCTACATCGATTATCTGAAAGCCGGCATCCGCGCGCACGAGCGCGTCTTCGGACGAGAGGGAATCCTGCACCCGGACTGGGCGGGCAGTTTTCAGCTCACCGATATTCGCGGCCTGGATGCCATGTATTACCGCAAGTACTTTGATTTTATCCGGCTCTTTTTGCGGGAGGAGTTACCGCCGGCCAAGCGTGGGGAACTCGTCAACCGCTTCACCGGTCTCCGCTGGCTCCCGCTCGATAGCCCCCTGAAGAGGCGGCTGCTGCAACTCTCTTCGGTGAAGTTTCTTTTGACGTTCGAACCGTATGGCATGCAGCCTGGGCTGGCCCAGGAAGTTATCCGGCAGAATGTGGGCCGGCTCGCACCGGGACGGGAAAACCTGATCGAAATCCGGACATTCACTATCTCGGGGGAGACCAAGCCGGTTCTGTATGAGCATCCGGTCTACGAGCGGCTGCCGTTCAGAACTACTATCACGCCAGCCACCCGCGAGTTCTCTTTCAGCGTGGCCATGCAACCGGCGGTTTATGACGGAACCATGCCGCTATGCGGCGCCGGCGTGCGGTTCCGCTTGGAAATCCGCGACAGCGCCGGACGCATTCGGCTGCTGTACGACCGTTATATCGATCCCAAGCACAATCTGGCGGAGCGCCGCTGGATTCCGGGGTCGGTCGATCTGAGCGAGTACATGGGGCAAAATGTGGAGTTGCTGTTCACTACCACAGCGGAACCGCCGGGGAACACTTGCGCGGCTTGGGCAGGCTGGGGCGATCCTCATTTCAACGGCGACGTTACCGCTCCGCCAGTGTTCCGGCAGGTGTACGACCATGAAATCAAGATCTACGAATCCCCGGACTATCTGCCGCGAGCGGCTTTGTTTTCCAGCGTGGAGGTTGTGCAGGATGACGCGGCGGCGTTGGTCAGACTCGCAGACCCGTCCCTGGACATATTTCAGACGGCGGTGATTTCGTCAACCGGCCTGGACCCCGCGGATCTGGCGGCAATTCGGGGCCTCAACGGCATGCCCCCCGAGCCGGTGCGCGCCGCCGGAATTCTGTCCTACGCCTCGCAGGAAGTGACGATCAATGCCGCCGTGGAGCGGCCCGCATTGCTGGTGCTCAACGACAGCGACTATCCCGGCTGGAAGGTGTACGTGGATGGACGGCAGTCGCATTGGATCACGGCGAATTATCTGTTTCGTGGCGTCCTGCTCCAGCCGGGCAGGCACCTGGTGCGGTTCGCTTATGAACCCGCTTCTTTTGCAGCCGGAGCGGCGATCTCCGTAGCGGGGCTCATCTGTCTGGCTGCTTTCGCTTTGTGGCGCAGGCGGCGGCCAATATGACCCCTGTAGTCGAAACGACTGCACGGGTCGATCATCTCCCGGCCAAGCGCTCGAATTCGTTGAAATCATTGCCGATTGCCATGGCCAGAGCCAGAAGTCTCTGTAGCGCTTCATTTGGCGAAGAGAAGGTTATCGAGATGGCGCCTGGCGATATCGAAACGCCATCCGGCAGATTGGCGAGTTCCTGGTTGAGCACGGTGGTGGGCGCCTCCACCAGCACCTTCGGCTGAGCCAGCGCCGCCTGCCGCAGTCCGTCCAAAACCAGGGCGAGTTTTTGGCGACGCCGGCGTTCATAGTGCGCCCCGTCGCCGGCCGCCAGGCGCTTCAAATGCGCGATCAACTCCTCCCGGTCGGCCACGCCGTTAGCCCCAACCTGGCGGGTCACGCAAGGCCGCAGTATTTGCTGGGCTCTTCTTGGACCCACCTGCAGGAGAGAC
>OCZU010002158.1_pt1 | contig 12664 bp, 12 predicted proteins | sample 1539001 | NCBI WGS metagenome assembly OCZU01 (sample SAMEA3539306, study PRJEB22396) | soil metagenome | biome: tundra; feature: field; material: soil | place: USA | collected 2010-05 | depth 0.15 m
AACTGCACCGCCTGGTGCAGAAGAAAGACGCCGGCATCGGATACACCACGGTTTACCGCACGCTCAAGCTGCTGGCCGAGTGCGGACTGGCCAGCGAGGTCGCCTTCCACGACGGCATCGCCCGCTACGAGCATCAGTACAACCGGCGCAGCCATCACCACATGGTCTGCACCGAGTGCGGCAGTTCGGTCGAGTTTTTTTCCCGCGAGGTCGACCAGTTGGAACAAGAAATCGGACGCCGGCACAATTACTCGACGACCCGCCACACCTTTCAGATCTACGGCGTTTGTGAAGACTGCCGCAAGAATTAACGCGCCCACGTTTAGCGAAGGGCGCTTCCTGTTGGGCCCAGCCAGTCAAAAGGATGGAAGGGAATATTCCTCGCGATGCCAAACAGAATGATCACGGCACAAAGCGCGCGGATCCACACAGCCGGCAAGAAGAGCCTGGGCAAATGTCGCCCGCGAATTTCGAAGAGGGCATAAGAGGCGATTCCATACGCCAGAAAGGGCAACAACAGAATCGTCAGCGGATTCAGCGCCCAGGCCGCACTCAAATTCCCATGCAGCAACTGATGGAGGGCGCGCAACGAGCCACAGCCCGGACAATACCAGCCCGTAAGATATCGCAGCGGGCAGGGTGGGAACACGCCGGAGGTGGCTGGATCGAAAAAATCCAGCAGCATTGCCGCCGCAAGAACGGCAAGCGTTACGGCGAGCAGTCGGTGTTTTCGAGAGTATGCCATAAGGCAGGTGGTTGCTCTAACGGTTCATGTGACTCATGATTCCTGCGGCGAAAATCAGCCCGTAGACTAAGCAGAACGCCAATCCGAGGCCAAACGAAATCCAGCACCACATCTTCGCGTTCTTGGAGGCGGCCTGTGCTCCCGCTAGGTCCCCAGCCTGCAACTTGCCGTTAACCTGCGCGGCATAGACGATGGCCGGAATGCCCGCGGGCAGACAACAGAGCACTGTGGCCAGAATCGCGAAGACGAGATAGTTCGGCACGTAGACAGCAGGCGTCTGAACTATCGGAGGCGCTTGGCCTGAAAGGGAAGGCCCCGGCTGTAAATTCCGGCCACACTGTGCGCAAGCAGTTGCGCCGTCCGCGTTATTGGCCCCGCATTGCGTACAGAACATTCCATTCCTCCAGTTGATCAGAGATTCCGCTGCTCACTGCAAAGTCGACTTATTCGCCATGCAATCTTGAGCTGAGCCCGCACGATCGAACTTTATAACAGCCGCCTCGTCGGAGCAAAAAGCTCGCGTCCCCGTTTGCTCCCGGACCACGGGATAGGCGACGACCCGATACTCCGTGTTGGCGGCAGCGTCGGCGGCTGCGCGGCAGCCCAGCAACTCAAAGGCATATCCGTCCTTCTGCCCGCTCGCCAATCGCGAGTCGATCAATCCAGCATCAGCCAGATCGGAAAGCCTGCAGGTAAAGCCGGTCTCGGGATGGGACGAAGAGTAAGCAACTTCCGCTCGGACCAACGTGCTTACCGAGGCCGCAGCCGACGATTCATTTGCCGCCATCCTGGCGCGCAGCAGATTTGGAATCGCGATCGCGGCAATGATCAGGATCACCGGAATTATCGCCAATCCAACGTAGCCTAAGACAAGTCCTGCAATCGCCATGCCTTCGCCTTTAAGCCGGCCTGCGCTTTTGCGGATCTCGGAAACCGAGAGATGACCAAATATCACCGCCAGGATCGACAGTGGAAAGGCGAAGACAAAAAGACCGAAAACCAGGCTGGCGACCGCTTTGCCGCTGGTTTGCGCTGGGAAAATCGTGCCCTCTGAAGGTGGTCCAAGTGCAGGGGCAGGCGCTGAGTCTACATCCACTTCTTTTCCGCATACTGCGCAGAACCTCTCACCAACGGATACATTGTTGCCACAACCGGAACAAAACACGGCTATCTGTCCTCCTGAACCTCAGGCCAATCGGCCACGCATTGCCGAAATTGTCAGAAACACTACTCCTCAGATTGTCACTGGTCAATCTATTCGCTGAACTGCGCCGAACTCGGGATGACGCCTTCTGAAAGATGTCCAACGAACCAAACTGTACCACTACCGGAGCGAGAGGCAATTATTGGTTTGCAAAGGCGGAAGGCGTATGCTTTTCAATGGCGGGGGGCTCCTCCGCACAACTGGAGTTGGCTGTAACCCTCTGATTCCAAGGAATGAATGCTGCGTGACAATGATCACCCCGAGCAGTGCTCCCCGTCATTTGTATGTTGCAGGAAGAAGCGCAGAATTATAGCGGCTTAGTACATGACATACCTACGGAGGTAGGACTATGACTTCTGGCACTCTGACTTCGCCCGGAATTAAAGCTCCGGGCGACTACATTGAAGACGTAATGATTAGCGTAAGGGCGAAGAACCCCGCCGAGCCTGAGTTTCATCAGGCTGTCCGGGAAGTGTTTGATTCTCTGCGGCTCGTTTTGGCAAAGCATCCCGAGTATCAGTCAAACCGCATTTTGGACAGGATCGTCGAACCAGAGCGCGTGCTGATGTTCCGTGTGCCCTGGACGGATGATCAAGGGAATGTTCAAGTCAACCGCGGCTTCCGCATCGAGATGAACAGCGCCATCGGGCCTTACAAGGGCGGCCTGCGCTTCCATCCCTCGGTGAATCTTGGCATCCTGAAGTTCTTGGCGTTCGAGCAAGTGTTCAAGAATTCACTCACCACGCTGCCCATGGGCGGCGGCAAGGGCGGTTCGGATTTCGATCCTAAAGGGAAGAGCGACAACGAAGTGATGCGGTTCTGCCAGAGCTTTATGACCGAACTGCAGCGCCACATTGGTCCGGACACGGACGTGCCCGCCGGCGACATCGGCGTGGGCGGACGCGAAATCGGCTATTTGTTCGGCCAGTACAAACGGCTGCGCAATGAATTCACCGGCGTGCTTACGGGCAAGGGGCTGAACTGGGGCGGATCGCTGATTCGTCCGGAAGCCACCGGCTATGGCTGCGTGTATTTCGCCAGTGAAATGCTGAAGAGCAAGAAAGACTCTCTGGAAGGCAAACTCTGCCTGGTCTCCGGCAGCGGCAACGTCTCCCAGTACACGATTGAGAAGCTGCTCGACTTTGGGGCGAAGCCGGTCACCGTGTCCGATTCGAACGGTGTGATTTACGATCCGGACGGCATCGATCGCGCGAAGCTGGCCTATGTACTGGAGCTGAAGAATGTGAAGCGCGGGCGTATTCGTGACTATGCGGACCGCTACAAGAAGGCGATCTTCATGCCCACGGACATAAAGCTGGAGCACAACCCGCTGTGGAACATCAAGGCGGATTGCGCCTTCCCCAGCGCCACGCAGAATGAGATCACCGCGAAGGATGCGGCGAACCTGCTGAAGAATGGCATCAAGGTGGTCGCAGAAGGCGCCAACATGCCAAGCACGCTGGAGGCAACCAAGCTGTTCCTGGAGGCCAGGATTCTCTATGGTCCGGCGAAGGCGGCGAATGCGGGCGGCGTGGCCACGTCTGGCCTGGAGATGTCGCAAAATAGCGCGCGCATTTCCTGGACACGCGAGGAAGTGGATGACAGACTGCACAAGATCATGATCTCCATCCACCGCAACTGCTACGAAACGGCCGAGAAATACGGCACGCCCGGCAACCTCGTGAACGGCGCCAACATCGCCGGCTTCCTGAAAGTGGCCGATGCGATGCTGGATCAGGGCCTGGTGTAGTCGCTTTATGTAGCGCGGGCGCCCTCGCCCGCGTTTGCTGAAGGCTGTAACGATGCGGGGTGGATAAATCGTCCACCCCGCAAGTTCTTTACGAGGAATAGCAGGCGAGCCACTCCTCGACAACCTGATCCCGTCAAGGTCCGGAGCATTCTTCCGATCTCCAGCTCCCGGGTCGAGACTTTTGCATACCTTCATAAACTGTCATATTATGAAGCCATGCCGATGGCCTCACTGAACATCTCGCTCCCCGAAGCTCTCAAAGAATATGTGGAAGGGCAAGTCGCTACCGGCGACTGGGGCACCCCGAGCGAGTACGTCCGCGAGTTGATTCGTCAGGACAAGGAACGCCGCTTGGGCAATCTCGAGCAGGAACTCGTCGCCGCTGCTCGGGGACAGAAAATTGAAATCCCTGTTGCCGAAATTCGCCGCAGGGGCCTGATCCCAGCGCTCCGTGAGCGCGCCCGCCGTTGATGAGGAAGCGTCGGCTCGTCTTCAGCGATGCGGCCATCGCCGAATCCTGGAGCAGGCTGATTGGTACGCCGCTCAGTCGGGAAGGCGATTGGCCGGGCGCTGGCAGAAGGAGGTCACGTCAGTTGTGTCTTTATCGTCAGCCGCCCGGCTGCGCGTGCGCCGTGCACATTTCGTTCCCCTGAACTGCAAGACGTACGGCGAATGAGGGTCTCCGGATTTCCCAAGCATCTGCTCTTCTACCGGTTCGACGATGAGGAAGTATTCGTACTTCGCGTCGTTCATGGCGCACGCGACTTGGAGCGTCTTTTTTCCTAGACGGAAATGCCTTACCCCTATCGAGCTTCGCACAGACTGGACAGCCGAGGGCGGCTGTCCCCACATGAGTATTGGGCTATCGTCACGAGTATGATTAGCTGTTAGTAACTCCTGATGACCACCCGTCCCATCACCGAGCCCCTCCTCGATGCCGAAGCCCGCCTTGAAGGTTTCGACAACCTGATGCCCTTCAAGGTGCAGAACATCCTTCTGGTCTCCAGCCTCTACGACTCTTTCATCCTTCGCGAAGATGGCCGTCTCAATGAGTTGTTGATCGACGAATCGCTCGAACTGAACTTGCAACAGATTCCGGGCATCACTCATGTTTCGAGCTGCGCCGAGGCGCTGGACCTAGCCCGTTCGCAGCCGCGCTTCAATTTGATTGTCACCAACCTCGCGGTGGGCGATATGAGCGCCGCGCAGTTGGCGCGCGAAGTGAAGAGTGCGGGACTGGATGTTCCCGTAGTCGTGCTGGCGTACGACTATCGGGAAGTGAAGAACTTCATCAGCCGCAATCCCGTCACCGATCTCGAGCGAATTTTCCTCTGGCAGGGGAACGCTCGCATTCTGATCGCCATCGTCAAGTACATCGAGGATAAGCGCAACGTCTTGCACGACACGCGGGCGATGGGAGTGCCGGTGTTGCTGGTGGTGGAAGACAACATCCGTTACTACTCGTCATTCTTGCCCGTCATTTACACCGAACTGATTAAGCAGTCGAGGCGGGTCATCCAGGAAGGCATCAACGTAGCTCACAAGCTGGTACGGATGCAGGCCCGCCCAAAAATTCTGCTGAGTTCGAACTTTGAGGATGCGGCCCAGTTAGTGCAGGAGTATCGCGATTACCTCATCGGTCTGGTATCGGACGTGGAGTTCCCCTGGGAAGGCAAACTGAGTCCTGAGGCTGGTTTTGAGCTCGCCCGCCTGATGAAAGCAATGGTGCCGGATGTGCCTGTAGTTCTGCAGACCAGCCGCACAGAATTTCGGCCGCGGGCGCTCGCGGCGGGGTATTCGTTTCTGCGCAAACGTTCGCCCACTCTGCTAAAAGATCTGCGCCGCATTCTCACCGAGCAGTTTGGTTTTGGCGACTTCGTTTTTCGTCTGCCGGATCTGAAGGAAGTCGGCCGCGCCAAAGATTTGAATGAACTGGAAGAACAGTTGCAAACCGTTCCGCCCGAAAGCCTCACCTATCACGCCCAGAGCAACCACTTTTCCCATTGGCTCATGGCGCGAACCGAGTTTGCTTTAGCCGCCAAGCTGCGGCCGCGCAAGGTGTCCGATTTTTCCGGTCCGGAGCACCTGCGCAGCGACCTGATCGACTCGATCAATGATTACCGCCGCGAACAAAGTGAACTGCTGATCGGCGACTTCAACGCCGATACGTTCAAGCCTTCGGAATCGGGTTTTCTGCGAATCGGAGCCGGATCGCTGGGAGGCAAGGCGCGCGGGCTCGCATTCGTGCGCCATCTCCTGCGCAAGAATCGCATTGCGCGGCGGTTTCCCGGCATTCGCATCGCGGTGCCGCCGGCTCTGGTCCTGGCCACGGATGCGTTCGATCAATTCATGGCAGAGAACAACCTGCTGGATTTCGCGTTGCAATGCGAGGACGATGACGAGATTCTGCAGAAATTTCTGGCAGCTCCTATTTCCGCACAGTTGCAGGCAGACCTCAAAGCCTTCCTGGAGCAGGTGGAATATCCGCTCGCCGTGCGCTCTTCCAGCCTGCTCGAAGATTCTCAATACCAGCCTTTCACCGGAGTATATGAAACCTTCATGCTGGGCAATCAGTCGGCCGATCCTGCCGTGCGATTGGCGGAACTGATTGACGCCATCAAGCGCGTCTATGCCTCCACTTTCAGCCGCCATGCCAAGGCCTATGTGCGAGCTACTCCGTACCGTCTGGAAGAAGAAAAGATGGCGGTTATCGTCCAACAACTGGTGGGCTCGGTGCACGAGCAGCGCTTCTATCCTGATTTTTCTGGCGTGGTCCGTTCGCACAATTTCTATCCCGTCCCCCCGATGACGTTCGCCGATGGAATTGCCGCTGTGGCTTTGGGATTGGGCCGGGCAGTGGTCGACGGCGGAAAGTGTCTGACCTTCTGCCCGCGCTATCCGCAGAATCTACTGCAATTCTCTTCGGTGGACGACATCCTTGCCAATTCGCAAACGGAGTTTTGGGCGCTCTCGTTAAATGGCCTTCCAGAAGGCCGTCCCGGGCATCTGCACGAGATGCGTTTTGGCCTCGATTCGGCGGAGTCGGACGGCACGCTGCCCGCCGTCGGTTCCACTTACTCAGTCGATAACCAGGCGGTCTATGACGGCGTGAGCCGGCCTGGAATTCGCATCATCAGCTTCGCACCCATGCTCAAGCACGGATTGTTTCCCCTGGCAACGATTCTGGAGACGCTGGTGAAGTCCGGCGAGGATGCTCTGGGCATTCCGGTGGAAATTGAGTTTGCGGTACGCCTGCCGCGGCAAAGCGGTGAAGTGGCGGAGTTCGGCTTCCTGCAAGTCCGTCCGCTCACCCTTTCCCGCGATCACCAGGACTTGTCGGTTGGCGAGGTTGATCCGCAACGACTCCTGTGCCAAAGCAGCAAAGTGCTGGGCAACGGGCGCATCGAGAATCTGTATGACGTCGTGGTCGTCGACTCGCAGCGCTTCGAGCGTAGCCGAAGCCAGGAAGTTGCGAAGGCGGTAGCCCACTTTAACGGCTTGCTCAACGCAGAAAACCGGCCTTACCTGCTGATTGGAGTGGGTCGCTGGGGATCGAATGATGCCTGGCTGGGAATTCCGGTGGAGTGGGACGAAATCTCTGGCGCACGAGTCATCGTGGAAGCGGGCTTCCGCGATTTTCGCGTCACCCCTTCGCAGGGCAGTCACTTCTTTCAAAACCTTACCGCGTTTCAAATCGGCTACTTCACGGTGAATCCGGATGCCGGAGAAGGCTCAGTGGACTGGGAGTGGCTGAGCGAGCAGGCCTCCGTGAACGAAGACGGATGCGTTCGCCACTTGTGCTTCGATGCGCCCATGCGCGTGGTTATGAACAGCAAAACCAGCCAGGGCGTTATCTTCAAACCGGAAGCTGCTCAGCCGTAGGCTGCGTCTAACATTAATGTTAGGACTGCCCTCAGCGCAGGGTAGGGCGGCTTAGGGATTGGGGCCGCCCGTCGGCGCTACATCGCTCTTATGCTTGTGGGTCATCTTGCGATGAATATCGGGCCAGAATTCCTTGACCACAATCGTGATGGTGTCGTATCCCACCTGCGTTCCCCAAACGCTCAGCGTGTTCGACAAAGTGCGATCGGAGTCATTGTGAATAGAAGTCAACATGCCCGTGGTCGGGTCGTAACGCGTCGTGATGAAGGATCGCGGATGATAAGTGTTGGTGGAGATTGCCGCCGCCAGTGCGCTGCCCACGATTTCAGAGTAGTTGAATTGGGAGTGCCCTGAATCGGTCCGGGTGACAAAGATTCGGCTCACCGCATACTCACTCCGGTGAGCGAAGCTACCTTTGCCGGACTGAAAGAAGCGCGGATCCTGATGCAGTAGCGAAGGAAAAACCGCCCCCGTCATGAAGTTTTCGATAGTGCCGTCGGCAAAAGCCGCCCCATAACGCTTGGCATAACCTTCCGCGCCCTGACCATAACCGGGCTCACTGTTCTCCGCTTGGCTCAGACCCGCCAAAAATCCGTACCACGCGTATTGCACGGGATCGAATGAACTCCGGAACACCACTTTATATTTCTGCCCCGAGGTGAGCGGCGGAACCTGGCCTGCATTTTGCAAGGTCAAGAAGTTCGGCAATGCGAAGAAAAGCCGGTCATTTGACGTGCCCGCATTCTTGCCCTGCGAATTCTTGTCGGTGTTCGCGGGAACCGGCGCTCCCTGCGCCTTGGGATCCGTATCCTTCGGCTTCTCAGCCGTTCCAGCGGGCGTGCTTTGCGCTTGTGGCTTTGGGTCATCCGGAGGTTGAGTCTGCTGGGCAGAGGCAATCATCCGAAGAGAACTGGCGATCAAAAAAAACACAAAAATTCTGGCTGTACGCTGAATAGACAATGAGTTCTCCTGAAAAAATGAACGCCACAGCAATGCAGACTCAGTTCCATTATTCTAACAGCGTGGGCATGATTTGCCGGGGCTCGGGCGGCGGTTTTACATTCCTTTACAAGCCACAGCCTTTCCCGCACTGGGCTAGATTCAGATTTCCGTTGTTCGGTTGCATGAGGTGGGGAACGAGCAAGTTACTATAGGGATAGACATAAAAACTCATCATCGAGGAACCCATGACAGAACCAACTTATGAAGAACTGAAAGCCCGATTGTCCCAATTGGAAAAAGAAGTAGAGACGAAGAAGCGCAGCGGGGACCTGATTTTCAAAGTGGGTGAAAAGGGCGGGGTCAGCGTCTACGGCCTGGGACGCTTTCCGGTCACACTCTATTACGAGCAGTGGAACCGGCTCCTGGGGGCGGTGGAGGACTTGAAGAAGTTCATGGAGGAGAACAAGTCCCGGCTAAAATTAAAGGAATAAACTGCTATACTTTTTCGCGGAAAACGAACCGAAGTCGCGCACGTATCGGAGCGGCGGGTGGCTGCGTTGTCTTGCTCTGAAACTACCGCGCCGTGAAGGCGACAGCCCAAGCGATCATCGCAAACGTAAGAGGGCGCACAACGTTGCGGGCTGCGATATAGTCAGCCGTCGCCCCCAGTTGGTTTTGCCTGGGGGGTCTGCTAGCGGCGATTGCCTCGCGCCTTTTTCTCCCGAAACATCCACAATCGCTTCCGGGGGCAGTATTGGCAAGCGCCCTGCTGAAATATTCGACGCCGAGGACGATCGTAAAGCACACCAGCAGGGCGACGCTGACCAAAGCCGCTTCGCGCACCCAGTGCCGTGTCAGCAGCGCAACGCTCAAAGCGATTTCCATGAAGGGTAGCCCGCTCACGCTCACGATGGCCAGCCACCGCGGGCCTTTTATGAACCGGCGCGCATCTGCCAGCGATGTTGGTGAGCGTAACTTCGTAACGCCGGCCAACAACCACATAACCCCGAGGCCGATGCACAAACTGGCTGCGACGAATTGGCGAATCGTGGTTACAAACACAATCTTGGCTCGCAGTGCACTTTGCGCATAATCGCTTCCAACCATACAAGGATCGTGCCCCAGCCGGCCCATGAGAGAACAGCGGCGCCAAAGCAGGGCGACAAGAATCCGCCCACCAACCAGGCCAGCGCCGCCATTACCGGCCCAACCACCGCGACCATCCAAACTAGCAGGCATTGTACTGTGACCATTACGCCGCACGATGTGAAGGCAGCGCAAAAGATCGCCCAAAACACGAACAGAATCAGCCCGACCGCTGCCACTATGCCGCCCACGACCTCAAGCCAGAAGATTCCCGTGCAAAGGCCAATCGCCGCAGCCAGCGCACCGAGCAGTATCAAGATAACAGCGATCACAAGCAAAATCGCACACCCTAGCTTAGGGCCGCCTCCGTTCCCGCCGCCCGACACTGTGACGGTCGTCGATCCGGTGGATGGACTACATCCCGGGGGACCATCGACGGTGACGCTCGCGGTGTAGCTGCCCGGGGAGGCATAGGTGTGGGTGTTTGGGTTAGGTCCTGGACCTGGGGGCGTGGAGTCGCCGAAGTTCCACTGAAACCCGTTGACGACCGTGCCGGTAACCGTGGCTTGGAATGTCACGGCAAGAGGGGCAGTCCCGGAAGCGGGAGTCGCGGTCAAACTTGTAACCAGCGGGCAAGGCGTTCCACATGCGGGAACATCAAAGGAAGTGGCCGCTTCCACCGTACAGTTTGACGGGAGTCCTGGAATGTCCACGGTCACTGTGATCGTGTAGGTCCCGGGAAACCTGAAATCAACGGGACCTTGGGTGCCCGCGATCAGGTCTGTCCACGTATTCGCAGTCGAGACAGACGCGCCTTGCGCGGGCGCAGATGGAGGGCCCCACTTTCCCGGACTTGCGGCTGAACTCGGCCCTTCAATGAACCACGTGTACCCCTGAGGCTGCGGAGGATTTTGTGTGCCTGCCGGCCATGTGACCGTCACCTCGGCCTGTGCTACTGCGGTATCGGGTGCGCATCCGGTGACCGCGACATTCTGTGTCGGGTCACTGGCACTTCGAACCCAGGAGACTGTAGGACACGGCCAACAAGCCGGAACCACTACTTCGCTGCCTCCGGCCGCCGTCGCCAACGTGACCGAAAGTAAGGGGCATGACACGCCAGTGCTCAGCGTGATCTCGACGATCGCCGACGCAGGATATGTCCCTGCGGCATAGGAAAACTCGGTTTGTAGGGAAGAAAGCCCACCGGCAGGAGCCGTGCCGCTGGATCGGGTCCTGGTGTTGTTCGGGTCCCCAAATATCCAAATGACGTTGTACTGTGCGCCGGCTCGGAGGGCAGGAGTAAAAGCCAGTTCAAATGTTACCGTGCGCGTACCGTCTGGATTGCAATCCCCAACCGTGGCTGTCCCTCCCGCCGTTCCGCAAAACTCGGCGCACGACAGCGGGGTCGGCCCCCACGTAAAATCGCAAAGGGAGCCGTTGGGATCATCGGCGGCCGCGATGACGGTAATAGATTCAGCGCACTGGCACACTGACACCGTCCGACTAAGCAACATCACCGAGCCAGTGATTTGCCAAGCTCCGCCCGCATCAACCTGTGCCACAAGGTTCCCGTTGGGATTTGTACGACTTACAAAGCAAGAACATTTCACAAGAACAGTGTTTGCACCACCCAGCGGAGTGGAAACATTGTTCGCCGTGCCGGAAACCGAGATCGCGCTGATCGCTCCGGGAGCGGCATTAGGGAGGGGAATCCCGGTTACCGAGGTGATGGTAACGCTGCAAGCCATTTTCTTGCCCTTTCGTGCGCAGGAATGAGCACTCGCCAAATGGGCCGATATAATGCCGCGAAGCATATGCCTCGGGCCCCGAGGTGTCAAGGAGACTTCGCCGCCGCTTGGCGCCCGAAAGAGAGCGGGAGACCGGGCATCGGCTCGGCGAATTCTCCAGCCGCCTGCCAGAATTAGAGACCTGCCATTGACGGCTCAGGCTATAATAAAAAGACTGTGCCCAAGTACTCCATCGTCGTCCCTCTGCACAATGAGCAAGAGAACGTCACCGATCTCTACGACCGTTTGAAAGCGGTGATGGAGACGGCGGGCGAGACATTCGAAATCGTGCTGGTGGATGACGGCTCCAGCGACCACACATTCGCCATGCTGCGCGAGATTGCCGCTGTGGATAGCCGGGTTACCGTGGTCAAACTCCGGCGTAATTTCGGCCAAACCGCTGGACTGGCCGCCGGTTTCGATCACGCACGCGGCGAGTACATCATCGCCATGGACGGCGATCTGCAACACGATCCCGCCGACATCCCGGTTTTTCTCGAGAAAATTGCGGCCGGTTACGACATCGTCAGCGGCTGGCGCAAAGTGCGCGTGGATAATTTTTGGATGCGCCGCATCCCGTCCCGCATGGCCAATTGGCTGATGGCCAAGTTGAGCGGCGTCGACATTCACGACTTCGGCACTACATTCAAGGCCTACCGGCGCGAGATCCTCGAGCAAGTCCCGCTCTATGGTGAGCTACACCGCTTCATTCCGGCGCTGGCGTCGTGGTACGGTGCGTCGATTTGCGAAGTGCCCATCCGCAACGTGAATCGCGAGCGCGGCGCTTCGCACTACGGGATTTCCCGCACCTTCCGCGTTTTCTTCGATCTCATTACGATTCGGTTTTTGCTCCGCTATCTTTCGCGCCCGCTGCACTTCTTTGGGACTTTAGGCGTAATCAGCATGTTCAGCGGCAGCGCTCTTGTAGTTTGGCTGGGAGCGGAAAAGTTTCTCCGCCATGTTCCGGTCATGGGGGCGCACGGTCCGCTAATGATGGCCGCGATGGGCCTGCTGCTCGGCGGCCTGAACCTGCTCGCCATCGGTCTGCTCGGCGAGATGCAGGTCCGTCACTACCACGAACCCCGCCACCGCGCTCCTTACTCCGTCGATCGCGTCCTCCGTTCGCAGAACGAAGAGCACAGCGTCTCGGAGTAATCTCCGATTTTCTAGAGATCGATCCTAAATCGGTTTGGCAGCGAACGGCTTCAGTGGCTGCGGAAAAACTTAGTTTTTGGCGTGCTGCAGTCCTCCGCAACCTGCTTTCGTGC
>OCZU010002160.1_pt1 | contig 12660 bp, 9 predicted proteins | sample 1539001 | NCBI WGS metagenome assembly OCZU01 (sample SAMEA3539306, study PRJEB22396) | soil metagenome | biome: tundra; feature: field; material: soil | place: USA | collected 2010-05 | depth 0.15 m
CGGGTCACCGTCGCCGCTCAGGTTGGCTTTCAAAGTCCAGACCGCGAGCGCAATGGCAATCGGCGCGGCGGCGATCAGCAAGTACGCCCGACGATGCGTCGCAATCGGCCAGAATGACCCCTCGCTCCAGCGGCTCACGGCGAGCAATGCCAATGCGGGCACAAGACCCCAGGGCGCGATCGTCCAGATTCCGTTGCCGTCGCCGACCGCGCGCGCCGCCCACGCAAGCTCGTGGGCGCCGATCAGCAACAACAGCCAGGACGTGCCGGCATGCCACAGATCCAGCGGTATGCTCCAGGCGCCCGGGATCGGTGTAACGCGATCGAATCGCCGCAGCAGCGCAAGCTGCACGAAAATGGCTAGCGGCCATGCCACGAACCCTCCGCTGGCGAAAAGATGGGTCGGCGGTCCCAGTCCGCGCGGCGGCGCCGCGCCGCCGATCGCGATGATGAGGAGCAGCGGCAATAGCACGAGCGTGGGGATGCGCGCCATGGACCAGCTCAGGCGCCACTCGGCGCACGCGAAAGCCACCGCGGACAGCGCCAGGAAAGCAACGAAGGCCGCGGATTGCATTTCCGCAGGCACCCAGCGAACGATCTCCCGCGATCCTGCCGCGAGCCACCACGCGCAGCCCCACGCGAACAGCAGCGGCGATGCGAGCTGCTCAGGCTGGCGCAACACCGCGCGCTCGCGCGACAGGAGCCACGCGCTGTACAGGCCGGCAAGGCCGAGCAGTGTCGCTCCGACGAAATCGCTGTTGAGCATCGGAACGGTGGCGATCGTCCCGCTAGCCGACCAGAGCATGATGCCTCGCCCGAAAGCGACCCCGGCGCCGAGTTGCAACAGAATGCCGAAAGCGCGCACCTGCCAACGCCGCTGGCGCAGGCCGGCCCACAGCATCGCCGCGCCTTCCAGCGCCCACGACGCCGAGGTCCAGCGCGCGTCGAGCGCGAGCGGGATCGCCAGCGTCGCAAAGATCACGCCGAGGCCAAGGAACGATTCGGCCGGCAGGCGCATGCCCTCGCCCAGCCGCGAGAACAGCACGCGCGCGAGCACCAGATAGACCGCGGAGATCGCGAGCGCGCTCAATGCCATTCCAAAAGGCATGCCGCGCACCAATGCGCTTTGCAGCGCCGCGGCGACCAGGGGCGTCCCGAAAACCAGCGTCGCGTCGACCGGACTGCGCAGCTCGACGGTCCGGCGCAGCGCGTAGAGAACGGCAATGCCGACATAGAACAGGAAAAACAGGATCAGGAAGGGCTCGGTGGTCGAGAAATTCTCGGGACGGTATTTCGTTACCCCCCACAGAGTGCCGACGACGAAGGTGAATATGAAGCCGAGCAGGTTGAGACTGCGCCAGGATTTGAACCACGCAATGCCGAATATCGCGGCATTGAGCAGCGCGTAATACGAGAACAGCAGGACGTGGTCGCCGGAATTCGTGGAGGTAAGGATCGGCGCCAGGAAACCGCCGACAATGCCGATCACCGCAAGAGCGATCGCATCCTGCAGGACCGCGAGCGAGCTCGACAGCGCCGCGATCAGCAGCAAGAGAACAATGGTCGCCCACGGAGGCAGCACTGCGTAAAGCTTGAGCGCGGCGAAGACCGTCAGGTAGAGCAGGCCCACCGCGCCGCCCTGCAGAATCATGGCGTAGGCGCCGCGGCGCACGCGCAAGCGCCAGCCGACGACAAGCAAGGCAATCGCTCCCGCCGCGACTGCGGAAAGGCGCATCTCGATCGGGACGTGCACGTGTTCGGACGCGTACTTCAGCAGAAAGCCGACGCCGATGAACAACAACAGAACTCCGATCCGCGCGAGCGTGTTGCCGCCCATGATCCAGGCAAGCCACGCCGGCCGGGGCGATGGCGCTGACGGCGAATCCGACGTTGACACGCCGGCCGGAACAGCGACGCCCGGTCGGCCGCCTTGCCGGACCGGCAGTGCGGCCGCAGAAGCGATCCCGGCTGACGCGACATCGGACGCATCGACGTTCACCTGAGCGGATGGCGCGGAAGCTGACGCGGTCGCGGCCGCCGCGACCCGGACCGACCCGGCTTGCGCTGGCGATGAAGCTTCGCGACCAGCATCGACGGCCGCGGACGCGATCGGTAGCGCTGATTTGTCAGCCGGCGCGATTGTATCCGCGCCTGAAGGCGCCGACCGCTCGTCCTGCGTCTTGATCCGCGCTTCCAGATTCAGCATTTGCTGCTCGAGCGCATCGAGGCGTTTCTTGATGCCCTTGCGCTGCGAGCCAATGACGATGCCGGCGACGAGTCCGGCTATCGCGCCGACGAACGCACCCAACCCCTGTCCCACGGCAGCGCCCGCCAGCGCTCCGACAATCAATCCCAACGCCCACATGGTGTTCTCCCCCGATGTGCTTGCCAGTCTGAGCCGCGAACGGCCCATCGACCATCAGACCGATGGCCGAGCTGCCCAGTCACTCCAAACCTGGTCTAGCGCCAATCTCCACGCAACCCGAGAACGCTCTTTTGCAGCGCTTCCGGGGTCGCGAGCTCCGGCGAAAATGGCGTTCCGGCCACCAGCGCGATACCCGGGAACAATCCTCGCCATCGCCGCATCGCGTTGCCCTCATGCGATCGGCTGAAAAAACTACCCCACAGGCCGCGCAAAGCCATCGGCACCACCGGAGCCGGCGACTGTTCGAGGATGCGCTGCAGGCCGGGACGGAATGCGTTGAGCTCGCCCGTGTCGGTCAGCCGTCCCTCGGGAAAGATGCCGACAATTTCTCCCGCGTTGAGCGCTTTCGCGGCCTCCTCGAAGGCGCGTTCCTTCATCGCCGGATCTTCTTTCGCCGGAGCGATCGGTATCGCGTGCATGTTGCGGAAGATGAAATTCAGCACCGGAATGCGAAAAATCCGATGATCCATGACAAAACGTATCGGCCTCCGCACGCACGCCGCGATGACGATCGCATCGACATAGCTGACATGGTTGCAGACGATCACGCAGCCGCCGGTTGGCGGAATGCGATCGAGCCCTTCCTTGTGAACGCGGTATATCGTGTGCACCAACAGCCAGGCCAGAAACCGCATCAGGAACTCCGGCACCAGCGAGAAGATGTAGATCGCGACGATCGCGTTCATCAGGCCGGTCGCCAGGAAGAGCTGGGGGATGGTGCAGCCCGCCTTGAGGAGCCCGAGTGCGATCCCCGCCGATGCCACCATGAACAACGCGTTGAGAATATTGTTGGCGGCGATGATCCGCGACCGAAAGGCCGGGTCGGAGCGCTCCTGGATCAGCGCATAGAGCGGAACGATGTAGAACCCGCCGAACATCCCGAGCAGGACCAGGTCGGCGACGATGCGCCAATGCGCACCGACGCGTAGAAATCCGTCGATGCCGCTCAGGCTGTTGGGCGCCAGGCCGCGGCTTGCGAAATAGAGATCGACCGCGAAAACCGAGAGACCGATCGAGCCGAAGGGAACCAGCCCTACCTCGACCTTGTGTCCCGACAAGCGCTCGCACAACAGCGAACCGACGCCGATGCCGACGGAGAAGATCGCGAGCATCATGGTCGCGACGTGTTCGTCGCCGCCGAGTACGTCGCGCGTGAAATTGGCAAACTGCGTCAGATAGGTCGCGCCGTAGAACCAGAACCAGGAAATGCCCAGCATCGAAAGCCAGACGACGCGATTGCCGTGCGCAAAGCGCAGGTTGCGCCAGGTTTCGGTGAATGGATTCCAGTTGATGCGAAGGTCGGGCGCGACCGACGCAGCTTTGGGAATGCCGCGACAGACGATGTACCCGGCGATCGCGATGGCGATCGCCGTGCCGCCCGCGTACAGCGGTCCATCGGGCTTGATCGCGATCACCACTCCACCGACGATTTCGCCGAGGAGAATCGCGACGAAGGTGCCCATTTCGATCAGCCCGTTGCCGCCGATAAGTTCGTCGCTGCGCAGCGTCTGCGGCAGGATCGCATATTTCACCGGCCCAAATATCGTCGAGTGCACGCCCATCAGCCCAAGCGCCAGAAAGAGCAACGGCAGATCGCGCCGGTAAAAGCCGATGGCACCGACGATCATGACCGCGATCTCGAACAGCTTGATGAACCGGATCAGCCGCGATTTCTCGTACTTGTCCGCGAGCTGGCCGGCTGTCGCCGAGAAGATCATGAACGGAGCGATAAAGACCGCAGCGGCGATGTTTACCAGATCGTTGGATGAAAGCGCGCTTAGGCCGGCCGCCTGGAACGCCACGAAAATGACCAGCGCGTTCTTGTAGACGTTGTCGTTTCCGGCGCCGAGAAACTGGGTCCAGAAAAATGGCGCGAAGCGGCGCTCGCGCAGGAGTTGAAACTGACTGTGTTCGGCCATCGATGGCTCCGGTGGTCAAAAGAGTTCGGCGCGTAACCTGCTGTCCGTCGCTCTCACCCCTGCGAGTGTGCCGCAGTCGGCAAGAATTGGCCAAGCAACGAATGATGGTTGGTGACGCTAATGCTGTCGCACGTATTCCTTCACCGCGTCCAGCGCCTCGCGGACCGCATCCGCATCGGGCCAGAAATACACTTCCCGGCCTGACTTCTCGCTCCTGAGCACGCCGGCCTCGCGCAACACCTTCAGGTGGTGCGCTACCGCAGTGCGCGACAGCGTGGACGCTGCGACGATCTGGCCGATGTTGAGGCGCTCGCCCGGCTCGAACATCAAGACGATTCGCTGCCGGTGCGGGTCGCCCAGCGCCACGAAAATCCTCGCGATGCGGCGCCATGCCTTCGGAATCGCCTTGCCATAAGCTTTTATCACGGTTCAATAACAACTATGTGACTAGTTATATAGGCTCGTCAATTTACGCTTCGCGAAATCGTTGTCAAGCCCACATGCCCGCCTTCCGACGAACGGTCGAGGACACCTGGCGCGGAGAGAGCACGCAGGGCCGCGACTTCGCATCGGATACAATGCCACCGCGCCTTCGCACACCCGCCATGCGACCCTATCTCGACTTCATGCACCATGTGCGCGATCACGGATTGCGCAAGGACGATCGCACCGGGACCGGCACGCTGTCGGTGTTCGGATACCAGATGCGCTTCGACCTCGGCGCCGGCTTTCCGCTGCTGACGACAAAGAAGGTCCACACCCGCTCCATCGTCCACGAGCTCCTATGGTTTCTCGCCGGCGAAACCAACGTGCGCTACCTGCGCGAGAACGGCGTGACCATATGGGATGAATGGGCAGACGAGAACGGCGACCTGGGGCCGATCTACGGGAGCCAGTGGCGCTCATGGCCCGCACCGGACGGCCGGAAGATCGACCAGCTTTCGGAAGTCGTCGCGCAGATCGTCAAGAATCCGAACTCCCGGCGCCTGATCGTCTCCGCATGGAACGTCGGCGAGCTCCCCAGAATGAAGTTGCCGCCGTGCCACGCGTTTTTTCAGTTCTATGTGGCCGGCGGCAAGCTCTCGTGTCAGCTCTACCAGCGAAGCGCCGACATCTTTCTCGGCGTGCCGTTCAACATTGCGTCGTACGCCTTGCTGACGCATCTGGTCGCGCAGCAGACCGGGCTGGACGTAGGAGATTTCGTATGGACCGGCGGCGATTGCCATCTCTACCTCAACCACCTGGACCAGGTCGACACGCAATTGTCGCGCGAGCCATACGCGTTGCCGAAGCTGGTGATAAAGCGCCGCGCTGCGTCGCTTTACGACTACCACTTCGATGACTTCGAGTTTGTGGACTACCGATTCCATCCGGCGATCAAGGCGCCGGTCGCCGTCTGAGCGTCTCCGACGAGCAAGGCAAGTCAGAGCCAAAAAAAACCCGCCGGGAGAAATTGGGCGGGCAAGGGGGAGTCGATGCTGAGTCGGTCAGGGCGGATCGGTCCGACTCGAAAAAAGGGGGGTCTGCGGCAGAGGGAAACCTCGTCGATTCAGATGACGCTGCGCGCTGCAAATACGCGCTCGGCCAGTTCCTCGAGGGCGATCTCCTGCGCCGTCGACAGCGTTTCCTTCGCCGAAGCGTCGCCGTTGTCGCGGCTCGGGCCCGGCAAGGGCTCGCTTTGCCAATACGCGGAAAATTCCGGCGAGTACGTCGTCATGTGAGTCTCCCGGGGCGGACCGCCGCGCGCGGTCGCACGAATCAGTGCCGTCCCAATGAGCGATGAGCAAACGTCGTGCCAGGATTGTGGAAGCGCATCGATTCAATGCGTTGCGTTTACCACGTCGCGTCAGGTGGAGACCGAGCGCGGTAATCGCAGAATAATGCTCGCGTCATCGGGCCAAAATGTCGCGCTCACACGACAAAGTTCATGCGTGAATTACTAACGCATTGAATTATCGTTGGATTAATTGTCGCCCTATGACGACAGGCGGTGCGCAAATGCAGCATTTACGGCATACCGCAGATCGACGCTCGCGGATGCAGGATGCAAGTAGCGAAGGCTTGGAGATTTGAACCGTCAGCTCTTCGCCTCTTTGAACATGGCGGGTTCGAGCCGGTGGCGCTGCAGGAGCTTGTAAAACTCAGTGCGGTTTCGCTTCGCCAGGGTTGCGGCCTGGGTCACGTTTCCGCCGGTGATCTTCAGCAACCGGACCAGATAGTCGCGCTCGAACTGCTTGCGGGCCTCTTCGAAGGGAGCGAGCACGCCGGCGTCCTCGCGCAACGCTCCCTGCACCAGGGTCGCGGGAATGACGCTGGTGGTCGCGAGTGCCACCGCCTGCTCGAGCACATTAAGGAGTTGTCGCACATTGCCCGGCCAGGGCGCGCCGATCATCAGCGCCATCGCATCGGGCGCCAACGCCGGCACCGGTTTCTTGTAGCGCTCGGCGAGCTTGCGCAGGAAATGCGTCGCAAGCAGCGGGATATCCTCACGGCGCTCGGCAAGCGGCGGCAGTTTCATCGACACGACATTGAGGCGGTAATACAGGTCCTCGCGAAACTCGCCGGCGGCCTTCTGAGCGTCCAGGTCACGATGCGTCGCGGAAATCACGCGCACGTCGATCGGGATCGATTCTGTCGCCCCAACCGGCCGGACCTCCGCCTCCTGCAGCACGCGCAACAATTTCACCTGCAAGGCGAGTGGCATGTCGCCGATCTCATCCAGAAAGATTGTTCCGCCGTCGGCTGCCTGAAACAGACCCTTGTGCGCCTGAACCGCGCCGCTGAACGCGCCGCGCGCGTGACCAAACAGCTCCGATTCAAGCAAGGGCTCGGGGATCGCGCCACAGTTGACCGCGACAAATGCCTTGCCCATACGACGGCTGGCGCGGTGGATCGCTCGCGCGAGAAGCTCCTTGCCGGTACCCGATTCACCGAAGATCAGTACGCTGGCGTCGGAATCCGCCACCAGCCGGGCCTGCCGCAGCAGATCCTCCATTCGAGGGCTGCGGGTGATGATCCCGGATCGCCACTCGCCCGCAGTTTGTGAAACCGACTCCGACTCTCCACCGCTCAGACGCATGGCCGCGGCGACTTTCTGCAGCAACTCCTGGCTGTCGAAAGGCTTGGTGAGAAAACCGAACACGCCGCGCTGCGTCGCCGATACTGCCTCGGGTATCGTGCCATGCGCGGTAAGGATGATGACCGGGAGCGCTGGATGTTGTCGATGAATGGCGTCAAACAGCGCTAGACCATCGATGCCCGGCATCTTGAGATCCGTGATCACCGCCGCCGGACGCGAAACCGCCAACGCGGCGAGCGCGGTTTCGCCGCTGTCCGCGGTCTGAACCCGATACCCTGCGGAGGTAAGGCGCAAACTGATCAGCTTCAGAAGGTCGGGATCGTCGTCGACCAGCAGCACGTCGCCGGAATGTGGGGTAGTGACTTTCATCGTCCAGTGCCTCCGCCGCCGCCGCCGCCGCCGGCGCCTCCTGCATTGCGATTGCGCTCGAGCAGCAGACTGCGCTCAACCGCGCGCAATTGATCCAGTTTTTCCTGGGCCGCCGCGCTTTTCTTGCGCTCCTCGTTCATTCCGCGCACCCGTTCCGAAATCTGCACGACGAGCACCGCGGCGAGCTGCTTCATTGGCGATGCGCCCGGGGCTTTGCCGCTTACGCTTTCAAGCAGAGCGATCGCCCGCACATCGTCGGTCGGCCCCGCGCCCGGCAGCGTCAACAGCACCGCAGCGCGAATCCGGTTCGACTCGGTTCGAGAACGATTGAGTGCCTGAATTGCCGCCGCCAGATCCCGCCTGAGTTCGTCGTTCGATTCGCCGGCGTAGTGCGTGAGATCGAGCAACAATGCGATCGTCTGTTGTTCCTCTTCATTGACCGGCGATGGCTCGACGGCCTCAGGCGCAACAGGTGCCGCGGCGCCCGGTGCAGGCCCGGGTCCGGTCTGCGCGATCAGGATGGGACGCAACGGCTCCGCCCGGAACATGGTCACGGTCGGAGCGCAGGCAAGCGCCACCGCCAGCGCGCCCCTCGTCAGACGGGAGGTGCACGCGCGCATCGCTACGCTTCGCCCTCGATAGTCACTGCACCTCCCGACAAGCTCGCGGACTCGGGTCCGAAGCCCGGCGCCAGCGGCAACCACAGACGAAAGCGCGCGCCGCGCGCGCCATCGGCGCGATCGAGCACTTCAATTCTGCCGCCGTGCACCAGCGCGTACTCGCGCGCAATCGCAAGTCCCAGGCCCGACCCCTTGATCCTTCCGGCCGGCGCAATCTTGCCCTGATAGAAAGACTCGAATATCAGCGGCCGTTCGTCCGGTTCGATGCCCGGACCTTCGTCGATGACATCGAGCACCGCGAAGTCGCCTTCGACCAAAAGCTTCACCGTGATCGCCGATGAGCGAGGCGCGTACTTGATGGCGTTCGAAAGCAGATTGTCGACGATGGCGCGGATCTTGTCCCCATCGCCGACGACGATCGCCGGCGCAAGCGCGGCATCGAAAGTGAGCATGCGAGCGAATGCGGCAAGCTTGTGCTCGCGCATCACCCGCCGGAGCACATCGACCAAGGCGACGGGTCCCAGCGTCTGCGGCTCCATGCTCCGTATCTGATGGTAGGTCAGAAGATCTTCGATCAGCTTTTGCAGCGACAAGGTGTTCTCGCGCACGATGCGCACGATCTCCCGCTGCTCCGGAGACAACTCGCCTCCGACCCGATCGCGCAGCAGCTCGGCGCCCTCGCGTACCGCGGTCAACGGCGTCTTGAGCTCGTGCGAAACATGCCGCAGAAAGCGGTTCTGCTGCTCCTCGAGCTCGCGCAAGCGCGAGCGCAGCCACTCGAGACGCTGGCCGAGGTAGCGCATGTCCTGCGGGCCATTGACCTCGATCGCATGGCTAAAGTCAGCTGTGCCCATCTGCCGGATGGCCTGATCGAGCTGCCGGATCGGTCGCGCAATCAGCACCGCGAAAAGAATCGCGAGCATGAGCGCTATCAATCCCGCGGCGAGCGCAAGATAGCCCCACGTCTTGCTGCCCTCGGCCGCGGTCTGCTGAATGCGCTCGATCTCGCGCTCGGTCAGTTGCGTAGTCGCGGCCAACATCGCCTGCGCGCTCTCGGCGATGCCGGCGTAACCTTCGGCCAGCGTCGCGGTTGCATTGGGCGGCCGCTGCGGCGCCTTCAGCAGTGCGAAGAGACGGCTCTCGCTATCGGTCAGTTTTTCGAGCTGGTCCAACTGCTCGCGGTCGAGCGGCAATTGCGAGAGTTGCTGCGACGTCTGCCGAAAATCCAGCCGCAAACGCGCGTAGTCGTCGATCAGTTGCGGATCATCGAGTATCAGATCCTGGCGAACCAGACGCTCCAGCGTCGTCGCCTGCTCGTAAAGCTGCCGGCTGGCGCGGCCGGCCTGCGCCGCCTGCAACACCGCCTGCTGGCTCTGCGTGCCGAGACGATCGAGACTGACGATCAATTCGACCAGCGCGTAGAGCAAAGGCAAACTGACCAGCAGGAAGCCGAGCAGGATGAACTTTAGGAATGAACGCGGGTAATACACGGAGGGCGGGTGTCAGCGGCGGCCCGCTATAATCGAGTTGGATGGCGCATGAGCGCGCCACAGCCTGCGAGCCACGCGTGCACGATACACCAGCCCCCGCCGCATCGCCAACTTCCGCCATCGCAGGGCACCGCGTAGCGCTGATCGCCGCGGTAGCGAGCAATGGCGTGATCGGGGCCGGCAACCGCCTGCCGTGGCATTTGCCGGAAGATTTGAGACGATTTCGAGCGCTCACTTCGGGTCACTCGGTGGTCATGGGGCGCAAAACCTGGGAGTCGATCGGCAAGCCGTTGCCCGACCGGCAGAATATCGTTGTCAGCCGGCAAGCCGGGCTGAGCCTCGTCGGCGCGTCGGTCGCGCCTACGTTCGAAGAAGCGCTGGCGCTCGTGGTCCGACCCGATCCGGTCTTTGTAATCGGTGGCGAGGCTCTCTTCCGATGCGCCCTGCCCCGCGCTGCCGAGTTGCACCTAACCGAGATCGAGCGCGATTTCGAAGGTGACGTCAGATTTCCTGCCTTTGACCGCGCGACATGGCGCGAGACCGCACGAGAAGTGCGCGCGCCGGCGAGCGAAGGAGGTTTCGCGTACCATTTCGCCACCTATGAGCGCGCGCCCGCCTGAGCAGGCTTCGACGAGCCGCGCGAGCACCTAAGTCAACCGAGGAGATTCGCATGTCCGAAGAATTTCACGTCCATGGTCCGCACGATCATGAGGCGGAACACCGCGCAGAGCACGATCCGTTCGCCGGCAAAATCGCGGTCATGACGGCGATATTTGCGACCATCGGCGCGTTGTTCGGATATATGGGCGGCGCGACGCAAAACGATGCGCTGCTGTTCAAGAACGAGTCCGCGATCCGCAGGACCGAGGCCTCCGACCAGTGGAATTTCTATCAGGCGAAAAGCAGCAAGCAGAACCTCGCAGAATTGGGAGCCACGCTGACTACCGGCGACCAGCAGGCGAAATACGCCAAGGAGGTCGACCGCTACAAGAGCGAAAAGGACGCGATCACGCCCGAGGCGAAAAAGCTCGAGGAGCAATCGAAGGCGGCCGAGGAGAAGAGCGAGGCATCGATGCACGTGCATCATCGCTGGGCGCAGGCGATGACGCTGATCCAGATCGCGATCGCGCTCGCGGCGATCACGATCCTCACGCGCAACAAAGGCTTGCAGGTCGTCGCCTATGTCACTGCCGGCGGCGCGATGATGATCGGCGCTCTCGCGCTCGCCCATATCTAGGGAACGCCTCGCCCAGGGAACGCCTCGCGCCTTGCAGCCGGCGGCGCCGAAAAAAAGCGCGGGCATCGAGCCTGCGCGCACTTCCCCCTTGCTTTGGGTCGAGGCGTCGCGAATCCGACGCCACATTTGTCGATCAGGGGGCCGGCAGCGCCTTGGCCAGGTTGCCGTTGGTGACGATGATGTCCCCGACTGTGAGCGTACCGTTGGCGTTGACGTCCTTCAGAAAGTTCGCCGCCGTCACGGGCTGCGCGAGCTGCGCATTCACCAAAACGAGGTCGGCTAGGCTCACCACGCGGTTTTGATTCACGTCGGCGAGGAGGAATCCAACCCGTGCGCTGGCGGTGCCGCCGGTGCCGCCGTCGACGGCCGAAACATTGCTGAGCGCGATGGTCACGTACTGCTTGTCGCTGACGCCGGTGAGGCCGACGATAACGTTGTTGCCGCTAACGGTTGGTACGCCGGCCGTGGCGGTGCCCTCGGTGATGGTCGCCGTAGCGCCCGAGATCGGTTTGTTGAACGTGAACACGATCGTCTGCGCCGGACCTTGCCGCGGCTCGGTGGTCGGATTATGGTTGACGCTCGGGGGCGTCACCAGCGAAAGCGGAAGATCGAACGTGCCGGCGCCGCCATGCACTTTGCGCGACGAAGCGTTCGTCAGGACCGGCGGCGTTCCGACCAATCCGACGGTCAGGGTCGCGGATTGGACCGCGGTGTTGAGCCCGATCGGTGTCGTCACCGCGCCGCTCGCGTCCGTGTACACGTTGGCTGTGCTGCTGGTGACGTTGACCGTGTAAGTGCATGACGCGAGCGACGGCACCGACCCCGCGCTCAGACCCAGCGAGCTCCCGCCTGCGCTCGCCACCAGTGATCCTGTGCAACCGGCCCCTGTGATGGTGGGCAGCGGCGTTCCGGTATTGACCACTCCCGCCGGGTAGGTGTCGGTGAACACGACGCCCGTCAGGGCGACCGCATCGGGATTGGTCAGCGTGATCGTCAAGACCGATGTTCCGCTCGGCGCGATCGAGGACGGAACGAAGCTCTTCGCGATGGTCAGCGGGCTCAGCATTGTGCGCAGACTTCGATCGGCCATAACGATGCCGTTCCCCGCAGTCACGTCGAAGTTCGGAGCCTCGATGTCGATGGCCGTACTGAATAGCGCGGTCTTTATCTGTGCGGGTGTCAGCGATGGTTTGGCCTGCTTCAGCAGCGCCGCGATGGACGCCGCGGTCGGCGCTGACGCCGATGTGCCGCAGAAGGTAGAGAAGGTCACGGTATGGCCGCAGTTGCCCGCGGTGATGTCGACCTTGCTGAGCGTGGTCCCGCCGCTGGTGCCGAACAGCACGTTGCCCGGCGTGATGGCTGATCCAGTCGGCGTGTAGAAAATCTTGCGCGGACCGTCGGAGATGTAAGTGTTGTTTACGTCCGCGCCGCTGAATTGCACTCCGGGGTGCGCCCTCAGATCAACCGCCGCCACCGTGTACGCCGACGCCGCTGCGTTGTGGCCGTAAGTGCTGCCGTTGGT
>OCZU010002161.1_pt1 | contig 12657 bp, 12 predicted proteins | sample 1539001 | NCBI WGS metagenome assembly OCZU01 (sample SAMEA3539306, study PRJEB22396) | soil metagenome | biome: tundra; feature: field; material: soil | place: USA | collected 2010-05 | depth 0.15 m
GGTGACGAGCCGGCCCATCGGCTGGCGCGCGTTGAGTGCGGCGCGTTCGGCGGCCGGGTCGGGCGCGGCGCCGAGCAGCCGGCCCACCCACGGGGTGTCGGCCGTGCCCGGGTTCACGCAGTTCACCCTGATGCCCTCGGCCACGTGGTCGGCCGCCATGGCCAGCGTGAGGGAGTAGACGGCGCCCTTGCTCGCGGAGTACAGCACCCGCTGCGGCACGCCCGCGGTCGCCACGATCGAGCAGGTGTTGACGATGGCCGCCTGGCCGTGATCGTGCACGGCCTGGCGGAGCAGCGGCAGGGCCGCCCGGGTGGTGCGCACGATGCCGAGCACGTTCACGTCGAGGACCCGGTGCCACTCGTCGTCGTCGTTGTCCTCGACCGTGCCCGCCGCGCCGATGCCGGCGTTGTTCACCAGGATGTCGAGCTGGCCGAAGGACCGGCCCACCTCGCTGACGGCGGCCCGGACCGCGGCGTCGTCGGTCACGTCCGCGATGACCGGGTAGATGCCCGTACCGTCCAGAGCCTGGAGCATCTGGTCGGACGTGACCCGGTCAAGCGCGGCGACCCGGGCCCCGCGGGCGGCGAGCAAACGGGCGGTGGCCAGGCCAATACCCGACGCGCCCCCGGTGATCAGGGCCGTCAGTCCAGCGAATTCCGTTGGGTGATCCATCATACATCTGATGTATAGCGCATGCCCCGCGCGGCGGTCCAGCGGCGCCGGCCCTGGGACTGTTCGCCGCGGGTCAGCCGAGCGCTTTGCGACGGTACAGGCTGACCGCAAGCGGAGCGAAGACCGCCAGCATCGCCGCCGCCCAGCAGGCCACGGCCAGTTCTGGATGCTGCATCGGCCAGGCGTGCAGGGAGGCGGCGGGATTCGGGTTGCCGAACAAGGTCCGGCTGGAGGCGGCGAGCGCGGACATCGGATTCCATTCCGCGACCGGCTGTAGCCAGCCGGGCATGCCCTGAGTGGGCACGAACGCGCTGGAGATGAACGTCAGCGGGAGGAAGATAATGAACCCGCTCTGCTGCGCCGCTTCCGGGCTGCGCAGCACCATGCCCAGGCAGACGCCCGCCCAGGTGAAGGCGTAGCCGAACAGCAGGGCCAGAGCCAGCGCGGCGATCACGTCCGGCGCGTTCGTGTGCACCCGCCAGCCGATGGCCAGGCCGACGCAGACCACCACGGTCGTGCTGATGATCTGGGTGAGCAGTTCGGCGATGGTCCGCGCGGTCAGCATGGCCCAGCGCGACATGGGCAGCGACCTGAACCGGTCGACCAGCCCGGTGGACATGTCCGTGACCAGGGCGACGGCGACGCCCGGGGCCGTCTGGGCCAGGCCCATCCCGAGCATCCCGCCGATCAGGTACTCGTGGTAGTTCCCGCTGCCCGGCAGCCGGATGGCGCCGCCGAACACGTACGCGAACATCAGGATGAAGATGACCGGCATGAAGGTGACGTCGGCGAGCGTTTCCGGCTCTCGCCTGATCCGGGCGATGCTGCGCCTGGTCAGCACCCACACGTCGGTGACGAAATGCGCGAACGGGCTGCGCCCGTAGGTGACGTCCTGGTCGGACGCTAGTTCCATGGTGATGACGCTCATGCCGCATTCCTGGCTTCCGTGTCGTCTTCGGTGTGCGGGCTGCGGGTGCGGCCGGTGAGCGATCCGAACACGTCGTCCAGCGACGCACGCTGGGTCGTCACGTCGTTGACCTGCACTCCGGCGAGGTCGAGGGCGCGTACCACGCGCGTGGTCAGGCCGCGGGCCGCCGCCACGGGAACGGACAGGCGGAGCCCGGCCGGGTCCGGCTGGACGCGGCCGGTGGCGTACGGCTGGACCGCGGTGATCGCCGCCGCCAGATCTGAGCCCGCGGCCAGCACGAGGTTCAGGTGCTCACCACCGACCGACGCCTTGAGCTGGTCGGGCGTCCCCTCGGCGATGACCGCGCCGCCGTCGATCACCGCCACCCGGCGGGCCAGCTGGTCAGCCTCTTCCAGGTACTGCGTGGTGAGCAGCAGCGTGGTTCCTTCCGCCGCCAGCTCTCGCACGATGTCCCAGGTCATCGCCCGGGCGTTCGGATCCAGGCCGGTGGTCGGCTCGTCCAGGAACAGCACCGACGGGTAGCCGATCAGGCTGGCGGCCAGGTCCAGCCGCCGCCGCATGCCGCCCGAGTAGGTCTTGACCGCCCGGGTGGCGGCCTCGGTCAGGCTGAAGCGCTCGAGCATCTCATCCGCGCGCCGCCGGGCCGCGCTGGCGGTGAGCCTGCTCAGCTGACCGATCATGACCAGGTTGGCGCGGCCGGTGAGGTACTCGTCCAGCGCCGCGTACTGCCCGGTCAGGCCGATGCGCCGCCGCACCTGTCCGGCCTCGGTCGCCACGTCGTGCCCGAGAACCCGGGCCCGGCCCCCGTCCGGGCGCAGCAGCGTGGCGAACACCCGGACGGCGGTGGTCTTTCCCGCGCCGTTGGGCCCGAGCAGCCCGTAGACCGTGCCGGGCGGTACCACCAGGTCGAGCCCGGTGAGCGCCTTCGTTTTCCCGTAGTACCTGACGAGCCCTTCCGCCTCGATGGCGGGTATTTCACTCACGCCTGCTCCCGTAACTCGTACGCTGTACGTCCCAGTACGACGTACCATAACAGTACAATGTACGAGAGGGCAAGCTGGTCAAGCGACGGCTCCGCAGACGTGCTTTCGGCGGTGTCTTATGACGTGGCCGCCGCGACGGTTTCTGGCATGCTGGGGATCCGGAGGGAGCACGGGTGGACGCAGAAGACGAGGAGCCGTGGCCGTTCTCCCGGTATCCGCGCGCCTACCCGCGTCCCGGCCGTCCGGCCGGCGAACCGGCGCACGAGCAGCGGATCGCCGGGCACGTCCAGCGGCACCGGGAACGTAGGGCACAGCCGCCCCGCCGTGATCGCGGGTTGTCCCGGGCCGAGATCGTCAGCACCGCGATCGCGGTGGCCGACGCCGAGGGCCCGGACGCGATCAGCATGCGGCGCATCGCCCGCGAGCTTGGCGCCGGCGCGATGTCCCTGTACTGGTACCTCGGGTCGAAGGAAGAGCTGCTCGACCTGATGCTGGAATCGATCGAGGCGGAGATCGAGCCGCCTGAGCCTTCCGGCGACTGGCGCGCCGACCTGCGGGCGTTCGCCCGCCGGACCCGGGCCGCCATGAGCAGGCACCGGTGGGCGCTGGAATTCATCGGTAGCAGGCCGCCCTCCGGGCCGAACGACGCGCGGAACCTGGAGCGCCTGCTCAGCTTGTTCGACGGGCTGGCTCTGGACGATGCCCGGCTGAGCATGGATATTTTCGGCACGGTCGCGACCTACGTGCTGGGCGCGGTGATGCGTGAGGCGCAGGAGATGCGCGGCGAGCAGGACCGCGCGCAGGCTGAGGCCAACCTGACCGAGGAGGAGATCCGGGCGGAGCGGGAGCGCTATTACCAGTGGTTTGAGGCTTCCGGCCGGTACCCGCGGATCACCCGGCTGATGGAATCGGACGTCGACCCGGACGATCCGGCCACCAGGGACGAGCGTTTCGAGTTCGGGCTGGATTGCGTGCTCGACGGCATCGCGGCGCGACTGGAGCGCCAGCGACCCTCCGGCCGGCGCTAGGTTAAGCGGGTGGCTGAACTGGCGGCTCCGGAGGCAGGCGCGGCGCACGTGTGGTGGGCGCAACGCCAGGCCGCCTCGCCTGACCTCGCCGCTCTGCTCGACGACACCGAGCATCAGCGCTGGGCGGCCTACCGGCGCGCCGAGGACCGCGAGCGTTTCCTGGTCGGCTGCGCGCTCGCCAAGACCGTGCTCGCGGCCTACGCCGGCCAGCGCCCGGCCGACGTGCGCTTCGACCGGACCTGCCGTGAGTGTGCCCAGCCGCACGGCAAACCGGTCCTAGCCAGTGGTGGCTTCGAGCATTCCGTGACGCACTCCGGCGACCTGATCGCCGTGGCCGTGGCGAGAGATCCGGTCGGCGTGGACGTGGAGCAGCTTGACGGCCGCGCCCGCCCGCTGGGGGACGACGGAGACCCCCAGGCGCTGGCAGCCCTGGTCTTCAGCGAGGAGGAGCGGGCCGCGCTGGCCTCGGTCCGCCCGTCCGACCGGTCCCGCGCGTTCCTGGTCGCCTGGACCCGGAAAGAAGCCGTGACCAAGGCGACGGGGGACGGGATGCGGGCTAGTTTCAGCGACGTCATCGTGGCCGGGCCGCCGGGGGCGCCGCGCCTGGTCGCGTGGCCCTACCCGGAGGATCCGCAGGACGTGGCCCTGCTGGACCTCGAGGCCGCCCCGGGGTACGTCGCGGCGCTCGCCGTCCTCGGCCGCTGCGGCACGGTGCAGGCCCGGGACGGATCGGCGCTGCTCGCGGCCGGGAGCTGAGATCAGGCCAGGCGGCGAGGGGGACTGCGCCGCGGCATCCGCGGGTCTTGTACCGTTGGCTGGCGGAGGCGCTTGATGCGTATCGGCTTGTTCGTGACGTGCCTGACTGACACGCTGTTCCCCAGCACCGGCCAGGCCGTGGTCGCCGTGCTCGAGCGGCTGGGTCACCAGGTGGAATTCCCGGCGGCCCAGACCTGCTGCGGCCAGATGCACTTCAACACCGGCTACCGGCGCGAGGCTACGCCGATGGCACGCGGGTTCACCGCGGCGTTCAGCGGCTTCGAGGCGATCGTCACCCCCTCGGCGTCCTGCGCCTCGATGGTCCGCGAGTATTTCCCCGCGCTGGCCGCCGAGGCCGGGGACGCCGGCCTGGCCCGGGCCGTGGCGCAGATCGCGCCCCGGACCTATGAGCTCTCTGTGTTTCTGGCCGACGTGCTCGGGGTGACCGACGTGGGTGCCTACTTCCCGCACCGGGTGACGTACCACCCGAGCTGTCATTCGCTGCGCATGCTTCGCGTCGGCGACGCCCCGCTTCGGCTGCTGCGCGCGGTCCGCGGCCTCGACCTGGCCGACCTGCCCGATGCCGAGTCCTGCTGCGGCTTCGGCGGCACTTTTTCTGTGAAGAACGCCGATGTGTCCGCGGCGATCTGCGCCGACAAGGTGACCGCGGTCCGTCAGAGCGGCGCCGAGGTGCTGTGCGCGGCGGATAACTCGTGCCTGATGCACATCGGCGGTGCGCTCGCCCGGCAGCGTTCCGGCGTGGCCGTCAAGCACCTGGCCGAGATCCTGGCGTGTACCGAGGATGACCCGCGGCCCGGCCGGCCCGCGGCCGCACCCGGGGCGGTACTCCCATGACCGCGCCGCATCCGGACATGCCGACCTACCTCGGCATGCCGTCCTTTCCTGTCGCGGCCAGGACCGCGGTGGCCGATTCACAGCTGCGCCGCAACCTGGCGCACGCCACCCGCACGATCCGGGCCAAGCGGACCGCCGCGGTCGCCGAACTGACCGACTGGGAGGCGCTGCGCGCCGCCGCCAAGGCGATCAAGGACCACACCCTGGCCAACCTCGACACCTACCTGCTGCGGCTGGAGGAGAACGTCGCACGGGCCGGCGGCCACGTGCACTGGGCCCAGGACGCGGCCGAGGCGAACGCGATCGTGGCCGGCCTGGTCCGCGCCACGGGCGCGGACCAGGTGGTCAAGGTGAAGTCGATGGTGACCCAGGAAATCGGCCTGAACGAGGCCCTGGCCGCCGACGGCATCCACGCGCTGGAAACCGACCTGGCCGAGCTCATAGTCCAGCTGGGCCACGACCGGCCCAGCCACATCCTGGTGCCCGCCATCCACCGGAACCGGTCCGAGATCAGGGAGATCTTCCGCCGCGAGATGCCGGACGCGCCGGCCGACCTGAGCGACGACCCGGCCATGCTCGCGGCGGCCGCCCGGTCCCACTTGCGCCAGGCGTTCCTGTCCGCGAAGGTCGGCATTTCCGGCGCGAACTTCGCGATCGCCGAGACCGGGTCACTGGTCGTGGTGGAGTCGGAGGGCAACGGCCGGATGTGCCTGACGCTGCCGCAGACGCTCATCTCGGTGGTCGGTATCGAGAAGATCCTGCCGTCCTGGCGGGATCTCGAGGTATTCCTCGCCTTGCTGCCCCGGTCGTCAACCGCCGAGCGGATGAACCCCTACACCTCGGCCTGGACCGGCGTCACCCCGGGAGACGGCCCGGAGGACTTTCATCTCGTGCTGCTGGACAACGGCCGTACGTCGGCGCTCGCCGACCACGTCGGGCGGCAGGCGCTGCGCTGCATCAGGTGCTCGGCCTGCCTGAACGTATGCCCGGTCTACGAACGGACCGGTGGTCACGCCTACGGCTCGCCGTACCCCGGTCCGATCGGCGCGATCATCTCCCCGCTGCTGCGCGGCGTCACGTCCCCCATCGACGCCTCCCTGCCGTTCGCCTCCACCTTGTGCGGCGCCTGCTATGACGTCTGCCCGGTCGCGATCAACATTCCCGAGGCGCTCGTGTATCTGCGCAGCAAGGTCGTCGACGCCAAGCGCGACAAGCATTTTTCTCCCGAACGGACGGTGTTCGGCCTGTCCGGCCGGGTGCTCCGCTCGCCGCGCCTGCTCGCCGCGGCCCAGCGAGCCGCGTCCCAGGGCGGCAAGCTGATCGCCCGTTCTGGCGTGATCAGGAGGCTTCCGCCGCCGCTGGGCGGCTGGACGCAGACCCGCGATGCCCCGGTACCGCCGCCTGAATCGTTCCGCGCCTGGTGGGCCCGGACCAGGGGAACGAGCCGGTGACCTCGGCCCAGACCGCCCGGGACCAGATTCTGGCCCGGATCCGCGCCGCGACCGGCGATCCGGCCCGCGCGGGCGTGGACGCGGCCTACGCCGCGCTGCCGCGTGAGTACCTGCGCGCGCACCACGACGCTGGCTCCGGTGACATCGTGGACCTGTTCGCCGAGCGGGTCGCCGACTACCGCGCGGTGGTCGAGCGCGTCCCCGAATCCGACCTGCCGGCCGCGGTGGCCCGCGCGCTGACCGTGCGGGCCGCCGAGGCCGGGTCGGCTGCCTTCGTGGCGCCCGCCGGGATGCCGGCCGGATGGCTGGCCGGGTTGCCCGCGACCATCGAGCTGGCCGGGGACGAGCCGCCGCTTTCCGCGGCCGGACTCGACCAGACGGCGGGTGTCATCACTGGTTGCGCGGTGGCCATCGCCGAGACCGGCACGATCATCCTGGATCATGGTCCCGGGCAGGGCCGTCGGCTACTGACCCTGGTGCCCGACTTCCACCTGGTGGTGGTCCGAGCCAGTCAGGTCGCCGCTGACCTGGCCGACGCGTTCGCGCAGCTGGACCCGGCTCGTCCGCACACGCTCATCTCCGGTCCCTCGGCCACCAGCGACATCGAGCTGATCCGGGTCGAAGGCGTGCACGGCCCACGCCACCTGCACGTTCTCCTAGCCGACCCGTAACGCATTCCCTCGCGGTGGTAACGACCGTCAACCGCAACGCTGGACCATCGAGGTGGGAATAGCGCTAAGGAACGCTCACCTTTGACCTCGGCCGTGAACGCTTTCCATGCTTGCGGCCCGAAGGCAAGGCGGGGACCACCCGGGTCCTTGGAGTCGCGGACAGCGACGGTACGGCGGGCGGTCGCGACCTCGATGCAGTTGCCCCCGTTGCCTGAGCTGTGGGTGGCCTTTCGCCACTGAAGGTTCATATCCATTGTCCTGCCGTTTCCTCAATCAGCCTTAGCGACGCGGCCCGTGGCAGTGCTTCAAGCCTCAAGGTGTCCCACGTGTGCGCGAGCGCGTCGGCTTCGGACGCATCTTCGATGATCTGGCCGGACACTGCCGTGTCCTGGTAGGCGATGGTAGCCGCATCCTCGAAGTCCGCGATCACGAATGCGCCACCATTGAGACCCTGATGCGCGCCGGCGGCTAGCGGTATCACCTGGACGACGATGTGCGGCCGGCGCGCCATGCCCGCGAGATGAGTTAGCTGGCCCCGCATCACGTCAGGTGCTCCGACCGGGCGGCGTAGCACCCCTTCGTCAAGGATTGCCCACAGCTCGGGCGGCTGGTCCCGCTCTAGGATCTGCTGCCGCGCCAGGCGGGCGGCTACCGCCTCGTCTATCTCGTCCTCGGTCGCGCCGACGCGCGTGGACAGCACCGCGCGAGCGTAACCCTCGGTCTGCAACAAGCCGGGCACGACAACCAGCTCGAAGGACCGGAGGCGACGTGCCTGGGCTTCTTTGTCGGGCCAGCCGGCGAACCAGCCGGGATAGGCGCGGCGCTTCAGCTTCTCGCCGAGTATCTCGTACAGCTCGGTCAGTGCTCCGTTGCAGTCAAGCTCGCGGATGCCCTCGCACGCCTTGGCCAGGTCTTCGGTAGGGGTCCGCGTCCCGGCTTCGACCTTGCGGATCTGCGACCCGGACAAGAACACCCGCGCGCCTAGCTGTTCGGGTGTCATCCCGGCGTGCGTCCTGTAGTAGGCGAGCATCGCACCGAATACGCGCAGCGGGCTTTCTGCCGCGGATTGTTTCATGGTCTTGTCCACCGTTGTCCAAGAAGCTGGCCCGGCTGTCTGATGGGGGGACGGCTGTTCGTCTTCCCCACGGTAGCCCCGCACGGGAATGCTTGCCATATCGATTTCCCAGATGTGAGGAACTGCCACCGATGCCGTCCACCGACCCGGTAACCGTCGAACAGCCGAAGCACCCCTTGTACGCGCTTACCACGTACGAACTCCGGGACCGGCGGCGCGAGCTTGAGCGCGCTATCCAGGGCATTTCTCCCGGTGCCCCGGTCCAGGCTGACCTGCGCCGCGCCCTCGATGCCGTGCTGGCTGAGCAGGAGGACCGCGCGAGGCTGGCCCGTGCCTGACGACATCCGCCCGCACGACGTCAAAGGGCTGACGGCCGGCGAGCTTGACCGGGCTAAGCGTGAGCTGCATGCGAACCTGGCCCTAGTGCGGCCGGACTCGCCGGCGCGGGTACCGATCCTGGCGCACCTGAGCGCTGTCGACGCAGAGCTCGCCGAGCAGGGAAGGCTGAGCCGAGCCAGCGAGATGACACCGTTGAATCTGACGCCGGCCCAGCTTGCCGGGATCGGCCAGCTAAGCGACCAGTGGTCGTTCCTGTGGGATAAGCGCCGGTCGCTGTGGATCGCAGCCGAGGATTGCCCTGACGGCGAGCAGATCGAAGAGACCGACCTGGACGTTCTGCTGACCCGGCTGCTAGGGGAACGTCGCGGTACGCGGCTAACGGAGGCAGCCTCCGAAACCCGGCAGGGACGCCGGTAGGCGCGATCAAAGTGCGCATCGGCGACCACTCGGCCCGCCGCGCTCTCAGCCCAGTCACCTAAGTGGCGGCATCAGCAGCATCAGCATCAGCAGCATCAGCAGCATCAGCGGTGTCGCGGCTCGGCTCAGGCTCGCCGAACCGATGGAACATTGGGCCGGTTGCAACCGGCCCAATGTTCCATCGGTATGGCTTTTTGGAGTGAATACCAGCCCGGCCTCGGACTCGCCGCACAACGCTCACTCGAAAAAAGCCGCACCGTGTGTCACGAACGCAGAGAGGAGCCCGCCATGTAGGTGAGCTGGCTTCTTGATGCGGTGCTGTACGAGAGATGAAGGATTGCTGGCCCTTCGGAGGCTGAGGCCTGATCGCTGCGGGCGAACGCGGTCCGGAAATTTTGGCGGGCTCTTCTTTCTTGAGTGTGTATGACTCAAGTTTTGGAGGCCATCAATGAGTGAAACGCTCACGCTGCCGGTGCTGCCGCTGGACGACGAGGTGGTGCTGCCGGGGATGGTAGTGCCGCTAGAGACATCACAAGCAGAGGTCAGTGCCGCGATCGACGCGGCCCGGCTGCCGTCCCGGCAGGTTCCCGGCGTGCGTTCAGAAGTTAAGGCGCGAGTGCTGCTCGTGCCCCGGCTGCCCGACCGCGGGCTGGCCGGCGTCGGCACGCTGGCTGAGGTTGAGCAGGTCGGACGACTGCCCGGCGGACAGCCTGGCGCGGTGCTTCGCGGCACCGCCCGGGTCAAGATCGGCTCGGGTACCACCGGCCCCGGCGCGGCGCTGTGGGTACAGGGCACCGTGGTCGAGGAGACCAGCCGCGGGCCGCGGGCCGACGAACTGGCCAAGCAGTACAAGTCCCTGGTGACCGGGATCTTGCAGCAGCGCGGTGCGTGGCAGGTCATCGACATGATCCAGCAGCTCGACGACGCGTCCGCCATCGCGGACCGGGCCGGGTACGCCAGCTATCTCACCTCGGTGCAGAAGCTGCAGCTGCTCGAGACCTCGGATCTGGTCGAGCGCCTGGAGCTCGTCATCGGCTGGACCAAGGAACACCTGGCCGAGCTGGAGGTGGCCGAGTCCATCCGCAAGGACGTTTCCGAGGGCATGGAGAAGCAGCAGAAGGAATTCCTGCTCCGCCAGCAGCTCGCGGCCGTGCGCAAGGAACTCGCCGACCTGAACGGCGACGCGGCCACCGAGGAGGACGACTACCGGGCCCGGGTGGAAGCCGCCGACCTTCCTGAGTCGGTCCGCGAGGCCGCGCTGAAGGAAGTGGCCAAGCTCGAACGGACCCCTGACGCGTCTCCCGAGACCGGCTGGATCCGGACCTGGCTGGACACCGTGCTGGACATCCCGTGGAACGCACGGACCGAGGACGCCTACGACATCTCCGACGCCCGGCGCATCCTGGACGAGGACCACACCGGGCTGGACGACGTCAAGGAACGCATCATCGAGTACCTCGCGGTGCGCAAGCGCCGCGCGGACCGCGGCCTGGGGATCGTCGGCGGCCGCCGCTCCGGTGCCGTGCTCGCGCTGGTCGGGCCGCCCGGCGTCGGCAAGACGTCGCTGGGCGAATCGGTGGCCCGGGCCATGGACCGCAAGTTCGTCCGGGTGTCCCTGGGCGGCGTCAGGGACGAAGCGGAAATCCGCGGGCACCGGCGCACCTACGTCGGGGCACTGCCCGGCCGGATCGTTCGCGCCATCCGCGAAGCGGGTTCGATGAACCCGGTCGTGCTGCTCGACGAGGTGGACAAGATCGGTTCCGACTATCGCGGCGACCCCGCGTCGGCGCTGCTCGAGGTGCTTGACCCGGCGCAGAACCACACGTTCCGCGACCACTACCTCGAGGTCGAGCTTGACCTCTCCGACGTGGTGTTCCTGGCCACGGCGAACGTGCTCGACTCGATTCCCGGCCCGCTGCTCGACCGGATGGAACTGGTCAAGCTCGACGGGTACACCGAGGACGAGAAGGTCCTCATCGCCCGGGATCACCTGCTGCCCAGGCAGCTGTCCAAGGCCGGCCTGAACGCCGAGGAGGTGTCGGTCAGCGAGGACGCGCTGCGGCTGCTCGCGGCCGAGTACACCCGGGAGGCGGGGGTGCGATCGCTGGAGCGGTCCGTCGCGCGCATCCTGCGCAAGGTCGCGGCGCGGCTGGCTCTGGACGAGATCACGCTGCCCGTCACCGTCGGCGTGGCCGAGCTGCGCGACTACCTGGGCCGTCCCCGGTTCACGCCGGAGACGAGCCTGGCCGGGCCCGACCGCAGGACCGCCGTGCCCGGTGTGGCCACCGGACTCGCGGTGACCGGCGCGGGCGGGGACGTGCTGTTCATCGAGGCGTCCCTGGCGGGTCGCGAAACCGGCGAGACCGGGGTCACGCTGACCGGCCAGCTCGGCGACGTGATGAAGGAATCGGCCCGGATCGCGCTGTCCTACCTGCGCTCGCACGGTGACGAGCTCGGCCTTCCGGTCGGCGAGTTGAAGGACCGCGGTGTGCACGTGCACGTGCCGGCCGGCGCGGTGCCCAAGGACGGGCCGAGCGCCGGTGTCACGATGACGACTGCGCTGGCGTCGCTGCTTTCAGGGCGCCCGGTGCGGGCGGATGTGGCGATGACCGGTGAGGTGTCCCTGACCGGGCGGGTGCTGCCGATCGGCGGCGTGAAGCAGAAGCTGCTCGCCGCGCACCGGGCCGGGATGTCCATGGTGCTGATCCCGCAGCGGAACGAGCCGGACCTGGACGACGTTCCGGCCGAGGTGCTCGAGAAGCTCGACGTGCACACGGTGGGCGATGTCCGCGAGGTGCTGCGGCTCGCGCTTGAGCCGGCCGTCGGCTCCTCGTCGGCGCTGCCTAAGCCCCAGGCTGCCTAAGCCCCAGGCCGGCTGAGCCCCGCGATGCGACGCTCCCGGTGTCAGCTCCCGCTGGCGCCGGGAGCGTCGTCGTCTGGGTCCGTCGGCGGTTCGGTCGGGGCCACCGGGAAGACGTCCGTGGCTGCCAGGTCCCAGACGGAGCTGGAACCGCCCTCGGCGCCGGGACGAGCGGGTGTGGCACCGTCGGCGGGTCTCGCGGCCGGCCCGTGGGCGGCCCGTATGTCCGGCGCCGGGTCATCGGCCGGTACGTCCGGCCTCCGGTAATCGGCAGGGATGTCCTGTGCTGGGTAACCGGTTGCCACCGGGGCCGCGGCGAAACCCAGGCTCCGCTGGGACGGCGGGTCAGCGACCGGGATCGGCCTCGTGACGTCCAGGTCCGCGGCGTCCTGTCCGGTGTCCAGGCGCGGGAAGCCCGGGATCGTGGCGGCCCCCAGGTCCGGCATCGTGGCCGGCCCTGGCGTGTCCAGGCCGGCCGCCGGCGGCTGGGAAACTGGGGCCGCCGGCGGCTGGGAAACTGGGGCCGCCGGTGGCGAAACTGGGGCCGCCGGTGGCGAAACTGGGGCCGCCGGTGGCGAAGCCGGGGTCGGCGGCGGGAAAGCCGGGGGCACGGCGGGGAAGT
>OCZU010002162.1_pt1 | contig 12655 bp, 10 predicted proteins | sample 1539001 | NCBI WGS metagenome assembly OCZU01 (sample SAMEA3539306, study PRJEB22396) | soil metagenome | biome: tundra; feature: field; material: soil | place: USA | collected 2010-05 | depth 0.15 m
GTGGGCGACGGCGTTGACGGGGTGGGCGTCGGCGCTGGCGGCGGAGGCGACGGCGTTGACGGAGCAGGCGTCGGGCTGCCGCCACCAGTCGGACACGCCATCAGCGCGCACATCGGCTCGACCGGGGCGGGCGACGACAGCGGTGACGTGGCCGGGCGTTGCTGCGCCGCGGCGTGCTGACCCCAGACGCAGGGGATGGTGGCGCTCGCGCAGTTGTCGAAAGCGTCGACGTTCTGGCGCAGGAAGAAGTTGCCCTGGAAGTCGGGCGACGCCGCCGTGCCGAAGTTGGTGCTGCCGTACCCCTGCGAGGTCGCGTTCCCCGCTTCATAGATGAGATCGATCGCCGAGTTGGCGGCGATGGCCCCGTTGCCGTTGACGAAATCGCTGGGCTCCGCTGCCTTGACGGGCTGGCTGAAGCTGTTGGTCTGCGGGACCAGTGCGCCCATGAGCGTGTTCAAGGACGTGGCGAGCGACCCCAGCTTCTGGAGGCCGCTGCCGAGCTTGGCGGCGTTGCCACCTCCGAGCACGGCGTTGGTGGTCCGCGTGAGGGTGTCGGTGCTGCTGATGAAGCTCGTGAGCGCGGTACCGCCACCTGCCGAGAGTGCGGCGGTGACCGTGTTGAGCTTCTGGATGACGCCGGCCAGGTCGTCCCTGCTGGCATTGAGCTGATCCGCGGTGATCCCGAGGTTGACCAGGATCGCGTTGAGCTCGGTGTTCCGGGTTGCGAGCTCCTGGGTGGGGACCTGACTCGTCACCGAGAGATTGCTCAGCTCGGGAATCAGCTGCTGGAGCGTCTCCTGCCGGCCGGCCACTGCAGCGCTGAGCGTACGCAGGAGCGACGTCAGCGCCGCACGCGTGGGCGCATTGAACGCATCCAGCACCTGATCGAAGTCCACCACCGGGCCGGTCGACGCAAGTCCGATCACCGCGTTGTCAGCGAGGTCGCGCGACGCGTGTCCCGGGTTGAGCTGGACATACCGCTGGCCGAGCAGGGTCGCGAGCCGCACATTCAGCGTGGTGTCAGCGGGCAGCGGCCAATCGGCGCCGTCGACTGTGAAGACCACGTTCGCATAGTCGCCTGCGGCACGCACCGAGACGACCTGGCCCACCAGCCGTCCCGCGATGCGCACATCGCTCCCCGCGGACATGCTGTCCGCGTCGCTGACCTGCGCGGTGAGGGTGTGCGTCTGCGCCCACGGCGCTCCGTATCCGAGGTTGATGTCCGCCATGAGCGCGATCACGAGCGCCATGAGTGCGCCTGCAAGCACCCCGGCCACGATGGGGCGGATGGCGGTTGGACGCTCGGTGCCGATCACGGCAACCCCGGTGGTGGCGTGCAGCCGCCGAGCACAGGCTGCGTCGCGGCGCCGGTCAATGGCGGCTGCTCTGCGTAGACGCTCTTGCCGTTCAAGCTGGCGTTGACATACCCGGCGTGGTTGAGGGTGAGTCCACCGGTGTCGTGGGGTGTCGTGCCCAGCGGGACGATGGGGTCGACGCGCAACGAGTCGACGCCGGCGACCGTGCTGATGTTGTAGCCACTCGCGGTGACGAACTCCGACAGCAGCTGGTCGAGGGTGAAGGGCGCGTCGTAGGAGATGTGGGGATTGACCGCCGTGATAATCGGCGTGATGTAGCCGGCGAACGCGCCCAGGCAGTCGAGCGTCTGCTGACCCTGCATGAAGATCCGCGCCAGGTCGGCCTGGGTCGTCGAGCTGCTCAGTGCCTGGGTGAGATCCCCGAACACGTTCGCCGCGTGTGTCAGCGTTCCCTGCAGGTCGGTCTCGCGGACGGCGATCGCGTTGACGGTGGTGTCGAGGTTGGCGATCAGGGGACCAAGGTTGGCGTCTTCACGGGCCAGGTCGCCGGTGATGGTGTCGAACTCGAAGTTGAGACTGTCGAGCTGCGGTGAGCGGGTGGCCAGGACGTCGGTCACCGAGATCGCATCGAGGCTGAGGGGGTTGGTGTTTCCGAGCGTGCTGTTGAGGTTCCCGGCACCCCCACCGCCGAGCGCGAGCACACCCTGCTGCAGCTGCGTTCGGAGCGCCTGGCGAACTTCGGGCGTGAACACGTTGGTCAGCTGGTCGAGGTTCAACGGGCTCTGGGTCTGACCGACACCGAAGGCTGGGGCATTGCCCCGTGACGGATTGCTCGCCGGGCCGGGATCGATCTCCACGTATGGGTTGCTGAGAACCCCCTCCGGACGCACCGAGATGCGCGTGCCTTCACGGAGGGGCCAGTTGCTGGCGTCGATGCGCATCGTGACCACGGCGGAGAAGTCGCCGGTCGCCGAATCCGAGGTGATCCCGACAGACGTCACCGTGCCCGCGTCGACGCCCGCGATGCGCACCGCATTCCCCACCACCAGACCGTCCACGTTGCTGAAGCTCGCCGTGACGGTGTCGCCGCCTGCGATGGAGACGAACGAAAGCACCGCGAGCCCGCTGATCACGACGGCTGTCGCGAACATGCCGACTGGCGACGCGAGGCGGTTGACGATGCGCGCGCTGGTGGTCATGGATTGTTGAGGTGCAGCGAGATCACGTAGTTGATGCCGCGGTTGTCGGTCTGTGGCTGGCTGAACATCGAGTCCCACTCGTCGGCGATCAGCTCGCCGGTGCTGCTGGTGACGGTGAGCTGGTTGTTCGGGAAGTTGAGGTTGCCGGTCAGCGTTCCGGTGAGGATCTGGTCGATACCGCACGGCTTGTTGCCGCACGCCGCCTGTGGCCCCACGACCTGACTGAGGAATCCGATCTGCGCCTGCAGTGAGGAGTTGAGCACCTGGATGGCGGCTCGCTCCTGCCCGACAGCCGGAGCGACCGCGTTGTTCACCTCGGTCTCGAAGGTGGCGGCCTCCCGAAGCGTGGTGATCAGCGCCTGGTCCCGCGCCGCGATCGCTCCGAGCGCGATGTTGCCGTCCCGGAGCACTCCGGCGATCTGCACGTGCTCGTTGGCAAGCGTCTGCATGATCGTGTTCAGCTGCACGAAGATGTCATCCACCTGCGGCTGATCCTTCGCGTACACGGCGGCGACCGGCTCGAGGTTGCCGACCACGGTGGTCAACTGGGGCAGGATGGCCTGGATGTCACTGGAGCGCTGAAACGTGGCGGTGTCCAGTTCGGAGATGACCTGCTGCTCCTCCGCCCGTGTCGGCGCATCGAAGGTGTTGAAGATCTGATCGGTGGAGACGTCCGCGCCCGCCTGCGATACCGGCAGCGAGCCGCCGCTGTCGATCGGCTCCGCCGTCAACCCGCTGCCGACCGTGAGGTCGATGTACTCGTCGCCCAGGAGCGACTTCTGGCGCACCGCTGCGTATCCGTTCGTGTACACGGGCGTGGCGCGCGGGTCGGTGATCGCCAGCGTCACGACGGTTTCGCCGGGCTGCGCAGCGCTGTGGGAGATGCCTATCACCTTGCCGACGTCCACGCCGTCAACCCGAACGTCGGCTGCCGTCGGGATGCCGTTCGCATCGGCGAACGCGGCATGGATCTGGTAGCCCGAAGCGAACGGCACACCCTGTCCGATGTTCACGGCGAAGAACTCCAGGGCGGCGACGCACAGGATCGCGAACAGGCCGACGAAGATTGCGTTGCGGACCATCGCGGGTTTGGTCACTTGCCGCCTCCGGTCCCGAACGCCGTCCAGACATCACTGGAGGTGGCGGACGTGGAGATTGCTGGCGGGCTTCCGGAGCACACGGTCGGGATGCAATTCACCGAGAACACGGTCCAGAAGTGGTTGCCGTTGGGGTCCAGGGTGTTGAACGAGCTTTCCAGCGACGGGAAGATGTCGTCGACATACTGGCGGTACGGGACCAGTGCGGCCCCGATCGCATTGCCCTGATTCAGGAAGTTGTTGGTGCTCCCGAGCGCTGTGCTGAGGTTCTCGAGCACCGTCCGGAGATTGCCACCCTCTCCGGTGACCAGCGTGTCCACGTTGGAGAGCAACGCGTCGGCCTGTTGCAGCGTGGCCGCGATGCCGGTCTCCTGACCGGCAAGCTGCCCCATCACCTGGTTCCACGTGCCGAATTCGGCGAGGACCTGGGCGCGCTGACCGGCGAGCACCTGGTAGAGGCGCTGCAACTCCAGCACGATGTCCTGGATCTGCTGTTGCCGCACGGAGAGCTCCACCGCGGGTCCGTTGAGGGCGGTGATGAGCTGGGTCGCAGACGCCGTTCCCGCGTTCATGTTGGCGCCGTTGTTCGCGGTCGCGGTGCCGGCGGCATTGATGAGCAGCTGCACGCGCTGCACCGTCTCCGGGTCGAGGATCGCGAGCACCTGGTCGATCTCGGTGATCGGGACCGTCTGGCTCTCCGGAATGGTTCCGCCGTCAGCCATCAGGCTCGCGCCCGCGCCGGGCTGCACGTCGATGTAGGTCTCGCCGAGCAGATTCTTCTTGCGCACCTCGGCGCTCGCGTTGGGGTGCATCGGGAGCGCGTCCGCGGCGTCGATGACCAGCTGCACGTGTGCCTGCCCACCGACGACGGTGACCTGCGCCACGTGGCCCACCTTGACGCCGTCCATGTAGACCTGGTTGTTGGTGAGGATGTCAGCCGCATCGGAGAAGACCGCGGTGACGGTGTACGGATGCGACCAGGGCAGGGTCACGCCGACCTGGGCGACGATGAACCCGATCGCCGCGAGCGAGATCGCGAGGTACGCGATGTAGATCGGAAGGTTCCACCGGCTGCGCATCTCAGGTCCCCAGGAAGGACATCAGCATCGTGCCTCCCCCGCTGAGCAGACCGCGGTAACCGGTCTCGGACGCATTGCTGTCGTCGCACGCACCCGTTCCCGCCTGGGGCGGGATGCCGATGATGCAGACGCGGAAGATCGCACTGGTGGTGCCCGCGGGAGTGGTGCCCACCGCGCCGCCGGAGGCCGTGGGCCCCTGGAGCAGGCCCTTGATCAGCTCCCACAGCGGAGAGCACTGCACCACGCCCGTCACCGAGGTGATCGGCTGGTTGGCGACTGTCGAAGCGGTGCATTCGCCATGCGGGCTCTTGTTCTGCGTGGTGGTGACGCTTGCTCCCAATTTCGCGAGCAGCCCGGTTTCCGCCTGGAGATTCGCCATCAGCGCGGGGGCGATGCCGAGCGTCCTCCGGAGACTGGGCACCGCGCCGTCGACAGCTGTGGTGAGCTCCGAGAGCGCGACCGCCGCGTCGGTGAACTGGCGGCTGAACGGCGCCTGCACCGACTCGATGTCATTGAGCGTCGCCTGGCCGTTGCCGATCAACTGGCTGATCTGGGCGAGTTCGCCATTGGTCGTGATCTTGCCCAGCACGCCGTCGAGGCCGACCAGGATCTTGTCGAGGTCGGGGTCGCGATCGTTCAGCGTCGTGCCGGTGACGGCGAGGTTGGCGAGATCGTTCTTCGCCGCCGCGAGGGCCGTGTTGAGAGCCGGTCCCTGGGCTGCCACGCCGGCGCCAAGGTCGTCGAGCAGGACCCGCACCGCGGTGCGGGTCGCGGGGTCGAGACTGTTGATGAACTGGTCGAGCTCGACAGGGTCGGCGGTCGCCGGCGCGCGCATGACCGTGGTCGCGTCGTAGGCGGGCGCTCGCTGCGGCCCGTCGTGCAGGTCGACGTATTCCTCGCCGAGCAGCGACTTGGGCCTGATGTCGGCCGCCAGCCCGGCATGGAACGGCCAGTGGGCGTCGCCGACCGCGATGGTGACCAGCGCTCCCTGCGTCTGCGTCGGCACCACGCCGCTCACCGTGCCCACCTGCGCGCCGGCCTCGAGCACATCGCTGCCCGCGACCAGCCCGTCGGCACTCGGAAAGCTGATCTGCAGCTCGTGCGTGCTCCCACCAACGAGCCTGATCGACCCCAGCGCGAGCACAACGACGACGACGGCAACGATCGCTATCACGATGCCGTTCGCCAGCGCCTTGTTGACCCGCACGTCAGTCCATTCCGAGTGGACCGGTGGCGGAGGCGTCGAAGAACTGGCGCACGAAGGCATCGTCAGATGCCTCGACCTCGTCCTTGGTGCCGAAGTGTTGGATCCTGCCCCTGTAGAGGATGCCGATGTTGTCGGCGAACCTGCGCACCGCTCCGACGTCGTGGCTGACCACCACCGAGGTCGCGTTGTACTTATGACTGATCTCCCGTATCAGATCGCAGAGCAGGGTGGTGCGCACCGGGTCCAGCCCGGAATCGGGTTCGTCGAACAGCAGGATCTTCGGCTCCATGACCAGGGCGCGGGCGAACCCGGCTCGCTTGCGCATGCCGCCGCTCAACTCGTTGGGAAAGCGCTGCTCCGCGCCCGCCAGACCGACCTCGACGAGGTGCTCCATGACGATCTCGCGTACGTCAGCCTCGCTCTTCGAGGTGTGCTGACGCAGCGGGAACGCCACGTTGTCGTAGAGGTTCATGGAGCTGAACAGCGCCCCGTCCTGGAACAGCATCCCGATCCCACGGCGCATGGCGAGGAGGTCGCGCTCGTTGAGCTTGGGCACATCCTTGCCGTCGACGTACACGTCGCCGTCGTCCGGCGAGAGTAGCCCCACGATGTGGCGCAGGGCCACGCTCTTGCCCGTTCCGGACGGACCCATCAACACGCTGATCTCGCCTCGCGGGATGCGCACGGTGACGCCGTCGAGCACCGTCACCGAGCCGAACGATTTGCGGACTCCGACCAGCTCGATCACCGGGTCCTTCGCCCAGGTCGACTCCGACTGGCTCGACGGGCGTTCGCCGGCGATCCAGTCGTCCGCGTCCGCCCCTGTGTTGGCCACCCGTGGCGCGTCCACTGCTGGGTGCGCACCATTTGCACGTTTGGCGCGGCGCGCGGGTTTTGGAACCGCACGATCGCCGGGAGTCTGCTGCGTGCTGCTCAACTCAACTCTGGATGGGCAGGTTGGGGTTGTTGCCCCAGAACACCTGCGTGAGCAGGGCATTGACCACCACGGTCAGCACCAGCGAGATGGCCATCGTTTTGGCCACAGCCTTGCCGATGCCCACAGCTCCGCCTGTGACGTTGTAGCCGTAGTACACCGCAACGCAGACGATGAGGAAGGCGAACACCACCGCCTTGATCATCGAGAACCCGAGATCCTCGATGTTGATGAAGCGGTAGAAGTAGTCCAGGTACACGCCACTCGAGATGGTGCCCGCGGGGATCTGGTACATCTGCACGACGTACGAGCCCACGTAGGAGACCCCGAGCGAGAGCAGGTACATGAACGGGAGCACGATGAAGCACGCGAGCATCCGGGTGCTGACCAGGTAGATCTTGCTGGGAATGCCCATGACGTCGAGCGCGTCGATCTCCTCGTTGACACGCATGGTTCCCAGCTCGGCGACGAGCCCGCAGCCGACCTTGGCGCCGATGGCGAACCCGAAGAACAGCGGCGTCACCTCGCGCGTGTCGCAGATGCCGTTGAAGACGCCGGCGAGTGACTGCGCGCCGATCTGCGAGAGCGAGTAATACGATTCCACGCTGCACTCGCTGCCGGTGAAATAGGTGAGCACGAGCGCGACCGGCGTCGAACCGATCGCGAGGAAGGCGGCGTACCACCACACCTCGCGCATGTACATCGTCGACATGGGAATGCGCCCGATGGCGCCGCCGGAGAAGCTGACGATCTTGCCGAGTGTCTCGATGGCGGCGCGCAACCCGGTTGCCGGCGGCGCGGGGCGAGGGATCGCGGCCATCGTGGTTAGCGCAACACGTTGTTGGCGTGGAAGAGGGCGAGCACCGTCGGGGTGTAGAGGTACTCGAAGATCATGATCGCGACGAAGCAGGCGACGACCGCCTGGTGCACCGCGCGGGCGACGCCCTCCGCGCCGCCACGTGCCGTGATCCCCTTGTAACAGCAGATGATCGCGATGAGCATGCCGAAAACGATGCACTTGATCTCGCCGCCGTAGAGATCCTGCAGCGTCCCCTGAGTGAAGAACGTGCTCAGAAACGCGCCGCTGTTGACGCCGACGAGCGAGACGCTCGCGAAGTATCCCGAGAGGCAGGTGAAGGCGATCATCGGGATGTTGTAGAGGGCGGTCATCAGCGAGAGCGCGAGGAAGCGTGGGACGACGATGAAGAGCACGTTGGACACGCCCATCACCGAGAGCGCGTCCAGCTCGTCACGGACCTTGCGTGCGCCCAGGTCGGCCGTGATCGCGGTGCCGCAGACGGCGGCGACCATCAGCCCGGTGGCGACCGGCGCGAACTCGCGGACGTTGGCCAGCACCATGAAGCCGCCGACCCGCCACTGGGCGGAGGCCAGCTTGAAGAAGTTGCCGGCCTCCAGCGCGACGATGACCCCCCACCCGGAGCCCGTGAGCAGCAGGGGGACGAAGCACGAGAACAGGATGAAACGGCACTGTTCGAGGAACTCGGCGAGGTAGAAGGGCCGCTGGAAGCTCCCCCGAACGGCCGCCACGAAGAGGATGGACTGCTCCCCAAGCGTGGTGAGGCCCTGCCTCGCGCGACTAGCCATGGGCTGGGCCTACCTCCAACGTCCCCCGAGAAGCGCTCGTCGGCATCAACTTCCGCCCCCATGACGTGGTCGACTGGCAGTGCACTGAGGGTGTGCATAGTAGGCGGCGGCACTGATCGAGTTCAACGACCGCGCCGGCCTGCCCCATCGGAGGCGGAGCGCCGGACCGGCCGGCTCGGGAGATGGCCCCGCCCTCGGGAGCCAGGGGCGATCAGTCGATCCCGGCCGCGACGGTGTCCTCGACCTGACGGCGGCGCTCCTCGTCGATCTCGTTCGCTGCCCGCTGGTCGGCCGCGCTGACCTCGTCGAGGTCGACGCTCGCGTAGCCGGACACGCCCATGTCGGCGAAGGCGCGCTGCACTCCCTCGCCGTAGAGCCCGATGTCCTTCAGTGTCGGGACGATGCGCGTGAACAGCAGGTTGCGGAACTGGATCTGCGCCTGGCTGTTGCCGACGAACTCGAGGCACTCGGCAACCGGGAGCCCAAGATTCGCCCACAACTCCTCGGCGAGGAAGCGGTCACGCATCAGGTAGCAGGCCTCGACGCAGAACTCCTCGCGCTCAGCACGCTCCTTCTCGGAGACATCCTTGTAGAAGTCGCGCAGCGCGAGCCTGCCGAATGCGACATGGCGGGACTCGTCCTCCATTACGTAGGCGTTGACGGCGCGGGCCAGGGGATTGGAGGCGATGTCGCGGATCAGTCCGAAGGCGGCCAGGGCCAACCCTTCGATGAGCACCTGCATGCCCAGGAACGTCATGTCCCAGCGCGAGTCGGTCACGACGTCGTCGAGCAGGGACTTCAGGTGCACGTTGATCGGGTACGCCAGTTCGAGCTTCTCGTAGAGGAAGCGCGAGTACGTCTCGACGTGCCGAGCCTCGTCAACCACCTGTGTCGCCGCATAGAACTTGCTGTCCATGTCAGGGACCGTCTGGACGATCTTCGACGCGCAGATGAGCGCGCCCTGCTCGCCGTGCAGGAACTGGGAGAACTGCCACGAGGCCATGTGGTGGAAGACCTGGGCGCGATCCCGCTCGCCCATGCTCTCCCAGATGCGCGATCCGTAGATGGGGACGTACATCTCCGGACCACCGATCGGATTGTCCTTGTCGACCTCGACGGTCCAGTCGATTCGCTCGCGGCTGTTCCACTGCCGGTTCTTGCCCTTCTCGTAGAGGTTGAGGAGCTTGTCGCATCCCTCGTCGTACTCCCACGTGAAGACGACCTCGCCACCGGTGGGCACCTTCCAGCTCGTCTGGTCAACAGGAAGCGTGTAGACGCGCGTGCTCATGATGCCTCCCTCGGGCGTTTCGTACGAGTGACGATGCGCGCATGTTTCGCGCTGGGATGCCGAGTGTCAAGTGCCAAGCGCTGACGATCGCCGGTGACCCGTGTGCCGGGCTCAGACCCGCAACCGAGAGGCCGGAACGGACCTCGTGCCAGGAGGCGCGAACCGGTACCATGCGCGGACGGATCGACGACCAACCAGCACACGGGTCTGGAGAGGAAACACGCGATGCTCAGGACTGCCAGGTACGTTGTTCTTGGCGGAGTGGCTTTGCTTGCCCTTTCCGCACCGGTCGGGGCTCTCGGAGCCGGCGGCACCGCCAGCCTGTCGGCCGCGACCGCCAGTGCTCCGCGCCCATTGTTCGGCGTCCTGCACACGCCGCGGAATCGGACGGCCCTCACGTTGGGAGCGCCCACCTGGAACTTCAGCTACGTCTTCGGCGGCCCCACCTTCACCGACACCTTTGTCGGCACCAATCCCACTAGTGGAGCCTCCACGACCGTTCCGACCTACATCATCCCAATCAAGCTGAAGCTTGGGACCTTTACGGCCAGCCCCACAAAGAAGCTCAGCAACGGCAAGACGGTGATCGCGAACACCACCAGCAGCCCGATCTTCCAGAGCGGCATCAACTTCATCCAGGGCGGCACTGCTGTCGGCAACACCCAGTACATCGACGCCTTCCAGCGGGCCGCGCTGTGGGGGACTGTGAGCACCCACACGGGCTATCACGTGCTGCTGGGTACGCCCGTCGTGAAGCCGCTGCAATCGTTGACCGTGCCGGCCGGACAAGGGGTCGTCGCCAAGGCGTTCGGCGTCAAGGTGATCATTGCCAACATCAACTGGTTCGACGCGCAGGCACAGTCCATGATCACCTCGCTCGGGATCCCGAGCAACGCGCTGCCGATCTTCCTGACCACCCAGAGTTACCTGTCGCAGAACTCCGGCACCAGTGGTTGCTGCATCGGCGGCTACCACAACGTCTCGAGCGCCGGGTTGCCATACGCGCAGTTCACCTACATCCAGAAGAGCGGTGCCTTCTCCCAGGACGTCTCGGCCCTCTCCCATGAGATCGGCGAGTACGTCGATGACCCGTTCACGAACAACACCGACGTTCCTGCCGCCTGCAGCGTGAACCACATCTACGAGGTCGGCGACCCGCTCGAGACCGAGGCGAATTTCGGCGACGTCCCGTATGCGCTCGGTGGCTTCACCTATCCCCTGCAGGATCTCGTGATGCCACCCTACTTCGGAGCACCGACCAGTACCAGCGTGAATGGCTGGAGTACCTTCCAGGGCACGACGATCGGCATCTGCGCCAACGGGGGATAGGGGTCCCCCGTCCGATCCAGCCTTCGCCGCGCCGATCGTGGTCAACGGGATGCTCTACGTCCCGTCGTGGGATGACAAGGTGCACGCCTACGGCCCGTGAGGGCCGTGGCGCACTCCCCGGTCAGCGGTCAGCAGCTCGTGGCGAAGGACGCTGCCTGCTGGCGCAAGATCGCCGCATGGGCGAGCGACGGCGCGAACGACTGGAGATAGATCTCGACAGCCTGCGAGCCCTGGGTGTGCAACGTCTGATACACGTTGGTCCAGTTGAAGTCGCCCTGTCCTTGCATCTGGCGGCTCATGTTGACGCCGACGGCAGGATGCTGCGGACCGGGCATCGCGGCCGTCAGGTCGTTGAACTGCACCATGGTGTCCGGATTCATCGGCCCGGCAAGTGACGCCATGTACGCTTCCAGCGGCTTCACGAACGGTCCCGTGCCCACGCCGCCCAGCGGATACTCCACGGCGAGGTTGGGTCCGGCAACCGACATGCCGATTGCCATCAGACGCTCATAGCCGGTGAGGAAATTCGACGTGCTGTACCCCGGCGCATTGACCACCTCGGGGCCGTCGTAGACTTCCGCGGTCGCGCCCGAATACCAGGGGAGGTGCAGGATGCGGATGCCATGGAGCAGCGCATACGCGGCAAGCTGATGGACCGTGGCGCTGTACGCAGTCTCGAAAGTGGTGTTGGGAACGAATGAGGTGGGCGTCGATCCGGCTCCCCACGGCAGCGGAATGGTGGACGTCCCCATCTTTGTGCTGTTCCCGAGGAACTGCGTCGGCGTGTCCTTGCCGGCGAGGAAGCGGATCGCGAGCGCGGAGTGATCTGCCGCGGCGATCTGGACCCCCATGTCGAAGATCGTCAGATTCGAGGTGATGGCGGTCCACGGCGCCCGCAGCGAAAGGCCTTTCACACCTGGAATGGCAAGGGCGGCATTGATGGTCGGTGTGAAGAATGTCATCGCGCTGGTCTTGCTCACCTGGAGCATCGCCCACGTGCCGCACACGTTCGTGGCGAGGGCGGCGCGGGCGACCACGGGGCTCTGTGTAAAGGCGACGCCCAGCGGCAGGATCGCGGTCAGGAGCACGAGACTGAGCCGGCGTCGTGTGCCCGACGCCACAGTGGCGGATGGCGTGCGCGCCTGCTTTCCGGAATTCTTTCGATGCATCCGAGCAAACATGGAAACCTCCATGCCGGCTCGCGTGTGACTCCTTGTGGTAACCCGGCGATCTCGCTTTGAGACCCGTGGCTTTGCGTCACCTTCTCACGAAGGGTTTGCCGTTGTCGGGGAGCCGACGAGGCCAGTATTCACCGCTGCCGCCGCGGGGTCACGGACTGTCGGACGCCCCGTAACCGAGCGGCGACAAGATCACCGCACGTCGTACCGCCTGCTCCGCGGGCGCATCGGATCCCGGCGCCGGTCGCCCCAGTGCTCCCGGTGGGTTACCTGCGAATCCTGCTGCCTGCATCGCCGTCCGGTCGCGATGGCGTTGGATTGAGCCACGTGCTCGCCCGTGTCAGGTCGGGTCGTCCGGGTTGCCGGGATGGGCGGCGAGATAGAGCCGCTCCGCGCGCGGGATGACCTGTTGCTGCATGCGGA
>OCZU010002163.1_pt1 | contig 12650 bp, 5 predicted proteins | sample 1539001 | NCBI WGS metagenome assembly OCZU01 (sample SAMEA3539306, study PRJEB22396) | soil metagenome | biome: tundra; feature: field; material: soil | place: USA | collected 2010-05 | depth 0.15 m
CCGTACGTCACCGCTTCGTAAGCCACTCCGATGCGGTCGACGTACTCCTCCATCTTCAGGCGGCCGTCATCCAGCCCGGCGCGCAGGCGGTCGACAACCTCCTGCCGATCACTGTCCGAGGCTCGCATTTTCTGCCGGTCTTCCTTCACGCGCGCCTCCCTGATGTCGCGTACTGGCTACAGGACGCCGATGCTTACTAGCGTATTCCAGTTTCCTGACCAGTTTTGACTGCGCCGCTGGCCTCAATTCCCCGGCCACTTGCTGTCGATAGCGACCGCACGGGATCCGCCCTATCTTGAGGACTACTTCCCTTTCCATATATCAGGGACGTGACACAGTGCTCGAAGCTTCCGATCTAGTAAAACGCTACGGTCCGGTGACCGCTCTCGACGGATTCAGCCTGAACGTGGCCGCCGGGGAGATTGTCGGACTGGTTGGCCATAACGGCGCGGGCAAGACGACGTTCGTGGACATCGTGTCCGGACTGATCCGTCCGGACAGCGGCCGCGTCACCATAGACGGCAAGACGCCCGCCGCTGCCCGCGGCCGGGTCGGCGTCGCGCCGCAGCACATCGGGCTGTACCCGTCCGTGACCGTCAGAGAGCATCTCCAGCTCTTCGGCCGGCTCGCCGGGCTGCGGCCGGTCGCGCTGCGCAGCGCGATCGACGACATCACCACCTCGCTGCGGCTTACCGACATCATCGACCGGCGCACTGGCGGCCTGTCCGGCGGCCAGCAGCGCCGGACCCAGGCCGCGACGGCGCTGATCCACCGTCCGGCGCTGCTGCTGATGGACGAGCCGACAGCAGGCGCAGACCAGGAAACCCGCCAGGCCATGCTCGACATGGTGAAGCAATGCGCCGGCGAGGGCGCCGCCGTCGTCTACACCACGCACTACCTGACCGAGCTGACCGATCTCGGGGCCACGATCGCCGTCATCAGAAACGGCCGCGTGATCGCCCGTGGTACCGACGACGAGCTGGTCAAGGGCCTGCCGGGCGAGGTGAGGGTCTGCTTCGAGGACGCCAATGAAGTGAAGGTGTCGACCATGGAGCCGTCAGCGACCCTGATCGAGCTACTGCGCCGCGACGACCGCCCGATCAGCTCTGTCGAGGTGCACAACGCGTCCCTTGACGACCTCTACCGATCCCTGGCGGTCAGCGATGATTCCTAGTTCAGTACGCGATTCGGCCTACCGGATAGGCGCGATAGCCCGGCACAACAAGACCATCCGGCTGCGTGACCCCGGGCAGATGATCGCCTACATCGTCATGCCGATGATCTTGATGCTGGTGCTCAAGCCCCTGTACGTCAAGGCCGTCCACGGCGGGGCCACCCAGGTGGTCACCGGCCTGCTGGTGATGTTCTCCGTGTTCGCCATCGCCGTCGCTGGCAACTCGATCCTCGTCGAGCGGAACTGGCAGACCTGGGACCGGCTGCGGCAGAGCCGGGCTACGGCCGCCGAGATGCTGGTCGGCAAGACCATACCGATCTTCATAGTCATGTCCTTCCAGCAGGCCCTGCTGTTCGTGTACGGGTGCTTCGTCATCGGCCTGCCGATCCCCCATGATCTCGGCTACGTGGCCCTGGCGATCGCAGTCTGGGCCTTTTGCCTGCTGGCGATCGGCGCGGCGCTCGCCACGGTCGCCCGCAGCTCCGGCGAGCTTGGCGTGATCTCGGACGTGGGCGCGCTGGTCCTCAGCTCGATGGGTGGCGCCCTGGTGCCGCTGATTTTGCTGCCTGGCTGGGCACAGGCCGCCGCGCACGGATCGCCCGGTTACTACGCCCTGCTGATGATGAAGGCGGCCGTACGCGGCGACGCTTCGGGCGTACTGATCCCTGCCGCTGTCCTGGCAGGGCTGGGACTCGTCGCCGGAACCTTCGCGGTACACAGGCTCACCCGCGGCTTTGGCCGCACCCGCATGCTCTGAATCGAGACCCATAGGGATACGACCATGGAGCGGCACACTCTGCACGGCGATACGGGCGCCCCGGCGGCCGGGCCGGAAATCGCGATCATCGGCATGTCGGGACGTTGGCCGCAAGCCGACGACGCCGAGGCTTTCTGGCGCAACATCGCCAGCGGCGTCGAGTGCTTCGCGCTGTTCAGCGACGAGGAACTGCTCCTGGCAGGCGAGGACCCGACGGTCATCAACCAGCCGAACTACGTCCGGCGCCGCCCGGTGCTGAACGACATCCGCGGGGCCGATGCCGGGTTCTTCGGTATCAGTCCCCGCGAGGCGACGCTCGCCGACCCCCAGCAGCTGATCTTCTCCGAGGTTGTCTGGGAGGTCCTGGAAGCGGCGGGCTACGCCGTTCCCGGCGACCGCGGCACCGTCGGCGTATTCGCGGGCATGAACATCAGCACCTATCTCCTTACCCGGCCGAACGCCTTCCGCATGGGCATCTCGACCGACGGGCTGATGGTGGGCAACGACAAAGATGCGCTGTGCACGAACGTGGCCTACCGGCTCGATCTGCGCGGCCCCGCCGTCTCGGTGCAGACGTTCTGCTCGACCTCCCTGGTCTCCGTCCACCTGGCCTGCGCCAGCGTCCGCCGCGGCGAATGCGACATGGCGCTGGCCGGCGGCGTGTCGATCCGGGTTCCGGACCGGGTCGGCTACGTCTACCACGAAGGCGACCAGGCCTCGCCAGATGGCCGGGTGCGGGCCTTCGACGCCAGGGCGAACGGCAGCATGTACGGCGACGGCGTCGCCGTGGTCGCGATCAAGCTCCTGTCCCGGGCGCTAGCCGACCGGGACACGGTACTGGCGGTCATCCGCGGGTCCGCGATCAATAACGACGGCGCGCTGAAGTTCAGCTTCCAGGCGCCCAGCATCGACGGCCAGCGCCGGTGTGTTACCGCCGCGATCGCGAGCGCCGGGGTAGACCCGCGCGAGATCTCCTATGTCGAGGCCCACGGCACGGCTACGGAAGTCGGCGACCCGATGGAGGTCGCCGCCCTGACCAGCGCGTTCGGGGCGACAGAGGCGAAGCAGTACTGCGTGCTCGGCTCGGTCAAGCCCAATGTCGGCCACCTCGACCGGGCATCGGGCGTGACCGGGCTGATCAAGGTGATCCAGTCGCTACGCCACGAGCTCATCCCGGGCACGGTGAATTTCACGGAACCGAACCCTGAGATCGACTTCGAGAACAGCCCTTTCTATGTCACATCGGAACCGACACCATGGCCGCGCCGCGCCGACCGGCGCAGGATCGCCGGGCTCAGCTCCCTGGGAACCGGAGGGACGAACGTCCACGCCATCATCGCCGAAGCCCCGCCCGTCGCACCGCGGCCGGAACGCCCGCACCGATGGCAGGTCGTGCCGGTGTCGGCGCGCTCGAAGCAGGCCGCCGAGCAGGCGTGCGCACGGCTGGCCGACCATCTGGCCGCCGCGCCGGATCTCGACCTGGGCGATGTCGCGTTCACGATGCAAGCTGGCCGCAAGACCTTCCAGCACCGGAAGGTCGTCGTCGCCGACTCCACCGCGGGCGCCGTCGCGCGGCTATCCGACGCCACCGCGCAGCTGAGCCGCACGGACGTGACGGTCGGCCGCAGGGTCGGGTTCCTGATCGCCGGGGTCGGCGAGCAGTATCCGGGCATGGTCGCGGCGCTCTACGCCGACGAGCCCGGGTTCCGCGAGGATGTCGACGAGTGCCTGGCGATCCTGAACCTCACCCATGCGGGCGAGCTGTCTGACATATTCATCCGGACCGAGCGTGATCACGCGATCGCCGGTGATCTCGCCAGAATGCTGGGGCGGACCGGGCAGAGCCATGGCTCTGCCAGCGCGATCTCGGCGAACGCGCACCTGATCCAGCCGGCTGTCTTCGTGGCCGACTACGCGCTTGCCAGGCTGCTGATGCGCTGGGGCATCCAGCCGGACATCATGATCGGCTACAGCCTGGGGGAATATGTGGCCGCCTGCCTGTCAGGCGTGCTTTCGCTTCCCGACGCGCTGCGGCTGGTCGCCTACCGGGCACTACTGATCACGTCGCTGCCCGAGGGCGCGATGCTGGCGCTGGCGGCCGATGAGCAACTGCTGCCCGAGTTGCTCGGCGCGAAGTTCAGCGATCTCGATGTGGCGATCCGGACCGGGTCTCAGCTGGTACTGGCAGGTCCGTGTGATCTGGTGGACGAAGCCGCCGCCGCGCTGCAGACCGCCGGGATCAGCTGCCGGCGTCTGGAGACGACACACGCTTTCCACTCCCGGATGCTGGCACCGGCCGCCGACAAGCTGATCGACTGGATCGTCGGCAATGTCACCCTGAACGCCCCGGCCATCCCGTACGTCAGTAACGTCACCGGCAAGATGGTGACCGCGGAACTGGTCGCCGACCCCGGCTACTGGGCCAGGCACATGTGCCAGACCGTGCAGTTCGGCGAAGGGCTCAGCCGCGTTCTGTCCGCATCCGATCTCGCCCTCGCCGAAATCGGCCCTGGCCACTCGCTCGGCGCGCTGACCAGAGGCCACCCGGACTGCACGCCGAATCAGTGGCCGCTGATCGTGGCGACCCTGCCGGCCGCGGCCGAACGGCGCGATGTCCACTTCTCGCTCGCCGAGACCGTCGGCAGGCTGTGGCTGACCGGGGTAGGAGTCGACTGGCATGGCCTGCATGCGACGCCGCCTTCCGGCGCCGCGCCGGGCGACGGCTGGGCACCCGGGCGGGTGCCGTTGCCCACCTACCCGTTCGAGCGGCGGGAATACTGGCTAGAGGCCGACTTCAGCGGATTCGGCAGCGCAACGCCGGAATTCGACGAGAACGACCCGACCAGCGTCATGACCGCCCTGCCACGACTGCCGGACTCCCAGTGGATCAGCGTGCCGATATGGCGGCAGGCCACGCGGCGAAAGGTCCGCGCTGAGACCGCCTGCTGGCTGGTCTTCACCGCGGCAGGCCGGGCAGACACCCTCGCCGCGACCTTGTGCGAGGACGTGGCGGCCGCCGGTGGCCTGGTGGTGCTGGCCAGGCCCGGCGACGGGTACGACAGCGGGCCGGATGGCCTGGTGCTGCGGCCCGGCTCGGTCCAGGACGCCCTCGCCGCGCTCACCGAGCTGACTGCGCGCGGGATAGCCCCGCAGCGCGTGGTGCACCTGTGGACCGTCGAGGAGGGCGCAGCCTGCCAGGACGCGACGGCGGACAGCCTGCGGCGCGGCCTGCACACACTCGTCGCCTTCGCACGAGCCGCAGGTGAGCTCGGGCTGCCGCCCTGGTCGCTCGACGTCGTCACCAGCGCCTCCCAGCAGGTACTACCCGATGATCCGATCCGCAGCGAGCTCGCGACGCTGCTGGGTCCGTGCAGGCTGATCCCCGTGGAGTACCCAGGCGTCAAGACCCGGCTCATCGACATCGACGCGAGCGCGGCGTTGCCGAGAGCCCTGCTCGCCGAACTGCATGCCGAGCCAGCCGATCAAATCGTCGCGCTACGCGGCGGGCGGCGCTGGATCCCTGGCTATGAGATACTCGACGCCGCCTGCCTCGCCGGCGTGCCGCCAGCCGTCGAGATCCGGCGCGGTGGCACGTACCTGGTCACCGGCGGTCTCGGCGGCATCGGCCTGGCTATGGCCGAGCGACTGGCCAGGGACTACAAGGCGCGCCTGGTGCTGATGGGCCGCACGCCAGTACCGGCCCGCGATGAGTGGGCCGCGATCCTTGCCGCCGCGAGCACGACGACTGAGGTACGCCGGCGCATCGACGGCCTGCGGTCCCTGGCGACCATGGGCGCTGAGGTGATCACGATCGCAGGCGACGTCTCGCAGGTAGCCGACGTCAGGCGCGCGGTCGGCGCGGCGCTCGAGCAGTTCGGCGAGCTCAACGGCGTGCTGCACTGCGCCGGGGTGCCCGCGATCGGCATGATTCAGTTCAAGTCGGCCGCCGACATCGAGAAGGTGCTGGCGCCCAAGATGACCGGCGCCCTGGCGCTCGCCGAGGTGCTGCGGAACGTCCCTGTCGACTTCGTCGCGCTGTTCTCATCGACGGTGTCGGCGACTGGCGGCGGTGCGGGCCAGCTCGACTACTGCTCCGCGAACGCCTTCCTTGACGCCTTCGCGCTCAGCGACCCGATCCCCGGATGCGCGGTGACGTCTATCGACTGGGGCGAGTGGACGTGGAACGGCTGGCTCACCGGGCTGGACAGCTACGACGAAGGGTCCAGAAAATTCTTCGAGGATTACCGTCAGGCATTCGGTCTCACCTTCGACGAGGGCTGGCAGGCGCTGCAGCGCGTACTGGCTGCCGGGGAACCGCACGTGGTCGTGTCCACTCAGGACTTCCCGTCAATCGTGGCGATGAGCCGTCGCACGTCGATCGAGAGCTACCAGGAGGTCGTGAAGAAGGCCAGGGACGCCCTGGGCCGGCACCCGCGGCCAGACCTGTCGACTGCCTACGTGGAACCGCAGTCCCCCGCGGAACAGGCCATCGCCGAGGTGTGGGCCGAAGCGCTGGGCCTGGAGCAAGTGGGCGTCCACGACAATTTCTTCGAGCTCGGCGGCAACTCGCTGATCGGCATGGAGATCATCGCCCGCGCCCGCAAGGCACTCGGCGTCTCCTACCTACCGCCGCATCTTCTCTACCAGGCGCCCACGGTCGCTACGCTCGCCGAGGCCGCATCCGCCGGTGAGAAACCGGGCAGCGACGATGACGGCCAGGCGGCCGATGCTCAGGGCCTCCGCCAGTCTCGCATCGCGCAACGTCGCAGCATGCTGCGCAGCGGGAGGACGGCATGACAGAAACCGACTACGCCTCGGCGGTCGCCCTGATCGGGATGTCCGGCCGGTTTCCCGGCGCGAGCAGCGTCGGGGCATTGTGGGACAACCTCATGGCCGACGTGAAGGGACTGCGCGAGCTCACCGATGCGGAGTTGCGCGCCGCCGGCGCCGACCCGGGCATGCTCGCCGACCCGAGCTACGTCCGGATCGGCGGTCCGCTGGCCGGCATCGACCAATTCGACGCCACGCTCTTCGGGATCAGCCCTCGCGAGTCCGAGGCGATGGACCCGCAGCACCGGCTCTTCCTTGAATGCTCGTGGGAGGCGCTGGAAGGCGGCGGGTACTGCCCGACAGGTGTTCCCTGCAACGTCGGCGTGTTCGCCGGGTGCGGCTTCCCCGACTACATCGTCAAGAACATCCAGCATCTCTTTGCCGAGCCCGGCGGCGTGCTGCTGATCGCGGTCGGCAACGAACGCGACTCGCTCGCGTCGTTTGTGTCCTACAAACTGGGCCTGACGGGTCCGTCCATAGGGGTGCAGACTTTCTGCTCCACCTCGATGATCGCGGTACACCTGGCCTGCCAGAGCCTGCTGACCTACGAATGCGACATCGCCCTGGCCGGCGGGGCGTTCATCCCGCTGCCCCAGCCCGCCGGTTACCGGTATGAGCCGGGCGGCATCGCATCGCCTGATGGCCGGGTACGCAGCTTCGACGCCGAGGCGAACGGGACCGTGATGGGCAGCGGCGTCGGCGCGGTCGCCCTTAAGCGCATGTCTGAGGCGCTCGCCGACGGCGACGTGATCCACGCGGTGATCCTGGGATCCGCGACCAACAATGACGGACGGGTGCGGGCCGGCTACACCGCCCCCGGCGTCGACGGGCAGGCCGAGGTGATCGAGCTCGCACTGGGCGTCGCCGGGGTCAAGCCCGAGACCGTCGGCTATGTGGAGTGTCACGCCACCGGCACCGCGCTCGGTGATTCGATTGAGCTGGCCGCTATGGCGCGGGTGTTCACCCAATCCCGTGAGAACCCGTGCGTGCTCAGCACGTTGAAGCCGAGCCTCGGCCATCTCGACCGCGCCTCCGGGGTCGCCGGGCTGATCCACGCCGCACTTGTGCTTAAGCACGAACTGCTGCCAGCGACGCCTAACTACCAGAGCCCCAATCCGGCTCTGGCAACGGCTCAGGGCCAGTTCACAGTCCTGCGCGAGCACCGTCCATGGCCCGCGGGACCCACCCCGCGGCGCGCCGGGGTCAATTCCTTCGGCCTGGGCGGCACCAACGCCCACGTCGTCCTGGAGCAGGCCCCTGCCCGGCCGGGGCGGCCTGGCCGCCCCGGCCCGCACCTGCTGGCGTTCTCGGCCGCGGATGAGGCGGCACTGGCCGAGATGACCGAACGCCTGCGGCAGCACCTCACCGAGCACCCCGGCGACGATCTCGCCGATATAGCGTTCACGCTTCAGGTGTCGCGGGGCGGATTCGCGCTCCGCCGCGCGATCATCTGCCGCGATGCCGGCGACGCCGTGGCCGCACTCGCCGATCCGGACCGATGGCTCGATCACAAGACGCGGCGCCGCACGGCGACAGTGCGGATCGTGGCTCCCGACACCGAAGTCCCGGCGCACTGGTGGCCGCGACTGCATGCGGCGATCGGTGCACTGACCGGCATGCAGGCCAGTGCGGGCGGCCTGTCGCAGCCGGCCAATGCGGGCAGGGACGACGCGCTCAGTGCGCTCGCCGCCTGGCTGACCAAGCTAGGGGTGCGCCCGCTTCGCGACGAGGCCGACCAGCCCGCCGACGCCGTCGACGCCGCGGCGTCGACCAGCGTCGAACAGGTCGTTGTCGCGCCAAGTCAGGACAGCTCGGCCGGGGAGTGGCTGCTCGCAACGCTGGCGCGGCTGTGGCAGGCGGGGTGCCCGATCGACTGGGCAGCGTTGCATCGCGGCGAAGGTCGCCGGGTCGAGTTGCCCACCTACCCGTTCCAACGCCGCCGCTACTGGGTCGACCCCAAGCCCAAGGCGTCGAACAGCCCCGATGCGTGGTTGTCGGCACCGCAGAGCACCGGCCGGACCTACGACCGTTCGCAGTGGACCTATCTGCCGACCTGGCAGCTCCGGCCCTGTCCGGTCGCGGACCTCGACGAGCAGGTCCGCCAGGCGGGTCCCTGGCTGGTATTCATCGGCGAGCACCGGGGCGAGGCACTTGTCCGGCACCTGCGGCGGGCCGGCGCCGACGTGACCGTAGTACGCCCAGGCGAGAAGTTCGAGCAGGACGAGACCGGTGATTTCACCGTCGCAGTCGCTGCGGCGGACGATATGAGCCGATTGCTCAGCCGCCTGCCGGCCAGTCCCCGAGCGATTGTTCACGGGTTCAGCCTCGGCGGCGCCGAGGCCGGCCCGGCAACCGACCCGACAGCTCACTTCGACGCCGAGCAGGAGCGCGGCTTCTACTCGGCGCTGGCGCTCGCGGCCGAGCTCGTCGACGAGACCGGCGTCGCACCGCGGGCCGAACTCGTCTTGCTCACCAGCGGAGCAGTAGGCGTGGTCGGTTCGGATCTGCGCCATCCCGAACACTCGACTCTCGCTGCGCTGCCGCCGAGCCTCGCCCAGGAGAATCCGCGGCTGCGCTGCCGCCACCTCGACGTTGACCCGGCGCCGGCCGGCCACGCCGCCGAGCTCGCGGCGGCGACCAGCCAGCTCCTGGCCGCCGCGTTGAGTCCGTACGAAGGGCCGATGGCGGTGCGCGCGGGCGAACTCTGGCTGCGGCGGTACCAGCCTTTCCCGACCGAGGAGCCAGGCGAGCAGGACGGGCCGATTCGCGACGGCGACACGGTGCTGATTACCGGCGGTCTGGGCGACATCGGGCTCGTGCTCGCACGCCACCTGGCGACCAGATACGGCTGCAAGCTGGTGCTCACCGCGCGTTCGGTGCTGCCGCCACGGCCGCAGTGGCAGCAGTTCCTTGACAGCGTGCCGGTCGGCGGAGAGCGAACTGCCCGCCACATCAAGAACATCCTTGGCCTGGAGCAGCAAGGTGCCGAGGTGCTGGCCATGTCGGCCGATGCGGCGGATCCAGAGCAGATGCGCGCCGTCATCACGGCGGCGAACGAACGTTTCGGCGAGATCGACGTCGTCGTGCACGGTGCCGGCGTGCAGGACGCCAGGTACTTCAACTACGCCCACCTCATCGACCGTGCCGCCTGCGATGCGCACATGGCCGCCAAGGTCAAGGGCTTCCACGTGCTGCAGGAAGTCCTCGGGAATCAGTGCAGTGACCGGCGGATCACCTTCTCGTCGCTGGCCGCCGTACTCGGCGGCATGACCCTGGCTCCGTACGCGGCCGCCAACGCGGCCCTCGACGCCTACGCCCGCGTGGCCAGGATGTCCGGCACGGGTCGGTGGATCACCGTCGACTGGGACACCTGGAGCATCGATCCCGACCGGTTGCTAGGCCATGGGCCCGGAGTGACCGAATACGCGATGGCGCCCGCGGAAGCCCTGGACATCTTCGAGCGCGCCCTTGGCTCCGGCGACCAAGTAGGACACCTGGTCATCTCCACCGGCTCCCTGGCCGCCCGGATCCAGCTATGGGTCACTGGCGACATCCACGACGCCGACGGTCAGGACGACGACGACCGCGAACGCTATCCGCGGCCCGACCTGAACACCCCCTACGTGGCGGCGATCGAGGGAACCGAGACCACCCTGGCCGAGATCTGGTCGATGGTGCTGGGCATCGAGCCGATCGGCGCTCATGACAACTTCTTCGAGCTCGGCGGCCACTCGCTGATCGCGATCAACCTCACCGCGCGGATCCGCAAGTCGCTTGGCGTCGCGATCCCGATCACCGCGCTGCTGGAGAACGCGACCATCCGCACGCTCGCTGCACTGATCGATTCGGGCGAGTCCGGCAGAAGCGCGCAGCTGGCCGGCCTGGACCCGAGCGGCGCGGCAGAAACAGTCCCACAGGAGGTCCCTTCATGAAGATGATCATCGGTGCGAACGGCGAGGCCACGCTATGACCGCGACCGTCATCGCCGCTCCGGCCAAGGTAATCGACAGAGCGTCCGCCCGAGATTTTGCCGACCGCTACATCACGCCGGTGGCGGATGAGTTCGATCGGATCGAACGCGTCAGTCCTGACTTGCTGGCGGACGCCTCGTCCTACGGCCTGTGGGCCGCGCTGATTCCTACCGAATTCGGCGGTCTCGGGCTCGACATGCTGACCCTCGGCGCGATCCACGAGGAGATCGGCAGGGCCTGCTCATCGGTACGCAATCTGCTCACGGTGCACCACATGGTGTCCTGGGCGATCAGCCGCTGGGGGTCGCCGGACCAGCGGCAGCGGTGGTTGCCGGCCATGGCCGCGGGCGACGTCCTCGGCGCGTTCTGCGTAACCGAACCAGGCGGCGGGGGCGCCCTGGCCCGGGTGGCATCCACCGCCCGCAGGCAGGGTGACAGCTGGGTGATCGACGGGCGGAAGAAGTGGATCACAGGGGGCGTGGGAGCCGGGCTGTTGCTCGTGTTCGCCGTCGCCGACGAGAACGTGCTGCCGTTCCTGGTGCCTAGTGACACCCCAGGGGTCGAGGTGACGCCCATCACGGGGATGCTCGGAACGCGGGCCAGCATGATCGCTGAAATCGGCCTGAGCTCGGTGACCATACCGGCGGCGGCCCTGCTCGGACCCCAGCAGTTCGCGAAGGGTGCCGTGATGACCCACACGCTCGATGTCGGCCGTTACACCGTGGCATCGGGCTCCGTCGGGATCCTGCAGGGGTGCCTAGACGCATGCCTGGCGCACGCGAACCGCAAGCTGCCGGAGGGGCATACCCTCGGGGAGTATCAGCTGATCCGCGCCAAGATCGCCGAGATGGTGACCTCGCTGGCGGCGGCCCGGCTCCTGCGCGAGCAGGCCGGCCGCTCGAAGGATGCCGGCGAGCCCGAGACCATCATCGCCACCTGGATCGCGAAATACTTCGCCGCACGCGCCGCGGCCGCTGCAGCAAGCGAAGCGGTGCAGCTACTGGGCGCGGAGGGCTGCGGGCCGGGATCCGTGGTAGCCCGCTACTACCGGGATGCCAAGATCATGGAGATCATCGAGGGCAGCTCCGAGGTCCAGCAGCTGATCATCGCCAGCCACGCGCTGCGGGACCGGTCCCGGTGACCGGCCTGCGGCCTGACCGGTGGCTTCCCGCGCCCAGCAGGTCAGCCGGGAGCCGGAGTCCGCGGCAGTTGCCCTGCTTGACGCCGGCGCACCGGACTCGCAGACCGCTGGGGCGAACATTGGCCTAGCGCATGAGTGGTATAACGCAATCATGGACGACAAACGACCGGACGAAGGTAATCACGTGGCCGCTACGGCGAACCTATTAAAAGACGGACTCAGGAGCGAACGCAGCGCTCGGGCGCCGACGGGGCAGGGCCAGCTTTCCCCTGAACCGGTGATCCAGGTGCGCGGATTGCAAATGTCGTATGGCGGCGCCGAGGCGGTGACTGGCATCGACCTGGATGTCTACCCAGGAGAGGTGTTCGCTTTCCTCGGACCGAACGGTGCGGGCAAGACGACCACCGTCGAGATCCTGGAAGGTTACCGGCGCCGCACGGGCGGGGACGTCTCCGTTCTCGGGCTCGACCCGATCGATGCGGGCGGTGACTGGCGGGCGCGCATCGGCGTCGTCCTGCAGGAATCCGCGCCGGAGGCCGAACTCACGGTGCAAGAGTGCGTCTCGCGCTATGCCGGCTACTACCCGAAGCCGCGGTCGGTCCCTGAGACGCTCGCCTTGGTGGGCCTGGCGGATCGTCCGACCCTGAGGTGCCGCCGGCTGTCGGGCGGCCAGCGCAGACGGCTTGACATGGCCCTCGCCCTCATCGGCGACCCCGAGCTGATATTCCTCGACGAGCCAACCACGGGGTTCGACCCCGCAGCACGGCGTTCGGCGTG